>LULI01000008.1_pt1 | contig 93283 bp, 96 predicted proteins | sample 728191 | NCBI WGS metagenome assembly LULI01 (sample SAMN03860293, study PRJNA289734) | marine metagenome | biome: seawater column; feature: ocean; material: water; isolation source: Red Sea water column Station 169 - depth 50m | place: Saudi Arabia: Red Sea | collected 2011-10-15 | depth 50 m | reverse complement strand
TAGCGGTCCTGTAACTCCCGGTAATACTTTGTTAATTAATGTCTGGAATCAAGATTCCTATACAATTGCTAACGTTATCGAAAAAGAAACAAATTCTGTTGTATTAAAGGACTTTATAGTAAATTCTAGATAATCTAATTTCCTAGGAAATCAACTACGCTTTCCCAGCCTTTAGAAACACCTTTATAGAACTCTGTATAGTTACATTTTGAGCAAGTTACTGCTAGAAACTTTCTATTCTGTATATTCATAAATCTTGACCAACTTTTGCCAGTCATTGTCACTGTGTCTTCAGAATATTCAGTTGATTCACATTTAGGACATATCCAAATTTTTTGTTGTGTTGGATATCTTTCTTCCATATCTTTATACTAATTATTTTTTTAGATGGAATCTGCAATTAGGGGAAGGTAAAATTTAGTATGCATAATATTCTGCGCATACTTTTTTTATCTTTTCTTATGATGCTTTTTGCATGTGGAGGTGAAGAATCTGCAAATTTGGATCCACAAGTTATAAGAGTCGTCGATGATGAATTTTCTCCAAAAGTTTTAAAAGTTGAACCCGGTACTACAGTAATTTGGGAATCTGGTGGAGCAAATGATCATAATGTGATTGCGAGTGACGGTTCATGGCAAGCAATATCATCAGACTATTTTGAATATGGAATTATTACAAAAGGCGATCAATATGAACACACATTTAATGAGCCGGGAGTTTACGATTATTACTGTCCATATCATGGAACTAACAACAAAGGTATGGTCGGTACAGTTATTGTAGGTGATGTTGATTATGCAGTTGAACCTGAAAAAGTGATCGTCAATTTAAGTGAAAATGTTTTAAGTGTAGGACAGGATGAAAAATTTACAAAAATTCAAGATGCTATTGATGTTGCACAAGAAGGAGATTTGATTCTAATTAACCCAGGAGTTTATAACGAAAGCATAACTGTGACTACTTCGTATTTAACACTGAGGGGTACTGATAGAAACAAAGTAATAATAGATGGCCAATTTATGAGTGAAAATGGAATACAGGTTTATGATACTGATGGGGTAACAGTTGAGAATTTGTCTGTAAGAAACTTTACACTAAATGGCGTTTATTGGAATACAGCAAAAGGGTTTAAAGGTTCTTATTTAACTGTTTACAACAATGGAGATTACGGTGTATATGCATTTAATTCAACTGACGGTGTATTTGATAATATATACGCTTCTGGACACCCTGATAGTGGAATTTATATAGGACAGTGCTATCCCTGTAATTCCTTAATATACGATAATGTAATTGAGGGTAATGCATTAGGTTATTCAGGAACTAATGCAGGTGGTCATCTGTACTTATATAACAATATATGGCGCGATAATATGTCAGGTATTGTTCCAAATACTCTTGACTCTGAGCTCAATCCTCCTGGTAGGGAAACAACAATTGTAGGAAATCTTGTGATTAACAACAATAACTATGAAGCTCCTACAAATCGCTTTGGCGTTGTAGCTAAAGGGATGGGAATTGTTGTTCCAGGAAGGGTTGGAGATGTCATTGAAAAAAACTTAGTGATAAATCATGACCGTTATGGAATTGTCGCAAGCCCAATGCTTGATGCAAATTTATACTTTTCACAACATGTAAGTGTTGTTGATAATGTTGTTTTAGACTCTGGGTATACAGATTTAGCCTTAGCGGGTCCTTGGGGTCCTGGAAACTGTTTTGAAAATAATGTTTACCAAACCAGTACACCTCCATTACTTGAGCAAGTACACAACTGTAGTTCAATAAATTCAACTAATATTCTTGCCAGGTTTCCACTACAAGGTGACCCTTCGGGGCTCATGATGCTTGCTGGATTTTTTGCTGATGCACAAACTACTGATTTAGACAAAAATAGATACAAAGAATACCCTTGGCCAAAAGAACAGGTGAATATGGAGTTTTCTGATATTAATAAGCCGTCTCCAGCAATAAATTTATTTTATGTGCCGAACTTAGAAGAGATAAATGTACCTACAAACTTACTTAATGAGGATTTAGAAAATTACTACAATGCTGAAAAGGAGATAATTATGAGCGGAGTTCCAATTTCAAGCCCAACATTATGGCAGCTGTTATTTCAACTTTACGGATACTTAATGCCGTTTGTGTTGTACGCTGCTTGGGCTGCTTTAGCAATAAAAGATATTGACTCTAACGACAAAGTAAATGGAAGTATGAAATATGTGTGGTTGGGGGTGGTTTATCTAGTACCGTTTTTTGGTGTTCTTGTTTACCATCTTGCTGGACCAAGTGCCATATCGCGCAGCATGAAGCTAGCAGCTATAGTTGGTGGTCTATTTAGCTATATTGCAATACTTGTTGCTGGCGCAGTAATTAGTGGTTTAGTTTAAAGTAAAGCTTAAATTTAATTTATGTCTTTTGAAAAGATACTCTGCTTTGGATCATTAAACCCTGATTTAATTTACTTTGTTGATGAAATACCGAAAAAAGGTGATGATATCAGAAGTTCAGATTCACTTATCAGAGCGGGTGGTACAGCAATTAATTGTGCTGAAAAAATTGTTCTTTGGAATAAATCTGTTCATGTAAGAGGAAATAGCATTGGTAAAGATCCTTTAGGGGAATATTTATTAAATCATCTTAAGACAAAAAACATTAACTTTCATGATTTAATTATCGATAAAGGTACCACACCGACTTGCTCAATCTTTGTAGACAAAACTGGAGAGAGAACTATTGTTTCTTCAGGGTACCAGAAGTCAAGTTGGAACAACTTTGATGATATAAATTTGTATGACTCACTAATGTTAGATCGATATTCAATTGAATTTGTAAAAGAAGACCTTATTGAAATTCAAAAAAATAAAGATTTGTTTGTTAGCCAAGCAGGATATGAACACAAGATTGATTACAAATTAGATTTTTTAACCGTAAGTAAGGATGAAATTACCGTGAATGAAGCAAATGAATTAGTAGATTCAAAAACTGTAAGATATATTTTATTAACATCGTCAAATCTACCAGCAAGATTAATTAGTCTTGAAGGAGCAATAGAGATTGTTCCTCCTGATTTTAAAACCATAAATGCAAATGGGGCTGGTGATACAACAGCTGCCTATATTGCTGCGTTTGGTGTTGAAGATTTGATCCCCAACATCAAAAAAGCCTGCGCAGCTGGTGCAATTGTGGCTGGAACTAATGATGAACCTACAATTGAAAAAATAGATGAAATTGCTGAACTTGTTGAGGTAAACCCACGTTAGCGATTTATACTTTTTCAAAAAATCTACTAATATATAGTTACTATGGCAGTTCCCTACAAAGCACCAGTCAAAGACATTGTTTTTGGCTACGAAGTAATTGATTCTTATAATGTATTGAATAAAATATCTGAGTTTAGTGATTTTTCTGAAGATATTGTAGTCCCAACTATGGAAGAATGTGCAAAATTTTCTGAAGAAGTACTGGCTCCCATTAATGCTATAGGTGACCAACAAGGGGCAACCATTGAGAACGGCAATGTAACAATGCCTGAGGAATTCGTTGATGCATATAAAAAATTTGCTGAAGCTGGATGGGCATCTATATCACTACCTGAAGAAATAGGTGGAGGAGGGATGCCGATAACTCTTTCCGGTGGTACGTTAGAAATTTTAAGTACTGCTAATTTAGCATTTGGATTGGCTCCCGGATTAAGCGCCGGGGCAATATCCGCAATTAATTTTCATGGAAATCAAGAACAGAAAGATAAATTTCTTCCAAAGCTTGTCTCAGGAGAATGGACAGGAACGATGAACTTAAGTGAACCTCAATCAGGTTCTGATTTGGGGACTATAACAACAAAAGCAGAAAAACAAGATGATGGTACATATAAGGTTACTGGTACAAAAGTTTGGATTACATTTGGTGAACATAATATGACTGAAAATATAATCCACCTAGTTCTTGCAAAAGTGCCTGGTTCTCCGGAAGGAACTAAAGGTATTTCTATGTTTATTGTTCCAAAAGTTGTGGTTAACGATGATGGTTCGTTGGGTGACAATAATAATGTGTCCTGTATATCCATAGAAGAAAAACTTGGTATACATGCTAGTCCTACATGTGTAATGGAATACGATGGTTCAGTAGGCTATTTAGTTGGTGAAGAAAATAGAGGGTTAAACTACATGTTTACCATGATGAATGAAGCAAGAGTTTGGGTAGGCGGTCAAGGTTTGGCTTGTGCATCTGGTGCACTACAAGGAGCATCTCAATATGCTCGAGATAGAGTTCAGGGAAGACCAGTCGGAATGTCTAAAGAGGACGCCAAAAAATCAACAATTATTGATCATGCGGATGTAAGAAGAATGCTTATAACAATTAAATCTTATGTAGATGCTATGAGATACCTAATGTATGATAACCAATTAATGCTTGACTTAGAGTACTTCGCAGAAGGAGAACTAAAAGAGTTTGGTGAAGAGAGATGCGGTATTCTTACACCTATAACTAAAGCCTGGATATCAGATTTAGGTGTTGAATTATCTTCTATTGCTATTCAAGTATATGGAGGAATGGGCTATGTAGAAGAAACTGGTGTGGCTCAATACTTAAGAGATTCTCGTATTGCTCCCATTTATGAAGGAACCAATGGTATTCAAGCATTAGACCTTATGTTTAGAAAGCTTCCCCTTGACAATGGGCAGGCAATGCAAAGATTGCTAGCTGATGTAAATAAAGTTATCGATGAAATGAATGAAGGTGGAGAAGTTTTATCAGACCTGGCACAAAAACTAAAAGTTGAGGTTGATAGGCTTTCAGAAGTCACTTTATGGTTAGGTTCAAAAATGCTTGAAGGTGAACTTGTAGATGCAAGTGCCGGTGCAACCCCGTATTTAAAGATGTTTGGACAAGTTCTTGGAGGCTATTACATGGGCAAAGCAGCAATTTTAGCTACCAAGAAACTTGAAGAAACAGGTGATGAATTTTACAACGAAAAAATCACATTATCAAAGTTTTATATTGAACAACTTCTGCCTTTAGCATCTGGTTATGCTGCTTCTGTCACTGCTGGCAAAGATGATTTATTCAATATAAAAGCTGAAAGCTTTTAATTGCTTGATACTTTAAAAAATAAAAACAATCTTATAGCTTTAGTTGGTGCAAGCAATGATCCAAAAAAATATGGCAATAAAATTTTATTAGATCTTATTTCGAAAGGATATAACGTCGCTCCAATTAATAACAAAGAGGAGATGATATCTGGCATTAAATCATATAAAAATGTTATGGATCTTGAAATATCTCCTTCAATAATTAACTTTGTAGTACCTCCAAATGTTGGGTTTGAGATCACAAAAGAATTAGTAGATAATAAGTATGACAATTTTTGGTATCAACCGGGTGCTGAAAGTCAAAAAATTTCCACTTATCTAAATGAAAACAATAAAAATTTTATCGATGACAAATGTATTATGGTCGTTACAAGATTGTCAGAACACTACTAATTTTCAGAAGATTTATTTACCTCATCTAATTCATCAAAAGACTTTTCTAGCTTGTTAACTCTTGTTGTTTTTAATACTTCAAATGATTGAACAGTTTGATCTAGCCGCTTAGTTACATCATCGAAAGAATCTATAAACTTTCTAACTTCATTCTTAACCTTTTCGTGGGTAATTAAAATATTTTTGGTATCAGTTTGTAAACTGAATAATTTCATGGAGTGCCTAATTGTTTCTAAATAAGCCATTAAAGTTTGGGGGCTAACAAGAATTACTTTTTTTGAAAAAGCGTATTGAATTACTGGCGTTTTGTTCGAGCCTATGACTGAAGTCAGTAGGAAATGATAAAGGTTTTCAAGTGGAATATACATGAGTACAAAATCAACTGTACCCTCTTCAGACGAAATATAACCTTCCCTGCTTGAAGTTTCATCAATTTTAGTTTTTATAGCCTTATCTAAAAATTCTTTGTTCTTGTTTTTAATTAAATCATTTATTTCTTTTCTTGAAATTTGATCAAGAGTCTCATCATCTAAGTCGCGATTTAACTTGGCGATTTCCATGTAATTTGTTAATGGAAATTTTGAATCCATATTAATTGTTTTATTATCAGGAAGATAAAAAGTAAAGTCTGGTTTAGTTCCACTTTTCATTATTTTTTGCGTTTCATAATGGATGCCGTCTTTATATTCCATTATTCCCAAAAGATCTTCTACTTGAAACTCAGCCCACTGACCTCTACTTTGATTGTTGTTAAGTACTGAAATTAAATTTCGCGTTTGCTGATCAACACCCGTTATAGAGCTTTTGATTTCACCAGTTTTTTCAATGAAATCTTTTACTGTTTGATCAGATTTATTAAGTAATTTATATATTTGTGATTCTTCATTTTCAATAATTTCACTTACGATTCCTTTGATCAAATACTCATCTTCTTTTTTGCCTTCATCTTTTTTTCTGATTACAAAATACAAGTTCATACAAAGAAGAAAAACTATTAACACATAAAATATAATTTCCATGCCTTAAGAATAGCAATAAAGGCAGACAATTTAATAATTGGGTTAAGTAAAGCTAAATTATATAGAGACTAAGTCAATTAGTTTTTTGTAACCAAACTCGAAATTGGCAACACTTTGGTTTTCTTTAATAAAGTTTTTAGAATTCAATCCTGTTTGTAAAGCACTTTCATAATTGTTCATAATGTATTGAATTTTGTTTGATAAATCATTTTTATTGTTGTTTTCAAATATATAACCAGTTTCATTTTCAATAATTAAATCGACCATTCCGGTGTTGCTTGAAACTAAGACGGGACACGCTGTAGCTTGTGCTTCAATTATTACCCTACCTAATCCTTCAGATTTAGAAGGCAAAATAAATAAATTTGCTGATGCATACTTTGAAATTAGTTCTTCAGCTTTGATAAAAGGTGTCATAGTTATTCTCTCTGAATACTTAGAGCTAGAAATGAGATTGTTTAATTCTTTCAAATATTTTAAATTAGGTGTTTGTCCAATTATTTCCAATGAAACATCCCCATCAATTGTCTCAAGTGACTCAATAATTATCTTTGGATTCTTTCTATCTGTAACACTCCCTACAAATATTATTTTAAATGTATCTGAGTATGCTCTTTGAATATCAGTGTTTAGATAATTATCAATATTTATCCATGCAGGAAAACGAACAAATTGTCCTTGATATCCAAAATTTAAAACTTGTTTTTCCGTAAAGTCGGAAATAGATCTGATTAAATCTGCTTTTTTGATTGAATATTTTGCTAGGTAGCTAAATATTGAAGTATAAAATTTTGGTAACAATAAATTTTTTTCCAATCCAATCGTGTCGATAAAATCTCCATGGGTCTCAACTACAATTTTTACAGGTGATTTTCTAATCTTTAAAGAAAAGATTGTAAAGAAACCTGTAATAGGGTCTTGCAAACAAACAATATCTATATTTTGGTCTTTTACTATTTTTGGGATCTTGAAAAAGAATAGAAATATAATTTTAAGATAATTTAAAAACCTATTTTTATTTTTTTTATTAAACATAGCCTCAACACCTTCAACATTGGAACTAAACTTTTCCTCGCTGAATGCATAAACTATAGGAATGCAAACTTTAGAGAGAGATTGAAATTTTTTTTGAATATCTTTTGTTACAGGATTGGAATAAACAGTTGGAGAAACAAATAAAACTTTATTCATTGTTTAAAAAGCTATTAATCTCTTCTAATAGTTCATCTGCGTGAGTCCACGGAACAGAATGACCAGCATCATTAATAACTTTCGATTTGACAGTATTTAAACGATTTATCACTTCATTAGATGTTTCTTCAGGGACTAGTTTATCTTTGCCACCAGTAATGACCAAGGTTTCAGAATGTATTTCATGAATCCATGGTCTTGCATCATAAGGTACAACGAACCTTCCTCCATCACCATATATAAAGTCATCTTTTGACCTATGTAGATTATTCCATGCCCACTCTGTGTACTCATCTTCAATAGATTGGGATTTCCTTAAGAAAGAAAATTTTGATCTAGGATTAAAATTTGGAAAAAGTCTTTCTCGAATTCTTACAAAACTTATGAAAACCTTAAATGCTAATTTATCACTATAAACAGCACCGCCTAGCCAGCTAAATGGGGTTATTAAAACTAATTTTCTGATTAAGGACTGTTTTTTTCTAGCAACAGACATTCCAACAGCGCTTCCCATCGACCAACCAACAATGTCACACTCTTCTATACCAAGTTTTTCTAGAATGCTTATAACCAGATCTGCATTTTCGTCTACGTCCCATCTTTTCCAACTTGAATCTGACTTTCCATGATTTCTTAAATCAATTGCAATAAATGAATTTTTATTTTTTATTTTTGGCAATACTTTAAACCAACTACCTAACGAATCAGTCCCCCAGCTATGCAAAAAAACAATAGGGGTTGTTCCGTCTACATATGATTCTCTAATAAAATACTCTTTTTCCCTTACAAAAATAGTTCTGCCAGGAAACTTACTTGGATGAATTTGAGTGTTACCAGAAATATCTCCCTTTTTTGTTTCAAGCAAGTTTTTCAAGATTGTCGCAAAAGCAAAAAATTTAGTAATTGTTTTTATCATTTGCTATTAATGATATTGACTTTATTTTTATATCTAGAAACAATATCTCCAATTTCCCATATACTTAGTCCAAGTCTGTCAGATATATCATCTAAATCTATTGAGTTATCATTTGGTGCTGAAATTAGTAAACCACCACTTGTTTGAGCATCCGATAATATTTTTACAAAAGATTCTTGATCATCGTTATAAATTATATTTTCTTTAGCTGAATCAAAATTTCTTTTAGACCCAGAAGGATAAACTCCATTATTGAAATATTCTTTTGCATGTTCTATAACTGGTACATCATCTAAATATATATTTACTGTAACTTCAGAATCTCCAATCATTTCTATTAAGTGCCCTAATAGTCCAAAACCAGTGACATCTGTTATTGCATTTGCATTTAATTCTCTGGCAGCTTCTAGTGCTTTGTCATTCAATGTTGTCATCACTTCAGTTGCTTCAGATATCGCTTTTTCACTTGCTATATTCTTTTTTATAGCAGAAGAGATAATTCCAGAACCTAAAGGTTTAGTCAAAAAAAGTTTATCGCCTACTTGAAGATTTCTTTTTTTATAAATAACATCATTGATTATTCCTGTAACAGCAAAACCATACTTTGGCTCTTTGTCGTCGATACTGTGTCCTCCAATGATGTTGCAACCAGCACTTTGCATGGTCTCTAAACCACCTTTTATTACTTCAGACAATATTTCAAAACTTAAATCTTCTCTTGGCCATGAAACAAGCTGTAAGGAAGATATTGGGGTTCCACCCATTGCATAAATATCAGATAATGCATTAGCGGCTGCAACTCTTCCCCAATCAAATGGGTTATCCAATATTGGTGTAAAAAAGTCTACAGTCTGAACTATTCTGATTCCATTACCAATATCAATTACACCCCCATCGTCAGGCGAATCTAGACCAACCAGTATTTGTGAAGCATTGGAATTATTTTGTTGTCTAAAATGCGTCAGTACCTGAGCAAGCTCTTTTTGTGAGAGTTTACATGCTCAACCAGCACCATGTGAGTACTCAGTTAATCTCATTCCACCTCCTTTTAAGGGTGCTCAATACTTACTTGGTTTTTAAAAGTTTTTTGAATTTTATTAATTAAGGGGTGGTGAGAGTAGTCTATTTTATTTATTCTAGATACAGGTATCGCATGTTTTGCGGTAGATAATACAAAACCACATTGTATAGCTTCTAATTCGTCTTCAGCTAAACGTCCGATAGATACATCTAGCTTTTTTTCTTCTCCAAAGCGAATTAAATATTTTCGAGTTATTGAATCTAGGATCCCAAGATCTAGGTCTGGTACGTGTATTTTATCATTCAATATCCACCCAAAAGTCCAAGTAGGACCTTCAAGAATGATGTTTTCTCTATTAACTAATAAAGCATCCGTATACCCGTTTAATTCAGCTTGTCTTGTATGACTTATGTTCATTGCGTACGATGTAGATTTTGTACCAACATTGAATACATCTTGTTCAATGAAGTCTCCACCACTCTGCCAGTAGGCTTTTTGAGTTTGTAAAGTAAAATATGCTGGTACATCTATAGGTGGCTGATAAAAGCAAAATACATTAAATGAATCTTTTTCATTTCTTAAAATTAACGTCCTAACATATCCATTTTGAAAATTTTCTGCCACAAATAAAATATCTTTTTTTATCTTCTCAAAATTTATATCATTAAAAAATACCTTGGAAGCAGAATTTTTGAATCTTTCAATGTGTAAATCTATTCCAAACGGATAACCTTTGTGAATTCTTATTGCTTCAAAAATTCCATCGCCTCTCCATACTCCAATATTTTCTACAGGAAGAATGAAATCTTCTTTTTCAACTTGGACCCCGTCAATCAAATACATTTTATTCCTTTTGTCTTATGTATGTGTTTGTAATAGGCATTCTTCTGTCCTTTCCAAAAGCCTTTTGAGTGAGCTTTACTCCAGGTGCAACTTGTTTTCTTTTATATTCATTTCTATCTACTTTTTCAAGAACATCAAATACTAAATCTGGATCAACTCCTGAAGCGATAATTTTTTCAGACGAACTATCTTCCTCAATATAAAGATTCAATATTTTATCGAGTACTTCATAATCAGGAAGTGAATCGCTATCAAACTGATTAGGGCGAAGTTCTGCGCTTGGCTCTTTAGTGATAATGTTTTTTGGTATAGCATCAGAAATTGAATTTATGTAGTTTGATAATTCATAAACTTTAGTTTTATATAAATCCTTTATCAATGCGAATCCACCAGCAAGATCCCCATAAAGAGTAGAATAGCCAACTGCCATTTCTGATTTATTACCAGTAGAAACAACCATTGCACCGGTTTGGTTAGATAATCCCATTAAAATATTACCTCTAACCCTTGATTGAATATTTTCATCAGTTATTTGCCCAAGATCTTCATTGAGAGAATTCGTAAGAGTTTCTCTAAAATCATCTACTAGTTTTTCGATCTCAATTGTTTTTAGAGTTATTCCTAAATTATCTGATAGTTTAATTGCATCGTCTAAAGAGTCTTTGGAATTATATTTAGAGGGCATAGCTACTCCAATTACATTTTCTGCGCCTAATGCATCAACACAAATTGCAGCAGTTAAAGCTGAATCAATTCCACCTGAAATACCTATTAATACTTTTGTAAATTTATTCTTTTTTACATAGTCTTTAAGTCCCAATTTTAACGCAGAATAAATAGATTCATTCTTACTCAATGAAGCCTTTCTTTCAACATCTTTCAATTCAATTGTTTTTGGCCTGATTATCAGAGGAGATTTGTCATTTTGTTTATTAGTTTTTAAATCAATATCTAAGTGGAATACTTCTTCTTTGAAACTTGAGGCCTGGTAGATAATTTCACCAAGGTCATTTACAACAAACGAACCTCCGTCAAAAACTAGTTCATCTTGACCGCCCACCATGTTCAAATATATTATTGGTACATTTAGTTTTAATGCCTTTTTCATGACTATTTCTTTTCGAGTTTCGCTTTTATGAATATCATAAGGTGATGCATTTATATTTATAATTAGTGATGCACCCTGTTTCACTTGCTCTTCTGCTGGTCCGTCTTCAATCCAAATATCTTCACAAATATTAATCCCAATAGCAATGTCGTCATACCAAAATAAAGTATTCGGTTCTGAGCCTTTGGAAAAATATCTAGCTTCATCAAAAACTGAATAATTTGGTAAAAATGATTTATGATATATTCCTCTAACGTCTCCATTCTGCACAATTGCAGCAGCATTGGCTATCGTCCGTTTATTATTGTCTTGATTGTAGGGATCGTTCTTTCTATCAACAAAACCAATAACTCCACTTGTGTGAGATGAAAAAGCTGCAATCTCCTCCAGTACTGCAAAATTTTTACCAATAAAACTTTCACGAAGTAACAAATCTTCTGGTGGGTATCCTGTAATTGCTAGCTCTGGAAAAATAACGATGTCTGATTCTACTGATTCAGCTTCTTCAAAACAATTAAGTATAGTTTCTTTGTTTTCTTGAATAGCACCCACTGAAAAAGAACATTGAGCACCTGTTATTCTTATAGTTTTTTTATCCACACTTTAATGATAGATTCTTATTGTTATTAAGAAGAAACCTTAATTTCTATATGCTGAGAATCTTCTATCCATCTATTAACTCTTTTAATTGAAGGCATTCTTTCAACAATTTTGGCTTTAATATTTATTTTTTGCATTGATTCATGCAATGATTCAGGGTTGCGTCTTCTTAATTCAGAAACGCTTTCAACACCAACTGCTTCTAATAAGTCAGCATAATCTCTACCCAGGTCTTTAATTTTCATCAGTTCAGCTCTTCTTGCCCAGTGAAGAAGCTTTGGTGAGCTAATCCCTGTCTCTTTTGTCAATAAAGCCCTTCCAGATCTAGATGAAGCTATCTGAAGGAATGTTGTTGTTGTTCTGACTCTTGCTCTTCTTAATTTTGTTGCCTCAGTATGAGTCATGCCATTTATCGAATCAATTGAATTCATGTTTTTGATTTTACAAAATTTATTTTAAAAACAAATGCTTTTTTTTAAGAGATTTTCCCACTCTCAAAAATCTTTTTCTTCGTCATAATCCGTTGGACCAAGAAAATTAAAATTAAGTTTTTCAATTTTTACCTCAGATGAAACAAAATAATCAATTAGATCAAAATCTTTATATGCTGAAATTTCAAATTCACCAGGATCATCTTGTGTCAATAATTCTAACTTTGACCAAAATAGACGCGGGACTAAAACTGGAAAACCCAACTTGTATCTATATTGAGGAATTAATATTTTTGAGTTGTCCATTTCATTATTTTGTAAAGCAATGATGACTTCTTCCCTTACTTCAGGTTGGTCTCCCAAAAAAAATATAAGATTTTCTATTTGCTTTTGTTCTTGATAGAAAAATAGAGCTGTTCTAATTGATGAAACTATTCCTTCTTCCCAGTTTTCATTTATTAAAATATTTGAATTATAAAAATTTATTTTTTCTTCAATAATTTCATTTTCGGACCCCAGAACTACAGTCGATGACTCAAAGTGGGAGTTTACTTTTTCAATTACAAGTTCTAATAATGGTTTGTCTTTAACTTCAGCAAGTTGCTTTGGAAATCCCATTCTTGTTGAGTCACCAGCTGCGAGTATAACTCCTGCATTCATTTTATGCACCACCAAAAATACTTGTCCCAAACGTTAATGACACGATCAGTAGTATGACTTCAATATTTCTCAACATATAAACTTGTTTAAGCCCTGAACCGAAAGAAACAAGTGAATATATTGAGACTATCAAAATTAAAAAACCCTGAAGAAAAAGCGATGAGACAAATAGTGCTGGCACAACAAGCAAGCATGGAGTTGATGCAAAAAAATTAATCATTAGAAGATCTCTAGGAATTGGCTCTTTTCTGAAAAGAAATCTGAGTATTAAGTAAATTATCACTAATCCTATAACCGTTGCAACGAGAGAAGAGAAGGCCGAAGAAAATAATGTAGTAGTAGTGTCTGAAGAGTTTATAAAAGTTTGCAACTCTTCAATCAATGATTGAAACAAATTAAATTCTTCTGGAGAAAATTCTTGTTGAAACTCCTGTTGAAACAAAATTAAGTTTTCTTGTAAATAATCTAACAACCCTGAAATAAATCTAAAGCCACTCATAGTGACTAAAATTGTCGTGCTTACAAAGATGGCAACGGATTTTTGAAAAGCTCCATCTTGAACCAGAAGCTCGTTATAAATCTCTTTATCAAGACGTAATATGCGGGATATTATTTTTTTATCATTCATTTTTTTTTGATTTATTTAAAATCTACTTAATGACTATAACAAAATTAATTTCATACGTTATAAGTGTCTCTATGATAGGAGTAATAATTTGGGCACAAAACCAAGTTTCATTATTTGACTCGCCTATTCCAGATTTACCATGGGGTATAGTTTCTCTTGTAGATCTCTACGGTGGATTTATTCTAGTTTGCCTGTGGATTGCTTATAAAGAGTCACTGTCTGCAACAATTATATGGTCATTTTTTGTTTTAATTTTGGGCAACCTTACTACTGCAATATATGTGATTTATAGCATTAATAAATCAAATGGGGATATCGCACATTTTTTTATGGGAAAAAATTCCTAGTCTTTTTTAAGGTTGTCTAAAAGTATTAAAGAAACGTCTCTAACTCTTACATTATCCCCATAGCCAAGTTCTTTAACGCCGTCATCCATCATTATGTAACAAAATGGGCAAGCAACTGCGACTTCATCAGCGCCGGTCTCAATTGCTTCTTGGGATCTTTCAATGTTTACTTTTTTACCAACAGACTCTTCCATCCACATTCTTCCACCGCCAGCACCACAGCAAAAGCTCTGAGTTCCTTGGCGCTTCATTTCTCTAATTTCTATTCCGCCAATTGAGCCAACGATTTCTCTCGGTGCTGTATAAATGTCATTATGTCTACCTAAGTAACATGAGTCGTGATATGTAATTTTGTAAGGCTTGTCACTTGTTCCAACTTCTATTCTCCCAGACTGAACAAGTTCTGTTAATAATTGACTGTGATGAATAACTTTATACTCGCCCCCGAGTTGAGGATATTCATTTGCAATAGTATTAAAACAGTGTGGACACTGTGTAATAATCTTATCTACTTTCAGATTGTTCATGTTTTCAATATTTTGTATCGCAAGTTGTTGAAAAACAAATTCATTACCTGTTCTTCGTGCAGAATCTCCTGTACATACTTCCTTGGGCCCCAAAACAGCGTAAGATACACCAGCTCGCTTTAAAAGTGTTGCAACAGCTTTTGTCACAGGTACATTTCTATCATCGAAAGCTCCGGCACATCCGATCCAGTATAAATAATCGTATTCTTCAGAGTTCGATTCATGAATGACAGGTACCTCAAAATCAAGATCTTCCGTCCACTTCAAACGATCGTTTTGTGATGCCCCCCAAGGGTTAGATGAATTCTCCATTGCAACATAAGCTTTACCAAGTTCTGATGGAAAATCTGATTCCATCAAAGCTAGATGTCTTCTCATATCAAGTATCTTGTCCAAAATTTCTATATTTACAGGACATATTTCATCACAAGCTCTACACGAAGTACAGGCCCAGACTTCTTCTGAGGTTATTCTTTCAAAAACATTTGATGAATTTACTTTTAGGGGTCCTGGAGTGCTGATAGTTGCTGGAACAGCAGGATTTCCAGATTCAGACATTACTTGCCCTACTTTTAAGATTATCTCTCTTGGATCAAGAGATTTACCTGTCTGATTTGCTGGACATACTGAAGTACATCTTCCACAAACTGTGCAAGCATCTAAGTCCATAAGTTGTTTCCATGTGAAATGGTCAATTATTTCTGTTCCAACGTTATCAATATCTTCTGCTTCTAGTAAATTTCCAATATCTCTCATAGCGCCTTTATGTCTCTCTTTAGGTGACATAAACATGTTTATTGGAGATGTAATAATATGACGTAACTTAGAAATAGGTAATGCAATCAAAAACACGAAGAAAGAAACAACGTGCAAAACCCAGGAAACCCTATGAAACAGCTCAGGGTTTGATAAATTTAAGAAATCAGCTACAAAATATCCAATAAATGACCACTTCTCGTAATTTGGAAAATTTTCAAGTGCAATTCTTCCAGCTTCTGTAGTAACACCTGATATGCCAATAAAAATTAACAAAGATAACGTTAGATAATCATCAACTGTAGTCTTTGTTTGTATTCGGTATTCTGCGCCTCTTAATCTTCTTATTAAGGCCCAGAAAAGACCAATTAGATAAGCTATAGTTGCTAACTCCAGAAGGAATGAATAAACAATATATGTAGTTCCTTGTAGAAACTTCCATTTAGGAGGCATTAAATGATGAATTTCAAGAGTAATAGTCCCAGCAAACAAACCAAGAAAACCAATATATATTAAAGAATGCATCAGTCCGGCAGCTTTAAACCTAAGCACTGTTCTCATTGTTATTCCATCAAAAAAACTCCAAAGACGAGCAGAAAATTTTACATTTCTTTTTTCTTCTTTACCTCTTGTCCAGTTTTTAACTCTAAGAGAAAGTAGATAACCAGACAGGTAAATAGTAGAAGCACTTAATACATAAAATATATATTGAAGGACTTTAGGAATATTTTCAAAAACACGTCTTCCTTCAATTATCTCTCCTTCAGGAAAAATATAGCTGGCTCCCCAAAGAAATAATGTACCAAGAGAAGCTCCTGCAGATAGAAGTAGAACATAATCATTGCCCTTAAGGCTTTTTAATTTATTCATTTTTTAATTCAGCTGATATCTCAATTGATCTATTTGTTGCCTGTTGAATTGCATTGAAAATTATTGTATCAAAGGAATCATCAATAAGCGAATCAAGACCTGCCTCTGTAGTCCCTTTTGGTGATTTCACTTTATTTACCAACTCAGTAAAAGAATCCTCTGCACTAATTAAGTTTGGTAAAGCTTTAATTAATTCTTTAACTAACTCTTCAGCATCATATTCATTCATGCCTAATTGAGTAGCTGAATTTGTAAGTTGCCTTGAAAGCTCATAGAACCAAGCTGGGCCACTTCCTGATAATGCTGTAACAAGTGGGAACAATTTCTCAGTAAATTCTCTTGTAAGCCCCAAAGAAGATAATGCTATTTCTATAAAACTTAAGTAATCATCATCATAATTTTTTACAAATGGAATAAATCCATTGTTTTTTCTAATTAATAGATTAGGCATTATTCTAATAACTCTATTTTTAACATATTTGTTTATCGTTTCAATTTCTAAGCCAGCAACTGGTGAGCAAATAAGGACATCTTTCTCAATGTTTTTAGAAAACGATTCAAAAAAATTATTTATATTTTGTGGCTTAATGCAAAGTATTAAAACTCCTGAATCAAGAGTGTTAATATGCGGAGAGGTTATTACATTATGTAATTTGGCGAAATCATTTCTAATTTTTTCATTTTCTTCATAAAAATTAAGATTAAGGTTTTTATTTTTTTGTAAGCCCTCAAAAAAAGCTGTTCCTAAGTTCCCAAGCCCTAAGATATTGATATCTATCTTTTTCATTATTCAATATTATCAGGTGGTTTAATAATTACTAAAATTGCTTATTTTTTATCTTTTTTAATAAATTTTTTGCATTAAATTCCCAATATGATATATTAATTACAAATCTAAGTAAATATACTTAGATTATATATTAAAATTAGATTAGATTAGAAAGGTTAAGAATGAGTGGAACATTAACAGCATCACAAGTTAAGCCAGGTGTTAGAAGATCAAAAAAATACACCACTGGTAGAGTTTGCGCATTTGAAACTTGTGAGACCGTAATTAGTGTTTACAACAAAAAGAAATTTTGTTTTCTGCATGCTCCTATCTCCTATCCAAGGGTAAGAGGTCATTTGCCAAGAGAACAAGAACCAATTTAATAATTTTTACGAAAGGAAATACACAAAATGGGTAAAGCTGTGGGAATAGATTTGGGAACAACAAACAGTGTTGTAGCAGTTTTAGAGGGTGGAGAGCCTTCTGTTATAGCAAATGCAGAAGGAAATAGAACAACCCCTTCTATTGTTGCATTTAAATCTGAAGAAGTGCTTGTAGGAGAGCTTGCAAAAAGACAGGCCATCACCAATCCCGACAATACGGTAAGGTCTATCAAAAGACATATTGGGACTGAATGGAAAGAAAAATTTGAAGATAAAGAGTACACACCTCAAGAGATTTCTGCACGAATTTTACAAAAATTAAAGCGAGACGCTGAAGCTTACTTGGGAGATGATGTTACCGAGGCCGTAATTACAGTACCAGCCTATTTTAATGATGCAGAAAGGCAAGCAACAAAGGAAGCTGGACAAATTGCTGGTCTGAATGTACTAAGAATAATTAATGAACCAACAGCTGCATCATTAGCTTATGGTCTAGAAAATAATGAAGATCAAAAAATTTTAGTATTTGACTTAGGTGGAGGTACTTTTGATGTTTCAATACTTGAAATCTTTGCTTGAAAAATTAAGTAGATCAGAATTTGAAAAAATAACAGCTGACTTAGTTGAACGAACTAAAGCACCTGTAGAGAACGCATTGTCTGATGCAGGTATGCAATATTCTGATATTGATCACATTATTTTAGTTGGTGGCTCAACACGTATGCCATCTGTTCAACAACTTGTAAAAACTTTAACTGGAAAAGATCCACATAAGGGAGTTAACCCAGACGAAGTTGTAGCCTCAGGAGCAGCTATTCAAGCTGGTGTCCTTAAAGGTGATGTAAAAGATGTTCTTTTGTTAGACGTTACACCTCTTACTTTAGGTGTTGAAACAAAAGGTGGAATAATGACAAAAATGATTGAGAGAAATACAACTATACCTACCAAACGATCAGAGGTTTTCAGCACAGCAGAAAATAATCAAACTCAAGTTGAAATTCATATTTTGCAAGGTGAAAGGGAAATGGCAGCTGGAAATAAATCCCTAGGTAGATTCACCCTTACAGATATTCCTGCTGCAATGGCTGGGACTCCACAAATTGAAGTAACGTTTGATATTGATGCCAACGGAATCGTAAATGTGAATGCCAAAGATCTTGGTACTGGAAAAGAACAAGCTATAACTATTACAGGCGGAACTGCACTTGATGATGATGAAATCGACAGAATGATAAAAGATGCTGAACAACATGCCAATGAAGATGCTAAAAAGAAAGAGCTTGTTGAAACAAGAAATATGGCAGAAGGTATGGTTACTTCGACTGAAAAAATGCTCGATGAAAATAAAGATAAAGCTACCGAAGAAGAAGTTGCAGCAATCACTGATGCGAATGATAAATTAAAAAAACTTCTTGAAAACGAAGATTTGTCTGTAGATGATCTAAAAAATGGAATTGATGAGTTAGCTAAAGCAAGTCAGTCTTTTGCAGAAAAACTTTACGCTGAAGCCCAAAACGATGCACCAGACTCACCTGATGATGGTTCAGAAGATGTAGTCGAAGGTGAAGTTATAGAGGATGAATAAGGAAGAACCCTCTATTGATGAAGTAGATAAAACTTCAGATAAAGCAGTTAATGAAGAATCTGAAGAATCAACTGTCTCTCTGTCACAATACGAAAAAATAAAAGACGACTATTTAAGACTTGCTGCTGATTTTGACAATTACAAAAAAAGAGCTGAAAAAGAGAAAGAAAATATTGGAGCTGCTTCAATAGCTTACTTCGTTAATGCTATTTTTCCACTCATTGATAATTTTGAAATGGCTATGGCACAGGAAAAAGTAGCTAAAGAAGTAGAAGCACTAAATAGTATACTTACCTCAGTTCTCCAGGACTTACAAGTTGAAGAAGTAGGGAAAATTGGAGAAAATTTTGATCCATCTCTACATGAAGCTGTTGAACATTCTGGTGAAGGTGATTCGCAGATAATCGATGCGGTTCTACGCAAAGGATATCTATTTCAGGGTAGTTTGATTCGCCCTGCAATGGTTAAAGTGAAAAGTGAGTAGAGACTGGTTAGACAAAGACTTTTACGCCACCCTGGGCGTAACAAAAGAGGCAAGTACTGAAGAAATAAAAAAAGCGTATAAGAAGCTTGCTAGAGAAAATCATCCGGACTTAAACCCGGGAGATACTGAAGCTGAAAAAAAATTCAAAGAAATTTCAGAAGCTAGCTCGGTTCTCGGTGATGAAAAGAAAAGACAAGAGTATGACCAGGTTCGTGCGATGGGTGCTTCAGGGTTTGGAGGATTTGGCGGACAAGGGTTTAATGTAGAGGATTTTGGTGATTTATTTGGAAATCTCGGAGATATATTTGGATTCGGAGGTGCTGGTGGAAGAAGAAAAGGCCAGACTTATCAAACAAATATTAATATATCTTTTAATGATGCGGCTTCAGGAGTAGAAAGTGTAGTTCCTCTCAGAAAGGAAGTAGTATGTTCTTACTGTAAAGGAACCGGAGCAGATAAAGGTGAAGCTTTTCATAGATGTAACATTTGCAATGGAAGTGGACAGACAGCTTCAAATCAAGGATTTTTTTCTTTTGCTCAAACATGTTCAGCTTGCAAAGGGCAGGGAAATATTATTGATAAAGCCTGTAAAACTTGTAGAAGTTCTGGCTCAGTAATAGAGAATGAGTCAATAAAAGTAAAAGTCCCTGCCGGAGTAGATAATGGTACAGTTATTAGATTACGAGGAAGAGGCGGTCCTGGAGATGCAGGCGCACCAGATGGAGATTTATTAGTTCAAGTTGCCGTTGAACCACACAAATTCTTTAAAAGAAACAATAGCGATCTTATTCTAGAAGTTCCTTTGCTATTTACAGAGGCAGCTCTTGGTGCAAGTGTAAAGATACCAACGCTTAAAAAATCGGTAACATTAAAAATTCCTGCGGGTACTCCAAGTGGAAAAACTTTCAAAATAAAAGGTGAGGGAATTGCTCCGCAAGGCAGAAGGCCAGGAGATTTATTTATAAAAGTTTTCATAACCCCTCCAACAAATTTATCAAGATCTGCAAAAAAACATTTGGAAAACTATAGAGATCAATTTGAGTCTGGAGACTCTCCGAGGGATTATTTGTATGAATAATGAAGGCTCGAAAGCAATATATTTTATTTCCGTAGCATCAACTCTTTCAGGAATCCATCAACAAACAATAAGAACATACGAACAAAAAGGTTTAATTAAACCGTTTAGAACAGGTGGAGGAACAAGAAGATATTCACAGGAAGACATAGATAAATTAATTCAGATTCAAAATCTTTCTCAGAGAGGTATAAATTTAGATGGAATAAAAATCATATATGAAATGAAAGACAAAATAGAAGAATTACAGAGTAAAATAATCTCTTTAGAAGATGAAATGTCTACTCAAAAAGTTGATTCAAGAAATAAAGAACGAGAAATACACAAAAGTTATAAAAATGAAATTGTTAAAAAAACTAACAAATCAATTAAAAAAACAAATTAAGATAAGCTAGATGGATACAGGCAACATAATTCTTTTTTTAAAAAAGTTTAGTTTTATCAGATTAGTTGGAACCGGAATAGTTCTAAGAGTATTTATTGCAATCATTGATGGTATTTTTGGGTTACAAATTAATGAAGTTGAGAACTTCAATTTCTATATTTTCGGTCTTGCTCTGGCGTACACAATCCTATGGATGTTTAATAAAAGCTACTCTGAAGAAGAAGAGTAATATAAATTTTTAATGAACTCTGTTCAGAGAATTACAAATTTAGATTTTATTAGAGGTTTTGCTCTACTCGGAATACTTGTAATAAACGTTATAGCGTTTGGCCTTCCGCTTACTGCAACTACAAATCAGTCAACATACGGAATTGATAATACTCTTGATTGGATAGTTGTGGTGATTTCATCAGTGTTTTTTGAACAAAAAATGATGGGTTTATTTTCTATGCTTTTTGGTGTTGGCATAGTGATATTTTTAGATAATGCAGAAAAAAAGACTTCAAAACCAAAAATACTAGCTATTTGGAGAAATTTTTTATTATTTTGTTTTGGGCTGATTCACTTATCAATTTGGGAAGGTGATGTACTTGCACCATATGCAATTTGTGCTTTTTTGCTAATCATATTTCCCAAAGTTGAAAATCCGAAATTCATATTTGCTGCAATAGTTTTTTTGATGACAGCATTTATTTTAATAACAAACTATTTCTCTTCGTTATACGATACAAGTGGAAACTTGATTTCGCAGGAAGAGTGGGTTCTTTTAGCCAGTGAAGGCGGTACATTATCATATGGTAAGTTTTGGTTTCCAGATTCAGAATCTTGGGGCAATCTTGTTGCCATGTGGTGGTATATCGGAGCATTTTTTAGAGCAATATCTTTAATGCTATTTGGTTTTTTGTTATACAAATTAAACATAATTCAAGGTAAAAAAGAAATATCATATTATAAAAAAATGTCTCTTTTTGGATTTTCAATAGGCTTACCCTTGGCTGTCTTCAGTATCTATTTGCTTATTAGTTCAAACTATGATCCATCTGTCCTTTTCATCAGCAATATTTTTAACACTCTATCAGTCATACCAATGGTTTTAGGATATACAGGACTTTTGACAATTCTTAATTTGAAACTAAAAGATTCTATAAGTGAAAGATTGCGAGCATGCGGTAAGTTGGCATTTACAAATTATATTATTCAGACAGTCTTTGGAGTTTTTATCTTAGGTGCATTTGGTTTAGATACGTTTTCAAGATCACAATTAATAGTCTTTGTATTTATAGTTTGGATGATTCAAATATCTTGGTCAAAACCAATTTTAGATAGATTTAATTATGGACCTTTAGAATGGTTTTGGAGAAAACTAACTTATCTTTTTGTTTAGCTTTTATATTTTGCAATAAAAGAGTTAATCTTATTTTCTAAAATAGGAAGAGTAATTCCCCCGTCGCATAGAACTTCATCGTGGAAGTATCTAATGTCGAACTTATCTCCTAGTTCGTTTTCAGCTTTTCTACGTAATTCTTCGATCTTTAACTGACCCATTTTATATGAGCAGGCTTGTCCCGGCCAAGCAATATATCGATCTGTCTCGATTTCAGCATTTATAGCTTCAATTGGAGAATTTGCTTTGAAAAAATTAATTGCGTTATCTCTTGACCAACCCATGCCATGCATGCCTGTATCAAGAACAAGACGACAAGCTCTCCATGCATCATTTCCAAGTCTTCCTAGCTGTTGTACATCATTGGAGTATAAACCCATTTCATTAGCTAATTGCTCTGAATAGAGTCCCCACCCCTCAACAAATGCCGTGGAAGCAACATACTTTTGAAAATCTGGTACGTCTTGAAGCTCAACTGCAATAGTTCTATCAAGGTGATGACCTGGTATAGCCTCATGAAAAGCAACAGATTCTGCCTCAAATATGCTTTTTGTTTCTGCTTTGTATGTATTAAGAAAATACGTACCATCTCTTGAACCATCTGGTAAAGGTGGGTAGTAATAAGCAGGAGGAGCATGTTGCTCAGATTCAGCAGGTACCGGAAGAACTTTACATGGAGATTTTGGAAACACTGTGAACCACTCATCTAAAGGCTTATAGGATCTTTCTATGGTATCAATTGCTAACTGTAACATCTGCTCTTTGCTTTCATATCTCATTGATGGTTCTGTTTGCATTTTGTGTATTACATCTTCAGGAGTATCAACTCCATCAAATACATTTTTTCCAATTTCAAAAAATTCTTTTTTTAATCTCTCTATTTCTGATAGTCCTATTTCATGAACTTCTTTTACAGTTATTTCTTTGTGTCCTGTGTATTTTCTTAATGATCTTAAATAAGACTCTTCTCCACCATCAATCCACATAATCCCACAATTATCATCTCCTCGCCCTTTAGGAAGGTGCTCAGTTTTTAATTGATCTAAATAAGCTGATACAGTTGGCCTAATATTTACTTCAATAATGTTTTTTGCTTTATCTTTCCATTCAGATATTTCTGAATCTGAAATCTCTGGTGAGAAGTTAACTAAAAGCAATGGATCCTGATCCAAAGAAGAAGCTAGATAGTTTTCTAATTGATCAATAGTTCTCAATAAGTTTCTTTCTGTTGCAACTCTATTATTATTTAGACCCACTTTTTGAACGTCGGCAATTTGAGTGTATAGTCTCTTGTATAATTCGAGTCTTTTTAACATCATGTCTGCTGATTCAGAATCAGGTACAAACATTTGTTGATTGTAATCAATTAAGAATCCTGTAAAACCCGCTACTCCAGCTCCAAATTCCCAACTTCTATCAAGAAGTGAGTCTTTGTTTGAACTAAGAGCAAATTCCAACATTCCGTGAGTTACTTTTTCTCTACTTGTTAAATTATCTTTCTCAATAGCGTTTAAACGCTGAATAAATGTATCAACTATATCTTTTTCTTTTTGGAATTGCTCTTCTGTGAGTTCTTCTATTTGATCAAAATATTTTTTATGCCCTCGCATAATTGCTGATGTTGGTGAAGAATCTAAAGAATTTTGAAAAAAATCTTTAGCTAGACCGACTAGTTGACTATCTGACATTGAGAGCTCCTCTTAAATAAAAAATAAATTACATTATTAAGTTTATCTTTTATTTCTATTTTTAATTGCCTAACTTTTGGATATTTTAATAAGACACCTTAATATGAGACTATGAACAGGGTAGTTTTTATATTTTTATCTATTTTATTAATTGTTTTTCCTCTTACTATTGAGAATTTTGAAAATGAAAATATTAACTATTTAGAACTTGTAAAAAATATAAAAACTGAGTTAATTCATACTGTAGTTAAAGCTCAAGTAAAAAATCCAGATGAAATTAATTTGACTAATGACCAAGCAGCTCTTCTTAAAATCAAATTAGACGAACTAAAGGTAGCTGATTTAGAGTTTCAAAGTAATTTAATAAAAAATTATGAAAACTCAATTAATCAAATTAACAAAGAAGTGAATAAAAAACTAGCAATATATAAATATAGAGAATTTGTTAATGAATTTGGTGGAATCAAAGGAATTTATTTAAATAGCTATGACTTTTTAAATTCAGAGAAAATGTCATCTATTAAAACAATAATTGACGAAACAGTTGTGAACACTCTAGTTATTGATGTTAAAACAGACCATGGTCATTTAATGTACGACAGCAATGTTCAAGAAAGCTATGAAGTTAATATTGAAAGAGTAAAATTTAACAAAGCATCTCTGGTAGAGCTTAAAACGAATCACAATTTATATTTAATTGGAAGAGTTGTTGCGTTCCAAGATCCTTTATTTGCAAAAACATACGAAGAATCATCTGTATTTAATTCTATAACTAATTCTATTTTTTCAAAAAATGGACAATATTTTCTTGATCCAAGTGATCAAAAAAGTAGAAATTATGTATTAAATATTGCAATAGAAGCATGTCATTTAGGTTTTGACGAGATTCAATTTGATTATATTAGATACCCAGATGTAATGAATAACCATCTAGTTTATGAAGAAGAAAGTAATTTTGAAAATAGAACACGCAATATAAATTCATTTTTACATGAGGCAACAAAAATACTTCATGGAGAAGGCTGTTTAGTGTCTGCAGACATATTTGGATATGTTTTGCAATCTGAGTCTGATAATGGAATTGGTCAACATTTGGAAACTATTGTTAAATCAGTAGATTTTATATCACCAATGGTTTATCCGTCTCATTACTCAAATGGATCCTTCGGTTATAAATACCCAAACAGACATCCCTATGAAGTTGTTACTGCTGCACTCAGCGATGGGCTGTACAGAGGAACTAAGGTTGAACAGTTGAGGCCTTATTTGCAAGGATTTTGGCATACTCCAGAAGATGTAAGATTAAATATAAAAGCTGCAGAAGATATGGGACTTGATTGGATAATCTGGAACAATTCCAGTGTGTATGATGCAAATTATTTTACTAAAATTGAATCATGACGAATAAAGAAAAGTTCAGAGATACTCTAAATAGTCTACACAAAGAGCTTTGTGATGTAAGTGATTGGATGTACCACAACCCAGAACTTGGATTTGAGGAATATGAAACTTCAAAATACTTAGTAAATTTTATTGAGAGCAAGAATGCAAAAGTTAATTATCCTTCACATAATCTTGATACGGCTTTCGATGTAACTTTTGGAGATTCTGGACCCCTTGTTGTGTTGTGTGTTGAATATGATGCTCTACCAGAAATTGGACATGCATGTGGACATAATATTATTGCAACTGCATCAATTGGTGCTGGTTTAGGCCTGCAAGATTTAGCGGATGATTTAGGTATTAGAGTCAAACTTCTTGGAACTCCGGCTGAAGAAGGTGGTGGGGGGAAAATTATTTTACTTGATAATGGAGCTTTTGAGGATGCTAAATGTTCAATGATGATTCATCCAGGATACGAAAATGTAGTTAATCCTACCTTTACAACCATACAACAGTACACTGTTGAGTTTTTTGGTAAAGATGCTCATGCTGCTGGAGCACCCCAAGAAGGAATCAATGCTTTAGATGCACAAATCCAACTTTTTGTAAATGCTTCAACGTATAGACAGCAAATGGTACAGAGCAACAGAATGCACGGTGTTATCAAAGAAGGAGGATTTAAGCCAAATATAATCCCTTCATACACAAAGTCTGAATGGTATTTGAGATCCTTAAATAAAGAGGGGCTAGACAAACTTGAAAGTGATTTTTACAATTTTGCTAATGCGGCAGCTATGTCTACAAAGTGTGAAGTAAAAATAACTTTTCCTGATTACCGCTATGAAGAAATTGATAATAATAAAACAATGTATGAACTATACGTTGCTAATTCTGCTGATATAGATCGAAAAATGATTTTACAAAAAGACGCTACAAGCCCTGGTTTAGGATCAACAGATATGGGAAATATTTCTCAAGTATTCCCATCAATTCACCCTATGTTGTCTATAGATGCTAAAAACGCCGTAAACCATCAACCAGAATATGCCGCTGCAACTATAACTCCAGGTGGCCACAAAGCTATATATGATGGTGCTTATGCTATGGGCACAACAATTATTGATTTAGCTGAAAAAAATCTATGGGATAATCTCTAGAGAATTTGACTCAAAAATAGCTTAGTTCTGTCACTCTCAGGATTATTAAAGAATTCTTCAGGAGTATTTTCCTCTACAAGTTGACCTTCGTCAAATAACATGACTCTATCTGCGACTTCTTTTGCAAAACCCATTTCATGAGTAACCACAATCATTGTCATACCAGATTGTGCTAGTTCTTTCATAACATCTAATACTTCTTTAATCATTTCAGGATCTAATGCAGAAGTAGGTTCGTCAAAAAGCATAATCTTTGGTTCCATAGCTAGTGCTCTTGCAATTGCTACTCTTTGTTGCTGACCGCCAGAGAGCTGTCCCGGAAACTTTTGAGCCTGTTCTGGAATACCAACTCTTTCGAGAAGCTCCATTGCTTTTTCTTCAGCTTCTGCCCTATTCTTTTTTCTAACCCATATCTGGGCAAGGGTAATATTCTGCATAACTGTTAAATGTGGGAAAAGATTAAAGCTCTGAAAAACCATTCCAACTTCAGATCTAATAGCTTCTATGTTCTTCAAATCATTTGTAAGCTCTATACCATCAACAATTATTTGACCTTCTTGATGTTGTTCAAGCCTGTTAATGCATCTTATAAATGTAGATTTACCTGAACCTGATGGACCACAGATTACAAGAACCTCTCCTTCTGCAACGTCCATGCTTATACCTTTTAATGCTTGAAAATCTCCAAACCATTTTTTAACATCTTTTGTTTGAATTATGCTCATACGCTATTACCTCTCTCCTAATCCTAACTTCTTTTCAACTTTCATGCTTCTTCTCGAAAGCGTAAATGTAAATATCCAATATACGATTGCTACAAAAATTAAATTCTCCCTATCATGACCAACAAAGTTTACAGGTATTGATTGATTTCCTATAACAGTTTTTCCAATAGTGAGGAAATCAAATAATCCAATAATTGTCACAAGACTTGAGTCTTTAAACGCTGTAATAGCACTGCTAACAAGGGTAGGTATAACTGCTCTTAAAGCCTGTGGCATAATAATTAAAGAAATTTTTTGAAATGGGCTCATTCCTATTGCATCAGCTGCTTCATATTGTCCTTTTGGAATGGATTGGAGACCACCTCTAATATTTTCTGCAAAGTAAGCACCACTAAAAAAAGCTGTAACCATCAATACTCTAACTATTAAGTTGAACTCAACTCCTGCGGGTAGAAATACTGCTAAGGTGACGCTTGCAAAAAATAACCATGTGATATATGGCACAGACCTAGTTAATTCAATAATTCCAGTACAAACAATTCTAATTATTGGTAGTTTTGAGTTTCTCCCTAGCGCCAATAAGACTCCGAGTGGGAAAGAAACATATGTTCCAAATATGGCCAGTAACCATGTTAAAGAAAAACCTCCAAAAATACTTGAACCCGGAACGACTATACCAGTATCTGATGCTCCCCCTCTTAGTAAAAAGGTAAGAGTAACCAATGCAACTGCCCACACGATTAAAAGACTTCTTTTACCCTGCGATGAAGTTGATACAGCTGGAACCACAACCGAGAATAATGCTATCAAGAGTAAGCAAGTTTTAGCCAACATCGGTAAACCAGAAAAGACACCAACAAGTGTTAACAGGAAAGTAAGTCCTAAGTAAGTTGAGTAATATTTTTTAAATATAGAGTTGTTAACAAAAGTAATTACTAAAAAACCCCAAAGTAAAAAAGCTCCAAATATAGGAAGGTCACTGCCAAGCACGACTGACATGTCAATTTGTGGTTTTTTGAAAATCCAAGAAAAAATTAAAAGAGGTAATAAAAACCATGATAAAGACATGATTGACTTAATACTTTTTATATTTTTAAGATACATTCCAATAAAATAACTAGCCAAGAATGATACAAAGATGACTGTCCAAGGAATCTTTGTGGTATCAGCTATTGGCATTACAGGGTCGGGAATAATTCTTTCATTATTTTGATCCAGTTGAATAGTGGGTAGCTTTATAAACCAAAGAAGTGCAACAGGGATGAATAAATAAAAGAAAACCATGTCAGAGCTATTTACCGTGAAGTTAATATTTATAAATCGGATACTAAAAAATATTACACAGAAAATAGCAACTGGAATTAATATTCCTAACCTTGTTTCCATAGAAAAGACTTCTTCTGTTATAACCGATCCATCATTTCCCATAAAGCTTGAATTTGTTGGAGCAATTAGTGTAAAGAAAAGTACACCTAGTCCGCCTTTAAAAAAGGAATTAAATACCTGAGAACTTTTTACCCTATCATCACTTCTCCAAATGCCAATAGATAATCCTGCAAGAACGAAAGTAAGTCCAACTGATAACCAGACTCTGATAAAGTCTTCTTCTGGATATGCTTGAACCATGTATAACTGCATATTGTTTAATACAGCCAGCCAATCTTTATCTGACGTTAATGCAAAACCAAGCATTCCCCTGAAAAAATTAATTACAAGATACGATGTAGCAATAGTTAAAGCTGCAGATCCGACGGATGAGAACAAGCTCTCCTGTAATGACTTTGCGTTCTTTTTAATTAAATCAACCATTACCTCTCCACTATTTTCATTTTTCTATTGTAATAATTAATTATTGTTGAAATAGTCAAGCTTACTGTACTGTAAAACGCCATCCAGATTAAAAATACTGGCAAGGTCTGACCTTCTTGGTTATAAAGGGTTTGCCCCACAGCAACAATTTCTGGATATGCAACAGCTATACCTAAAGATGTGTTCTTTGCAAGGTTTAGATACTGATTACCCATAGGTGGAAGCATTACCCTGATTGCCTGTGGTAAGACTATTAACCTTAATAGTGCGCCTCGGCCTAACCCAAGAGAAAGACCTGCTTCAGACTGTCCTTTTGAAACTGCCATTATTCCAGCTCTAACAACTTCAGAAATGAATATTGCTGTATATAGAACAACCCCTAGCCAAATAGCGAAATAGCCTACTGAAAGACTCTTACCAAACCCATCAGCATATCTTTTAAACTTAGTAGTTCCAATTTGTTCTATTTTTGGTCTTGATAGTTCTAGTGGTTTACTGTCTGTTACTCGAATATCGTATGTTTTTTCGTTTATTTTTACAGTATCTCCCTGAGATACAAAAACCTCTTCGATTACACCTGTATATTTTGCATAAATGGATATCTCTTGATTCAAATCACCCTTTAAGTCTTTTGCTGTAGCTCTTGCAACAACATCACCTTTTGTTACTTCTGTGCCGGGTACAGCAATCCAATCTATAATATCTGCTCTCTTCATACCATCCAGCTGTGCATCTAATACAATTTTTGCCTCTGGGTTCCAATATAGTTTATTATTAACACCGTCAAAAAATTGAGGAACCCCCCAGTCTGCTTTAAAAACAATTTCATCACCAACTAGAAAGTTAGAAAGTCCCAACCCTACAGAGGAAAACATTAAGACAACGACTAACAATACAACTACTACATTTAATATTATTTTAAAGTAATCATCATCATTGTAAATTCCCTGGGCCTCTTCTGATTTTTTGCTATCTATAAACTTCTTTGTAGATCTATAACCAATAAATACTGCAACTGAAGAGAAGAGTATTTGATAAAAAATTGCAGGCAAAAGATCCACTCCTGTTGAAATATATCCGGCTAAGAATCCTATAACGCCCATGACTCGATATCCTCCGTACCAGCCAGCGACTAATAATCCAAAAAAGATACCAACTGACCAAAGAAAAGGCCTTGTTTCTCTACCCTCTCTTTCAAGAATTTGTACTCTCCACTTATAAATTTTGTTAGCCAAAATTAAAATGGCTAACAAATAAACCCAGAATAAATATGCAGTAGGTTGTCTGTTTAACCAAGGAAAGGCAATACCTTTTGCACTTACATGAAAATTGTAAGTTCCTACATCAAAGACTTCTAATCTAGGAAAAGTTAATACAAAAGCTTGGAAAAAGAAAATTTGTACTAACAGAGGAACATTACGAACAACTTCTAGCAAACCTGTTGAAGTTTTTTCTACTATGTAGTTTTTTGATAAACGAGCAATACCAAGAAATGTACCCAAAAATGTTGCTGCAAATATACCCGTTACTGTGACCCTTAGCATATTTAGCATCCCCACTTGGATCATCTGTCGACCTGAATTAGGGAGAGTATACATTCCTTCTGCGATCGAAACTCCTGGCGTTTCTCCTAGCCATCCCCATGAAAAAGCAATATTAGTTTGTTCAAGATTAACGACTGCATTTTGGATATAGCTCCAGATAATATATAGAAGTCCTACTAAAAATACTATTTGTGACGCCCACTTAAGAAATACTACGTTCCTAAAAAACGAGAGTGACTTAAGTGCATTTTTCATAAATAAATCCTATCAGAAATATTTTTCTTATTCAAAGTAAAAGGGGCTAAAAGCCCCTTTTACTAATTATAAATAGGTAAAAATTACCTTGCTGGTGGTGCGTAAACTAATCCGCCTTCTGTCCAGCGAGCGTTAGCTCCACCTTCTCTGTAGAGACCTAATGGATTTAGGTTTCTTGAGAAGATTTCATCGTAGTTACCAATTTGTTTTATGACGTTGTAATACGCATCGGCACTAAGACCCATCTTTGTTTGAAGCTCTCCGTCATTCTTACCAAATAATCTACCCATTTCTGGTGCAGCATCATAGTCAAATGAATCGATGTTAGCTCTTGTAACTCCGTACTCATCTGCAATGATTGTTGCATAAACAGTCCAGTTAATGATGTCAGCCCATTGGCTATCATTTGATCTGTATGTTGGACCTAATGGTTCTTTTGAAATTGGTGATTGTGGGAAAATTGCCCAGTCATTAAGAGCGTCGTTGACTGCTCTTCTACCAACTAATCCTGAACCGTCAGTTGTAACAATATCACACTCACCAGCAATGAACTTGTCAATTGCCTCTGAGAATGCTTCAACTGTAACGAGCTCAATTGTAGCTCCTACAAGTCCAGCACCTTCTGTAATATTCTTTTCTGTGGTTGTACCAGCATTTGTACATACTCTTAGTCCGTCAATATCAGCAAGAGTTGAAGATGATGAAAGTCCATCAGAAACTCTTCCCATTAATTGCTGACCGTCAAAGTAAGTTGTTGGTCCAAAATCGTTACCAAGCTCTGTGTCTCGGCTTTGAGTCCAAGTTGTGTTTCTTATCAACACATCAACTTCTCCAGCGCTAAGTGCTGTAAATCTTTCAGCTGCAGTAAGTTGTTTAAATTCAACTTTACTGTAATCACCGAAAATAGCAGCAGCAACTGCATAACAGTAGTCAACGTCGAATCCTGAATAAGAACCGTCGTCCCCTACTTCAGTAAATCCAGTTGCACCTGTGCTAACACCGCACTTAAGGAAGCCTCTTTCTTGAACTTGTTCAAGCGTTGACTCGCCTTCGTGGTCATGTTCTTCTTCAGTAACCTCAACAGCTGCTTCGTCGGTTGTGTCTCCACAAGCAACGATAACCATTGCGAATACTAAAAGAAAAACAATTGCTTTTTTATTCAATGTTTATCTCCTTTTAATTAAAAGTAGACAGCCTCTTTAGAGGCCGTATGTATATAAATCTAATATAGTTAGGATTTTGTATCAATGAAAAATACCTTAAAAATACAAAAAATTTGCAATTTAAGTGGAATTCGCTAAGAAACTTGTTCTTATTAATAAAAACTTAGGTTATCATTTTATGTTGTATCTAAGGAGAAAAATTGTCCACTACCGTAGTTCTCGGAGCCCAGTGGGGAGATGAAGGTAAGGGTAAAGTCACAGATTTTTTTGCTTCAACAGCCGATTATGTCGTTAGATTTCAAGGTGGAAACAATGCTGGTCATACAATTGTGGTTGGAGATGACAAAATTGCATTATCACTTACACCATCAGGAGTTCTTTATCCTGAGTGCACCCCGGTTATCGGCTCGGGTTGTGTTGTCGATCTTGGGTTCTTAAAAGAAGAACTTGAAATGCTAAACAAAAAAAATATTAATACGGATAAATTAGTGATTTCTCCAAATGCACATGTAATAATGCCCTACCATAAACTACTTGATGAGTTAATAGAAGAAAGTTTAGGAGAAAACAAAATCGGAACAACAAAAAAAGGGATTGGACCGTGTTATGCCGATAAAATTCAAAGAAAAGGAATAAGAATTCAAGATCTATTAGATAAAACGAATTTAGAAATAAAAGTTAGAAATAATGTAGAGGATGTAAACCTAACTCTTACAAAAATTTATAACCGGCCTCCAATAATAGCTGATGAGATTATTGACGAGTTCAGCACCTATAAAGATATTGTAACTAGTCACGTAGCAGATACATCTTTATTGATCGCAAATGCAATAAAAAATAAAAAAACAATTTTATTTGAGGGAGCGCAAGGAACTTTATTAGACATTGATCATGGAACGTATCCTTTTGTAACAAGCTCAAATACTTCTTCTGGCAATGCAGCTATTGGCTCGGGCATAGGTCCTAAAAATCTAGATAAAATTGTTGGTGTAACAAAAGCATATATTTCTCGTGTTGGTAGTGGTCCTTTTATTACAGAGCAAAAAAACAAAATTGGCGACTATTTAATAGAAAAGGGAGCAGAGTTTGGAGTTGTTACTGGTAGGAGGAGAAGATGTGGATGGCTTGATTTAATCTCTCTAAAATACTCATCAAGAGTTAACTCTTTAACGGAACTTTTTATAACTAAACTTGATGTGCTTTCAGGCCTTGAAGAAATTAAACTTTGTGTAGGTTACAAAAACAACGGCGAAATTATCACTGACTATCCATATGATCAAAAAATCTTAAATTCAGCTGAGCCAGTTTATGAAACATTTGATGGTTGGATAGATGATATTTCAACAGTTAAGTCTTTTGAAGATTTACCAGATAATGCTCAAAGTTATATAAAAGCAATTGAAACCTTTATAGAAGTACCCATTACATTTATCTCTGTTGGACCAGAGAGAACAGAAAATATAATAATTTAAATGATTGAAAGATACATAAATAATAGAGTTAATGCAATTTGGAATGATCAAAATAGATTTGATACATGGAAACTCATACAGGAGAAATATGTTGAAACTCTTGAACAACTAAAAATAACAGAAGCTGGTATTGCGAAAAAAATTCGAGAGGCTGAAGTTTTAAAAGAAGAAGTATATAAACAAGAGAAAGTTACAAATCATGATTTAGCCTCATTTGTAGATATACTTCAAAAAAAAGTTGGTGAGGGTTCGAATTGGATTCACTATGGTCTTACTAGTTCAGATATTGTAGACAGTGCTAATAGTTTACTAATAATACAATCTATAGAAATAGCTCAAGAGTTGATTCTTGATTTGCTTAAAGAACTCAAATTAAAAGCAATAAAAAATAAAGACACCAAAATTATTGGCAGGACTCATGGAGTATACGCTGAAGAAACCTTTCTTGGTAATATATTTGGAAACTGGTATCTGGAAATTAAAAGGTCTCTTGATAGAGTTGAAAGGGCGAAGGTCTCAATTGCTTATGGAAAACTAAGTGGCCCTGTTGGTAACCACACAGTTGTCACACAAGAAATGGAGGAAATAACACTTGAAAAACTCGGGCTCAAACCTGAAATATTTGCAAGTCAGATAGTTAGCAGAGATAGATACGCTGAGGTGTTTACTTCTCTCTCTATTCTGGCTTCAACCTACGAGAGAATCTCAACTAATTTAAGAAGTTATCAAAGATCAGAAATTTCTGAAATGTATGAACCATTTAAAGATGGGCAAAAAGGCTCTTCTGCAATGCCACATAAAAAAAATCCTATAGGCAGTGAGAGAATTACTGGACTTGCAAGAATTGTCAGAGGATACACATTAAGTGGTTTAGAGAATATGGTACTTTGGAATGAGAGAGATATATCTAATTCTTCAGTAGAAAGGATTGCACTACCAGATTGTTTTAATTTAATTTGCTTCATGACTTCAGAACTAACATCGATTATTAGTGACCTTGTCATTAATTATGAACAAATTGAAATCAATTTAAATAATGCTAAAAGTAAAACAATAAGTCAACAAATACTATCTCATCTTGTAAGCGTCGGCGTTAATAGAGAAGAGGCTTATAAGGTAATTCAGGAAGAAACATTTAAAAAATCAAGTCCAGATGAATTAAAAACCAACCTCGAAAAACATTTCAATGTTAAATTTCCTAATTTTGACACTCCTAAAAATAAAAACATCAATAAAGAATTTTTTGAGGATAAATTAACTTAATTTGGAAAATTTTAAAAACAAATTCATAGAGATCAAAGATGAAATTAAAAATCTCAATCCTAACAATGAATCAATCACAGATTCAATAATTGCGCCGATATTTTTTGTTGTAAGTGCTAATTTTTTAGAATTAAATCAAGCGATATACAGTACAGCAGCATTATTATCTGCAATTGTTTTTTACAGAGTATTTAAAAAACAAAATTTAAAATATGTATTTTATGGTTTCATCGGATCTTTAATTGCTTTGTTTATTGCCAGAATACAAGGAAGTGCATCTGGATTTTTTCTCCCAGGAATTATTAGAGATGGCACAATAGCTTTTGTAGGAGTTGTGTCAATCATAGTAGGTAGGCCTTTTACAATATATAGTTCAAAAGCTTTTAGAAATTGGCCAAAAGAATGGTACTTACATAAAAAAGTAAAGCCAGCGTACACTTTGGTGGCTATTATCTGGACATTGTATCTTTTAGTAAAGGCAGGTCTACAAATTTATTTTTACAACAACCCAGAAATTCTTATAGTAATAAAACTTGCAACTTCAAATCAAAGTACTCTCATTTTGTTAGTTGTTACATATATTGTTGGTCAAAAAAGACTACAAAAATTAAATGGGCCAAGTGTAGAAGAATTTATAAATAACACACCAGAGCCATGGACAAGTCAACAAAAAGGATTTTGAGGTTATTATTAAAATATGGATAATTTATTAAATTCGGAAGCTACTACCTCTTTGATTTTATTAGGGATATTGATTGTTTCTTATGGAATTTTACGATCTATTTTTATTCCAGCTATAAAAAAATTAGCAAATAGGACATCAACGTTTATTGATGATTTATTTCTTGATAAAAAATTTTTAAATAGGCTCTCCTATGTTGTAGTTTTTATCGTTTTCAATATATTGACCGCAACTCCAAAATTTAGTATTGACCTGTTTAGCAATGTTATTGTTTCGAGACTAATAGATGCTGCATTTGCACTATTAGTCGGATTGACAATTTTAGAAGTCTTAAGCGTTTTCAATAAAATTTCTGAAAAAATTGATGTTTTAAAAGATAGACCAATAAAAGGTTATATACAAATTCTTAAAATTATAATCTCTGCTTTTGTGGTGATTATAATTTTCGCAATCGTAACCGGACAGTCTGTAGCTTATTACATAAGTGGACTTGGTGCTCTTACAGCTGTTTTGCTATTAGTTTTTCAAGATACAATTTTGTCATTTGTAGCTTCAGTTCAAATAGGCCAAAATGACATAATCAAAATCGGAGACTGGATTGAAGTTCCAGAATTTGGAGCAGATGGTGATGTAGTAGACATTGCTCTTCATACTGTAAAAGTTCAAAACTGGGATAAGACAATAACAACAATTCCGACATCAAAAATTGTAAACACTTCTGTTAAGAATTGGAGAGCAATGTCTGAGTATGGTGGAAGAAGAATCAAAAGATCTTTACTTATAGATATTTCAAGTATCAAATTTTTAACGGCCAAAGAAATTTCGGAATTGGAAAAATTAGCACCGTTAAAGGATTACATATCTTTTAAAAATAACGAATTATCTGAATTTAATGCTGCTATTGAAAATACAGATAACAATATTGAAACTAGAAAGTTGACAAATATAGGTACATACAGAGCTTATGTCGAAAGCTATTTGAAACAAAATTCAAACTTAAATACTGAAACTATGACATTCCTTGTCCGACAACTTCCATCCTCTCCAGAAGGTGTGCCATTAGAAATCTATACATTCACAAATACGACTGAGTGGGAGGCGTATGAAAAAATTCAGTCTGATATCTTTGATCACTTATTTGCTATTCTTCCAAAATTTGGCCTAAGAGTTTTTCAGAATGGACTGCTTGAAGCAGTAGCTGTTAAAAATTTACCCTTTAATCAATTGGACGAATAAATTTTTTACCAAAAACAAAGGCACCAAATATTATAAAAATATAATTCAAATAATTTCCATATCTGCTGTATGGAGTTTCTTTCTGTTTTGTCACAAGTTTTTCAGTAAGTACTCCCGTTTCAAATAATTTAGTTTTAGCAATCACTTTTCCCTTATGATCTATAAAAGCTGATTTACCAGTTATAGCCGCATGTACAATCGGTCTCCCATTTGAAATTGCATTTGCCCTAGACATTAATATAAATTGATCTGACATACCGCTTTCTCCATAACTTGCTTGATTAGTAAGTATTACAACTAATTCTGCACCATCTCGGACACTGTTTCTGATATATCTTTGGAACGATCCTTCAAATGAGATAACAGTTGAAATTTTCGTATTGTTTACCATAAATATTTTTTGACCATCGCCCCTGATCATGTCACGTGGAACTAGTGATAACGGAGGAATCCAGTCTAAATACTTTCTAAATGGAATATACTCTCCAAAGGGCACCGGGTGCTGTTTTAAATATTGATCTATGATCTCACCATTTTTGTTTATAAAGACTCCATAGTTTTCAAAATATTGATTTTGTATAGGTCTGTCTCCTCCTATTAAAAAATATGAATCTAGCCTCAAAGCTTCGGTAGCAATTTCGTTTTGAACTCTACTATGTATTCCAGGATCATTGTTAAATCCTGTTGAGCTCTCGGGCCAAACAACAAGGTCAAAATTCCCATCAAGAGATTGTGTTTGGGTTAAATGGCTATCGTATATTTTTTGTCTTTCATTGCTGCATCTATTTTTTGCACCAGGACATGGACTGTTTCCTTGAATGATTGCGATGTTTAGTTCTGATGCTCCTAATTGAGCATCATCGTAATCAGTATTAATAATTACAAGACTGAAAACGTATATTGAAAAAAATACTAATGAAAATATCATATAATTTTTAAAATAATTTTTTTGTTTGTTTTTTGAAAATACACCAAGTGCAATTATTAAAGAAAAGGATTGTAGTAAAAGAGAAGATCCCGTTGGTCCGAAGCCTTCAAAAGATAAACGAGCAGCTAGCATGAACCAACTGTCTATAGGACCAGTTAATAAAACCGTTGAGGGAAAGCCCCAAGGAAAACCGCCAAAAGGAAAATATGCTCTAATCAAATCAAAAATTGCTATAACTGACAACAATACATAGAAATTGTTATCAGATTTTGTATTTAGATAAGAAAACAGTTTTGCGAATATTCCATACATCAATCCCATTAAAATTGTTAATGGAATCCATGCTTCAAGTCCTATTGATTGAATTCCTAATAAAATTACACCATAGGTGACACTCCCAAATATAAACCCTGTTAAAAAAGATTTTTCATCTGATAACAATGAATAGTAAAAAAAATACAGTGATGGAAAAATTAAGAACCAGAAGTCAAAAGGAGGAAAGCTTAAAAAATATAGTACCCCTCCTAAGGATGCTCGTATTAACATATCTTTTTATGTTAATAATTAGACCTCATGAAATAAACTAATTTATATTTCTTAATATCACATATAAACCAGAAAAAATAGAAAAATAAGTCACTGACGCAGACAGAAAACTCTGAGAAACTTTAGAAAAAACTAAGCTTGATAATCTAATTCCTAAAAAAACAAATGGAATATTGATCAAAAATAAATAAATGTGATCAATGTAGATTCTTCCAGTAAAGGCAAGCAAAGACAAAGTGATTAGTATTCCAATTATAAAAACACTATTTAATGACGGTCTAAATTCGTCTGGATCGGCATCTCGATACAGAAGAGCAATTGGAGGGCCTCCTATTGCGGCAATCATTCCAAAAATTCCAGAAAATGTACCTGCAATGAAAGAATTTGTTTTGTTTCTTTTAATTACCCATCCAAAAAAAGAAGCTATTCCAGCTAAAAAAACTATTAAACCTACTGAAATAGAAAGATATTTTTCATTTAATGTTGATAAAAACAACAAACCGATTGGTCCCCCAACAAACCTGCCAGCAACTAAAGGTTTTACTGAGCTTAAATCAACTTTATTTCTTTCTCTTATAAATACTCGAATTGCTAATGGTAAACCCAATAGTGATAAGAGTTGAGGAACTAACAGTGCTTCAATTTGTACAACTATAGGTGATGCTATAACAGCAAATCCAAATCCTAGTATTCCTTGAACTGATGATCCTATAAAGATTAATAGAGCAATAAAGATTAATTCAAAAAGGGTTAGGTCAAAAGGTAGACTCAATCAAGCGCTTCTTCTATGAGCTTAAGAATCTCACCGTCCTCAGTATGTCTACCTAGTTCTTTTTTTGAAAATAATAAATTGTCATCTAGGTGGAACTCAAAAACTCCTCCACCACTTGGAATTAAATTAATCGAAGTTACCTTGTTTCCGTAAATTTCTAAGATGTCTTCTATCGTACTAACTGCACGAGGGGTGTAGTTTCAGACTACACAAAACTCTAATTTTATTTCCATAATTTAATAGTATCATAACTTAGATTAAGGAGGTTTATGTTTAACTATTCTGAGGCAAACCTAGAGAGCTTGAATAATGATTTAGATAGCACTTTAGAAGAGTGTAAAAAATTAGTTGAAAAGATAAAGTCATCAACAAACGTTAATTTAAATGATTTTAATGATTTAGAAAGTACAGTTTATGACGTTTCAGGAAGGATTGCTTTTCTTGGAGATGTACACCCTGAAGAAAAGATCAGAGATTTTGGAAATGAAGCAGATTCTAAAATACAAAATTTTGCACTTGAAATATTTAATGATGATGATCTTTACAAAAAATATAATGAAATTGATATTTCAGATGCAGATAAAGAAAGTATTGAGTTTCACAAAGATTTAGGCATAGATTTTAAAAATGCTGGTCATGGTTTGTCAGATGAAAGCAGAAATAGGTTAATAGAAATTGATAAAAGGCTTATAGAGCTTGGTATCGCTTTTTCAGAAAATATAGCAAAAGATAAAACAGAGCTTAAATTTTCAGAAGTTGAATTAAGCGGTTTAAGCAAAAATGAACTTAACAACTTAAAAAAAGATGAAGAAAAATTTATTATTACAATGGCATATCCTGATGTAAATGCAATATCTGAGAACTGTAATGTCAGGAACACAAGAGAGATAGTTTGGAAAGCTTTTAATAATCGGGCTGTAGAAGATAATATTCCAATCCTTAAAGAAGCTGTTTTGCTAAGAAATGAAAAATCTAAATTGTTTGGATTTGAAACATGGGCTGAATATAGATTGCAAAACAGAATGGCAAAAAATCCAAAAAATGTTGATGCTATGTATAAAGATTTAATTCCTAAGTTGCAAAAAGCTGCTGAGAAAGAAAAAAAAGACCTCGTAATAGATGATATTGAAATTAATGATATCTCACCATGGGATATTCGATACTTTATTTCATCAAAAAGAAGCAAAGTTAGCAATATAGAAAATAGTGAACTAAAAAAATATTTTTTTATTCATGATGTAAAAAATGAAATGTTCAAAGTTTGTGAAGAAGTTTTTGATTTAGAAATTAAGTCAGAATCAAATGAAACTGCATGGCATGAAGATGTTGAACTTTGGTCTTTGTGGGAAAAAAATGGTGAACAACTAGCTTACTTTTATTTAGACCTCTATCCAAGACAAGGAAAGTTTACCCATGCAGCAGTATTTGATATTTCTTCTGGTGGTTCCGAAAGGCAAGAGCTACCAGTATGTTCAATGGTCGCAAATTTTCCAAATCCTAATACAGGAGATGGACTTATGACTTTTGATGAAGTTGAAACCTTATTTCATGAATTTGGTCATGTCTTACATAATGGAATTGGTAAATCAAAATATACAAGGTTTGTGGGTGCAAATTGTGAGTGGGATTTTGTGGAAGCACCTAGTCAGATTATGGAGCACTGGGTTTGGAAAGTAGAGTGCTTAAAAAGGATTTCAAAACATATTGAAACTTCAGAACCATTGTCTGAACAACTATGTAAAAAGCTAAACGAATCAAAAAACATTGGAGTTAGTTTGTTGGCATTAAGGCAAGTATCTTTTGGACTTGCTGATCAACATATGCATGGTGAGAATTTCAATGATGACCTTTTACAAATCGAACAAGCTTCTCAGGTAGTAACTAATATCACCTACCCCAAAGATACAAATCATTTGGCAGCATTCGGTCATTTACTTGGTGGATATGATGCTGCTTACTATGGATACTTATGGGCAGAAATTATTGGCGATGACTTGTTCAGCAGATTTGAAAATGAAGGAGTGCTTTCAAATTCAGTAGGTGTTGATTACAAAAATAAGATTCTCAAGCCTGGAGGTACTATTCCTGCAGAAAATATGGTGCAAAACTTCCTAGGTAGAAAGTGGGATGATGAAGCCTTTTTATTTCAAAAGAACTTGCTTATTTAAAATTGTATTCTAAAATATTTATGTTAAGCTTGTGAATATATTCACAAAGTATATAAAGGAATAAAATGACAGACGGATTAAAAGCAAGTCAAATAAAGGGCGGAATTAGGCCATCAAAGAGTTTTGACCAGGGCAGAGTGTGCAAAGATGAATCTTGTAGTACTCAATTAAGTATCTATAACAAGAGAGATCACTGCTTCAATCATGCTCCTGTGAAATATCCTAGAGTTAGAGGCAGAATCCTACAAGAAACTGCTTAAGTTTTAAAGACCCCCCTAACGAAATCTCCCCCAAGAGATTTCTTTTAAGCCCCTAAGAAATTAGGGGCTTATTTATAGCCCACCGAGTATTAATATTGATAATTATGAATGTTGTATTTACAGTTCCTGAAATCAGTTGTGGTCATTGTAAGGATACTATTGAATCTACATTAAAGAATGTTGAATCAATAGAAAGCGCTTCAGTTGATATTGAGAAAAAATCAGTTGAAGTTATCTCATCTTCTGATTTAGACATGATGAATGTTTCTCAACTGTTAGATGAACAAGGCTACACAGTTGTCCAGTCAGAATAATACTTTAAATTTAGACATCGAGGGCATGACATGTGCTGCATGTGCTGCACGAATAGAACGAGTAATTTCAAAACAAGAAGATGTTCTAGACGTATCTGTAAGCTTTCCTTTAAAGTCTGCAATTGTTGACATTAAGAATAATGACGAATTTGATGTTGATAATTTAATTAAAAAAGTAAACACTATTGGCTATAAGGCAAAAGAAGCAGACAGCCTAAGTTCAGGTAGTAAAGTTAGATTTAAATTTTTACTACCTTTATTTTCATTATTTCTTACTTACATTCTCAGATTTACATTTGAGGCTGGGCTTGATATCTTATCTTATGCAATAGGCTCTTTTGTTATCTTGATACTTGGTAGAAATTTTCATATTTCTGCTTTTAAAAAAATTAAATTTCTTGATTTTAATATGGATACTCTAATTTCAATTGGTAGCTTGAGTGCGCTTATTATTTCATTGTTACCCAGTACTGTCCTTGGCTCTGATTTATCAATCACAAATAATAAAATGTTCCTAGATACCGGGGCTTTTATAGTTTCATTTATCTTAATTGGTAAAGCAATAGAAGATAAGGTTATAGAGGAATCCGTAAATGAATCTGAATCAATAAAAAGCAGAATGCCTAAAACTTTAATTGTGGAAAGAGGTGGGGAGCATCTTGAAGTACCTATTAAAGAGGTTACAATTGGTGATTTATTTAAAGTAAGCCCTGGAGAGATTATTCCTGTTGATGGTGTTGTTTTAGAAGGTTCGACAACTGTTGATGAAAGTTTATTAACTGGAGAGTCAATTCCTCTAGTTAAAAATCCTGGGGACTTAGTTGTAGGGGGAAGTATAAATTTAGATGGTGTATTAAAGGTCTCTGTCCAAGAGTCTTATCAAAAATCTACCTACAACATAATTGAAGAATTAATTAGAACGGCTCAAGCAACTAAACCAGAGATTCAAAAATCATTGGACAAAGTAACTCAATACTTCGTTCCAGTTGTTCTTTTTATTAGTCTTCTAACTTTCCTGTTTAGACTCTTTATAAGCGATTTCACATTATTAGATGCCTTAAAAAATTCAATAGCAGTTTTGGTGATTGCATGTCCTTGTGCATTGGGCTTAGCAACTCCAATAGTTTTGTTTAAGACTGCAACTCTCAGTAAAAAACAGGGATACTTATTCAAAAATTTTGATATTTTGCAAAAATTTGGTGATATAAATACTCTTATTTTTGATAAAACAGGTACCCTTTCTTCTGGTATTTTTAAAATATCAAAGATCGACAATAATACACCTCTAACAGAAAATACAATTTTACAAATTATTGCAAGTCTTGAAAGCTATTCTCAGCATCCGATTGCAAGAAGTATTGTTTATGAAGCAGAATTACGAGATTTGAAATTGCTTAAAGCTGATAATGTCAAGGAAGTTCCTGGCTTAGGGATACAAGGTATAGTTGATGAGAAAAAAGTTTTAATTGAAAAAAATGAAGACTCTAACGAGTCTTCAATCATTGTTAAAATTGACGAGCAAAAAATTGACCTCTACTTAGAAGAAGAGGTATCCGTATCGTCAAATTTCTTAAATATACTAAAAGATGAAAAAGAAATAATTATTCTCTCTGGAGATAAAGAAGTAAATGTTGAAAAGTTTGCTAAAAGTATTGGGGTGGACAAATATCATTCAAATAAATCTCCAGAAGAAAAGTTAGACTTTATTAAAAATAAACAACTAGAAGAAAAAATTATTTATGTTGGAGATGGAGTAAATGATTCCCCTTCAATAAAACAAGCGGATATTGGTATAACTACCTCTAGTAGTAGTCAAATAGCACAAGTAGCTGGTGATATTTTAATTCACAAGGGCGGTTTAGATACAATTTCTGAAATTTTTAAATTATCAAAAAAATCTAAAAGTAGAATTTATCAAAATCTATTCCTTGCTTTTGTTTACAACACCTCAATGATTCCATTGGCTGTGTCTGGGGTAATTACTCCAAATTTAGCAGCTTTAGCCATGGCACTATCAAGCATTTCAGTAGTTTTGAATTCATCAAGAAAACTATAAAAATTTATATTATATAAATCTAGTAAAACATTAATCTTTCATTATGGAAGATGTAGTTTGGTATAGAAAGCCACTTTTATCAGAACCTGTAGCAATACTTGCCTTTGAAGGGTGGAGTGATGCAGGCAATACAGCTACTGGCTGTGTTGAGAATTTAAGCTGCACATATGACGTAGATCCTTTTGCTGAGCTAGATTCTGATTCTTACTATAACTATCAAATGAGAAGGCCGATTGTTGAGGTTAAAGACTTTGGTGAAAGAAACTTTCATTGGCCTCAAACTTCTTTCTATTCAATTGAGGATTACAAACTCAAAAGTGATCTAATTTTGGTATTCGGAGAAGAGCCATCAATGAGATGGAAAGAATATTCAAAAAATATAACAGAAACCCTTTTAGAGCTAGGTGTCAAAAAAGCTGTAACTTTAGGAGCTTTTTTTGGACAAGTAGCACATACTCTTCCTGTTCCAATTTTCGGCGTTAGTGGAGATCCTACATTTCACTCTCGCTATAACGTTCTCAATCCTAATTACTCAGGACCAACAGGCATAACAAGTGTTGTTGGACAATCTTTAAGAGATAATGGAATTGAGACTTCTGGTCTTTGGGCTGCTGTTCCGCATTACTTAAGTAGTGGTGGATATCCTAAAGGAATGAGCGCACTTTTAAACAAAACTTCTGAGATATTAAAAATTGATATTGATGACTCTGGCATACAAAGTGAAGGTCAGCAGTTTGAACTGAAAATAAGTAAAGCTATGGAGAACTCTCAAGACCTAGCTGACTATGTTTCTAAGCTTGAGGAAGCCGAAGTTAGTATTGAAGACAACTTCTCTGAAGACAATTTAGTACAGCAGATTGAAGACTTTTTAAATGAAGAGAGAGAACTCTAGCTAGACGCTTTTCTTCTTATGTCTATTAGATTTACGACGTTTACGATATTTATGTTTTGACATTTTCTTACGTCTTTTTTTGATCAAAGATCCCATAAATTAAATTTTTTTCCTTTTTTCCTAACTGCGAAATTCTAACTGATTTTCACCATTAACTGAAAATCTTTTCAAAGTTTTTTAATTTTGCTTAATTTTATTGCATTATTTATTGCCATTAAGCCATCATTATCATTTGGAGACCTTCTTAGCGCCCATAGGCCCCAAGTAATCATAGAGAGCATTTCAAAGTACTCAAATTTTTCAATATCTTCGTCAGATTCTATCCCTATTTCTATTAATGAACTTTTTTTAAATTCGTCGTTATGATCAAATTCATTTTGCCAAAATAAGTCTGCATAATCAAAGTAGCTATCTCCCATAGATGAGTATTCCCAATCAATAAGAATTGTTTTATTTTCATAGATTACGAAATTTGCATGGTAAAGATCTTGGTGACACGGTACATTTTTGATTCCAATTTCGTTAATCTTTTTTATAACATTTGAAGCAACTTCAATAGCTTCTTTTTCTACTGGCTGAGAGTCGTCTCCAATATTATGAAAAACTTTTAGAGGTGAAAAATTTTCTTCAAGTACCAAATCTGAATTGTGCAATTCATTTAATATATAAAATGCATTCATCCGCATTTCTTTATTGTTAAAATCTTGTTGCTTGTATGTATATATATCGAAATATTCTGAAATTTTAATTCCAGTAATTTCATCAAAAAGTATAAACGGAAGCGTTAATCCGGCCTCATAAGCTCTAATAGAATTAAGTTTTTCAGATTTTCTATTTATAACGTCTGGATTTTTTCCGGGAATTCTCAAGACAAACTTTTTATTATCTACGCCTACAACAACTGTATTATTTGTTATTCCATCTAACGGTGAGATGGTGTATTTTTTTTCATCTTTAATATTAGAAATTTCATAATCTAAAAATATTTTTACTACTTCACTAGATTCGATCATATTCATTATCATAATATAAGTTATGAATGATCCATTTGCACTAGATTTAACAATAATTCTTCTTCTTCTTGGTGTTGGAGCAGCAATGGTAGCTGGAAATATTGTGGCGTTGCTCAAATCAAACAAAGAGGGTACTGAAATTTTCTTTACACGAACAATTTTTTTAACAATTGTTGGTCTTGTAATAACTATCTGGTCAATTGCTTCATTAATAAACAGATAAAAATACTAAAAATAGGTTATGATATTCAAAGAACTAAAGGTTTAAATGTTATCAGACAAAGACATAAAAATATCATTAGAGAATAAAGAGATAGAGATCTCTCCTTTAGACGAAGCTTACATTCAGCCTTCAAGTGTAGATCTAAGAGTTGGAAATGAATTTAGAGTATTTGAAAATCATAAATACTCTCATATAGATCCAAAAGCAGAGCAAGAAGATTTAACTACTCTGGTTACTGCAACAATTGATGAACCGTTTGTTCTCCATCCAGGGGAATTTGTTCTTGGAACTACATTTGAAAAAGTGACTTTATCAAATAAAGTAGTTGCAAGGCTAGAAGGAAAAAGTTCTCTAGGTAGAATTGGGCTATTAATTCACTCAACAGCAGGATTCGTAGACCCTGGTTTTTCAGGTTATCTAACACTTGAGCTTTCAAATGTAGCAAATTTACCAATCAAAATTTACCCTGAAATGAAAATAGGTCAGATATCTTTCTATTACTTAAATTCTCCTTCTGAATCCGAATATGGTTCAGGAGTATACGGAAGCAAATATCAGGGACAAGAGGGGCCTACTCCAAGCCGTAGCCATAACGATTTTAAAAATAAATGATTCCAGGTATTGGTACCCTAATAAATTCTTTTGCAGTAATTGGTGTAGGCCTATTAAGTAGATTTTTTATTAAAAAGGAAATTAAAAACTTTGAAAATAACTTACTGCCTCTTGGTTTGTTGGTATTAACTTTGGGAATTAGAGAATCGCTAAAAAGTCCAGAATTTTTAGTTACACTTTTTGCTGTTTTAATTGGCGCAATTATTGGTACATATTTAAAAATTGAAGAAAGAATTAAAAGCTTTGGAGAATATCTTCATAAAAAATTTGAAAAAGGAGAAGGAGAAAAAAATAAGTTTATTGAAAGTTACTTAACTGCTTCATTAATAGTGGTTACTGGTCCACTGGCAATTGTGGGTCCATTCTTAGATGTAGTTGAGGGAAACATTGAGCTTTTGTTAATCAAAACTGCACTTGATTGTTTCTTAGTTTTGTTTTTGACTTCGAGTGGTGGTAAAGGAGCAGGCTATTCAGGGATTTCCATCTTGATATACCAAGGCTTCTTTACTTTATGCGCTTTAGCTATTGGTGGATCGATCGACCAGGCTATGTCTGATTCTATAGCCGGGATTGGTGGTGTATTGTTGGTAGGAGTTGGAATTAATTTACTTGGAATCAAACAAATTCCTGTTGGAAATTATATCTTGAGTTTGTTTATTCCATTTTTTCTAGCATTTTAAATGTTCTAGTTGCTCCCTCAACTCCCTCAAATTGATCAATTAGCTTTTGAGATTCTTCCTCAAACGTACCTTTTACAAAATAATGTTGTCTTATTGAAAAACAGCGATTTTTGAAATCTATAGCTATAGGCACAAGAGGTATGTTTAGGCCTTTTGCTAGATAGTAAAAACCACTTCTAAACTCAGATACTGGCTCTGTACCCGCTTCAGGCGCAATAACTAAAATATAGTTATCTATCTTTTTAAACTCTTCGACTGCTCCATAAATTAATCCTTTTGAGTTAACTCTATATACAGGAATTCCACCTAGTTTTAATAAAAGATATTTCTGTAACCACCAAAATGGCCACGGTATACCAAGCTTGTCTAAATTTTTTGAGATAGTAAACAAGCTAGGTAATCGTGTAAATATCCATGCAGCACCAAAAAAATTAATTTTTAAATCTAAAGACCAAACTGCTAAAAGAGCATACCAAGCATCTCTCATTGCTGTATGAGGTAAACCAATAAGAATCATTTTGCTTAAATCTGGAATTTCGCCCTTAATCTCCCATCTAAATAGTTTCATTAAAAGCCTTCCAAAGGGGCCAAGAATTCTTCTTTTTTTAGTTGCTAGGTTTTTATAATTTGCTTCGCTCATAACTCTGAAACATATTTTGCTATTTGGACTGCATTAAGTGCTGCACCTTTAAGTAAGTTATCTGAAACAACCCAGAAGTTGAGTATTTTTTTTGATGAAAGACCCTCTCTCATTCTTGATACCAAAACATTATCTCTTCCCTCAGCATCAAGTGGAGTAGGTAATGGATCATCCCAATATTCAATACCATCAAAATTGTTGATTGCATCAATTGCAGACTCTCTTGAAACTTCATTTTCAAAAACTGCTGAGCAGAATGTTCCATGCCCTGTTTTTACTCCAACCCTAGCGTTTGAAGGCTCTACAGTTAAGTCGTCTATAGAAAGTATCTTTCTTGATTCATTTACAAACTTCATTTCTTCGTCAGAGTATCCGTTCTCTAATAAATTTCCAGCAACTGGAATAACATTTTTTGCAATTGGTCTTGGATAAAAACCATCTGCATAATCTTCTTTCAAATCATCTCCCATTTCAATTTCTCTACTAAGAGAGTCCACCGCTTGGGTTCCTGATCCGGATACTGCTTGATATGCAACTGGCGTAATTGATTTAAGGTTAAATTTATCATGGAGAGGCTTTAAAGCCATAACTAAACCCATAGTTGTACAGTTAGGATTAGCAATTAATTTTGTGTTGTTATTTATAGTCTCTTCATTAATTCCATAGACAACTAACGGGACTTCATCATCATGTCTGAAAGCTGATGAGTTATCAATGACATAAGCTCCATGCTCTATAAACTTCTTCGCAAATTCTTTCGATCTATCACCTCCAGCTGAAAAAAGGGCAATATCAAATTCGGATATATTTTCATCAATTAATTCTTGAACAATTAACTTATTTTTATTTATTACTAATTCAGTGCCTTTTGATTTACTTGATGCAAAAAAAGTGTAGGAAGTATCTTTCGGAAAATACTCTTCTGATAGATTTATAATTTTACGACCAACTAATCCCGTTGCCCCAATAATGGCTATTTTCATTAGTTTATTATGAATTCTTCATGTAAGACATTAAGAGCCTTCTCAATATCATTACTACTGATAACACAGGATACTCTAATAGGAGAAGTGGATATCATTGATATATTAATTTTATTATCTCCCAAAGTTTTAAACATTTTTGAGGCAACTCCCGATTCTGATTTCATTCCTGCTCCTATTATGGAAATTCGAGCAATATTTTCGTCTACGTCATAACCTTTTGCATCGAGTTGTGTTGAAATGTTTTTTAGAGTATCTTCTACATCTTTTTGTTGTTCGGAGGGAGCAGTAAATGAAATATCAGTAATTGATTCTTTAGAAACGTTCTGAACAATCATATCAACATTTGTTCCAATCTCTGAAAGAGACCCAAAAACTGTACCAGCAATACCTGGCTGATCAGGAACACCAAAAAGTGTGAACTTAACTTCTTTATCATTGTGGGTTACCCCACTTACAATTGCCTCTTCCATTGTTTTTTCTTTCACTACGGTACCTTTGTTGTTTGTAAAAGTTGATTTTACAATTATTGGCACATTATACCTTCTACCAAATTCTACAGACCTAGCCATTAATACGCCTGCTCCCGTAGAAGACATTTCGAGCATCTCGTCGTAAGTAATCTCATCAATTAACTTTGCTGAATCAATAATTCTCGGATCTGCAGTAAATATTCCCTCCACATCAGTAAATATTTCACACTTTTCAGCACCTAGAGCAGCTGCTAAAGCAACCGCAGTGGCATCAGATCCTCCTCTGCCTAAGGTAGTTATTTCTCTTGTGTCACGATTAAAGCCTTGGAATCCTGCAACAATAACAATGTCTCCTCTTTCAATGCCTTCTCTAACTCTTTCACCTGAGATTTCTTCAATTTCTGCTTTGCCGTGTCTAGATGTAGTAATTATTCCAGCTTGAGAACCTGTAAGAGAAAATGAACTATGACCCAAACTGTTTAAATGCATTGAAAGTAGTGACATCGTTATCCTCTCGCCAGCAGATAACAACATATCCATCTCACGTGGAGTAGGTTTCTCGGAAAGCTCATTGGCTAAATCAATTAATTCATCTGTGCTGGAACCCATTGCTGAAGGCACAACTACAACTTCATAACCTTCTTTCTTACGGTCAATTATTCTTTCCGCAACTATTTTTAACGAGCTTGTGTTAGCTACGCTAGTTCCACCAAATTTTTGTACGATTAATTTCATTGGAAACATTCTAATTAATTTATTAAAGAATTAAAGACCCTAGTACTCTAGTTTTTATGAGTATAGATTTGCACATTCACTCAGTTAATTCTGATGGAACCTCCTCAGTAGAGGAAATTGTCAATCTTTCTAAGGAATTACAGTTAGAAGCAATATCAATAACAGATCATGAATATTTAACTGAGGTGCCTTCCGACAATGACATAAAAATAATTAAAGGAATTGAAGTTGGTGCAGATTGGAAGGAATTAATGTCAAAAAATCCATTTGCTGGTATTCATCTATTAGTCTATTTTTTAGACAGAAACACAAGCTTAAACGCAAGACTAGAAGAGATTAGAAACAAGAAAAAAGAGAGAAATTACATAATTCTTGAAACCTTGAAGAAATCAGGCATAGATATTGAAAAATCTGAGCTAGATCTCGTAAAGACTAAGGTGCCTGGTAGACCACACATTGCACAAATAATGGTTGAGAAACAATATGTGAGTAATGTAAGTGAAGCCTTTACAAAATTTTTAAGAAATGGAATAATCCCCAATATAGATACTCATCAACTTGATATTGAAGAAATAATTCAATTATCAAAAGAATCAAAATCATTAATTTTTTTAGCACACCCTCATACGCTTATGAGTAGCGAATCATACAAAAAAAATCAAAATTGGATTACTTCAGAATTTTTTGATTATCTAAAACAAATGAAAATAATGGGATTAAGTGGTCTAGAAGTTTACTACCCAGGTTATAACAGTTCTGTAAAGGCTCGACTTATTGAAATTTGTGAAAGTTTAGATCTATTAATTTCTGGTGGGAGTGATTTTCATGGCGAAAATAAGCCAAGTAATCTACTCGGAATAGGTTATGAAAATAATCCAATAAAAGTTCCCTTAAATTTATTATCTAGAATGGAAGAAGCATATGCAAAACTATAAAAAATTGATGGGTTCTATATCTATAGTTACAGCTTCGTATGCTGCTAGTAGACTTTTAGGATTTTTTAGAGAGATTCTTCTAGCTAAATGGACTGGTGTTTCAGGTGCGACAGACACACTTGATTTAGCATTTATAATTCCTGATTTTTTGTTTTATCTTTCAGCTGGAGGTTACCTTGCCATAACTCTGATTCCCTTGATGAGTAGTAAGTCAGAAGAAGAATTAAATAACTATTTCTTGTCACTTTTATATGGGTTGTCTTTGGTGTTTATTTTGTTTTCAGCCATAGTTTTCTTGTTTAGATACCAATTGTCAGAGGTTCTAAATGTTGAGTCACCTGCATTTTTTATTGAGGTATTTACCCCAATTATATTCAGTCAAATATTCTTTTTTATAGGCGCAATTCTTATGTCTTATCAGTATTTAAAGGAAAACTTCTTATATGCATCACTTGCACCACTGGTTTACAACAGTACGATTATATTTTTTGGTTGGATCAACTCTAGCTCTCCAGAAAGTACGGTTAAAGGTTTCGCTATAGGGACTTTAGTCGGTTCAATAATTGGCCATTTAATAATTCAGGTTATTGGTGCATCAAGGTCGGGTCTTAAATACAGTTTTGTTCCTCCTAGACTGAGATATTTGAAAGAGTATCTATTTATCTCTTTACCCCTTGTTGTTGGACAATCAATTGCTGTAATAGATGAACAGCTTTTCAGAATTTTTGGGTCAATGCTTACTGTTGGTAGTGTTGCAACTTTTAGATACGCACGCAGAATTGCCATACTTCCAGTTGGTATAATTGCTCAAGCAATTGGTGTTGCAAGTTACCCATTGCTTGCAAGATTATTCAAAGCAGACGAAATAGAAGAATTAGTACTTCTAGTTAGAAAACAGCTTTCTTATCTGTTTTTATTCAATGGTGCCGTTATGGTTTTCTGTCTTGCTAATGCTGAATCTATAATTTCTATAATTTACGAACGTGGAGCTTTTAATTCAACAAACACATTAACTGTGGCCAGTATATTTTCAATTGTTGTTTTTGCTATATTGCCTTGGTCTATGAATCAAGTTCTTACAAGATCATATTATGTTCAAAAAATATTCTGGTTTCCTGTAATAAGCGGAACTGTTGTTTCTGTATTAACTACGATTCTTTTGCTTGTTATAGACAATAGAGATGCACAGACTTATGCTCTATTAATAACATTGTCTTTATTTGTTTATTCAATATATTTACTGATTAATTTAAAAGTAAAAAATATAAAAATACTTAACCTATCTCTAGTTAAAGATGTTATTAAATCATGTGCAATTTTGGCACTATCATTCTTTCTTTCCGAATTGTTAGTTTTTGAAAGTGCATTCATACAACTTTCAACAAGCTTTGTAAGTATTGTAGGTTTGACTTTTACTTTTCTTGTATTGCTAAAATTTGAATATATTAATATAACGAAAAGAAACTAATGCAAAAATTTCCATTAAAAAAAGGTCTATCCAGTGCACAAGAATTGCACGAGGAAATAAACAATTATATAGATGTGTTAATGGGGCATATTAACCCCCCTATTGCAGATGGGGTTGATACACTTTTTGAAGTTAGCAGTACATATCTGGCGAGAGCTAAAGAAATAGAGATAAAATTACTTGAAAGAGAAAGAAACACAAAAGTTGAGCCTGGAGACGAACTAAAAAAATTCAGAACTGGAGAGTTAAGAAGTTTTATAGAGTTGTGTAAAAGTGCTCAAAATCAAGGATCTCGAAGAATAACAGTCGCTTTAAGCGAATTGAATCTTAAAGAAAATTAGTCAATATTTTCGATATCAAAAACTTCACTGATATTTTCTTGAACATTGTTTTCTGTACTAGAGTTTTCCGATAAGCCTTTTGCTGCCTTTACTTGTATAGAAACTTTTAGTCCCATTATTTTTGCAATTTCTGATTCAATAAATTCCAAAATATCTTGCGATTTTTTTAACTCAGTAATTAAATACTCATTTTCATCATCAACATAAAGAGTCAGGTTTTCCTTGTCTTCTATCTGGGGGCTTACCAAAGTAATATAGGAATATTTTCTAGGTGTAAGTGTGTTCTTTCCTTCTTGAAGTATCTTTGGCCAATATACATCAAAATTTTCTAGATCTTTTTTTGGGGCTTTAATTGTGCTTTTAGTTTTTTTTTCAGTATTTTGTTTTGGTTTAGGCGTTTGTTTTGAAGAAGGGATTTCTTTAACAACATCTTCTTGAATGTTCTGTTCACCTTCTAAAAGGTCGACTCGTCTTGAAATTGATTTTATATCAGATGCCAGTTGGGGTTTAATTAATTTAATAAGAAATAATTCCAACTTTAGTTCTTGAGAAGGTGCATTGACAATTGTTTGGTTAAGTTCATCTAATAAATCTAAGACTCTTGATAGCTGCTTGGCGGTTATAAATTCATTCGAATGTTTTACTAATGTGTTTTCACTTTCGCTAATAGCTAAAAAAGTATCATCATCAGGCAGATATTTAAAGTAAAAAATATTCCTAAATAACTCAGTAATAGAATTTAGGATGTCTAAAGGCTGAAGACCTTTGCTGTAGTTAGCTTTAAGAATGTTTAGAATCTTGGATGTGTCTTGTGTATTGATAGACTCAATAATTTGTTGCAAATCAGCGATAGAAACTTTTCCAAGAATACTGTACAAATCATCGATAGTTGCTTTATTACCAAATGTATTATGGGTTTGTTCAAAAAGATTTATTGCATCACGCAATGAACCATCGCTTTGGTTAGCAATATAGCTTAAGACATCGTCATTGATTTTTATTTTTTCATTTTTACCAATTTCATTAAGTGTGCTTATAATTTCATCATTCCCAATTCTTTTAAAAGCTATGTGAGTTGTTCTGCTTTTAATAGTTTCTAATACTCTTTCAGGTTCTGTGGTTGCAAGTATGAATATCACGTGCTCTGGTGGTTCCTCTAAAGTTTTTAAAAATGCATTTGAAGCTGCGTTAGATAACATATGTACCTCATCTAAAATAAATACTCTCTTTTTGCCTGGGCTACTTGCTATAAAGTTGATACTGTCGTTTAATTCTCTAATGTCATCAACTTTATTGTGGGAAGCTGCATCTATTTCAGTTATATCAAAGACTGGATCACAACCCAAAGTAGTAGCAATTATTCTTGCCAGTGAGGTTTTGCCAACACCTCTTGGTCCAGAAAATAAATATGCATGACTTAAATTATTATTCTTAACTTGCTTTTCAATTAACGCAACAGCATCAGGTTGTCCGACTAGCTTTTTTAAGCTATCAGGTCTGTATTTTCTATATAAGGCTTCTTGCATATCTATAAATGGTAATATCTTTACTTTCTATAATGCACTATACAATTAAACTAAGTCAAATGAGAATAGGAGTTGACTTAGATGGGGTTGTTGCAAATTTTACCAAAGGCTGGACAGAGCAGTACAAAGTAGAATTTGGCAAAGAAATACCTGAATCAGACATTACTAATTGGGGATTATCTAAACCTTTGACGCATTTCAATACAGAACTAGATTTCTGGAATTGGGCAAAAGACATTAATGGAAGCTCAATCTTTAGAAACTTGGAAACCTATGAAAATTCTGTGAAAGTTTTGACAGAGCTTTCCAAAGAAGGACATGAAGTTGTTATTTTATCTTCGAAACCATGGTGGTCAATACACGATACCTTAATGTGGTTAGGTGAAAACAAAATTCCTTCAAGAGAAATACATTTTATTGAAGATAAGTGGAAAGTTGAGTGTGATGCTTATATAGATGATGCACCACACCAAATTGAAAATTATGTAAGAGAGGTTCCTGATAAATTAATTTTACGATTTGTACGAGAATACAACAGACCTGTTAAAGGCGCTGTAGATATAAATAACTGGATGGAATTAACTTCTTTACTTGAAGAACACAACTTGTAAAGTAATTGTATGAACGATTCTTTTATCTTAAGAGATAGAAAATGGAGAGAACAAAATGAACGCGTAACATTATCAAGTTACGCCACCTTCTCTGGAGATTCACTCGGAAGAAATCAAGAAGAACCTCAAGATACTTTTAGAACTTGCTTTGAAAGAGATCGAGATAGAATCATTCACTCAAAAACTTTTCGTAGATTAAAACACAAAACACAGGTATTTATCAATCCGGATGGAGATCATTTTATTACAAGAATGACTCACACGCTGAATGTCACTCAAATTGGAAGATCCATTGCGAAAACACTGGGTTTTAATCCAGACCTTACTGAAGCAATATGTTTAGGACACGATGTAGGACACTCTCCTTTTGGCCATACAGGTGAAGACGTTTTAAATGAAATACTTGACGGAGGCTGGAGCCATTCGGAAAATTCTGTAAAAATGCTTTCTATTATTGAGCCTCTGAATCTAACTAAAGAAACAATAGATGGTATTAAGAAACATCCGTGGAGATACGAGGAACCTCCGTTTGCGCCTGAAGGTATGATATGTAGGTTTTCTGATAGAATTGCCTATTTATCTCATGATGTAGAAGACGCAATTAGGGCTGGTGTTTTGACTGAGAAAGACATACCAAAAAAAATAATTTCTTCACTGGGTCCTCCAGGAAAAGCTTGGATAAATTCATTGATTTCTGGGGTGTTCAAAGGTTCCAATGGTGGAGATCTAGGAATGGACCAAGAGATATTAGACATAATGAATGAATTAAGAGAGTTCATGTTTGAAAATGTATATCTAAGAAAAGAATCAATGCAACAAAGATCAGATGCAAAAAAAATTGTAGAAGTTCTGGTTGAGTATTTTAAAAATAATCCCGATAAGCTCCCTAGTTCTTATTCACAAGAACAATCAGAGATTCAGAATTCTGTTGATTATGTTGCAGGAATGACTGATAGGTTTGCTATTTCAACCTATAATTCTATTCATTAAATTTAGGATCTCTTTTTTCAAGAAATGCCATCACGCCCTCTCTGAGGTCTTCTGAAACTAAAAATGAAGTACTCCAGAGTTTTGCGTATTCAAGTCCTTGGTCAACTGTTAAATTTGAGCTTTTTTCTAATGCTTCTTTGGTTGCCTGAACAATTCTTTTAGAGTTAGATGAAATTTCATTTGCAAGTTTCTCTCCTGCTTCAAATAAATCATCTGAGTTTTCATATACCTTGCTGACAAATCTAATTTTTTCTGCGTGTTCACCATCAAAAATTCGACCTGTAAGTGCAAGTTCATTCATATCTCCACTTGATACAATTTTTGGCATTCTCTGAATAACTCCTACATCTGCGACTAAGCCTAGTTTTGTTTCACCAATGGAAAATTTTGCATCTTTGGTGGCTAGTCTAATGTCGCATGCGGAAACTAAGCTAGTAGCGCCGCCTATACAAAACCCATGAGCAAGTGCAATCGTTGGTATTTTAGATTTAGCTATAGTTGTAAATGCACCTTGCATCCTTCCGACAAGGTCCATTAATTCACGTCTGTCCTGAGGTGTCGAAGATAAGTTCTCATTAAGACTCATATCAGACATAAACATTGTTATGTCTATACCCGCGGAAAAGCTATCTCCTTTACCAGATATAACAATACAACTAGCTTCATCTTTTTCGTTTATTTCTTCAATAATTTTTGGTAGCCCAAACCAAACATCAGAATCAAGGGCATTTTTTTTATCTGGTCTGTTTATCCAAATATACGCAACATTACCTTTAATTTCTTTAATTAACTTATCATCCATTTAATTAATTTTAGTATGATTGTGTGATGGATGTATTCGAAGCTTTATATACAACACGGGCAATGCGAAGAGTTAGTGAAGATCCAATTCCTGATGATATTTTAAAACAAATGGTTGATGCGGGTATTCGGGCACCTAGTGGTTCTAATCGTCAAGGTTGGAAATTTATTGTAGTAACTGATCCAGAAATAAAAAATCAACTTGGAGATTCTTACAGAGAGGCTTGGGATTTTTATGTTAAAGAATTTTACGGAGGTACTGCAGACATGGGAGCATCTAATGTCCTTGATGATGAAAAGGCTCAGCAAGTAGTTCGAATTAGTAAATCAGCAGCATGGCTTTCTGAAAATTTTCATAAAGTGCCTGCAATGTTTGTCGTGTTATCAAGAAATGATCCAACTGGTTCTTCTATATACCCTGCAATTTGGAGCATAATGCTTGCTGGAAGAGCACACGGTGTAGGTACTTGCTTGACAACCGTTTTAGGAATGTTTAAGCCTGAAAAAGCTTTTGAAATCTTAAATATTCCTAACGACAAAGGATGGAAGATAGATGCTGTTATAACTGCAGGCTATCCATTAGGTAAATGGGGTGTTGCAAAAAGAAATCCTGTGGATGAAGTTACCTACTTAAACACTTGGGGCAATGAAACTAATTGGAATTTAGAAGAACCCATCTGGAATTACTAATTTAATAAAATAGAGCACGCCCGGAGGGAGTCGAACCCCCAACCTTCTGATCCGTAGTCAGATGCTCTATCCAGTTAAGCTACGGGCGCTTTGCGGAGAGGGAGGGATTCGAACCCTCGAGGGAATTTCTTCCCCACTCGCTTAGCAGGCGAGCACTTTAGGCCACTCAGTCACCTCTCCAAGTCAGCGGAGGGAGTGGGATTCGAACCCACGGTATGGAATACATACAATAGTTTTCAAGACTATCGCCTTCGTCCGCTCGGCCATCCCTCCAGATGGTTTTTACGCGGAGGGAGAGGGATTCGAACCCTCGAAGGGGATAAACCCTTACACGCTTTCCAAGCGTGCGCACTAGGCCAGACTATGCGATCCCTCCGAATAAACCTGAGATTCTATTTTAGTTATCTCTTAGTTTCAAAGAAAGAGGATAATATATCTTTAGATTCATGCGAAAGAATATTATCTTTTATCTCAACAAAGTGATTTAACCTGGGGTCTTGAGGTATGTTATACAATGAAAAAGCTGCACCGGCTTTTTCATTTTGAGCTCCATATATTAATTTTTTAACTCTAGATAAAGAAATGGCACCAGCACACATAGCGTCTGGTTCTAAAGTTACAGCTATTGTTGTCTCTTCAAGTCTCCAAGTGCCTAAAATTTGTGAAGCTTCTTCTAAAACTAAAATTTCCGCATGGGACATTGGGTTTTGGTCTAATTCTCTTCTATTGTGATTTGCACATATTAAGTTATCGTCTTTATCAAATATTGCTGCACCTACAGGAACTTCATCAATATCAAGAGCTTTTCTTGCTTCATCAAGAGCTACTCTCATCTTGTCTTCATCTGATATATATTTCATCTTATTTAATTATCTCAACTGTTGATGTTAATATAACCAAATGTTTGAGTTTTTCATATTTGCATTTGTTACTGCAATCACTCCCGGGCCAAACAATTCTTTGCTAATGGCCTCTGGAATAAAATTTGGTAGAAAAGCGTCAATACCTCATTTTCTTGGAATTTGGCTAGGTTTCACTTTTTTATTTTTTGTAGGTGGTTTTTTACTTACCTATGTACCAGCTGAAATTTTTAATTATCTCCAATATGTTGGTTACGCGGTTATTACATATATTGCATACAGGGTTGCCACTACTTCGCTAGATACAAATGCAAAAGGTTCTACCGTTGAGAAACCTTTTACCTTTATACAGGCTTGTCTTTTCCAATGGATAAACCCTAAAGGTGTTGTTATGGCTGTGTCTGGTCTTACGGCATTTAATATTACAAATAACCAGGGTGCGCTGATATATTTTTTAGTATTACCTTTTTGTGTAGGAATATGGTTAATACTTGGAGAACAGCTTCAAAATAGTTTGAAAAAAAATAAGACAGTGGCTCGTGCAGCTTATGTAGTACTTGGCATAAGTATGATTGCTAGCTTGTTATTAGCCTAAGTTTTTAACACCAATAATTTCAGCAACTGCATCAGAAAAAGCGACTTTACCGTCTTCAGTTTGATTATTTTCAATTAGGGCAATTAAAATTCTTCCCACTGCAATTGCGGTTCCATTTAGAGTATGTAATATATTTGTTTCTCCATCTGATTTTGCTCTTATGTTAAGCCTTCTTGCTTGAAAGCTTGTTGTGTTGGAACAAGAAGTAACCTCTCTGTATGTATTTTGACTTGGTATCCATGCCTCAATGTCATATTTTTTAGCAGCAGAAGCGCCTAAGTCTCCTGCGCAAACATCTACAACCCTATATGGAATCTCTAAAGCCTGTAAGAGTTCTTCTTCAATTGAGAGAATAAATTCATGTTCCTCTTCAGATTTTTCAGGATTGCAGAAGGAAAACATCTCAACTTTGTCGAATTGATGTACTCTAAATATTCCTGTTGTATCTTTTCCATATGTTCCAGCTTCGCGTCTAAAACATGTAGAAAATCCTGCATATCTAATTGGTAAATTTTCTATGTCTAAAATCTCATCACTATGCAAAGCTGCCAATGGTACTTCTGAAGTTCCAACTAAATATAAATCATCATTTGGAATTTCATACACTTGCTCAGCATCGTCGGGGAAAAATCCGGTTCCATATAATGCATTCTCTCTAACTAGCACTGGTGGCACAGTAGGTGTAAAGCCTTTGTTTGAGAGAATATCTAAAGCCCAAGAAACAAGATTGAATTCAATTTTTACTAAATCACCAAACAAGTAAGAAAAACGTGAACCAGATACTTCAGATGCTTTTTGAACATCAATTAAGCCTAATTTTTCTGCAATCTCTAAGTGGTCTTTTGGATTATCTATATTTTTTATGTCACCGACTTGCTTTATTTCCTCATTGTCTTCATCGGTTTTACCATCAGGAGATGTAGACGAAATTAAATTTGGAATTTTTACCCATAAATCATAAAAAACTTTGTCTTTTTCCTCTACCTCATCAAACAGTTTTTTTACATTTTCACTAATTTGAGAAGCTTTTTCCAATAGTGCATCTTTTTCTTTTGGTTCTGCATTCGCTATATCTTTGCCTAATGATTTCTGGTCTGCTCTTAATTTTTCTGCTTCAAACCTTAGTTTTCTTCTAGATTCATCTAGTTCGATTAATTGATCTAGGTCAACATCAAGATTTCTTCTTTTTAGATTATCTCTGAGAGAATCTAAATCATTTTTTAGCAATAAAGGATCTAACATATATTAACTTTCTGGAGGTATGAAGCCATAAACTGACAACAAGTTATCTGTAAGTTCTTCTTCGTCTTCAATTTCTTCAATTTTTATAAACCATTCGTGTCGGATACCTTTTTCTATACTAATGGGGTCGGTAAGAAAAATTTTGCTTTCTTTGGGTCCTATTGAGCTGATTTTATTCTGAGATTCATATACAGTTTCACCGAACTCGTCTGTCACTAAAATTAACACCACTATATCGTATGAATCAATATTTCCCTCATTTGATATGACAACTTGAAGAGCAGCAGGTTCGTCAAGGAGAACAGCTACATTGTCTTCCGTAAAAGCGATTGGCATTGGAACAAATTCAGTTCCTGCAACAGCGAGATTTTTCTGTAAGAATAAACCACCTGTACTTCTTTTTGCTTTATCGACGAGTAGGTCTGCAAATTGATATGAATTATCTTCAATTCCTATATATTCAATTTGGTAAAAATTCGGTAAAAAAGTTCCATCAATTGAAGCATTCTGTCTTAAAAGAAATAGAAATTCAGAATACGCTTCATCACCAATAGAGAGATCGATGATGCTTTGCGCTATTGATTCCTCAATATTGATAGAGTTTGGTTTATCAATAAGTGTGATTATTGAAACTTCGAATAACTCTATTCCCTCTAACCAACTATTAACAGCTATTTCTAGTAATTGCTTTTCCTTGGAAGTATATCCAGTGTTGCTTGAGTTTAAAAGTTGGTATGCTTCTTGGGAGTTTGTACGAATATTATTGATGTTATTTTCAAATCTTTCTCTGCTAACTTCTGAAAAGTCAAGAAGGTCCTTAAAGTTTGCTGAGTTTGAATTGTGTATTTCAGAGATTGTTGCTGCGTCTGATAGGAATTGATTAAATTCATCAGCTTGGTTTAATTCATCAAAGTAAGTGATTAAAACATATGAGAGCAAAGCGATTGCTATTATTAATCCTGTTATTTTAAATATGTTATTTCTCATTAGTGCTGATCTGTTTGTCTTTACGAACAGTATTGTACTTCTTTATTAAGTCTAAGAAAACTAATACATTTCACAACTATCATTATTACTAAATGAAAAATAGCAAAGCGATATGGACAGTAAAAACTGAATGCGGTCCGATTAGAGAAAAAAACGAGGATGCTCTCTACCCCGATAAGTCAGGCTCCTCAAGCTTGCCAATAAAAGCTGGAATATTTGATGGAATGGGTGGTCATAAAAAGGGTGAAGTTGCTAGCCTCATAGCTTCTGAAGTAATGGATGAGAGTCTCGCGGATATTTCTGATTATGTAAATTTAGCCAATAAAAACATTCTGGATTATCAAAGTAAACACTCTGAAGCAACTGGAATGGGCACAACAATGACTATTGTGGAAATTGATCAGGAAAAAGTTCTCCACCTTGCACATGTTGGAGACAGTAGGTGTTATGTACTAAATAATAGAAATTTAATACAGCTCACTAAAGATGAAAATGTTCCGGGTTATCAAAATGTACTTACGCAGGCATTGGGCAGTAAAGAGAAACTAAAGATTCAAACTAAAGATTTACAACTTACAAGTGGTGATGTTGTGTTTTTATGTACAGATGGGGTTTATAACGAAATAGGTGATGAATACCTAAAGAATAAATTAATGGATGGAGTTACAGCTGAATCACTCATTAGTGAAGTTCTTTTGCAAAACCCAAAAGATAATATATCAGCAATAATTATAAATGTGATTTGATTATGAAAATTGGACAAATTATAAAAGAGCGATATGAGATAGTGGAAATCCTAGGTGAGGGTGGAATGGCGTTTGTCTATAAAGCAAGAGACAAACAACTTCAAAGGGATGTAGCAATCAAGACACTTAAACCAAATTATGTTAATCAGGAAAAGTTTGTTGATCGTTTCAGACGTGAAGCCCAAACAGCTGCTAATTTAAACCACCCAAATATAGTTCAGATATTTGATTGGGGTATTGAAGATGAGCCATATTTTGTTATGGAATACATAGAAGGCAATACTCTAACTTCCATAATCTCTGGAAACAGAACAGTCGGGTTAAATGATATTTTGTATATCGGATCGCAAGTTGCTAATGGTCTTAAAGAAGCACATAAGCGTGGTTTGGTTCATAGAGATATTAAACCAGGAAATATAATGATTACTCCAGACGGTAAAGTTAAAGTTACAGATTTTGGCATAGTTTCATTGCAAAATGAAGAGAGTGATATCACTAAAACTGGAGCTGTGCTTGGAACAGCAAGCTATATCTCTCCTGAACAAGCACAAGGTAAACCGGTTTCATTTGAATCAGATTTGTATTCTCTTGGTACAGTGCTTTATGAGCTAATAGCTGGAAAACCGCCATTTACCGGTGATTCACCGATTGCCACTGCTACAAAACACTTAACTGATAAGCCAGAGAAATTATCAAATTACAGAAAAGACATACCAAAAGCACTAGAAAATGCAATATTAAAACTTCTTGAAAAAAAACCCTCCGATAGATTTAAGTCTGCTGAAGACTTAAGAGCTTTGCTGTTGCAGCAAAGGAAACAAATACAAATTAATCAAACTCAAGAAAATTTAGTTGATTTAACGAACCCAAAAATAAAATTTAGATTTACTCTTCCTGCGTTAATAATATCCGTAGCACTTGTGTTTGGAACCATTTGGGCATTATCAAATGTTTTTGATGGTCTTCCTGTTGACGGTGGTGCACCAACATTAGTTGAGATACCTGACTTAACTGGAAGTGAACAAGCACAAGCACTCAATGATTTACAGTCACTTGGGTTTATTGTAGGAATTGAAAATGCTGCTGACTCTTCAGTTCCTGCAGGTTTTGTAATTACAACACAGCCACCTGCAAACACTATTACTAATCCTGATACATTAGTTACTATTATTGTTTCGGTAGGTCCTGAAGCATTCCCTATTCCTTACGTTGTAGATCTTGAGGTAGCAAGAGGAGTTTATGTTATTAAGGAAAGTGGCTTTCAGGTGGGACAGCAACTGGAAATAAACGATGATAATATTCCTCGAGGATTTATTATTTCTCAAAATCCAATTGCTGGAACAAAAATGAGTCCTGACTCAACGGTAGATTTAGTTATTTCAGCTGGACCAAGCTTAATTGAAATAAGCGATCTATCAAGAAAGTCTATAGTTGATGCTATCCAAATACTTGAAACACTTGGCTTTGAGTATGAGTTTATAGAGGAATACTCTGAGGATGTTTCTGTAGGACTTGTGTCACACACAATTCCACGTGCGGGTGAACTAGTAACAATTGATCAAGTAATTCAGGTAATAGTTTCAATTGGGCTTAAAGTTGAGGTACCAAACTTAATTGGATTTACTTATCAAGAGGCATCAAACATATTGCAGGAAATTGGCCTTCTGCCTTCAGCAAGTGGGGATACCGGAGGAAGAGTAAGTGAGCAGAGTCCAAGAGAAGGTGAGTTTATTGATCCTGAAGGATTTGTTGAATTAAGTTTTGGAAGTTAAAACTAAAAATTTTAAGAGTGTACTTTTACATTGGTACAAAGGTAATAAAAGAGAATATTCATGGAGGAACAATTCTGACCCTTGGAGTATTTACTTACTTGAAGTAATCTCTCAACAAACCCAGCTAGATAGAGCAGATAAGTATTTTAAGGAATTTATAAAAGAATTTCCTACTCCAAATGATATGGCTACTACTTCATTCAAGAAGGTATTGAAGATGTGGTCAGGTTTAGGTTATAACAGCAGGGCCAAAAGAATGTTTGAGTCATCAAAAATAATAGCCGAGAAATCTTTTGATAATTTATATCCTGACTTTCAACAATTACCAGGCGTTGGACCTTACACAGAAAATGCAATACTATCTTTTGCATATAATGAACAAGTAATAGCTGAAGATATAAATGTAAAACGAATTATTTCTAGATATTTTGGTATTGAAAATCCAAAAAAATATATTGATCGTTTTTCATCTTTGCTTTTAAAAAATACGAACTCAAAAAATTTAAATCAAGCTTTCATGGATTTTGGAAGCAGTATTTGTAAACCTCGAAGTCCTTTGTGTTCAGGTTGTCCACTTGAAAATACCTGTGAAAAATATTTTAATTATCAAACAAGGCCTATAGAAAAGTTTTCTGGGTCTAATAGGGAACTTAGAGGCAGCCTAATTAAATTGCTACTAAAAAAAGGAAATCTGAAGGTCAAAACTATACAACAGGAATTGGACACCGATCAAGATAGACTGAATGAAGTATTAGAACAGATGCAAAAAGATGGTTTAGTAAAGTTGAATACAAATAATCTTGTTGAAATAAATCCTGGTTGATATTAAGTTGTAAATTATGCCAGTATCAAAAAAAAGAACGAAAAATAATAGGCCTACTCAATCAAAAAATATATCGAATCAAATGTCCTCGGGGAAAGGGCCTTCTCCAAGATGGTATGTTATAACTATGTCTTCGTTGATGATTATTGGAGTTTTGTTAATAGTTTTTAATTACTTAACACTTTTGCCTGGTTCAGTATCGAAATGGTATTTGTGGAGTGGTCTAGCGCTAATTGGCGGTGGATTTTTAATGACGACAAACTATAACTAATAATTTAATCTAATAGACCTTCGTCTTTTAACTCTTGAATTGCGTCGTTAAAAGAGTTTTTATCTTGAAAGTGGTTCTTTAAATTTGAAATAGACTCGAAACCGCCATTGGAATTGAACCAACTTACTCGAGTTCTTCTTAGTAAATAGTCTGTAGGCTTTACTACTGAATAATGTTTGATACAAAATTCAACATCTTCATCGTTAATTGTATTTTTTAATTGAAGAATTTGATCAACAAATTCTAATTTATTTAATTTAAATTCCAGATCATATAAATTTTCCAGGCTTTCTTTTGCTATTATCCTAAACCCCGTAAGCTTACCTCCCGATATTTGAATAAAATTATTATCAATTTCTTTAAAAAAATGTCCTCTTGAAATATTTTTTGAATTTGTTTCTGAACTATCAATTAAAGCTCTTACTCCAGACCATGAAGATATATATTTTACTTTCTCTACATCAAAATATTTTTTTACATGTCTAATTAAATATTGTTTGTCATCCTCATTTGCGTATGGTCTATCAAGGGTACCGGAAAAATATTCCGTATCCGTGGTTCCGACTATGGTGTTACCGAACCAAGGAAGTATAAACATAACTCTGTCGTCTTCTGTTCTCGGTAAAAGTACTCCATTTTCTTTTATACATAGTGGATCTCCTTCAAGGATAAGGTGTGCTCCTCCGCTATATTTTATAGAGGATGACTGCTTTTCATAACCACCTGGAAGCTTGTGTGTTCCAGTTGCCGCAATAATCTTCTTTACGTTTATTTTATGGGGCTTTTGCCTTTCTGAATCAGTAAAGCTGATGTCGTATCCTGTATTGCTTTTGGATATATCTGTTATATCAATATAGTTCAATGCGATTGCATTATTGATTTCTGTTGCATTCCTCAACAGAGTCAAGACTAGTTTTGAATCATCAGTTTGTGCATCTTGAAATATAAAGCTTTTAGAAAGGTTTGATTGTTTTAGTTTAGGAAAAAGTTTTAAAGTAGCATCTTTTGTTACGTTCTTATGTTTTTGGTCTTTTTTTCTCAAACCCAAAAAATCATAAAAAGTAAGTCCAATTTTAAAAGCTATTGGTGCTATTAAATTAGTTTGAAATAATTTAGGTAAGTCTGAAAAGCCGTCGTTTTTATATATAGGTGCTAGAAGTTTTAAGGGTTTGTATAAACCGCCTAATGAATCCTTAAGGATTGTCTGCTCTTTTAGGCTTTCCCGTACTAAACCAAATTGAAGTTGTGGTAAGTATCTAATACCTCCGTGGAGTAGTTTTGTGCTTCTACTTGATGCTCCTGATGCAAAATCGTTTTTCTCCAGAAGAATTGCACTAATTTCTTTTGAGGCGGCTAGTTCAAGTATCGCAGAACCAACAACTCCTCCTCCTATAACGAGTAAATCGTATTCATTATTTTGTTCTAGGAGGTTAATCTGTGATTTTCTAGAAAAATTCATTATTCAAGAGGTTCCATTTCTTCCTTACAGTGTTTTGGAGGTTCATTAGCAACAACTGATTGCCTATTGACAGTAAGTTGTGTACCACACTTGTTGCAGCTAAATGATTGTGAGATTTCAACAACATCGTCTGTGTCAAGCTCTGGAGGTATGCTGGCCAATGAAGATATTGAGTTACGTAAAAATCGGAATACTACAAAGCCTATTAAAACTGCTATTAAATAATCCATATATTTAGATTACCTTATTGTGGAGATGATGGGACTTGAACCCACGACCCCCTGCTTGCAAAGCAGGTGCTCTTCCAGCTGAGCTACATCCCCTTGAGTAAATGAAAAAAAAATTTAAATATTTCCATTGATAGACTATTGTTAATTAGACGTATGGGCCTATAGCTCAGCCTGGTTAGAGCGCATCCCTGATAAGGATGAGGTCGTTAGTTCAAATCTAACTAGGCCCACAATTGTCAATTGGGTTTTTCAGAAATCACAATTGCACTAAGCAAGAAAATACAAAATACCCCTACTAATCCCCTAGTAAGATAAGAATATGAAACAATTTTTAGCAGTATTTTTTTTGATAACTTTTTGTATTTCTTGTGGACCTAGTGAAGAAGAAGTTCAAAACAGAATTGATGAAGCGGTAGCTGAAGCAATTGCATCTACTAGTTCATCAACTACAGTAACCATAGCTCCTACATCTTCATCTACAACTGTTACCACTACAACTACTACAACTATTTTTAAACTTGAAAATAAGAAACGCGCTTGGTGTATTGCAAAAAGTACAGAAATAATTAATTACTATAAAGGGAGGCCTTATCCAGGTGATAGAAATGTGAAACAGATACTTACTGCTATTTCACAAACTGGACCTAAGGATGAAAAGGTCGGAGAGATAGTCTACTCAGGTTTAGCTTTATTTTCATCAAATGATTTATTAAATGGATATATTGATGGAGAGTTGTCTACTTTAGAGTATTTTAATTCTGTTTTACAAACAGGCGCAGGTTATTTGTCAGATGAGATTTGTGAGCTTTGGTACGAAGTTGTAAATACCTAATAAACTATCCCTCCTTCAGAATTACCTAAGAATCCCAATCAATATGTTTAAATGAGTCTCCACTTTCATAAATAATTGTAACTTTATATTGTTTGACATAATCAATAGTTTCCTTTTCAGGTTTTTTATCAAACAATAAAAACAAGCTTGTGGGTTTATCTTCCTGGGAGACTTTATATTCATAAAATAGTAATTGGCCTAGAGCTTGAGCAGCTTTGGTTTGAGATGCTTTCGTATGAGCCTATAAACGCTGGGTGTAAATTAGTCATATGTTTCCATAGGTAGCCGTATGCTATGTTAAATCTCTGATAAGGATGAGGTCGTTAGTTCAAATCTAACTAGGCCCACAAGTACCCTTATTTTAACCAATCCTCTTATATACTGTTGCCATGAGTTTTCAAATAATGGGTTACCTAGCAATTTTTTTTACTACAGTTTCATTTTTGCCACAAGCGTTAAAAACACTAAAAACGAGAAGAGTTGAAGACTTGTCGTTAATTACTTATCTATTTTTATTTCTAGGGTCCCTATCTTGGTTTCTATATGGCAATTATTTAAGCGACATTCCATTAATGGCTACAAACTCAATGACAACGATTTTGACTGGGCTAATTCTTTTTCTTATTGTGAAAGAGAAAAGATTAACTATTTAAAAATAGAGTTCAAACTTCTTCTCTGTAAATTAATCTTGTTCCCTTTTTGTTAAACAAGTAGGAAAATATCCATTCAATAACTACTAGCAATTTAGATCGATAGCCAATCAAATAGACGATATGAATTACACTCCAAACAATCCAAGCTATAAAGCCTGATACTTCAATGTTTCCAATCTTTCCAACAGCTTTATATTTGCCAACAGTTGCCATCATGCCTTTGTCCGAAAATTTAAATGGCTTTCTATCAATTTTTAAAATTTTGTTTTTTACAATTTTCGCGACATACTTTCCCTGCTGGATAGCTACAGGCGCAATGCCTGGTAATGAATTATTTTTTAAATCTTTATGATTTGCTGCATCACCTAATACAAAAACATTAGGGTCCTCTTTTAATGAACAATCTGGATCAACAATTGCTCTTCCATAGTTATCAGTAATTGTGTTTAGCTTACTAATCAGTGGAGACGCTTCATTTCCTGCAGCCCATATAATATTTCTAGATTTGATAATTTGTTTATTAGTTTGAACGATATGATCATTGACACTTTCTACTTTCTCGTCTTTCAGTACTTGGACACCAAAATCGAATAAATATTTTTCTGTTTTATCTGATAATTTATTGCTAAACATTGGAAGTAACTTACTGTTTGCTTCAATTAAATAGACATTAGGATCATCAGAGTTAAAATTTTCGAATTCTTTATTTAAATTTTTATATGCTATCTCAGCAATGGACCCGGCCATCTCAACTCCTGTTGGACCACCTCCAATAACAACAAAATTTAAATACTCTTGTTTGATTTCATTATCTAATTCATTTTCAGCTTTTTCGAAAGCCTTTAAAAGATTTTCTCTAATTACTAAAGCGTCATTTATACCTTTGAGCCCTTGAGAATAATTAGACCAACTATCATTCCCAAAGTATGAATGAAGTGAGCCCGTTGCAATAACCAACTGATCATAACTTAAATTAATACCTGAATCTAATTCCACATTCTTCTTATCTCTATCAACAGAGGTAACCTCACCTAAGACTACTTTTACATTTTTGGATTTTTTAAACATTCTTCTAATTGGAAAAGCAATATTTGCAGGTGATAAAACAGCTGTTGCAACTTGATACAAGAGAGGTTGAAATAGATGATGATTTTGCTTATCTATTAAAGTAAATTCAATCTCTTTATTTGAACTTGCATTTCTAATGAAATTTAAACCACCAAATCCCGCTCCAACAACTATAACTTTTTTCATGGTAATAAAATTATATCTTGAAGACAGAAAAAGATTTATCAGATTTAAAAACAGAATTTAAATATTAAGTTTTATTCTTTCTTATCCATGAATAAGTTATAAAAAGTGCCAATATAAAAAGTATTGAATTTGAATAAGACCAATTAGATAAATTGAATTCAGAGTTTCTAAACAAAACATAGTCAATCAATCTAAAAATTAAACTGACAATTGTTCCTGAGAAAAAGAAAACTATAAAAATATTTATATACCTATTTTTCATCTAAATGTCTTTCTAAATCACTTAGGTTGTTTAGTATTTTGTTACCATTATCCATTAGTCCCCAAATAAAAATGTTTAAAAATTTTACATTATTTGCATCAATACCAATTAATTTTTTGTTGTTCGCGAATGCGTAACCAATTTCAGCTGCAGTCCCAGAGTCTACATCTCTTCCAGTTAATAATGCAACCACTATATCTGCTTGCTTCAACGCATTTAAATCTGTTGTAAAAATTTTTATCTTTTCTTTTTGTGTATATTCACCTGAAACTACACCTGCGTCTCGATGAGGCAAAAAAGTTTTGTAGCCCCTAGTTTCAAATATTTCCGCGATACTTTCTAGATAATTTCTCTCATGATCATCAAACAATGGTCCTGCAATATATACATAATTCATCTGTATTAGAATTTTAAACTATTTAAATACTTTTTTATATCTGTTAGTTTTTTATAACTCAGAATACTTTCACTCATAGAGTTAATGCTATCTAAAATAGTAGATTCCCAAACTTCACTCAGTGGATATACTTCAACCAAAACCAGGAACAAACTTGTGTTGGTGTCTAGTGGTGTAGATATTTGTGTTTCAAGTCGAAAGAATAAATTTTCAAAACTAACAACTTCAGGTCTCGTTACTTCTGGATGATTACTTAATGCTTTAATTGTCGTTACATTCCATACCCACCTTTGGATTGTATTTTTGCACATATATTTAGTTAATTTATCACTTGATTTCATAAGTAGCTCATTATCTGCAACAGGCATATGTAAAAACGAAAAATCTTTACCTAAGGCTTTTGAAGGTATCCAGCCGCTTGGAAATATAAAACTTATTCCTTCTAGCTTTCCTTTATGCATTACAGCAATATCTTCTTCTATTTGAAAAGACAGTTCTTTTAAAGAGTTGTTTTTATTAATTTTTAGTTTTTCTTCAACTTTTTCTAATAAGTTTAATCGTTGAAATAATTCTGTTTCACCATATAGATCGCTTCCGTATAAAGCAACTTGGTTTATTTTTTGTTCAAGATAACTTCTCCTGGGTGTTTCACTAATCAGACTGCCTGAATATTTTTGCATTGAAGGATTGTTGTTAAATGGTGTTTTGATGAAGTCCAAATACATTATCAATTATTCTATATAATTAATAACTAGAATGAGGAAAACTGGACTGATATTATTTCATGGTTTTTTTGAACACAAAGAAAGACATAGACTCAACAAAGAATGGTTCGAAAAACTTGGTATCGAATCACACCTTGTTGATTTACCAGGTCATGGAGAAAATGCTTTAATCAAAGGAGATATTAGTTCTTGGGAAGAGGTTGATAGTGTATTACAAACCTCTTTTAAAAAAATTGAGCATTGTGAAACAAAAATTTTGTTTGGTCACTCTTTTGGTGGACAAGTTGCATTATATTCTATACTAAGTGGGCTACTCGACCCCGATTACTTAATTCTTTCAGCACCTACATTAGATGACAATTATCCAAACGTAGTAAAAAAATTATCAATCGTAATTTCAAAAATAGCTCCAAAATTTAGGTTTCCATCATCTGTCAGTAAAAAAAATCTCTCAACAGATAAAGAAGTTGTTGAAGATTATTTTCAGGATCCTCTTGTTTTTCGCTCAGTTACTGCAAGATATGGTAAAGAATTGATTGATAACCAGACATTTGTAAATAATAATATTGAAAACTTGAGTACACCGACAATTTTATTTCACGGAGAAAATGATACTATCGTTCCAATTAAAGCGTCGAATGGTATTAAACAATTGGAGAATGTAGAGTTTATAACTGTAGAAAATTCAAAGCATGAAATTCTAAATCAAGATACTAGGCCATTTGTGTTGAGTGAGCTACACAGATGGTTAAGGGAAAAACAGATAATTTAATCTTATTGCAAATAATTTGCAATAGTTTATTCCTTTTCTAAACTTATCTTATGCATGTACCTGACGGATTTATAAATGCTTCTGTGTCAGCAGCAACGGGAGTTATTAGCTTTGGAACTTTATGGGCATACATAAGATCTGCAAGTTCCTTAATAGCTGATAAATTTATTGCTCTTACTGGAATGATGACTGCCCTAATTTTTGTTTTACAAATGATAAATTTTCCTGTTGCCGCAGGAACTAGTGGCCATCTGTTAGGGGGAGCTTTAGCTGTCATAGTTCTTGGGCCTAGGCTTGGTTTAATCTGTCTTTCAGTAGTTGTAATAATTCAGTCTCTTCTATTTGCAGATGGTGGACTAAGCGCGTTGGGAATAAATGTGATGAATATGGCCATTGTAACCTCTGTTACCGCATGGGTCGTCGTGAAGTATTGGATAAAGTTTATTGGCAAAAACCCTTCATCGTTAATAATTGTCAGCGTTTTGTCCGGAATTGTTAGTGTTGTTTTTTCATCAATTGCGTTTATGGTTCAGTACATATTAGGAGGAACTATATCTATTCCAGTGGGGACAGTCTTAATAGCAATGATCTCAGTTCACTTTTTAATTGGGTTTGGTGAGGGAGTAATCACGGCTCTAATTGTTGGATTACTAATAAGGGTTCGACCAGATCTTATATACGCTTACGATAGAGAAGATAAAAATACAACAGCTGTTTCTTTTTATGGATTGTTCATTATGTTGATTTTATTACTGAGTGTATCGACATTTCTGAGTGCTTTGCTTGGGATTGCATCGATAGCAATTATTACAGCTATGTTTATGAAGAGACGTGAGAGTGGGAAAAATTCCACATAAATTTTTTGATTTCTATTATTTAGAGGTATATATTTAGAATACTTTTTGTGAAGAAAATCTTTATAGATAATCATTACAAGAAGTAACAAGAGATAACCCTTGAGGCAGGAAATCTGGAAACAGATTGCGGAGTTTTCAAGGGTTTTCTCGTTTTATATCAGTTCCTGAAGTTTCCAATTGTTTAAAATCCGTTTACTAAAAATTTAATGCTTTAATAGAAAATAAGGTTAGTAATTAAAACAATCGCTCCCTGATTCGTTGGTATACAAAAATCCCTAGGAACCTAATATCCTGGGGTGTTCAATTAATGAAAAATGGCTAGTATTTTTATAGTGTGGTTAACCAAATAAAATTTCAAACTTTAAATAACGAATGCATTAAATGCAGGAAATGTTCTCTATCTTCAACACGGAAAAATGTAGTATTTGGTCGAGGAAACCCAAACTCAAAACTGTTTGTAGTAGGTGAAGGACCTGGTCAACAAGAAGATGAGCAAGGCGTTGCCTTTGTTGGAAGGGCTGGGAAAATGTTGGATTCGGCATTTTTGTCGGTTGGCATTGATACAAATAAAGATTGTTACATTTCAAATATTGTTAAATGCAGACCTCCAGGGAATAGAAACCCACACAAAAATGAAGTATCCGAGTGTATTCCCTGGTTAGAAAAACAAATTGCACTTATTAAACCTAAAGTTGTTGTGCTGGCAGGTTCAACTGCTGTAGAATCTTATCTTCAAGTAACTGAACCAATATCAAAAATTAGAGGGAAGTGGATAATAAAAGATGATATTAAATATATGCCTATTTTTCATCCATCTTACTTGCTTCGAAATCCGTCAAAAGAAAAAGGTAAACCTAAATGGCTAACGTGGCAAGATCTAAAAAAAGTAAAGGAAGAACTTAATTTAACTTGAAAATTCTTCCTTAGTATTTAGCAACAGTGAAATAAAAATAAAAATCCCAGCAATAAAGATATTTGCATTAAAAGATTCTCCTAAAAATACTACACCGGCAGTCACTCCAACAATAGGAACTAGATAGTCAACAGAGGCAACTTGCAGTGCACTAACTCTCCTTATTAACCAGGTAAAAGCTGTAAATGCACTTAAATTTGCAATGACTAAAGCGGCTATCCTCAAAGCTTGAGATAAATTTAATGTTTCAGCCTCAATATCAAAAAATATATATGCAATTAATGATGCGACAATCATCAATGGATACTGGTAGCTCAACCAGGTAGCAACTTTGTATTTGGGTGCGTACTTTCTATTTAACACTGTCGCCAATGAAATACACTGAACTCCAAAAAATGCCAGTGTTCCTCCTATGAGTATGCTTCCTTCGTCTAAAAGACCAGTTTCCTGTCTTAAAAATAAATATGCAATACCTGCAAAGCCTACAAATAATAAAAATGGCATAGTATAAAAATAACAAAGACCCAATCAAACAAACTCTTACCGTAACAAGATATATTTCGTTAATGCCTTCTATGAGAAGACTTCTAGATAACACATTGCCCATTCCCCACATAAATGCAGCAATAAAAATAGCGACAATGATTTGGAGTAATGTTGGCTGCTGTAATGATGTGTTCGTAGATGATTTCACTCTTGAAATACTAATGCTCTCAAAAAGATAACTCTTTTTGACAATTTTCGCTATTATTAAATTAGCGGGAGCAAAAGCTGAGAGGGTTGTAAAAACCGACCGTATGAACCTGTTGGGTAATTCCAACGAAGGGAAATCATAACTTTTATCCCCATTACAAACTATTGAAGGTGGTTATTTATGAATACAAATATAGCTTATGTTGTAATTGCAACATTGCTTGTAATGGTATTTCTTATTACTAGAAATATTAAGACAGTTGATAGCGAATACTTTGTACTTGATAAGACAGAAAAAACTTTTGGGTTGACTTTGAGTTTCTACGCAAGTGGCATGGGTTTGTGGATATTGACTTCACCAGCTGAAGTTGCATGGTATGGACTTGGATATGATATTTATGGGTACGCAATCTCAGCTGCAACTCCTTTTATTTTGATATACATATTTGGCCCAAAAATTTCTAAACTACTTCCTAATGGTGTTACTTTGGCTCAGTTTGTTGAAAAAAAATACGGATCTGTAGCACAAAAAATTGTTTCTTTAGTAGCTGTTATTTACATGAGTGCATTCTTGATAGCAGAGTTCGCATCAATAAGTTATTTATTTGAGGCAATCTCAGATGTTTCAGGTATTGTTGTTGCAGCGTTAGTTGCAGCTACTACTTTTTTGTATCTCAATAAGTCAGGATTTAAAGCTTCTTATCTAACAGATAAAATTCAAGGAATTGGAATAATACTTCTTTTAACCTTTTTATTTGGTATTTGGTTTAGTCAAAATAACATCAGCGAAATTGCAGATTTTGCAATACTTGGTGGATTAAATACTTTTGAAACATACAGCTTGAAATCAGCACTTGCAGTAATAATTGCAGTTACAGCAGCTGAAATATTTTCTACTGGCTATTGGCAAAGAACCTTCTCAGCTATGAATGAAACAACAATAAAAAAAGCTAGTATCTACTCAGGATTTGGGGTTTTTATAACAATTCTTCTATTAGGCATTGCGGGTGCCGTTGGTGCTGGGAAAGGTTTGGAGATTCCCACTTTAAGCTTTATAAATCAATTGAGTTTAAATTCTATGACTGTCTTTGTTTTAATCTCCTTAGCAACTCTCTTGGTAACATCGAGCGTTGATACACTGGAAAATGCCATCTCATCTACTATATCGATAGACTTAATTAAAAAAGGAAGTAGAGAAGCTAATAATATAACTTTATTAGTTATTATCTTGGCTCTTTTTGCTTCAACAAGAGTAACTAATATTTTTACTGTATTTTTAGTTGCTGATCTTCTTGCAACAAGTCTTGTTTTTCCTGCTTTTTACAGAATTAAAAAAACGAGTAAAGATATTCTGCTTGTTCTGCCTTTTGTTGGTTCTCTTATTTCAGTGTTTGTGTATAGATATTTGTTTATTAATTTAGAAGAAAATCCTGGTGGTTTATTTGTTCCAACAGATCTTTACGGATTAGCTGATCTTAATACTTTTGCTATTGCTTTAGTATCATCAGTCATAATTACATTTGTTGCAGACAAATTTACCAAATAGAATTAATAGATGAAACCAGAAAATTTAAATTTGTTCAACACTTTATCAAATCTTGTAGCTAAAGATTCAAACTTAATCGTGCAAAGTACTCGTATGGAATTTGAATCTAATACATATGTAAGTGAACTTTGGAGAATGAGCAAAGGAAACTGGAGAAAATTTAAGTCAGGCAATAATAACTTTAGTAATCCAAAATTCGCAAAGAAAAGCAATGACATTTTTTATGTAAAAACAAATAGGTCTGTTGAGGATAAGAGTAAGTCTAAAAAAGCATCTTCAACGATTGAAATGCAGTCAGGAAGATCTGTAAGCTCAGTTTTTGAAATTGAAGGAAGTATCAACAACTATCTACTGAGTAATAATGGAAAGTTTTTGTATGTGATTACTAGTGAGTGGAATGAAGAATTTAAGAATATTGAATCAAAAGATTCAGAGCCTATGTACTACGAGAATCTACCTTTTAGATTTGATACAAGAGGAATCATATATAACAAAAGAGGTAATGTCTACAAAGTTAGCCTTGAAACTGGTAAATCTGAGAAGGTTGTAGACGGTGATAAACATAATATTATTTCAATCGATTCTTTAGTGGAAAATAATGGTGTTCTTACTTTCTCTTATGACAAGCATAATTCAAAAGGAACAATGCTTGAGGAGAGGATTGGAACTTTAAAAAATAAAAAAATTGTAGATATATTTACAAAAGGCATGATGGGAAATTTGTTTTACTATGGAGACGAACTTCATGCTGTTGGCTTAAGGAATAGATTTGAATGGCCTACCAATACTACAATTTTAAAATTCTCTCAATCAGGCAAAGTTTCCTTTAAATATAGATTGTTTGACAGAAATATAGTTAAAGCGAAAGTGTACGAATCTATTCTTTATTTTCTATATGAAGACTCTGGAAAAACACTTCTTCGGAATGGTAATGAAAAAATTGACTTAATTGATGAGAACATCACTATCAAAGACTTTGCGTTTAGCGATGGAAACACGTATGTAATAGCAAATTCATTCTCAAGTCCCGACGAGGTGTATGAACTAAAAGATGGTGAGCTAAATAAAATATCAAAAGCCAATAATTTTTTTGTTAAAAACATTAAAACAAGAGATTGCGTATATGAAAGAATTGATACAGGTAAATCAAAAATTGATACTTGGGGAATATTCGTCGGAAAAGATAAACCAACAATCTTAAACATTCATGGTGGGCCTGCAAGTCAATATGGATTTACGTTTTTTGATGAGTTTCAGACTTATGCCTCTGCGGGCTTCAATGTGATTGCTTGTAATCCTAGAGGTTCTACAGGAAGAGGCCATGAATTCTTAAGAGATGTTTGTGGTAACAAGTGGGGTGTAAATGATATGCATGATGTTCTTACTTCGTTTAAAAAAATGAAAAAAGTGATGGGAATAATCAATAAAAAAGATGGCATAATGGGCGGATCGTATGGTGGATTTATGACATCTTGGATAATTAGTCATAATCCAAATACTTTTAAATCTGCAATTGTTGAACGGGCTTTACTTAATTGGGAAACTATGGTTGGAACATCTGACATTGGAATAGGTTTCCCAGAAATGTATTTGCTCGATGACATGTCAAAAAATATAAATCTATATAGAAAAAAGAGTCCTATGACATATGCATCAAATATAAAAACACCAACTTTAATAATTCACTCTCAAGAAGACTACAGATGTCCAATAGAGCAAGCAGAGCAACTGTTTTCAAACTTGAAAAAAAGAGGTGTAAAAACAGCTATGTTAAGGTTTCCTGGTGAAAGCCATGAGCTATCTAGATCTGGAACGCCTGTTCATAGAAAACAAAGGTTTGACCACGTAATAAGTTGGCATAAAAAACATTTAGTTTAACTAGTTCATTTAATTAAATAAACTAGTTCATAATGAATAAAACATCAGTAGTTATAGATAGATACACAGTCAGTTACTGGAAGTATCAATTAATCGACAAACTGTATAAAGAAAATAATCTAGACAAAATATATTTAACAAATCATAAAAATTTCTATCCTGCTTTTACATTTGTCCGGTTTTTATGTAAAAACTTATTCAAAATAAATATTTCTGAAATGTTTGAAGAGATTGATAGAGTTTCAATAATAGAAAATTCTCAATACTCGGGTAGTTTGATTTGGTTGTCTGAAACACCCATAGGTTTTACATACAGCGATAATATTTTTTACTTTAGTAATGAAAATAGTGATCAGAGGTTTGAAAAATCGTATTATGAAAGAGATTTCGATAAGTTTAAATTTATTACATACTTAACTCAGAGAAATAAGAGTATAAACAAAATCATTAATGTTTCATGGACTGAAGAGGCAAAGTTTAATGAAAGTAAATCTATTTCAAAACACCTAGAGTCTTTAAAGTTTTTAATTACAAATAGAAATACTCCAACGAGTACCAATTATAAAAAATTGATGGATAGCTCACTTTCAGTTTCAAGCTCTAGGCTATCTTCTTTAATTAAAAAACTTTATTCTTTAATTTTCAATTACCCTTCTTGGAGTATCTACACATATCCAAAAATTTTAGATATTTTTGGAGAGAACTCTATAGATGAATCTATGGTGAAAAAGGTTTTCAATGATCGTACATGGAGCTTCAAAGCAGATCCTTTTTATTCTGAGAATGAAAACTCAATATATTTTGAAAAATTTAACTATTTTCTGGGGACTGGAAAATTAGCAAAATATAGCTTTGAAGATAAAAGCATAAAGGATGTAAAAACTTCAAATAATATTCATTACTCTTATCCCTGTATATTTGAATATGAAGGAGAAAGATATTTAATACCAGAGGGTGCGCAAAGTAATAAAATTGAAATTTATAAAATTCATAAAGGTTCTCTTGTGATAGCAAACACTGTAGTAAATGATTTTGCTGGTGTTGATCCAACTATTGTAGAGCATAATAATGCTTGGTATGTTTTTGCGACTGATGGACGAATGGGGGGACATTCTTACCTGAATATATTTTATGCTAAAAATCCACTTGATAAATGGACTCCGCACAATCTAAATCCTGTAAAAATTAACTTAAGTAACTCCCGTGGTGGTGGGTCAATATTTAGAGAAGGAGATTCTCTAATTAGGCCTGCTCAAAACTGTTTCCCTGATTACGGAACCTCACTGGTGTTCAATAAAATAGAAGTTCTTAGTCGTAATGAGTTTAAAGAATCATTAGTTGGAGAATTAAAACCAGCTGAGAATTCTATGTTCAGGGGAATCCATACATTTTCTAAAAATAAAGAGTCACTAATTGTTGACCTTAAAACCAACGAATATTTTCCTTTTGCAAGATTTGTTACTCTGTTACGAGCTACTATTTTTAGTTTTTGTAATTTTAATTTATTTATTTGGCTGGAGAGCTTTATCTTTGTTCGTCTAGTGTTCTCTAGATCTACTAGATTTAGTCATAACTTTATCTAAGCCACCATTTGTAAAAATAAAAGACTCTACATTGTCAACTAAATGTTTACCGTTTTGCGATTTCTGTGAAATTACCTGTACGGACATACCTTCGAATGGAGATATTAAAGTTATTGAATGCTGTTTAAAACGCTTAGAAGATTGATCTCTTCTTATAACATCATTTACCATGTGGCCTGACTCCCAAGACCAATCTTCCTCAACAACTACAAATTTACACACATGCTTAGTTTGAGTTTTGTCAATCCTTGCTCCAGGGCAGATAAGCATCGATCCCTCAACCCATGGATTTAGTCCTAAACTATCATTTTTTGGAAAAGCTATGTCAAAAGAGTTATCGACAATTGCTTCTATGTCACCTTTTTTAAAATTTCTTTCTTTTATGATTTCTGAAATAGTATTTTGAATCCTGAACAAGGACTCTTCATCTAAGTTTTCTAGATTTTCTCGATCCACAATATTAATTTAAACAATTAAATAAGACAAATTACTCTTCTTCTATCGCTAGTTTTTGACCAGCCGTTTCTTGCCCTCTTAAATCTCTTATATCTATTCGGATAAGTCCAACTACAAAAATCGTTAGTGTTACAACAGGAAACAACAATATTACAGTGAAAGGGCTCGACGTTAGAGTTTCTAGCATAATTAATCATAACAAATATTGGTAGTATAATTAAATCTTGTGAAAGGGATAGTGTGACAAAATTAGGATTGTACGCAAGTATGGTATCGGTTATAGCTTCTGTACTTATTTATATTGTTTTAGATGACTCACAATTAGCAATATATGTAGGTCTATGGGCTCCAACTTTAATTTTATATAGCCAAGCTTACGAACAAGCAAACAAGTAAGCTTTAATTTATCTAAAAAACACTTGGTTGCTAGTATTTAACTGTGAATAAAGTAGAAAAGAAATCATTCTTTGGATTCTTACTCGTTGCGTTTGTTTTACACGTGTACCTTGTAATAACTACTTTTGTCGGTGGCTAAAAAACTTCTCTTTTTTCTTTTAGTAATTTCATGTGGACCAACAGATGGTGTGATTTCGGAAAATTCCTCTAAAGATACTGTTGTTGTAAATGAAGTCTTAGAGACAAAATCTCTAACGTCTGAAGAAATATTAATTGAAATATTTAATGCGTATAAAAATTTTTCAGAAAACCCAGCTTTAACAATTGATACTATATGGAATTATGCACATGAAGACAACCGTGAAGCAACCGGTCCCAAAGAAAGGTTTTCAATGATGTTGACTTCTGAACCGTACGATTCGATTGTTGATTTAAAAGATTACTCTTACGAAGTGATTTTTGAGAGTGATGAAAATATTCATTACGAAGTAAAAGTATTGGCTAAAAACAATAATTATTTTGTGATTACATGGGTGTTTGAAAAAACTTTATGTGAAGAAAAGCCATGTTGGAGAACTATTGGAGTTAGCCAACCAAGATTTTTTGATTCTGGTATTTAGTCGTCTAAATCTTCTAGTGGATTTTCAGGTTGGCAAATTTCAAAAGCATTTTGCACAGCTTCAGAAGTAAAGTCAATATCTGCATCTCTAAAGGCAAAGAAACCAAACTCTCCAGGTTTTGGATCAGGAAAGTCAATACCTTGCTCCCTCATACATTGAGAAAATTCTAAAGATGCATCAACCAAAGCGGCTTCAACCTCTGGGTCTAAGTCAAATTGTTCTGGAAGTGCATTTCTTAATATATCTTCACAATTTTCAAATGCGTTCTCAAACTCTTCTTCATTTTCAATTTCTAAATTATCAAACTGAGGGTTCCCATCAATATCAAATGTTGGATCTGGAAAATTAACACCCTCCTCTCTCATACATTGCGCAAAATCTAATAAACCTTCCTCAAAAGTTATTTCTTCATCTACAGTTGTTGTTTCTGTTGTAGATTCAATAGTTGCAACACCTTGTGACTCTTCACCACCAATGGTGCATGCAGAAAAAATTGATAACAAAAGGAGTATTCTTACTTTCTTACTGCCTCTGCTGGTTGAATTTTGGAAGCTTTTATTGCTGGATACACCCCAGATATTGCTCCAATTAATAATGCTAGAAGCACTGCGCCGAATATTTGCCATACTGGTATTGAGAATACAATATTTGTGTAATTAGTGTAACCCAGTGTAATGCCTGTTCCCAAAAGAACCCCTACAAGACCTCCAATACCAGACAAGACTATGCTCTCTAATAAAAATTGATATCTAATCTCTCTTCTTGTTGCACCAATTGAACGTCTTACTCCAATTTCCATTCTTCTTTCTAGAACAGACATGACCATAACATTGGCTATGGCAACCCCTCCAACAAGTAAAGCTACAGACCCTAATCCTAACAATAAATTAGTAAACGCTTCTTCAGCTGCTTGTTGTGCTTCTAATGCATCTGACGGACGCGTAACTTCAACTTGGTCAGGGTTTTCAGGGTTCATCGATGGAGCAAGTACTTCAACCACATCCTCAATGAAAGTTGGGTTAGCTCTAAGGTATATAGTTGTAGGTTCTTCGTTAATGTCGAAAAGGGTTTTTGCGACACCATATCCAATAAACACAGACCTGTCTAGGTCAGGATGAATTTTTAACTCTTCTAATATACCAACTACACCAAACCACTCGTTTTCAATTAGTATTTTTGTTGGCTTAGTTAAGTTATTAATCCCTAATCTTTGAGCTGTTACACTTCCTAAAACTGTTACTGGGATATCAGATAATCCATCTTGTATAAATCTCCCATCGGCTAAGTCTCCACCAATAACATCTAGAAGTTCGGCACTAGTAATTATTGTCGAGATGCCGCCACCTTCAAATTCAGAAATAAAATTGCTTCTCCTGACTAATAGGTCTGTCTGTGTAGTTGAAGTAACTTCTTGAACGGGGCCGATTCTTTCAACCATTCCTAAAACACCTTTAGGAAGTTCTTCTTGGGTCCCAAAAAATCCAGCTTGTGGTGATGCTTTGACTAGATTTGTACCTAGAGATTCTAAAGTTGAAAGAAGATCTGCTCTTCCAGATGCTGAAATTCCAGACACTGCAACAATTGCTGCAATACCGATACCTATTCCTATAGAGGTGAGTGTTGCTCTTCCTTTTCTTGCACGAACGCCATACAGAGCTACAAAGAACAAATCTTTAGTTTTTAATCTTTTTCTTTTCATTTACTTACGATTTTTCCATCAACTAATTCAATAACTTTTTTAAACATATTTGCATGTTCCTGGTTGTGGGTAATCATTATGACCGTTTTTCCTTGATTATTAAGGTCTTTTAAAATATTTAAAATATTTATACCAGATTCTTTATCAAGATTTCCAGTTGGTTCGTCTGCTAACACAAATGCTGGATCTTGAACAAGTGCTCTTGCTATTGCGACTCTTTGCTGCTGTCCACCAGATAATTCTTTTGGAAGGTGAGTTAATCTGTCAGCTAAACCTACTTGATCTAAAACTTCTTTTGCTTTTTCTAGTCTTTCAGTTCTAGAAATACCTTGATAAAGGAGGCCTTCAGCTACATTTTCTTGAGCAGTCAGTCCAGGTAAAAGAAAGAAGCTTTGAAAAATAAATCCTATTTTTTCTCCCCTAAATTTAGAAAGTTCATTATCAGAAAGTTTTGAAACATCGCTTTCTTCAATCTCAATTGACCCTTCTGTTATGCTATCCAGTAATCCAATCATGTTAAGTAAGGTTGATTTTCCACTTCCAGATTGACCCACTATCGCTACAAAGTCACCTTCCTTTATCTCAATAGATACTCCATCTAAAGCTCTTACGGGGGGTGGGCCTTCGTAAACTTTGGAAATATTGTTTATAGATATTACAGTTTTAGTACTGGTTTTCATCTTGGAACGACTACGATTTGACCTTCTGAGATGTTACCTTTTACTTCAACAAAACCGTCTGTAAAAACTCCTATTTCTACAGCAACGTAGCTGGTGTCAACTCCAGACTCTCCCTCGAAGGTACCTCCCTCGACTTCTCCATCATAAACTTCTAGGGCATAACCACCTTCTGCCAATGCAAGTAGTGCATTTACAGGAACATACAAGACATTTTGAGATACTTCAGTTGTTACAAATACTTTTACAGGTGCTTGATCGTAAGCTTCAATTTCTTCGGGGTTAAGAACTTCTAACGTTACTTCTATAAATTCTCCTGCTTGAGTTTGTGTCACAACTTGATCAATGAATGTAATTACTGTTGGGACTCTTTCGTCTGTTGGAAGTTCTATCTGAACACTATCTCCAAGAGATACTGTTTCTTGGTCTGAGGCATCTACCTGAAAAACTACTTCTATTCCTATTGAAGAAATATTATATAAAGGTGAATTTAAAGCTACAGCAGACCCTACGTCATTAATGTATGATCCAACAATAACTGAAGTTTTTGAAGCAAAAGCATTAGTAGGGCTAAATGTTTCTGATACAGCACTTAATTTTAATTCAACTAATTCGTCTCTTGCTTTTTCTAATTCAGCCTCTCTATTAACACCTTCGTTGTAAGACTCAAGAGCTTCGTCATAAGCTTTCTGTGCATTTTCAATAGCTAGGGCTTCTGTAGCATCAATTCCAGATTCTTTTCCTGCTTCCCTGCTTTGTATACGTTCTTGTGCTTTAATGTCTTCTTCATAATCTGCCTTCTTCCCAGCTCGGGTTTCTTCAGACATGGATTCATACTTGAGCTCATCTATTAAATTACGAATTCTTTCAATCTCTGCATCTGCAGCCTGCCAAGCAGCATTTTCTTTTGTTGCATTTTCTATTGTGTCATCTAATAGTTTTTTCTTATTATCAACTTCTTTGAGAGTTGCTCCTCCTTCAGCAACAATTTCTTCAAGGTTTTCGATTTCATTTTCTTTTTGGTTTATTAAAACTTGTTCGCTTGGAGTAATCTCTGATTTGGTTTCAATTCCGTAATCAATATATAATTTATTTAACATTTGTGATGTTTCAGCGTCAAAAATATTATCTGGTACAAAAGAGCTTTCTGCGTAGCCTAAATAAACTAAAGCTTCTTCAACTTGTTTAACGTCAACACCAGGATCCGAATTTAAATCAAGAGTTCTATAAAAGGGGGTACTTCCTTCAAGCAGTATTACTGGTTTATTGTCAATAATGAAAAGTACCTCTCCGAAGTTAATTATTGTCCCTTCTTTAGGTAGAAAGGTAACAACTCCATTGGTTGGTGAGTTAAGAACTTTTTTTTCTGTCTGCCTTAATGTTCCGTTGTACTCTTCTTTTTTTGCTAAGTCACCTTTTTGTATGGCAACTGTAGTTAGTTCTAAAGTTTTATTATTAGAAGATGTGTCGGTATTTTGTGTGCCAAAATAGTATCCGCCATAAGCTAAACCAGCTAATGCAATTAGTATGGAGAGGTTTTTTAATTTAAATATATTTTTTATCATTGTTCTAATTCAATTAGTTTATTAAATCTACACGCTTTCTGTGAAATTATTTTATTAAGTTTTTTATTCATCCCATTCATCATCCTTTAATTCATCTGGAAGATTTTCTTCGCATGCTTGCCATGTTTGTACAATTGGGTCGTCTTCTCTAAGTTCCCAATCATCATCAATATAAGCATCTAACCTAACTTCTCTGTTGAAATAGTTTGGATCAGGTACTTTTGGATAGCCATTTTCTCGAAAACATTTTGCCATGAATAGAGATCTATCAATCTCTTTTGAAACCTGGACAGGATCTTCAAACTGATTTTCGTCAGCCACACCCCACAAGTTATACTTCAAAGCACATTCCTCAATAATACTCCAAAGTTCTTGTGCCTCTTGTTCAGTTATTGTTTCAAAATATGAAGCTATAGTCGTATATAGGTCCAGAAAGTTTTTTGGCTCTTTAAATTTATAACCAGACTCATTTACACATTGGACAAGAACTAAAGGAGCATCTTCATCTGAAATTTCTTCTCGTTCGTCTGCTAAGTCAACACCCAAAGCAATTGCCTCTTTACCTTTGTCGGTATCTGCAACAGAGACAACAGCTTGCTCGTCTTGTTGAAAAAAAGAGCATGCTGTTAAAAAGATTAATACAACTGATGCTTTTTTATACATAGGAAAATTATAAAGAAAACTAGTCTTATCCTCCACCTTGTTCTGGCGGTTCAAGTCCGAGGTCATCAAAGCACTCTGCAGCAGCTTCTCTAATTTGATCTTCAAGATATTGTCCAGACTGTACTAATCCAACAAGAATTGGCCTTAGGGGTCTGTCTGCACTTGGGTCTTCAACCTCTATACCTTTTTCCCTCAAACATTGAGCAAACTCAAGTTCTGTATCGAGCCTATCTGCAACATCTTCTGGATTTTCAAAATCTGCGTTATCTCCTAATGGTATATTGTTTTCTTCTGCACATGCTTGAATAGTCTCAAAAAGTTGTGTTCTTCCTTTTTCATTAGCTGCAAGAAAAATTGGCGTTAAAACACTTCTAAGACCTTCATCATTTTTTGGATCTTTGACATCATAGCCATTGTCCCTTAAGCATCTTGCCATTAAAAGCTGGGCATCTTCAGGTGATAAATTGTCTTCAATAATATTTTCTACAATTGTTGTAACTATAGTGACTGTAGATAGATCTTCTGTGGAAACTACACCTTGTGAACTATCTGGAGCTGAACACGCAGCAATCAAAATAGACATAAAGATTATTAAGCAATTATTTTTCATATCCTAATTCACCATATCCACACTCTTTTAATAATGGAGAAATTTCCTCTTTTGATTTATCTAATTCACTTAAATCTATTTTAGGTTCTTGTTGAGTTGGGTCTGAGACGTTGATGCCTTTTTCTCTTAAACATTTCGCTAGTTGAAGGTTTTCATCATATAGTTTTGCAAGATCATCTGGGTTTGATGAAGATGAATCTGACCACAGATTATATTTATTTATACAATAATTAATGTCTTCTCCTAACTGTGACTCCTCATCTTTAGTATTACTTAATTGACTAATAGTTGTTTTCAAGTCTTGTATATCAAAAGGGGTTGCAATGTTGTAACCCTTTTCTTCATTTAAACATTGAGTTAAAACGATCGGATAGTCTTCTTCTGCAATTACTAAAGAAGTGGTCGTGGTATCTGTTAGAGAAGCTACTCCTTCATTACTGGTTGTTGAGCATAAGTTTATAAAAAGAATAAAAATTAAAAGATTTACTTTTTTCAAATTTATTTATTCCTTAAACCAAACAAGGGTCTTAATAGTTTGATATTTTTTACAGCATGGTAAATAGTAAGAGATAAGAAACAAATTAAAAATAAAGCAATTGGAAATTTTATTATTGGATGAATGTTTGATCCAGCAAAAAAATACATGACTGCCATTTGTACCGGCAGGTGAACAATATATACAGGAAAAACAGCTGTTTTGTAATATGTTAATTGTGGTGAATCTTTGTTTAGGTAAACTGCAGCAATGCCGAGAAGTGCAAAAATAAAATTAAAAGACTCAAAAGCTATCAGCCTGTTGTCTAAGGCGTAATCTTCAAGGAAATTGTTAAAAAATCTGTAAAAATATGATGTTGCACCTAATCCTAGATGTAACCGCCAATTTTTTTTATTCGATTCCCAAAATGCATCCCCCTGAGAAGTGAGAATTATTCCTATAAAAAACCATAGAAAGCCAAGTAGAAAACCATGGTCTGTAAGCGCATATGAGTTGTAATAATCTCCATATGTTTCAGTTTTAAACCTTGATAGATTCAATAGGTGCCCCTCAGCTATTATGGGAATTGCGAATAAAAATATGCCTCCAGGTTTGTTGAGTAATGAAGCAATAAAGTTTTCTTTTGAGATAAAATTCAAAATCGGAATAAGAACTATGCAGTAAACAAAAATATTAGTCAAAAACCATAGATGTAGCCCGTCATACTCTAAAACAAAGAAAACAGCTTCGCTAATTTCGTCTAGCCACCAATAATTATAATATCTTCCGACAATCAAAGCAGAAGAGGTTGAAAATACAAGAGTTCCAAATAACCAGGGTAAGATAAGGATTTTTGCTCTCTCTTTGAATATCTGCATCTTAGTTCTTTTGCTAAATGAAAGCCTTAGAGCGACTCCTGCAATTAAGAAAACAAGGGGTATTCTCCAGTTGTTCATGATGTTTAATAACGGCCATATACCCCCTGACATTCTTTTGTTCTGAACAAAGAGTATTTGTGGAGCAATCAAAGTGAATGAAATTCCGAGATGATAAAAAATAAGAAGAAACATTGCTATGGATCGCAATGCATCAATATCATATCTTCTTTGATTCATATGAACAATATTACAGCTTAAGAGGTGATTAATTAAACTTCAGTTTTGCTTTAAGTTCTTCAGTAATGGGTGTTGGCTTCATTGTTGTTTGATCAGTATAGACATGAACAGCCTCGCAAGAGCTAACTAAATCCCTTGCTTCTTTTAGAAACATTCCCATAATCCAAGTCATGCTCGAATTCCCTATTTCTTTTACTTTGACGCCAATTTCTATATCTTGATCAAAGTAAAGAGGTTTGTTGTACTGAACTAACACCTTTACGGTGTGAAAATCTTTTTTTGTCTCTTCGATATCGCTCAAGTAGTCGTAATTAACATGCTTAAAATAGGCAGTAATTGCTTGATCAAAAAATGCGACGTGATTAGCATTGTGCATTACTCCCTGAGGATCTAGTTCGTAGTATCGAACTGTTGCCTCCCAAAAAACTTCGAATTGGTCTTTTGATAGTTTTATTTTTGACATTTATACAAATATTTGGGTTTTTGGTTCTATTCCACCGGTAAGCGGCATGGCATATTCAAAAAAGTCATTAGTAACATATGGTTTGGATTCGTCTAAAAATTCCTTAGGCATGTCTTTTGTGTGTTTAGCGACTTTGCTCAAATCTACAACATCAACATCGCAGTGGTATGTTTCTGACAGTTGTCTTTTAAGAATTACTGATCCACTCTGTAATTCTTTTGAAAAAACCACAGCATGATGTCCTACTCTCTCGGCTTCTTCAGCATCTATATCGGATACATCCGCTAAAAATGATCTCTGTAAATAACCAAAGGTGTCCGCCCTAACTCTTGCACCATCAATATGTTGTGAAACTATATTTGTTAATGTATCACCTAGTGCACCTGAGCCTGAAAGTTGGATGTTACCATGGCTATCTTTTTTTCCTGCCAGTCCAGAGCCTGTTTCGCTAGCATATGTTTGAAGAAAATATTCACCATCTTCGTTGTGAATTCCTTCAGAAACAGCAACTACACACCTTCCAAGCGAAACATATACTTCTTTAACTTCTTTCAAAAAGGTTTCAATGTTGAATACTTTTTCAGGGACATATACTAAATGCGGACCATCTTCTTCGGTAGATTTCCCCAAGGTACTTGCAGCAGTAAGCCACCCTGCATGTCGGCCCATTAAAACGTTTATTTTAATACCTCTAAGACTCCTGTTGTCTGCATCATCACCCTGAAAAGCATGAGCTACAAATCGAGCTGCTGAACCGTATCCGGGACAATGGTCTGTTTCGCGTAAGTCATTGTCGATTGTTTTAGGAATATGAAATGCTTTCATTTCATATCCTATAGATTTTGCCCCTTCAGAAACTAAATTAGCTGTTTCAGCCGAATCATTACCTCCTATGTAGAAAAAGTTTCTGATATTCTGTTGTTCAAATATTGAAACAAGTTTTTCTATATCTGAGTCAGTAGGCTTTTTTCTTACTGAACCTAAAGCTGCGGCAGGTGTTTTTCCAATGCCATAAAGTTGTGCTTCAGACAGATTTGAAAGATCTACAAAATCTTCATTGAGCATTCCTTCTAATCCATGCTTTGCTCCTAGGATTTCATCAAAATCTGATTTAATTGCTTCTTTAATAAAGCCCACTAGTGATCTGTTTATGACAGCTGTTGGACCACCTGATTGTCCAATAACTGCTTTGCCTAGTGGCATTTTTTAACTCCCGTTTTGATATACCGAAATAAAACTTAAATAAGAATCAGCAATTTCTGAAACTGCTTCTTCTCTGGATTTATCACCACTGTGCCACCCTTTAAGTGAGTTCCAAAATATTGATCTTCCAATTGCAAATCCTTTGTAGCCATCTACAGATGAGCCTGCTCTGAGCCATTCATTAACCTTTTCATCATTCGCTCCTCTTCCCAGAACAACAGCAATTACTTCTTCTCTTCCACCATCTTTAATAACTTTTGAAACATTTTCATTATCTTCAATAGTGTCTAAGCCTTCAATTTTCCATATATCTGGATCAGCACCTTTTTCTCTCATTTCCTCAACAACTTGGACTGCAAGCTTGGGTCTTATCTCAGAGTCATATTTAGCCTGGTCTCCATCAACACTTGCTAGCTGTTCTTCAGTTGCAGGTACTAAAAACTCTAAAAGAAACTTTCTTTCGTTTTCATCTAACCAATCTGAAAGAGTTTTTATTCTTTCACCTTGAACCTGTCTAGTATCAGAATCATCACTAGGATTCCAACGTACAAGTATCTTTACAAAATCTGCGTTCACTTCTTTTATTTTTTCACCGAAATCACTACCGTATTCAAAGTCAAAAATCTTTTGTCCTGACTTTTCAACGGGGGCTGCAAACTTTATTTCCATTTCTTTTGCTTTTTCTTGAACTTGAAGACCAAAAGTCTCATCAACAAGGATCGCTGGGTCTCCGCCATTTATACCCTTGCTTTGTGCTTCAAGAAAACCGTCAAAAATAATGTCTTTCATGGAAGACACACGAGAAACTTCATCCTCGGTTGGAGCTCTGCCTTCAACACCAAGGAGGCCTTTTGTTAGTGTGCCTCTATGGTCAAATGCAAGAATATATAGGTCGTTTGGATACCCTTTCATGAACTCTCCTTTATACTTTTGCCCTTGTACTGTCTCGTGTGAGTACAAATAGCATAATTACTAAAAACAATAATGATACTAATAGTAAATAGTCTGAATATGGGTTGGTTTCAGCACTTTCTTCAAAAGTAGCTGATAAAGTTTCAACAAGCTCTAGTGTTGTTGTTCCCCAGTTGCTGGCTAATGTATCATCCAAAAAATATACATTGGAACTCTGAACTGCGTTTATGTTTTCCCAACCATCTCTAATTGAAAGGTCTTTATTTAAATAGTCAGAGTGTCCTACAACAATAAAGTCGGGGTTTGATTCTATTACCATTTCTTCAGTTAATGCAGGGTATCCACTTCCGAAAGGATCTTCCTCGGAGTTAGCAATATTTATAATTCCAAGTGAGTTGTAAATTTCTCCAATTAATGAGTTTGCATTTACACTATAAATTCCATAGGAATAACCAATTTCGTGATAAACGGTAATATTTTCATAATTTGAATTGCTTATGATTCTATTAATTGCAAGCTTCATATCTCTTATTTGTGTTTCTGCAACACTTTTTTTATCTACTAATTCTCCAATAGTTTGAATCTGAGAATAAACATCTTCAAGATTTCTAGCAGGAGGTAAAAGGATATGGTTAATCTCTTGTGCTTCCAGTCCTTCAATAATGCCATTGAAATCAAAAGCAACTATTACCATATCTGCATCAAGGGGTGCGAGTTCTTCAGCTGTGACTGTGTATGCGTCAATTCTTTGGACTGGGAAGTCAACTTCAGAAAAAGCATCAACAGCAATTAATGTATTTTCTGCACCTAATGATTGAATAATTTCAGTGTGAGTTGTAGACAATGAAATAATTTTTACTTCATTCTTTTCTTGCGCTTGATTTGAACACATTGATACAAACAAGGCAAGAATAATAAGTTTCGTTTTCATATTTTCCTTTCTTACCTTGAGAAAATAAAGAAACTTCAAGAATTTCTAGAAACTTCATTCCTTCTCTCGAGGACTGTTGTCTTAACAATAATGAAGGCGACCTGACTTATCTTTCGAATTACAGTTGCGGGACAGTGTTAGATTTTCACTAACTTCGCTCCATTATTCTTGATAAATAGTAGCAGATTAGTTTTCTTCGTCTTCTTCGTTTTCTGTGTTTTTTAATGCGTCCATAAGAGTAGGTTCTTCAATATCTCTTGGGACGTCTGGTCTTGGTAAGTCTTCATTAGGCAAACTTGCTTCTTCTGAGGATTCTTGTCTCACTTTTTTAATTGAATTTACGATCGACATCAGAACTGTTTCTTTTTGTTCGTTTTTTTTCTGAGTTTTAACTTCCTCTGATGTTGTCTTCTGAGGTGTTTCTAAATGAGACTCCTCTAACACAACCACCTCAATACCCCCAACAAGATCTGAAACTAGGTTGTAGAAAAAGGCGCCAATAGTAGCTAGAGCTGTTTGGGTCAGCATATAAACCGCTGCTAGAGAAACTACACTTGTAAAGAGTGTTTCAATATTTCCTACAAGCGAGGCATCTTGATCAAGAAGTGCCAATCTTCTTGCAATATCTTCAAGGCCTTGAGGAACTCCTGCATTAACCAATAAAACCCACATTATTGATAATCCAAGCACTACAGTTAATGCAACAACAAAATTAAGTACTAATGTGACTTTTAATACGGTCCAGGGGTCTATTTTTCTAATTATTCTTCTTACTCTATTTACTCTGACCATTTTTAACTCTTTATAGGTATGAAAGCTGAAACTTCTTCTTCAGAAGATAGCTTCATGACCCTTACTCCTTGTGCTGATCTACTCATTTGTTTTATTTGCTTTACTGCACATCTTATTGCAGTACCGCCTGTACTCATAAGCATAACCTCAGTATCTTCATCTACAGATCTTGCTCCAACTAAATTTCCTTTACTTTCCGTAATTTTAAGAGCTTTTACTCCCATGCCGCCTCTTCCTGCTCTTCTAAATTCATCAAGTTTCGTACGTTTCCCATATCCCTTGGCTGTAATAAATAGAAGAGTTTCATCTCTAGAGGTAGCTGCACCAACAACCTTGTCTCCCTCTCTAAGTTTTATTCCTCTCACACCCATTGCTGTTCTTCCTTGGGGCTTAAGATTTGTCTCATCAAATCTAATTGCTTGCCCGTTTTGAGAAACAAGTATGACATCTTCTTTACCAGAGGTCGTCTTTACAGAAACAACCCTGTCTTCGTCTTTTAGTTTTATTGCTTGTAGGGATTTGTAGTTCGAATCAAAATCTTTAAAACTAGATTTTTTAACTGTTCCTTTTTCTGTCATTATTAGTAAAAACTTCTCAGTTTCATAGTCTCTTGTGTCAATAATTGCTTGCACCTTTTCGTCTTGTCCCATTGAAAGAACGTTTTGAATTAAAGAACCCTTTGCTGTTCTGTTGGTTTTTGGAATTTCATGTGCTTTGGCCCGATATACTTTTCCGCGGTCTGTAAAAAATAAAAGATATGAGTGTACAGAAGTAGAAAGAAGATGCTCTATGACATCTTCATTTGATGAAGCAGCTTTAACTCCTTTGCCGCCTCTGCCTTGCTTTTTGTATGAAGTTGATGGTACAGATTTTACATATCCATTTGCCGATACAGATACAAGGCATATCCAATATGTGAGAAGCCTGTATCTCACTAAGTTTAAATTTTGTCATTAAAGATTTTCTTGCTGTGTCTACATCTTTTGAAGCTTTTATGACTTTAATAATTTGGTCAATCTTTTTTAAAGCCAGAAGCAAGCCTTCTACTATATGAAGTCTGTTTTCGGCTTTTTGTAGTCTGTGTTTTGTTCTTCTTTGTATGACATCAATTTGATGATCAATATAATATTTAATTAACTCAGGAACTGAAAGTACTTTTGGAACTCCTTCAACAAGGGCTACTGAGTTTACGGAAAAAGTGTCTTGTAGTTGAGTTTGTTTAAAAAGTTGATTAAGTACAACTTGTGGAACTGCATCTCTTTTTAGCTCGACAACTAACCTAGTTCCGTTCCTGTCACTGCTTTCGTTCCTAAGATCAGAAATTCCTAGGAGTTTCTTGTCTTGAACAAGTGTTGCAATTTTTTCCATAATTCGGTCTGTAGATGCTTGGTAGGGTAATTCTTTAACAACTATTGCAGACCTGCCTCTGCCTAGTTCTTCTACGTCGGCAACAGCTCTTATTTTGATTGATCCTCTTCCTTTTAATATTGCTTCTTTAATTGTTGGTGTATCAACAACAAGACCACCTGTTGGGAAATCTGGTCCTTTAATTATTTTTAGATAGTCTTTTGGTTTTACATCCTTGTTTTCAACAGTGTATTTAACAGCTTCTGTTATTTCCCTAAGGTTATATGGAGGCATGTTTGTTGCCATTGCTACAGCAATTCCTTCTGCGCCGTTAACAAGGAGGTTTGGAAATCTTGCAGGTAAAACTTTAGGCTCTGATGTTTCGCCTGAATAGTTTGGTTCAAAGTTTACAGTATCCTCATCAATTCCATCCAACAATTGTGATGAGAGAGATGACATTCGTGACTCTGTGTATCTCATAGCTGCAGGTGGATCGTCGGGTGTTCC
>LULI01000002.1_pt1 | contig 106380 bp, 116 predicted proteins | sample 728191 | NCBI WGS metagenome assembly LULI01 (sample SAMN03860293, study PRJNA289734) | marine metagenome | biome: seawater column; feature: ocean; material: water; isolation source: Red Sea water column Station 169 - depth 50m | place: Saudi Arabia: Red Sea | collected 2011-10-15 | depth 50 m | reverse complement strand
TTAATAACATTACGAGGATATAAATATGGCATTATTAACAGAAGAAAAAGCTAGTATAGTCGAGAAATATAAAAGAAATGATGGTGATACTGGGTCACCTGAAGTGCAGATTGCACTTTTAACAGAAAATATTAATAAACTTCAAAATCATTTTAAAAATCATAACAAAGATCATCACTCCAGATCTGGTCTAATCAGGATGGTTAACCTAAGAAGGAAATTATTAGCATATCTAAAGAGAAAAGATGCCAATAGTTATGCTGAGATAGTAAAAAAGCTTAACTTAAGAGGTTAATATCATATATAACAAAAAGAAGGAAAATCGTGGAAAATAATAAATTAGAATCTTCAAGTATAGTATTTCAGTATGGAAATCAGGAAGTAAAATTAGAAACAAATAAAGTTGCCAGACAGGCAACAGCAGCAGTAATGGTTACGATAGGTGACTTAATTGTTCTAACTACTGTTGTTGCAAAAAAAGAAGCAGATCCAAGTAAGGATTTCTTCCCGTTAGCAGTCTTTTACCAAGAAAAGTTTTATGCAACAGGCAGAATTCCTGGAGGATTTTTTAAAAGAGAGGCTAGGCCAACAGAAAGAGAGACTCTTACATCAAGACTTATAGATCGCCCAATTAGACCAATGTTTCCTGACCATTTTACAAATGAAATACAAGTTTTCTGTACAGTTATGTCCTCAGATAAAAAACAGAATCCTGATATTGCAGCAATGATTGGTGCATCAGCTGCTTTAACCATTTCGGGTGTTCCATTTGATGGGCCAATGGGAGCAGCTCGAGTTGGATTTATAAATGGTGAATATGTTCTAAATCCTAGCTTTGAAGAATTAGAAGATTCATATTTAGACATGGTAGTTGCTGGCACTGATGAAGCTGTTCTTATGGTTGAATCAGAAGCTAAAGAATTAAATGAAGATTTAATGCTAGGAGCTGTTTTATTTGGACATCAAGAAATGAAAGCAGTTATTGAAGCATGTAATGAATTGAAAGAAAAAGCTGGCAATGAAATTTGGAATATTGAAGTTCCTGAAGATCAAAATAATTATTATCAAGAGTTAGAGACAAACTATAAATCACAAATTAGTGAAGCTTTTAAAATTTCCATAAAATCAGATCGAAATGATGCTTTAAGAGAAATAAGAAGTCAAATTCAAGAACAGCATGAAGATTTAGATGAAATGGAAATGGGTAAATTAATGGGTGATTTCAAGAAATTAGAAAAAGATATTGTTAGAGGAAATATCTTAAATAATCAGCCACGAATTGATGGAAGAGATCTTGATACTGTAAGACCAATTTTTGTTGAAACTGATGTATTACCTGGAGCTCATGGATCAGCTCTTTTTACAAGAGGCGAAACCCAAGCAATAGTTGCAGCTACTCTCGGATCCTCAAGAGATGCTCAAAGAATTGAGTCAATTGAGGGTGAGGGTACTGACAATTTCATGCTGCATTATAATTTTCCCGCTTATAGTGTTGGAGAAATAGGAATGCCAATGGGACCAAAGAGACGAGAAATTGGTCATGGTAACTTAGCTAAAAGAGCTATAAAAGCAGTTTTACCAGATGTTGATGAGTTTGGGTATACGATGAGAGTAGTTTCTGAAATTACAGAATCTAACGGATCAAGTTCAATGGCATCAGTTTGCGGAACTTCTTTATCACTTATGGATGCTGGAGTTCCACTTTCAAGTCCAGTTGCCGGTATTGCAATGGGATTAATAAAAGAAGGTGATGATTTTGCTGTTTTGACAGATATATTGGGTGATGAAGATCATCTTGGGGACATGGACTTCAAAGTTGCTGGTACAGAATCAGGTATAACAGCTCTTCAAATGGACATTAAGATATCAGGTATTAATGAATCTATTATGGATACCGCTCTCACAAAAGCCAAGGCTGCAAGAGATCATATTCTTGGAATTATGAATGAAGCTATATCAAAGCCCAAAGAATTATCTGAAAATGCGCCTGCCATGAAATCATTTATGGTGGATAAAGACAAGATCAAAGAAATTATTGGTAAAGGCGGTGCTACTATTAAATCTATGCAAGAACAAACTGGCGCGACTGTAGACGTAAATGATGATGGAGTTGTTTCTGTATTTGGACAAAATCAATCATCCATGAAAGCATGTTTAGCAATTATTGAAGAAATCCTTGAGGAACCTGAATTAAATAAGGTTTATAAAGGAAAAGTTGTAAAGATTGTTGAATTTGGTGCTTTTGTTAATATTTTGCCAGGTAAAGATGGTTTACTGCATATATCTGAAATTTCTGAGGAAAGAACTGAAAACGTTGAAGACGTTCTTGAAGAAGGGCAAAAAGTAGATGTAAAGTTAATTGGTTTTGATAGAGGTAAAATGAAGCTTTCAATGAAAGCTTTGTCAGAAAAAACTGAAGAATCTTAACAATTTCTTACCAATATTCTATAAATTTTAAAAAGTCAAATATTGTGTACATAAATAAACCTAATAGGGGGGAGTAATTATGAAAGCAATTGATACACTTAAAGGCATAGTATCTGATTTAACTTCACTATTAATTGGTGTTGTTGGATTAGGTGTTGTTGCTGGTATTGTATTTGGCGGCAATGTTGCATTCTTCAATGACGTTCTTGATGGGCTTCTTGGAGTAGTCTCAGTGCTTGGCGAAAACGGATTAGTAGGGCTATTAGTAGCTGCTATTCTGATCGGTTTACTGAATAAGTAAGCTTACTTAAAACAAGAAGGGCCTTTAGGCCCTTCTTACTTTAGCAATGAAATATAAAACACTTTTAAATTCTATAAAGGACTTCTTACTAAGGCTCACGGATGTTCTTGTTCCAGTAGTTTCTGTAGCATTATTACTTGGAGTAATATTTGGACCTGAAGCGCCATTTGTTGGAGATGTATACAAAAATATATCTGATTTGTTAAATCTGGCTATGGGTGGAATTGAACCACCGACCCCAGCGTTATGAGTGCTGTGCTCTAACCATCTGAGCTACATAGCCAATCGTTGAATGATAATCTTTAAAAATAAAGAGTCAATTATTTTTATACATTAAATTTAAAGTGGATTATGTCTCCATCTTTAACGATATATTCTTTTCCTTCAAGCCTCAATTTACCTTTTTCTTTGGCTCCTTGTTCACCAGAACACTCAATAAAGTCGTCGTAATCAATAACTTCAGCTTTAATGAATCCTCTTTCAAAATCTGTATGAATGACTCCTGCAGCATTAGGGGCTAATGAGCCACTCTTGATGGTCCAAGCCTTTATTTCGTTTGGACCAGCAGTGAAAAATGTCTCAAGACCAAGCATTTTGTAACCTTCAAAAATAATTTTATTTAGAACCGGTTCTTCCATATCCATTAATTCAAGGTATTCTTTTTTTTCATCATCGTTGAGAAGTGATATTTCCTGTTCTATTTTTACTGATGTTGGTATCACAAAAGAACCTAATTTTGATGCAATATGTTTCAAATTATTTAGATTATCAATAGATGCTTTTGAATCATTTATATTAGCAATATAAAAAGTTGGTTTAGATGATAAAAGTTGAAAGTTCCTAACAATTTTTTGTTCATCATTACTAAACTCTTTTAGATGAATTAATTCACCTTCTGACAGTTTGCTTTTTATGTATTTTAAAATTTCATAATTATTTAAATTATCTTTATCATTAGTTTTAAGAAGTTTTTCACATCTTGATATTCTTTTTTCAACAGATTCAAGATCAGCCATTATTAATTCTAAGTTAATTACTTCAACGTCTCTTGCTGGATCTATTGAACCATCTACATGCGTAATATTCTCATCATCAAAACAACGAACGACATGTGCCAAAGCAGTCATTTCTCTAATATTTGATAAAAAAGAATTTCCAAGCCCCTCTCCGCTAGATGCTCCTTTTACCAAACCTGCTATATCTACTAAATCTAAAGCAGCATGAATAACTTTATTTGAATTTACTATTTTATTAATCTCATAGAGTCTTTTATCAGGAAGAGGGACCTTGCCAATGTTGGGGTCTATGGTACAGAAAGGAAAATTTTCTGCAGGAATTTGAGATTTTGTGAGAGCATTAAATAGAGTTGATTTTCCAACATTTGGAAGTCCTATGATCCCACACTTAAAACCCATTTTTATTTGGTATGAAGGATTTTTTGAATATCTTGATATTTTTTTTCGATAAGCAGTTCAAACACTTGCTCAAAAGCAGTGTAAGCATTATTGATTGTGATTTTTTCATCTGGCGAGAACTTATTTAAAACCCAATTTGTTACTTCTTCTTTTGTACCTGGATGGCTTATTCCTATCCTAATTCTATTGAAATTGTTTTTCCCAGTTTTTTCTATAATATCTTTCAGGCCATTATGACCTCCATGTCCTCCACCTTCTTTAAGCCTAATTGAGCCAAGATCTAGGTCTAAGTCATCATGAACAACAATACAGTTTTGAATTTCTATATTTGTTGATCTCAATACTTTTGAAATTGTCTTTCCAGAATCATTCATATAATTTGTTGGAACAACCCATAAAATTTTATTATCATGTGATTCAGCAATCAATGCTTCAAGTTTTGACTTTTCATTAAATTCTATAAAGAATTTTCTGGAGACATTTAGTACCCAGTCTTTTCCAATATTATGTCGAGAGTTATCATATTTTGGACTAGGATTACCTAATCCAATAATACAAAGGTTGTACATTTGATTTTGACTCTTCTGAGTTTTCTGCTGAACTTGATTCATCAGATGAGGAAGCCTCTTCACTGTCAATATCAGAAGTTGCTTCGCTTTCTGAGACCACGTCATCTTCAAGAGCCTCTTCAAGAATTGGATCTTCTTCTACAGCTTTAGGCGCATTTACAGAAACTACCATCTGGTCTGTTTCTTCAGTAAGTCCAGGAATTTCTGATCCCTCTGGTAAAGAAATTTCTGTAAGACGAATTGAACTCCCTAAATTAAGATTCTCAATATCAATATCTATAGATTCAGGAATATTGCCAGCAAGACACATGATTTCAATTTCTCTAATAGTTTTAGCAACTACACCACCATCTACCTTTACACCAACACAATCCTCTTCATTTACAAAATTCACTGGAATAACAACTTTTAGCTTTGTTTTACTTGAAACCCTTTGGAAGTCAGCATGAAGGAATTTACCTTTAGCAGGATCTTTTTGAAGTTCTTTTAAAACAACTTTTTCTTCGTTATTTTCAGATTTAATTAACAAAACTTGTGTATAAAAGAGCTCGTTTTGGGAAGCTTTTGTTAACTCATTCAACTTAAGCTTGATATTTAATGTTTCTTTATCATCACCGTATACTATTGCAGGAACCATTCCATCAATATTTCTAATTTCACGAGCTTTATTGGTTCCAGTTCTCTCCCTAGTTTCAGCATTTAATATTATTTGTTCTGTCATAATGTCCTCTATAAAAACATCTCGCTTAATGACTCTTCGTTACTCAAACGAGTTATACATTCCGCAATTATGCTTGCTATTGAAATGACGCGTATTTTACTGCATTTTTTAGCTTCTTTGTTTAAAGGAATAGAATTAGTAACAACTATTTCATCAATATCAGAATTATTTAGTCTTTCAATTGCTGGTCCAGATAGAACTGGGTGTGTGATATAAGCTTTTACAGCTTTTGCACCCTTGCTTTTTAAAGCACTTGCTGCATTACATAGAGTTCCCGCCGTATCAACAATGTCATCAGGAACAATGCATACCTTTCCATCAATTTCACCAATGATATTCATTACCTCAGATTCATTTGCTGCAGCTCTCCTTTTATCAATAATAGCCAAATCAGTGTCATCTAAATATTTGGCTAATGCGCGTGATCTTACAACTCCTCCAACATCTGGAGAAACAACAATTACCTCATCTCTTTGATTATTTTCCTTAATATCATCTATCATGAGTTTTGTTGCATATACGTTATCAGCTGGCATATCAAAAAAACCTTGAATTGTTTCAGAATGTAAATCTATTGTTAAAACCCTATCAATACCTACTGAAGCAAACATATCTGCTACTACCTTTGCGCTTATAGGCACCCTTGCTGACCTCACACGTCTATCTTGTCTTGCATATCCATAATAGGGAACAACTGCTGTAATTCTTGAAGCTGAAGATCTTTTTAGAGCATCAGCTATTAACATTATTTCCATGACATTCTTATTTGTTGGAGAGCAAGTTGATTGAATAATAAAAGTATCATGTCCTCTTACATTCTCTTCAATCTCAACACGCAATTCTCCATCAGAGAAATAACCAACATCAGCATCTGAGATCTTGATTCCAAGTATTTTGGATACTTCATTTGCAAGCTCAGGATTTGCTGTGCCAGTAAAAATATCTAGGCCCTTGTTTTGTTTATTCATATATCCCCTTTAATATATAAAAAATGGCTGGGGTGGTAGGATTCGAACCTACGCATGACGGGATCAAAACCCGTTGCCTTACCGCTTGGCGACACCCCATTGTCAGTTGATATTGCATATCGGCGAATATTGTAATGGTTTACAAGCAAAGAATCTCCAATTAGATGGTATTTTTTTGATAAATTTTTTAATATTTTCATTATTATTATAATTTATAAAAAAACATGACCCACTTCCTGAGAGATTAATCTCAAAATCTTCTTTATTTTTATTATAAAAATCAGCAACTTCATTATTCTCGTTAAGATAAATTTCTAAGAAATCATTTTTGCTTTTATGATTATTATAAAATTTAAGTTCATCAAATTTTTTATACATTTCCTCAGATGAAATAAATATTTTTGGATCAATTATTAAAATATTTCCACTTATCGACTCTTTATATTTAAGCACATCTCGCATTTGAACTTCCTCCACCAAGACCGGCTCCTATTGGTATTTTTTTGTCTAACTTTATATCAACACCTAATTTTTTATTAGTTTTTTTTAATCTTTTTGCTACGATCGAGATTATGTTTTTGTTGTTATTTAAATTATTGGAATTAGAATTAATGCTTATATTGTTTTTAGAATTAATAAATTCAATCTCATCAAATAAATCGATAAGTTGAAAGGCTGTATCTATCTCATGGTATCCATCGGTAAATTTATTTAAGATTTTTAAATATAAGTTAATTTTAGCAGGAGATTTAATGATGATCTTATTCATTTATTTTGATGCAGCAGGTGTTTTATCTTTTCTCTCTAATTTTCTGGAAATAGCTAGCTTGATAGATATTTCACCTAATCCATATATGTAAATTTTAATATCTCCGAAGTTATCACAATTGACTTCAATTTCTTTATTAATAAATTTAACCTCTTTTTTGTAAAGACAATTTTGAATAATTTGAAAATATTTAGCGTCATACAATTCAATAATGGACTTAAAATCGCCATCTTTTTCAATATTTTCTGATAATGTAATGTTTTTTTCCGTCAATTTAATTCTAGCTATATTCCCAACAAAATATTCATAAAATTGTATAATAATAGTGTCTGGATTTACTGATATGCTTGATTTATATATATTATTTTCATTTAAAAGCTTAACTTTGGCATTATAGTTAAATTCTGCTTTGTAAGAACTTTCAATACTCATACAAGAATAAATAGATAAAGAAAACAAAACATAAAAGCAATACTTCATAATGGAACTTCAATTATTTGGCATAAATCATAAAACTTCTAAAGTCACCGAAAGAGAAAAATTCATTATAAATGAAACAAATCAAATTATATTAGATAATCATTTCAAAAACTTTTTTGATTTAAAACTCGAATCATTCTTTGGCATTTCCACATGCAATAGAACTGAAATATATTTATATGGAGAAAAGGGCATATCAAAAAGAGTTTGTGAAGAGACCTTCAAATATTTAAATATTCAAGATGTTTCACATAAAAATCTCTATTTTTTAGATGGACATGATGCCATGGTTCATATGTGTAAAGTTGCATCAGGAATAGACTCACAAGTTTTAGGCGAACAAGAAATCTTTGGCCAATTCAAAAGAGCTCAAATCATCGCTAGAAAAAATAAATCTCTAAATAGGCGCTTATTAATCCTTTCAAATAAAGCAATCGAAATATCAAAATTTGTAAGGACTAATACAGGAATAAGTTTGAATCCATTATCCGTCAGTGGTTTGGCTTTAAAATTATTCAAGAATATTTTCGAGAGTCCATCTGAACAAAATATACTTATTTTAGGTGCAGGATCTTTAGCAAAAAATGTTATAGATAATCTCTATGACAATGGTATAAATAAAATAAAATCTGTTAATAGAAGCAAAAAACAAATTTCAATTAAAAATAACTTTGAAATTATGTCATCCTCTTTAGATTCTTTGCATAATGAAATTAAAAAATCTGATGTAGTAATTGCTTCTGCAACTACAGACGTTCCTTTAATTGGAAAAGGAGCAGTTGAGAATGCTTTAATAGAGAGAAAAAACAAGCCTATGCTTTTTATAGATCTTGGTGTGCCAAGAAATATTGAAGAAGAGATTAGATCACTTGAGCAAGTCTATTTATATTCTATTGATGATATAGAAAAAATTACGCAAGAAAATTATGGTCAACGTACTATTGAGGCTGAAAAGGCTATCAATTTGATTGCTCTAAAGGCATATGAGGCGCTCGACGCTATTAACATTAAGTCTAACAAAGACAAAATTAATCTCCAATTGAAACAATTCCTAAAAGGTTTATCTAAAGATGAGATAAATCAATTTAAGAAACACGATGATTATTCGGATTTAATTAAATCCATCAGAACAATGGAAATTCAAGATACAAAATTTAATAATTATAGAGATATAAAAAAATTAGATGATCATATTATTGAATCAATGATTAAAAATATTTTTAAAAATGCATGATTCAATGATAAAGAAGCTGGATCAGCTTCAAAATAGAATCAATGAAATTCAAGAACTTCTAGTTGACTCCAAAACAATTGAGGATATTGAAAGATATACCCTTTTAAATAAAGAATTTTCTGAACTAAAACCAATTGTAGAAAAATTTGAAGAATATAAAAATGTAATCCAAAGCATCAAATATGCAAATGAATTCATGACTTCTGAAGATAAAGACTTAAGGATTCTTGCAGAAGATGAATTAAAAAATAACCAAGATATTCCTGAAAAACTTGAGCAAGAATTAAAATTTATGCTTTTGCCAAAAGATTCTGCTGATGATGGTTCTGCTTTTTTAGAGATTAGATCAGGCGCTGGAGGCGATGAAGCAAGTATTTTTGCTGGCGATCTTTTTAGAATGTATACAAGATTATCAGAGAGACAAGGATGGCAGTTGGATATAATTGATATAAAACCATCTGAACAAGGTGGACTAAAAGAAGTAGTTGCTAAGTTAAATGGTAAAAGTGTTTTCAAGGTTCTTAAATTTGAATCCGGTGTACACAGAGTTCAAAGAGTTCCTGAAACCGAATCGCAAGGAAGGGTACATACATCCACGTGTACAGTAGCAGTCTTACCAGAAGTTGAGGAGGTTCAGGATATTGATATTGATAAAAATGATCTAAGAGTTGATACCTTCAGGGCTTCCGGTGCTGGAGGTCAGCATGTTAATAAAACTGATTCAGCTGTCAGGCTTACACATATTCCAACGGGATTAGTTGTAGAGTGCCAAGATGGTAGATCTCAACATAAAAATAAAGAGAAAGCACTATCACTTCTTGCTGCAAAGCTTAAACAGCAAGAAATTGACAATCAGCAGGAAAGCATTGCAAGTGAAAGGAAAATTTTAGTAGGAACTGGAGACAGGAGTGAAAAAATAAGAACATATAATTTTCCACAGGGAAGAATGACAGACCATAGAATAAAATTAACTCAACATAATCTCGATCAAATAATGGATGGTGATATAAAACAAATCTGTGATGCACTTCTGGCTGAAAATCAACTTGCTATGCTCTCGCAGCTTGAGTCAGAATAATTGAAAAAACAATTAAGTTATTACATTGATATGCCTGATGGCGGCGCTATTAAAAAAGATTTAATTTTTTTTCTTAAAGAAAAATTAGGCTTCAATAATAACCAGATTTATATAAATCCAAACATAGTTCTTAAAAATAAAGAAAAAACTTTAATTGAGAAGTTCCTAAAACAAAAAGAAGAGGGTATTCCTTTAGACTACATCTTAAATTCTTCTAAATTCTATGAATATGAGTTTTTTGTTGATTCACGGGTTTTAATTCCAAGACCAGAGACAGAAATCATAGTCGATTATGTAAATAATCATTTTTCATCTTCAATTAACGTTCTAGATGCTGGCACAGGCTCTGGATGTATTGGTATCTCAATTGCTCTTCAGAATCCAAGTTTTAAAGTGTATGGTTCAGATTACTCAGAGGATGCTATAGATGTTGCATTTACAAATAAAAATAATCTTGATGTAAAGAATTTTTCACCAATTCTTGCAGATTGGCTATCCTGTTTTAAAACAAAATGTTTTGACTTGATTGTAAGCAATCCGCCATATATTACAGAGGGAGATCCACATTTAGAAAAACTTATTCATGAGCCAAATATTGCTTTAGTCTCAAGGGAGGATGGACTTTTTTGTATTAAAAAAATTGTAGAACAATCAACTAAAACCCTAAAAAATGGCGGAACTTTAATTATTGAACATGGATATCAACAGCAAAATGATGTCGAAGCAATATTTAAAAGAAACAATTTCTCAAAAATAATAAATTTAAAAGATTTACAATTACTTCCAAGAATAACTATTGGGACTTTAGAAAAATAAGTTAAGTTCCACAATAAGTAATGTATGGTTCATTAGAGGATGGGGCCAAAGTATATTTTTCAAATCCTTTTTTTTCAGTAAAAGGTTCTTTTAGTAACTCAGAAATCAAATTAATTTCTTTCATGCTTCCATCAACAGCATTTATAAGTGCATCTTCTATTAGATGATTTCTCGGTATGAAGCAAGGATTCTTTAAATTTATTTTCTCAGAAACATTCACAGTATTAATTTCTTTTTTCCAGGATTTGTACCACTTTGGAAAATCTTTAGATTTGTTGAAGACTGAATCATCTATAGTAAGTGATTGATCAACAATTTTTGCAAGATTTCTAAATGACAACGTAAAGTCTATTGATTCAGAATGTAATATTTTTAAATAGTCATCAATTATTTTTGAATTATCATTATCAATATTTTCAAGGCCTAATTTTTCACCGAATTCTTTATAGAAATATTCTTGATATGACGGCATTGCAAGTTGAAGAACTTCTGTGAGTTTTTTTACTGAAATATCTGTATCTTCATCAACTAATGGTATGAGTGTTTCAGCAAATTTTGCCAGATTCCATATTAGTATTGCTGGTTGGTTCTGATATGAGTATCTTCCGTTATGATCAATTGAGCTAAATACTGTTTTTGGATCATATGTATTCATGAATGCACAAGGACCATAGTCAATAGTTTCACCAGAAATCGTCATGTTATCAGTATTCATAACCCCATGAACAAATCCAAGACCCATCCATTTTGATATCAATGAAGCCTGCTTATCACAAACAGCTGCAAAAAAACTAAGATATTTGTTATCGGTATGCTTTAAATCTGGGTAGTGCCTATCGATAGAGTAATCGGCAAGTGTTTTAAGTACTTCATTATTTTTTGTTCTTGCATATTCAAATGTACCAATTCTGATATGACTTTTTGCGACCCTAGTTAAAATTCCACCAGGAAGTACTGTTTCTCTTAAAACATTTTCATTTGTTTTTAATGCAAAAAGAGACCTTGTTGTTGGTATTTTTAATGCATGCATAAATTCACTTATTACATACTCTCTCAACACTGGACTTAAAGCTGACCTGCCATCGCCTCTTCTAGAATATGGCGTTTGACCAATTCCTTTTAATTGAATATCCATCTTATTAATTTCACCTAATAAAATTGCTCTTCCATCACCAAGCTGTGGATTAAAGTGACCAAATTGATGACCAGAGTAGCCTTGAGCAATTGGTATTGAGTCTTTCAGTAGTTTATTCCCAGCGAATACATCTAGACAGTCACTAGAGTCTACATAATCTCTGTCAAAACCTAGTTCTTCTGCAAGAGAATAATTTTTTAAAATCATCTCAGCTTGTTTAAAACCTTCTGGAGGACATTTTTCTGAAATTTCATGAAGTTCTTCGGCATAAGAATTCATAATATTTAGATTTTTGATATTTTTCACTTTATCTTAGTCGATAAATTTCACAAAAGAATCTAAATTTTCTCTTCTTGTTCTGTATTTATTGATTGGATGATTTTCATCTTCATAACCAATAGCAACACCACACCAAACAATTTCATTGTCTGGATGGTCAATATGTTTTTTTACAGTTTTAGGATAAATTGACCAAGATTCTTGAAGACAAAGACCTAAGCCAAAATGAATAGCACTTAACCATAGATTTTCTAGGAACATGCCAACATGTCCCCATCCATTACTTCCAAATGATCTATCTATTGTTATTATCATTCCAATAGGAGCCCCAAAAAAATTGTAGTTTTCTCTAATTTGTTTAAAACGAGAATCAAGATCATCCTTTTCAATTGATAAAGCATTGTACATATCTGCACCACATTCATATCTTCTTTTTTTGTATTCATCTGCAAGTGGTTTTGGATAAATGTCATATTCAATTTCTTCTTGAACTCCAGTATCAAAATTTTGAAGCGTTTCTTTTGCTAAATTATTTTTTACTTGTTCATTAAGAACATAAACTTTCCAAGGCTGTATATTTCCTCCTGAGGGTGCTGCATTCGCAGTTTTTAGAATTTCACTTATCAATTTCATATCAGGAACTTCTTTTGTAAAAGCTCTCACAGAAAATCGTTTTTCAATACCTTCTTTTATATTCATTATTTTGTTATCAAATTTTGTCGGTTCTTATATAATTTATAACAAACATCTTAAGGGAGCAATTTATATGATTGGAGATATGCAAAATTGGAGGCCTAATGTAGCTGGTATTATCGAGCATGCAAGGTCAATGCACCCAAATACCGAAGTTGTTAGTAGACTTGTATCAGGTGAAATACATAAAACAAATTACGAAGAGGTCTGTATAAGATCTAGGAAATTAGCTTCAGCACTTGAAAAAGATGGCATTAAAAAAGGTGATGTAGTTGCGACATTGGCATTAAATACTTATAGACATCTTGAAATGTACTATGGAATTTCTGGAATGGGAGCAATCACTCATACTTTAAATTTTAGATTACATCCAGAGCAAGCTGTCTACATCATTAATCATGCTGAAGATAAGATGATTTTTGTTGAATTGCCTTTTGTACCTATCCTTGAAGGACTTCAAGATAATCTTAGCACTGTGAAAAAATACGTTGTCTTGTGCAATGAAGATGAAATGCCAGAAACCTCATTAAAGAATGCTTTATCTTATGAAGAATACATTAAAAATGGTGATGAAAATTATTCATGGCCTGACATGGATGATGATGCAGCCTGTGCACTGTGTTATACATCTGGAACAACGGGTAATCCAAAAGGTGTATTGTATAGCCACAAATCAAATATTCTCCATGCTCAAGTTGCGTTAACCGCAATGACAATTCAAGCAGATGATTCAATATTAATGGTAGTTCCATTGTTTCATGTTCTGGCATGGGGGATACCATATTTTGGCCCAATGAATGGAAATAAACTGGTGATGCCAGGCATGCAAATGGAAGGCGAGCCTCTATACGAACTTATTGATAAAGAAGATGTAACGCTTGCTTTCGGAGTTCCTACCATATGGATGGGTCTATTAGCATACTGTAGAGATAATAATAAGATTTTAAATTCAGTAAAAAATACAATTATTGGAGGGTCAGCATTATCTTTATCAACACTGCAAGAGTTTGATGAAGTTCATGATGTAAATGTAATACATGCCTGGGGGATGACTGAGATGAGTCCGATGGGTACTACAAATATACCAACACCAGCAATGAAAAATATGTCTAAAGATGAAAAATATTCTGTTCAATTAAAACAGGGTAGGCCAATATACGGTGTTGAATTAAAAGTTGTTGACGATAAAGGTAATGAATTACCAAAAGATGGAGAGTCACAAGGACATCTAATGGTAAGAGGGCCTTGGATTCTTCAAAAATACTTTAAATCAGATGAAGATGCTGTGGATGCAGATGGATGGTTTGACACTGGAGACATATCTGTTCTTGATGAAGATGGATATATGACTATAAAAGATAGAGCAAAAGATGTTATTAAATCTGGTGGTGAATGGATCAGCTCTATTGATCTTGAAAATGCTGCATTTGGACACCCAGAGGTTGCAGAAGCTTGTGTTGTTGGTATTCCTCATCCTAAATGGGATGAAAGGCCAATGTTATTTATTGTCACAAATTCTGGAGATCCAATTGAAAAAGATAGCATTATTGAATTTTTAAGTGACAAAGTCGCAAAATGGTGGCTTCCTGATGAAATAATTTTTTTAAAAGAGTTGCCTCATGGTGCTACTGGAAAACTTCAAAAATTTGAACTAAGAGAAGAATATAACAATTATTATATGGAGAAATAAGATGTTAAAAGTTGTGAAACCATCTGAAATTGACTCGGTAATAGGCACCGAGGTAGGCACATCTGAGTGGGTAACAATCGATCAAGAAAGAATAAACAAATTTGCTGATGCTACCATGGATCATCAATTTATTCATGTTGATCCTGATCAAGCTACTCCTGTATTTGGTTCAACAATCGCACATGGATTTTTATCTCTTTCATTAGTAGCTGGTATTCCATTTTCTCAAGAAATTGGAATGGTTCTTGAAGGAACTAAAATGGGTCTTAATTATGGTTTAGATAAGGTGAGGTTTCTAAGTCCGGTCCCTGTAAATTCAGAAGTTAGAATTCATATGAAATGCTTAGATATTTCTGAAAAGAATCCTGGACAATATTTAGCTAAAACTGAAGTTACAATGGAAATCAAAGGTGTTGAAAAGCCTGCTTTTGTAGCAGAAACATTGAGCATGTTTGTAGTTTAAATCTATTGTAAAAGATCTTTTAAAATTTCATTGACGGCCTTAGGATTAGCTTTGCCTTGAGTTTCTTTCATTATTTGACCAACAAAAAATCCAAAAAGCTTATCTTTACCGGCTTTATAAGCTGATACCTGATTAGGATTAGACTCTATAACCTTTTTAGCAATATCCTCGAGTATGGATTCATCTTGAATTTGGACTAAGCCTTTTGATTGAATAATTTCATCAACATCAGATGCTGTTTCCCAGACCTCCTCAAGAACCGACTTTGCAATCTTTCCAGAGATAGTACCATCCGAAATACGTTCAATTAGTATTCCAAAATTCTCAGCAGATAAATTTGATTCATCAATATCAATATTGTCTTTATTTAATAAGGCACTGATATCACCTACTAACCACTTTGCAACTAATTTAGCATCATCTGTTTTAGAAGAGGCTGCTTCAAACATATTTGCCATAGTTTTGGAAGAGGAAATAATTTTTGCTTCTGATTCGTCAAGGCCTATTTCATTAATGTATCTAATTTCTTTCTCTTCAGGAAGTTCAGGAAGATTTTCCTTAATTTCTTTTAACTCTTTGTCTGAGATTATTACAGGTAAAAGGTCAGGACATGGGAAATATCTATAATCATTTGCTTCTTCTTTAGATCGCATTGATCTTGTTTCATTTTTTTCACTGTCATAAAGTCTTGTTTCTTGAACAACACATTCACCATTTTCAATTAATCTTATTTGCCTATCAATTTCAAAGTTAATAGCTTTTTCAATAAATTTAAAAGAGTTAATATTTTTAAGTTCAGCTCTTGTTCCAAGTTCGATGTCACCACTTTTCTTTATTGAAACATTAACATCACATCTCATTGAACCTTGGGCCATATTTCCGTCACAGATATCTAAAAAAGTTACTAACTGTCTAATAGCTTTAAAATAAGCAACAGCCTCTTTGGCGCTAGAGATTTCAGGCTCAGATACGATTTCAAGAAGCGGAGTACCAGCTCTATTTAAATCTACTCCAGTTTCTCCTTCGAACATGTCATGAATTGATTTTCCCGCATCTTCCTCAAGATGTGCTCTCGTTATGTTGATTTCCTTCTCATAATCATCGACAGCAATTTTAATCGAACCTTTTTCTACTATAGGTTGAGTCATTTGAGTTATTTGATAACCTTTTGGTAAGTCAGGGTAAAAGTAATTTTTTCGATCAAATGATGATGTTTGATTAATATTTGCTCCTGTAGCGAGACCAAATCGTATGGCTTTATAAAATGCTTCTTTGTTTGCAACTGGGAGAACTCCCGGCAATCCCATATCTATCAAGTCAACATGTGTATTAGATTCTGCTCCGAATTCTGTTGAGCCGCCAGAAAATAATTTTGACTTAGTTGATAGCTGAACGTGTATTTCAAGTCCAATTACTGTCTCCCAGCTCATTGTTTTATTCCTTCAGGTGTATACATATGCCAATTCGTTTCATTTTGAAACATGTGAGCGAAGTTGAGAATGGTGCTTTCATCTAAAAAGTTTCCAATTATTTGAAGTCCAATAGGTTTATTTTCAATATTACCATTTGGAAGAGACATAGCTGGTAGTCCTGCAAGATTAGCAGATATTGTGAACAAGTCCTCTAAATACATTTGTATAGGATCATCACCTTTTGATCCTATTTTGAATGCTGGCCCCCTGGTAGTGGGCGTCATTATTACGTCAATAGTTTTAAATGCATTATCAAAATCATTTTTTATTAATCTTCTTACTTGTTGAGCTTTTTTGTAATAAGCATCGTAATAACCAGCAGAAAGTACATATGAACCAATCAAAATCCTTCTTTTTACTTCATCTCCAAAACCCTCCGAACGAGTTTTTACATATAATTCCTCAAGATCTTTTGCATCTTCTGATCTCATACCAAATTTAACTCCATCAAATCTTGATAAATTTGAAGAACACTCTGCTGGTGCAACAACATAATAAGTTGGAACTGATAATGATATATTTGGTAAAGAAATATCAATTAGTTGAGCACCCATGGATTCAAATTCTTTTAATGAATTTTGATATGTTTCCACAACATCATTATTAAGACTAGACAGATCTAAATCTTTAACAATACCTATTTTTTTTTCTTTTAAAGAGCTATTTAAATTTTCTTCAAAGTCAGGTATGTCATTATCTAAAGAAGTTGTATCTTTTTCGTCATGGGAGCACATTTCATTTAATAGAAAAGCGCAGTCCTCCGCAGTTCTTGCCATTGGACCAGCTTGATCAAGGCTAGATGCAAAAGCTATCATTCCCCATCTAGAAACTCTGCCATAAGTTGGCTTTATACCAGTTATTCCGCAAAGAGAAGCTGGTTGTCTAATTGAGCCACCTGTATCTGTTCCTGTAGCTGCAGGAACTAATCCAGCAGCGACAGCAGAAGCTGCTCCACCAGAACTGCCGCCTGGAACTAAATCTTTACCCCATGGATTTTTTACATTTCCAAAGAAACTTGTTTCATTTGAGGAGCCCATAGCAAATTCGTCCATATTAGTTTTACCAACTGAAATGCATCCTGCATTTTCAAGATTTTCAATAACAGTTGCTGAATATGGAGGGAATACCTGCAAGAGGCAAATCAGAAGGATTATTATCTAGCTCTTCAGCTTTTTTAATTGAATTTTCTTCATTAAGAGTGATGAATGCATTTAAGTCTTTATACTCATTAATTAGAGAAAATACCTCTTGAATGACTTCTTTATTAGAAATTTCTTTATGAGAAATCATATTTTTGATTTCTTTTATTGACTTATATTTTATTGTCACTCAACAACCCTTGGCACTAAAAAGTAGTCTTCATTTGCTGAAGGCGCAACTTCTAATAATTCTTTCTTAAGATTTTTAGCAGTAACAATATCTTTTCTTGTTTTAGCTGTTTTCTCAAGAGGATTAGTTAAAGGAGTTATCTCAGTGGTATCAACCTCATTCAGCTGGTCAACAAATTCAATGATATTACCTAAATCATTAATAATTTTTTCTTCTTTATCATTATCAATTTTAAGTCTTGATAAGTAAGATATAGTTGTTACTGTTTTCTTGTCCATATATAGGATATTATTATAGTTTAGTGGTGGGATATTAACCTAACTAGCAAATTATTTAAATTGTTTTTATTAGTGGATAGCTCGTGAAATTTAACTTATTCAAAATAGTTGGAGGATACTTCTCTAATGATCTATCTATAGATTTAGGTACTGCAAATACATTAATTTATACCAAAGATGTAGGTATAGTTCTAAACGAGCCATCTGTTGTTGCGATTCGTGAATCAAGAGGACAAAAAACTGTTGTAGCCGTTGGTACAGAAGCAAAAAAAATGCTTGGAAGAACTCCGGGCAACATTAAAGCCATAAGACCTTTGTCTGAGGGGGTAATAGCTGATTTCCAAGTGACTGAAAAAATGTTGCAACATTTTATATCTAAAGTCCATGAGAAACTTTTTATTAAACCAAGTCCAAGGGTATTAGTTTGTGTTCCGTGCAGATCAACCCAAGTTGAAAGAAGAGCTATAAGAGAGTCAGTTCTTGGAGCAGGAGCAAGAGATGTAAAGCTCATTGAAGAGCCAATGGCGGCAGCAATTGGTGCAGGACTTCCTGTAGAGGAAGCAAGCGGAAACATGGTAGTTGATATTGGTGGTGGAACATCTGAGATCGCTATTCTTTCTCTGAACGGTGTTGTGTACGCTGAATCCGTAAAGATTGGCGGAGACAAAATGGATGAGTCTATTACCTCATGGATTAGAAGAAACTATGGCTGCGTAATAGGCGATTCAACCGCTGAAAAAATTAAGTATACAATTGGTTGTGCTACGCAAGAGTCTGAAAAGTTAGAGATGTCTATAACCGGAAGAAATTTAGCTGAAGGAATTCCTGAAACATTTACTATAAACAGTGAACAGATATTTGAAGCCATGAAGGATCCTTTGTTTGGGATAATAAGAGCTATAAGAAATGCTTTAGAACTCTCACCACCAGAATTAGCTGCAGACATTGCCGAAAGGGGTATCGTATTGACTGGAGGAGGAGCCTTGTTAAGAGATCTTGATAATCTGATTTCAAGTTCAACAGGTATTCCTGTAATTGTGGCAGAAGATCCATTAACTTGTGTTGCCAGAGGTGGTGGCCAAGCTTTAGAAATAATGGATAAATATAATATTGATCTTTTATCATCTGAATAATAGAAATGGCTAGGATTGCTCCTACCTCTCGTCAGAAATTAAGTTTTTTGATATTTATTTTAATTGGGTCTTTTATTTTATATCTCGATGTAACAACGAATAGTTTTCAAAATGTTAAAAATGGATTTAAGGCACTTAAAATTTCAACTTATTTTCTTACCAGAGAATACACTATTGAACCTATTAAGTTTTTTATTAAATTTTCAAAAAATAAAAATGACTTAATTAATGAAAATGAAAATCTGAAAAAAGCTCTCGATTTAAGTTATTTAAATAATTATTTAATTTCCAATGAAAATATATTTTATAAAGATAAAGAAATTATAAAAACTTATGCAGATTATAAATTCTCGTCCTCATATAATATTGCTAAATTAAAAAATATTGATCCAAATATGTATAAATGCTGTGATAGACACAGAATGATTTTAGAGATAATTGAAAGTAATAATTATGACTTTATTGAAAGCGTGGTTTTCAATGATCAAGGGATTGTTGGACAAATTATTGATGAGAATATATTTTTTGAGGTGCTGCTTTTGACAGATATTTCTCATTCTCTACCAATTAGATCAGAATTAAATAGTTTTTTTTGTAATGCGAAGGGTAGCGGAAATGCAGATCATATCCAGTGCAGCTACAATCCTTTGATTTGGACTGAAGATATTAAAATAAATCAGACTTTCTATACTTCTGGCCTTGGTGGAGTGTATCCAAAAGATATTAAAATTGGCCACGTTAGCAAAATAAAAAAAATAGATTCAAATGAAAATGTAATAGAAATCAAATTAATAACAAATCCGCTTAGAAGTGATCTTTTTGGAGTTTTAAGAAACTAATGATAAGTTTATTTAAAAAGTTATTTTTAGTTATAGTTATTAATTATATTGACCGCAATATTTTTTCCTTGCTGTCAGAATATTTTTTAATCTTTCCATTAACTTTTCTTGCCTTCATTTACTATGTTTATAAATCAGATAAAAATGTAGGAGCATTTGAATCCTTCTCGATCGGAATTTTTGTTGATTTAATTTCTGATACTTATTTTGGATTAAATGCAATCATCTTTTCCCTTACGACATATTTTATTAATTTAAATTCAAATACATTTAAATTGTTTTCATATTTACAAATATGTTTATTTTTTGGTTTATCGGCTTCGGCCTATGTTGGGTTTAGCCAGCTAATTCTAAATATTTATAATTTTTCATATCTAACTTTATTTTTAAGTTTAATCGCTAATATTGTTTTTTGTTTTTTAATCGCATTCATTTCTTCATATTTTCCTAAGAAAATAAATATGAGGGTTTAATATGATTTTTGTCAAAAAAATTATCAAATCTTTGGTAACTTTTTTTATAGTAGTATGTTTGATACTTATATCAATTTACTTCTACTACATAAGTAAGCCTGAAAGAATAATATTTCTCACTAACAAAATCCTAGATAATAATTATTCGATCCAATTTAAACAAGCAGAATCTTATTCAAAATTCTTTTCACCAGAAATTTCATACAAAAACATTCAAATAACTGATGTTGATCAAAAAGAAATATTTAAAGCTGACGAATTAAAAATTGGAATAAGTATCTTTAGAACTTTAGTAAATAATTACGTTTATTTGAACTCACTCTATTTGGATAATATAAAAATTCTTGATAGTCAAAGTTCTGGGAATCTAGATATCGAATTTAAATACAAAATTAATAATATCTTAATTAATTCAGACGAATTAATATTTTCAGCCAAGAATGCTGAAATTATAAATAAAAATGGAGAATTGTCAGTTTTTAACAAAGAGGGGCACATAGATAATATTCCTTTTTCTGAACTTAGTATCTTTAAAGATAATAAATCTAAAAAATATCTATTCAATACCGAACTAAGACTTGATGAAAATATAATTGAGAATGAAGAATTATTGGACTTAACTCAATTCACAAATAAAGTTATAAATTTAAATTTAAAAACTCAAGGTTACTATGATTCCGACACAGGAAAAATTAAAAGTTTTAGTAAGTATATTTTTAAAGATTCTAGCTTGGTGACTAACACAAATTTAAATATCGATAGAATAAATTCCACTCTTTTTACAAACATTGACGAAAAAATAGTAGGCATATTTTCAGCAAAAATACCTGATCAAAGCATTGAGGGATCTATAAAATTAGTTGAAGAAAAAATCACATTTCAATCAAATATTTTAGTTAACATGGATGAAATTATTAATTTTGGGCAATACCTTAATTTAGAAGGCAAAGAAAGTTTTGAAATAAAATTAGTAATTCAAGATAAAGTATCTCTTGAATTAATAAGCGATCTGAGCAATACATTAGTCCAATCAAATATTAATGAGTTAAATAAGAGTAAAAATGAAAATTTAAAAACTAAAATTTTTATATCCGATATTTCTTTACCAACCTATTCAATTAAAAATAATAAATTTAAAGCATTTATCGACAGTAAAAATAATGGTTATTTTTCATACGGCTCTTTTTTTGACAATGAATTAAAACAACTAAATTTTGCAGATGGCTTTTATATATATTTAGAACTAAATGATCTTAATATTGATAATATTTTAATTGAAAATGATAACCAAAATACCACTAATTTAAAATTTGTTAAGTTAAAAATAAAAGAACTTGATTTTTTTGATAACAAATATACAGATCAAATATTTGAGATTAATTTTTTAGAAGATGAAACGTATGCATCATTTTATGGCGATAACTTAAATGGTAATTTAAGAATTGATTCATCAGGGTTTTCAAGAATTGATGTTTATAATACTAAATTTGAATTTAAAGGTATCGATCTTATTGAGTCAAATAACTCAATTAAATTTGATGACATAAATTTGCGGTTTGTTGGTAAAAATATTCAAACGTTTAATGATATTTTTCAAGACATTGATTTTTATCTTTTAAGAAATAAAAGAGTAACCACAGTCGACAACATAAGAATTTCAAGTGAAAATTTTAATATTGGCCCAACATTTGATAATGAAAAAGCTTATATAAGCTATGACAATCTCAATGATTTATACAAAATAAAAGGATCATATGAAATAAATAATCAAAGTGATCTTTTCGTGAATTTGATCAATTATGATTTTAAATACCTATATTCTGACTTAAACATACAATGGAAGAGTATCAACCAATTAAAAGAATTAGAAGGAAAAATAAAATTTAAAATAAAGGATCTTGAATCTAATGCGAATTTGCCTGATTCAGCATTATTAAGAGCTTTAAGGATACTTAACTTAAATGCTTTAGTAGGAAACTTAAGTAATGATTTAGCTTTTGAAGGATCAAGCTTGATAGTAAGTAGGGCTGAAGGAGATTTTATAATTGGAAAAAATAGAGCTCTTATGAGTAATCCAATTAAATTAGAAACACCTGAAGCAAAGATGAATTGGAAGGGTGAAATAATTAAAAATCAAAATGGTCTTCTAGATGAGCTCGATCTTGATCTTGAAATGAGATTAAAGTTTTCAGAAAATATTCCATGGTATGCAGCACTTTTTGGTGGAATTCCTGCATTGGCGGGTGGCTTTGTTTTAGAAAATATTATTGATGAAAGGGTTGATGATGCCTCAACTTTCAAATTTAGTGTAACAGGATCAATAGATGATCCAAAAATCATTAGACTAAATTAAGTAAATAGTTGCCAAACCTAAGAATGACAAAAATCCAACAACGTCAGTTACCGTAGTAACTACAACGCTTCCCCCAATTGCAGGATCTTGATTAAATTTTCTTAAAATGAGAGGAACTAAAATTCCAGCAATTACTGAACTAATGAGATTAATTACCAATGCACAAGATATTAAAATAGCTATAGTAATATCTTTAAACCAACCAAAGGTAACAAGTCCAACTAAAATTGATAAAACTATTCCATTTAATATTGATACCGCCAACTCTCTTTTAAAAAGCCAGCGAATATTTGATGTGTTTATTTGCTCCAATGTTAACCCTCTCAATACAATTGTAAGTGTTTGGGTTGCAGCGACACCACCCATACTTGCAACTATGGGCATTAGAACTGCTAGATAGACAATTTTATCGATAACGTCTTGAAATAAATTTATTGTACTAGCAGCAATGAAAGCTGTAATCAGATTCAAGCTCAACCAAAATACTCTACTTTTTGCTGCTCTCCCGGGTGGGGCAAATGTATCCTCAGCAACACCTGCCATACCCAAAAGATTTTGATCTGCATCCTCTCTTATTACATCAACAACATCATCAATTGTTATTCTTCCAATTAACTTACCATCTTTATCAACCACTGATGAAGAAATCAAATCGTTTCTTTCAAATATAGTTGCAACTTCTTTGTCATCAAGATCTACATCAATTGGAAGAAATTCAGTATCCATTATTTCTCTTACAAGCATCGAAGGCTTAGAAGTAATTATTTTGCTTATCAAAAGTTCGCCTAAATATTCATTTTCGTTGTTAACCACAAATATCTTGTCAGTATTTTCAGGAAGATCAGATTGATCTCTTAAATAACTTATTACTTCATTGATCGAGTTGTTTGGCCTAACACTAATTACATCTGTGTTAAGTAACCCCCCAGCAGTATTATCTGGAAATGTAAGACCAATTTCGATTCTTTTTCTATCGACCAAAGACATATTTGATAGGATATTATTCATTCTTTCTTCTGGTAGATTTTGTAAGATATCTACAATTTCATCTAATTCAAGCTCTTTAACTGCTTCAATTAATTCCTCATTAGAAATATTTGAAACCAAATCTTGCTGAATTTCTTCACCTAATTCAAAGAGAACATCGCCTTCTTCTTCTGTCTTTAATAATGAAAATAAAAGGTTTCTTTGTTTTGGGGGTGATGATTCTAGAGCATGGGCGATTTCAGGCGCAGTCATTTTTTTTAAAAGTCTTCTGATCTGATTTAGAGATAGATTTGATGCATCATCTAATATTGTTTTGAGACTATCATTACTGTTGCTATCACTCATTCATTAATTCTAACCTGAAAAGAATTATCTATATCTAGATGATGGAATATTATTTTTTTTTCTATATTTTGAAATTGTTCTTCTAGCCAAACTAAACCCTCTCTTATTTAGCTCAATTGCAATCTTTTTATCACTTTTTGGTTTGTTTTCAGAATTAACAATATCTTTTATTAGTTTCATGAGTTGAGTTGCAGAAATATCCCTAGTTTTAGAAACTGAAGATAATAATAAAGATTTTAGTGGTATAACTCCCTTGGGAGTATCGATATACTTGTTTCTCAATATCCTTGAAACTGTTGAGGGATGAACTCCAATTTCATCTGCAATTTCTTTGTTACTTAGAGTATTTAACTTCAGTGGGTTATCTTCAAAAAAAGCTATTTGTTTTGTGCAAATGTATTCACCAACATTTTTTACCGTATCATTTCTTTTTTTTACAGATGTTAAAAGCCATTTTGCATCGTTAATTTTTTGTAAAATTTCTTCATTTTTCTTTTTCTTTAATTCTTTTTTCACATCGTTTATTAAGTCATCATCTAATTTAATTAAAGGAAAATTATTATCATTAAATACAACTTTGAAATTTTTCTCTACAAAGGAGACCTTTAAGTCTGCTTCAATAAAATCAGTTTTTTCAAAGTTGAGGCCAGGACTCAAATCACAATTTTTTATCTCACCTAAAGCTGACTTAAATTCTTTATCTGTATAACCATTTTTATGAGCTATTTGTTTAATTTCAGATAGGTTATCAAGCCTATCATTTAGAAGGATATCTTCAATTAAAGATCTCTTAGCCTTGGAAATATTTTTCTTATTGTCAATTTGAATTTTTATACATTCTTTATGATTTCTGTAACCAATTCCGCTGGGACTTAACTTATGAATTATATTTAAAAGAATATTTTCGATCTCTTTTTCTGAATAAATATAATTAGATATCTCCTCAATCTGATCAGTACTTTCAGAAAGTTCACCAGATTCATCAATGCATCCAATAATTAATTTAGCAATTTTGATTTCTTTTTTATTTAAATGGAAATCATCCAATTGAGTAATTAAAAATTCTCTTAAGTTTACCTTGGACTCTATATCAAAGCTGAAATCAGAGTGATTAAAATCTTTATAATCATTATTAGCATCATTTTTTTCCAAAAATGGATTTTCTATTATCTCTTTATCAATTTTTTTAATTAATTCAAATCTTGAAAGTTGCAGCAAATCTATTGATTTTTTCAAGGATGGTGTAAGTTTTACACTTTGCTTTTGTTTTAAGTTTTTTGAAAGAATAATACTCATTTATGAATACATGTCTCCAAGATAGACCTTTTTTACTAAATTATTTTTAATCAAACTTTTTTTATCACCTTCTGCAATTAGCTCACCATTATTGATAATCGCAGCTTGATTACATATTTCCAGAGTTTCTCTAACATTATGATCTGTAATTAAAATTCCAATATTCTTTTTTGACAACTTTATAAGGACATTTTTAATATCTTCTATTGCAATTGGATCAATGCCTGCAAAGGGCTCATCTAATAAGATAATTTTCGGTTTAGATGCAAGAGTCCTAGCAATTTCGACTTTTCTCCTTTGACCGCCTGATAACTGCCTACCTTTTAAATTTAAGATTTCTGATAGATCAAATTCCTCAATTGAGGCATCTATAAAATTTTTTATATCATCCTTACTTTTAAAAGAAAGTTCGGCAAGTCCATATAGGTTATCTTTAACTGTAAGATTAAGAAATATAGAGGGTTCTTGAGGCAAATACTTTAAACCAAGATTAGATCTAAGATGCATTGGCATTATTGAGATATCTTCATTTTCAAGGATTACTTTCCCATTATCGGCACGTATTAGACCAGCAATTATGTAAAAGGTAGAGGTTTTGCCTGCTCCATTAGGCCCCAACAGACCGAAAATTTCTCCGTAATTTACATTAAAAGATATGTCTGAAATAATTTTTTTATCTTTAATCGATTTGAACACATTACTTATTTCTAACATTTTTAATTATCCGAAGTTATCTTGCCAGTTTTTGGATTAAAGATGATTAAATTAGAGCTGATAGAGATATTATCGAATTTAATCGAGGCATTTCCAACTAAGTGGACTTTTTCATCACTAAAAAAAAGTATTGTTTCTGCCTCTCCATCAAAAAAGTTATTTTTTTTGTTCGATCTAATTGAGCTTGGATCACCTGTTATTGAAATTACTTCTTTTATTTGGTCATAAATTGCTGAGTTAGCAGAAATTTCAACATAACTAGAATTTATATTTACGTTAGAGAAAAAGCTTACATTTCTCAAATTTTTTATAAACTCAACTTTATCAGATTTAATTTTTATGTGATTTATGAGATTGTTTGAACTTACATCAAACGTGAATAAAAAAATTGAAATTATAATTAGATGTTTATTTTTCAATTACAATATCCTTGCTTCAATTAAATCATGCATTGATAAAACTCCAATATATCTATTTTTTTTAAGAACAACCAAAGTAAAAATTTTATTTTCTTCCATTATTTTTGCAGCGTCTACAGCAAGTGCATTTGAATCGATTGTCTTAAAAGTTTTTGTCATAACATCTTTAATTTTTGTTTTTTGAATATCTATTTTTTTATTAATACATCTTCTTAAGTCACCGTCAGTAAAAATTCCAACTATTTTTGATTTATTTGTAACCAAAGTAATGCCAAGATTTTTTTTCGTTATCTCAATTAATGCTTCGTCTAGAATAGTATTTAGATCAACTTTTGGAACTTTGTTGCCTTTGTGCATAAGATCTTGAACTTGTGTAATAAGTTTTTTTCCTAATTTTCCTGCAGGATGAGATGATGCGAAATCTTTTCTGGTGAAGCCTTTTGCTTCAAGCAGAGCTATTGCCAAAGCGTCTCCAAAAGCTAATGCATTTGTAGTGGAAGATGTTGGCGCCAAATCAAGAGGACAGGCTTCTTTTTTAGACTTTATTTGTATCTTTATATCAGCAAACTTTGCTATGGTTGATTTATTATTACTAGTTAATGAAACTATTTCTTTAGTATGTCTTTTTAATGAAGATAAAATATTTATAATTTCATCTGTTTCGCCTGAATTGGAAATCAGCATAACAATATCTTTTTTATTTATTAATCCCATATCTCCATGGGCTGCCTCAGTTGGATGAATAAATATTGATGGAGTACCGGTGCTTGATAAAGTTGCAGATATTTTTTGCGCAATATGACCTGACTTCCCAACTCCCATGATTACAAATTTTCCATCACAATTTACCACCTTATCGCAAAGTTTAACAAATGAGCTACCTAACTGATTAGATAATGATTTAATTGAATCGGATTCAATCTTTAAGGTTCTCTTTGCAGAGGCTATATAGTTATATTTTTTCATATTAATTAAAAAATTTACTTTATCTGTAATGTTATAATAGACCAATGTTAGGCACACCTAAAAATTTTTTATTTCTTTTTTTATTTATATTTAATAACTTAACAGCAAATGAATTATCAGATGATCAAGATTTAAGAGATGCTCATAATAAATCTTTAAAAGCTTTAAAAGAATTTGATCAAGCTATTGAAAATAATCCATATAATTTTATAGATTCTAATGCACAACAAATGGTTTTAGTTCTAACAAAAAATGCAGAACTATTTGAGTCTGACAGAGAAGCCTACGAAAACAAAATTAAGGATATTTTTGAACCGATGATTGATTTTAGAAGAGTTGCTGCAAGCGTAATGGGCAAAAAATATTATCTTCTTGCAACAAAAGAACAAAGAGCTGAATTTGTTGAAATTTTTAAAGATTCACTTCTTGATACTTATGCAGAAACTCTTGCTCAATGGGGAGATTCGACTATATCAACAAAATTTGAAGAGGATTATTCATTTATAGAAAAAAACGCTGTTGAAGTAAAACAGACTCTTGATACTGGAAGCAGTAAATATCCCATTTCATACAAATTAAGAAGACATGAAGAAGGCTGGAAAATTATTAATATTATTATAAATGGTGTAAATTTGGGTTTAACCTTTAGAAATCAATTTCAAGCTCTTGCTATTTCTCATAATGAAGACATTAAACTTACTCTAAAAAATTGGGTTTCTGATGCAGGTGATGCAGGCATTTCATAATATGGAAGAAATAATTAAAAAAATTATTACTGCTAACATTGATGATGCAAAGTGTATCTTTGAGGGTGATTCATGTAATTTGAGGGTAATTGTTACTTCTAGTGCTTTTTCAGGTATGTCACTTATAGACCAACATAAAATGGTCATGAGGCTTTTGGAAGATAAATTTCAATCAGGCGAATTACATGCTTTAAGTTTAGAGACAAAGACTTTCTAAAATGGAGAAGTTGTTAATCAGAGGAGGGAGTCAACTCTCTGGAAAAATCACATGTTCAGGCGCAAAAAATGCAGCCTTGCCGATGATTGCATCGACGATTTTGTCTGATGAAAAAGTTACTTTAAGAAATCTTCCATATCTTCAAGATATAACAACAATGTTTGAGCTTTTAGGGTCTATGGGATCGGATATTATTTTGGATGAAAATATGAACTTCACTATCTCTTCAAAAGATCTTAAAGATACTGAAGCAAGATATGAATTGGTCAAAACCATGCGTGCATCAATTTTAGTTTTAGGGCCATTGGTTGCAAAATACGGAAAGGCAAAAATTGCATTACCTGGAGGTTGTGCAATTGGGTCAAGACCAGTTAATTATCATCTTGATTCTTTAGAAAAAATGGGAGCAAAAATAAAATTAAAAAATGGATATATTGAGGCATCCTCAAAAAGACTTATAGGAGCAGAAATAAAATTTGATGGTATAACTGTTACAGGTACTGAAAATATAATGATGGCAGCAGCCCTTGCAGAAGGTAAAACAACTTTAACAAATGTTGCGAAAGAACCTGAGATTATCGATTTAGCCAATATGCTTAACTCTATGGGTGCAAAAATTGATGGTGCTGGTTCAGATCGAATTACAATAGAGGGTGTTGATAACTTAACTGGGACGAATTTTGAGATACCAGCTGATCGAATCGAAGCAGGTACTTATCTTGCAGCAGCAGCAGTTACTAAAGGAGATATTACAATTGAGGGCATAAATCCAAATAGATTAATGAAAGTTATTGACAAGCTTAAAGATGCTGGGGCCGAAATTGAATATCAAAACAATGCTATTTCAATTTGTATGAATAAAGATGTTCCAAATCCAGTTGATATAACCACAGCACCATTCCCTGAATTTCCTACTGACATGCAAGCTCAATTTTCAGTAATAAATGCAATATCAAATGGAACTGCAAACATATATGAGACTGTGTTTGAAAACAGGTTTATGCACATACTCGAATTAAATAGAATGGGGTGTGATATTTCTGTCAATGGTAACCATGCAATCATTAAAGGTGTTAAATCTTTGTCTGGTGCAGAAGTAATGGCTACTGATCTAAGAGCATCCGCAAGTCTAATTCTTGCTGGATTATGTGCAAAAGGAGAAACAATTGTAGATAGAATTTATCATATTGATAGAGGATATGAACGAATTGAAGAAAAATTAAATTATTTAGGGGCAAACATTGTAAGACTGCCTAGTTAGATTTTTGTCTCAAAATTGATCTTAGTTAACTCACCTTTTTGATTTATAATTTCCATACTTAAATTCTCACCCAATGTTGCAAATTTTAACGAGCTTGTAAGATTTGCCCAACTGGCATTCTCATTATTAATACTAACCAATATATCGTTTGTCTTGACACCCTTTTCAAAAAGAGGCCCTTTATTTTCCATCTCAATAATTCTTAACCCGTCTATAAAATTATTATTTTTTTTGATTCTAACTTTACCCACTCTAAAGTTCCCTATCCAAAAACTTTTTACTTCACCAAACTTAATAAGCTGAGATGCAGTTTGAACAACTAAATTTGATGGTATTGCAAATCCAATACCTTGATATGCTCCTGTTCTTGAAAAAATTTTTGAATTTATACCAATTAAGTTACCTTTTTCATTTATTAAGGCTCCACCTGAATTTCCTGGATTTATAGCTGCATCTGTTTGTATCAGTTGAAGATATGGATTTCCATAATCTCTTCCAGTAGCGCTTATAATGCCATTTGAAACTGAAATACCAATTCCGTAAGGATTTCCAATAGCTAGAACTCTATCGCCAATCTTCAAGTCATCAGAGTTTGAAAATTTTATTGGCTCAAGATCTTCATCTGGTGAGATTTTTAATATTGCAATATCAGTATTTTTATCTAAGCCTATGATTTTTGCTTGAAAAATTTTTCCATTCGAGAGTTGCACATTAATATCTTCTCCAGAGATGATATGAAGATTTGTAACAATATATCCATCCTTTGAAAAAATTACGCCAGATCCAATGCCACTCCTATTTTTTGGAAATGAATAATTGTTTGAAGAAATTGTCACAACAGATGGAATTGATTTTTCTGATGCAGACACTAATTTACTGTTACTATTGGTTATGAAATACCACAAACATAAAAATATTACTAATATAACTAGTGGGTAATGTATAAATTTTTTTTGAAATAATCTCATAATGTCAATAACTCAAAATATCATTGATGAACTAAAAAACCAAGGAGCTGAGCCAGATTTAAATCAAATTAAGCTCATAAACGCGCTTTCAGATATTAAATTTTTTAAAAAATTTTCTTTAAATAAATTTTTTTTAAAAGAGAGTTTTGGAATATATATTTGGGGTGATGTGGGAAGAGGTAAAACTCTAATCTCTAAAACTTATCTAAAATTAAAAAGAAGAAATGATAGTAAAAGTTTTCATTATATTGAGCTAATCGACTTCATACACCAAGAACTTGTTTTAAATTCTGGACATAAGAATCCATTAAAAAAAGTCGCAAGAAAATTAACAAAAAATACGAGTATTATCTTTATTGATGAATTTCAAGTTGAGGACGTTGCTGACGCAATGGTCATTGGAGATTTACTACAAATGGTTATTGAGAATAATACTAAGTTAATGATCACTTCAAACTCTCATCCTAAGAAGTTATATAAAGAAGGTCTTCAAAGAGAAAAATTTATTAAATCTTTTGATAAAGTATTAACAAAAATTAAAATTTTTAACTTAGAGGGTGAAATTGATTACAGAACTAGAAATATTATCGAATTTGAAGATTATAAAAAATTTAATGTCATAGATGACAATCAAATATTCAAATTTATTGAAAAAAATTTTAGCGTAGAAAATCTCAAACCAAATAAAATCAAAATTAATGGAAGAGAGTTTTCATGCAAACATGTTTCTAAAAATATTCTATGGATCGAGTTTAACAAATTTTTCAAAGAACCTACTCACTCAAAAGACTATAAATATATTTCCATTAAATTTGACTGGATTTTTATAAGTAATTTTGTTTCTACTGATGACGAACAAATTGATATTATTCGAAGGTTTATTTCTTTTATAGATATAGCCTATGCAAATAAAACTAAAATAAAATTCTTCTTCAATAATTTTGATAAAAATAAAATTTATTTGGGAAATAAAATTAATAATCTTTGGTTAAGATGTAATAGCAGACTTGCTGAAATGCAAAACAAGGAATATTTTTTTAACATAAATAGAAATAAAAATTAACATATTTATATTGATATATTTGTGTCTAAACATTAATATTCGCTTCTTAAATAAAATGATTATGAAAACATATTCTCTCAAAAAAGAAGATATTCAAAGAAATTGGTTTGTATTGGATGCAACTGATCTTGTTCTTGGAAGAATGGCAACAAAAATTGCTGATAGAATTCGAGGTAAAGATAAGCCAACTTATACTCCTCATGTAGATAGCGGTGATTATGTTGTTGTTATTAATGCCGAAAAGATATGTGTAACAGGTTCTAAGTTTGAAAATAAAAAATACTATAAACATTCTCTTTATCCAGGCGGTTTAAAATCTCAAACATTTAAAGAACTTAATGAGAAACATCCTGAAAGAATTATAGAAGAGGCTGTCAAAGGAATGCTTCCTAAAAATAAATTAGGTAAGTCAATAATAAAAAAACTTAAAGTTTTTAGGGGGCCTAAGCATGATCATGAGTCTCAACAGCCATCTAAATGGAACTTGAGCTGATGAGTAAAGATATTTTTTATGCTACAGGAAGAAGAAAGACTTCTTCTGCAAGAGTTTATTTAAAAAAAGGAAAAGGAAATATTTCTGTAAATGATAGGAAACTAGAGGACTATTTTGGCAGAAAAGTTGCACAAATGTTAGTAATGCAACCCCTGGAACTTGTTGAGCTAAGTGAAAAAATTGACATTGACGTAAAAGTTAAAGGCGGTGGAAGTTTTGGTCAAGCAGGCGCAATTAGACATGGTATTTCAAGGGCTCTAACATCATATGATCAGGAATTGAGGCCTCAATTAAAGAAGGCTGGATTGCTTACTAGAGATTCAAGAAAAGTCGAAAGAAAGAAACCTGGATTAGCAAAAGCAAGAAAAAGTAAACAATTTTCTAAAAGATAATTTACTAATATAGATATACTTATTTTTAATTATAAGTGAATTTTATATTACATTATTATGTTATAATGCTGTCGTTATTTGAGTGGCACACATCCTAAATGCAAGAAAAAGATAAAACTAGAAGAAAAGTGTTAATTGGCTTAACTAGCGCTGTCGGCTTATCTGGATTACCTTTCGCAGCTACTCCTTTTATAGCTGCTTGGAACCCTAGTGCTAAAGCAAAAGCGGCGGGTGCTCCAGTAAAATTAGATGTATCAAAAATGCAGTTTGGACAGCAAATTCAAGTTTCTTGGAGAAAACAACCAGTTTTTATTGTGAGACATACCAAAGAAAGCATAGCAAATTTAGATATTGCGATACCAAAGTTGGCAGACCCTAACTCAGACCTAATAGATGAGCCTTACAAAGGTATTAATGCTTCTAGATCTAAAAGTCCTGAATACTCAGTTTTTTCAGGTGTTTGTACTCATTTGGGTTGTGCACCAAAATATTTTCCAGAGGTTGAACCAAAGCCATGGGATGCAACTTGGAATGGTGGTTTTTTTTGTCCATGTCACGGTTCAATGTTTGATATTGTTGGAAGAGTTTTCAAGGGAGTTCCTGCACCAACTAATTTGCTTGTACCACCACATATGTTTGAAGGAAGTATTCTAACCATAGGAGAAGATAAGGAGTTATAAAATGAGTGCAATTGCTGGAAAGTTTTTTAATTGGGTCAATGATAGATTGCCTATTGTGAATACTTTTGAAAGGCATCTTTCAAAACATCCTGTTCCATCAAAAGTTAACTTTTGGTACCTTTTTGGAGCACTTGCTGCGGTAACTTTAATTATTCAGATCGTAACGGGTATTTGGCTTATAATGCCTTACTCAAATACTGAAGAACAGGCTTTTTCATCGATAGAGTACATCATGAGAGATGTAGACTATGGATGGGTCATTCGTTATATGCATACAACAGGCGCATCATTATTTTTTGCTGTTGTATATTTACACATGTTTAGAGGATTGCTCTACGGATCATATCAAAAGCCCAAAGAGTTAGTATGGATTTTTGGTTGCACAATTTATCTAGCCATGATGGCAGAAGGTTTTTTAGGATATGTTTTACCGTATGGTCAAATGTCTTACTGGGGTGCGCAAGTAATAATTTCACTTTTTGGAGCCATTCCTTATATTGGTGAGTCACTTGAGCTTTGGGTAAGAGGTGACTATTACATATCTGGAATTACTGTATCAAGATTTTTTGCTTTACACGTTGTTGCACTGCCTTTAGTGCTTATTGCATTGGTTTTTCTTCATTTAGTTGCTTTACACGAGGTCGGTGCTGGAAATCCTGAAGGAGTAGATATTGAAAAATATTTAGACGAAGATGGCGTACCACTAGATAGTGTTCCATTTTTTCCATATAAAGTTTTGAATGCATTAGTAGCTATTGGCGTTTTTATGACAGTATTTTCAATTATTATGTTTTTTTTCCCAGAGGGTGGAGGATATTTTATAGAAATGGCAAATTTTCAGGAAGCAAATCCTTTAGTAACACCTGATCATATAGCTCCAGTTTGGTATTACGCACCTTTTTACACAATGTTAAGAGCAATTCCTGACCCACTTGGTGGTCTAATTGTTATGGCTGCCGCTGTTGCGATTTTTTTTGTAGTTCCATGGCTTGATAGAAGTAAAGTTGCTTCAATAAGATATAAAGGAATTTTCAGCAAAATTGCCATAACGATGTTTGGTGTTAGTTTTTTAACTCTTGGATATTTAGGCACAGTTGGTGTTACTGAAGTTAGGAAAACAATGAGCGTCATATGCACAGTCATTTATTTTGCATTTTTTCTTCTAATGCCTATTTACACAAAATATGAAAAAACTGGAGTTGTTCCTGAAAGATTATGATTTTAGAAGGAACTTTTAAAGACAAATTTTTACTCTTAACTTTTATTATTTTGTTTTCATATTCTGCGACAGCATTATCTGCTGAGGGAGGTCCCTGCAAAGATTATGGAGAATGTGATGAATTTAAATATTCACTCAATAACTTTGAATCTCTTCAAAGGGGTGCTTCAACCTATATTAATTATTGCTATGGTTGCCATTCACTAAAGTACTCACGATGGGGTAGAGTTGCAAGTGATCTACAAATTCCAGAAGATATATTTTTTGAAAATCTTGTTTTTGATAAATCAATTAAATCAGGAGATTTAATGATTGGAGCAATGCCTTCAGAAGAATCTGCAAATTGGTTTGGTGTAACACCCCCAGATCTTACTTTGGTATCAAGATATAAAGGAGATGACTGGATTTACTCATACCTGAGAGCTTACTATGAGGACTCATCAAAACAGTATGGCGTTAATAACCTTGTTTACCCAGGAACAGCTATGCCAAATGTTCTTCTTGAACTCCAAGGAAACCAAAGACTTGTTTGTAAAAATATTCCAGTAGTTGCTCCTAATGGAGGAGAAAAAAGAGATCCTAACGGAAATACAATAATGCAAGAAAAATGTGGATTCTTGGAGGTAGAAAATGGTACTGGGAAATTGACAAAAGAGGAATTTGACTCACTAATCTATGATCTTACAAATTTCCTGGTTTATGTTGGCGAGCCTATAAAAGCAACAAGAGAGAGAATTGGGTGGTATGTGGTATTTTATTTCTTAATATTTACTGCTCTTTCTTTACTGCTTTATCGGGAGTTCCATAAAGACTATAATAAAAATTAATAGGGAAAAAATGATTTTATATTCAGATAGAGACGATCATTACAGTCAAAGAGTTAGAATTGTTTTAGCTGAAAAAGATATTTCCGCTGAGATAAACGAGGCTAAACCAGAAGAAACACCTGAAGATATTCTATCAATAAGTCCATATATGAAGCTTCCAATTCTAGTTGATAGAGAATTAGCTATTCATGATCCGACAGTAATAATGGAATATTTAGACGAACGATTCCCTCATCCACCTCTGCTTCCTGTTTATCCTGTAGCTCGTGCAAATTGTAGGACATTAATGTTAAGAATTGATAGAGAATGGTGCCCAATGATTGATGCTTTAGTTATTGCCAATAAGTCTGAAAAAGAACTTATGAAAATTAGAGAAGAATTACTTTATGAAATATCTTCTGTTGCTCCAACATTTAAAGAGTTTAAGTTCTTTATGAATGATGAGTTTACATTAGTTGACTGCTGTTTGGGACCTATTCTTTGGCGTCTTCCATCCCTGGGGATAAAACTTCCAATAAACAGACATCTCAAACCTATCATTGATTATCAAAATACTGTATTTGATAGACCAGGATTCCTTGACAGTTTGTCATCAATAGAGAGAGATCTTAAATCTGAATAAAATTATCAGACGATATCTGCCATAAATTTAAATCACGTTTAACACAATTGTTTTTTTTAACGATCTTATTACCTGAGCTTGGTATAAAGTTTTCTCTAAAAAGATTATGTTGATATATTTTTTCAATTTCGATGTAGTCATTAATTAGTGTAATTGCAATATTATCTTGGAGGTTGAAACTATTTTTATTAGATAGATTTTTAATCATTTTATCAGTGATGGGTATGTATGTTTTCTCAAAGTCTAATAATTTTTTAAAATCTAAAGCATCATGAAAAATTTCAGTTGATGAATAAAAATCTAGATTAATAGCGTAACTTCTAAAAAAGGGTACTATTGTTTTCCCTATCTCGTAGTTCATTAAAAAATATATATTTGAGATATTATTTTTAATCCTTGGTGTATGAGAAATTTCAATATTCTTATCAAGTTGAGATAACTTCAAAAATCTTGAAGAACTTGATCCAATATCAAGTAATTTTTTAATTTGAATTTCATAATCACCCTCTTTCATTAAATAATAATCTTCATTTGGATACTTCTCTTTTAATTTTTTTGCTATTGGAGTTTGTTCCTTTGAAAAAATGACTAAAACCTTTTTATCTTTATTAGCTTTATCTTGAAAAATCAATTTTTCCAGTAAATCTTTTTGATCGTCTAGAAAACCTTTACAGAAATATTTTAGCTTTGAGTTTAGAACATTATTTTCCAGAAGATATGAATTTTCATCTTGAAAATTAATGTTAAATTTTTGCTTATTTACAAGGAGACTTTCAATAATTAACTCTTTATTTTTATCATTAGTTTCAATACTTAAGTTTATAATTTTTTGCTTCATACTGCTCGAAGGTGCAGAGCTGCAAGATGAAATAAAAATCATCAAAAGTGTAAAAATTAATGTTAAGCTAATTTTCATATTTTAGATTCTTAATAATGTTAAATTTTATCTCAACTCCTATTGGTAATTTAAATGATATATCACTAAGAGCAATTGATGTAATAAGAAATTCTGATTATTTGTATTCTGAGGATACAAGAAAAGTTCAAAAACTTTTAAAGTTTATAAAAATCAAAGTCGGGTCTCAAAGTTTTTATGAACACAACGAATTGAAGGTAAACAGAACAATCATCAAAAGATTAAAACAAAATAAAACTATATCTATTGTTTCTGATGCTGGTACTCCGGTTATTTCTGATCCTGGTTACAAACTCATCCAAGAATGTATTAAAAATAATATTAAATACACCCTTATTCCTGGTCCATCTTCAGTGATTAGTGCATTGATAATGTCTGGACTTCCAACAAATAAATTTTCTTTTTATGGTTTTGTCCCAAGAAAAAAATCAGATCAAGAAAATTTTTTTGAAAGTGTTGCGAATGATGAAAAGACTATAGTCTTTTTTGAGTCAACAAAGAGAATAGAAAAAACAATTTCTCACTTAATAGAATTTACTGATGATAGTAGGCTTATCTCAATATGCAAAGAGATGACAAAAATTCATGAAGAAATTTTTAGAGGTAAAATTTCAGACATTAATATGTTAATACAAAAAAAACAAATCAACATTAGAGGGGAAATTGTGGTAGTTCTTCAAGGTATAAAAAATAAAAATCATCAATTTTTAATTGATAAGGAAATAAAAGATAAGTTTTTATCAAAACTCTCTGCATCAGAATCAGCAAAATTAATTTCTTTGATTACAGGTGAAAATAAAAGAGATATCTATAAAAAACTCATACAAAGTTAAAAAATCATTATAATGTACTTGAGTTGGTTGGATGATCGCTAATTTTTTTAGAGGAAAGTCCGGACTTCATAGAGCAGGGCGCCAGGTAACACCTGGGAAGCGTGAGCTTACGGAAAGTGCAACAGAAAATATACCGCCAAATTTTTTGGTAAGGGTGAAAAGGTGAGGTAAGAGCTTACCGCTTAAATGGTGACATTTGAGGCATTGTAAACCCCAGCCCGAAGCAAAACCAAATAGAAATCTTATAAAGTTGCTCGCTTTAGATTTGGGTAGGTTGCTAGAGTATTATGGCAACATAATATCGAGATAGATGATCATCTTTAACAGAATCCGGCTTATAAACCAACTCAACTCTTTTTTTACGTATTTTTTGTCATCCATCATTGTGTGAAAAAGTGTGTAAAAGTGTTGCAAAGTGTGTAAAAAGTCTTTATATTTTGAAGATGTTTGGATTTAATACGCCATCTATTGATAGTAAAGGCAGAATAGCTATTCCTGCAAGATATAGAATTGACTTTAAAACTCAGAATCATAATGAAATTGTAATAACAAAAGATCCTCAATATCCATCTATAAAACTTTATCATCATTCAGAATGGCAAAGGATTTCAACAAAACTTCAATCACTTCAGGGCTTAGACCCTATCGTTAGAAACTTGCAATGGACGATACTGGGCAATGCCTATCAAACAGATATTGATATTGAGGGTAGGATGTTAGTTAGAATTCCCTCAGATTTGCAAAACTATGCCCAAATAAATGAACAGAAACAAGTTGCTTTAGTTGGAATGGGAAATAAATTTGAAATTTGGAACATTAAAAATTGGGAAATGCGACAAACAGGAGGATCTCTTTCGACAGAGATTTTGGATGTTGTACTGCCTGAAAGTATTAAAGAGATGTCATTTTAAAGGGGAGTATGATGAATTTTGAAGTAGTTGAAACAAAACAAGAAAACGCAAAAATAAAAGTTGTTGGAGTTGGTGGCGGTGGCGGAAATGCAATACTTCATATGATCAATCATGATATCAAGGGCGTAGATTTTATTTGTGCAAATACTGATACTCAAGCTTTAAAATCTGTAAAAACTGCAACTACACTGAAACTTGGCAATGGTTTAACAAAAGGATTAGGTGCTGGAGCAGATCCTGACATTGGAAGAAGAGCTGCTGAAAGTGACAGAATGGCAATTGAAGAATTATTATCTGGTGCAGATATGGTTTTTATTACTGCTGGAATGGGAGGAGGCACAGGAACTGGAGCTGCACCTGTAATTGCATCAATTGCAAAAGAATTAGGAGCGTTGACTGTTGCTGTAGTCACAAAACCTTTTAAATTTGAGGGAAAAAAGAGAATGGGAGCTGCAGAGAAAGGACTTGCATCATTAGTTGAAGAGGTAGACAGCCTTGTAACCATTCCAAATGAAAAACTTTTTGAAATATTAGGATTAGATACATCTATGCAGGATGCTTTTGCAAAATCTGACGACGTTTTAAAGGGAGCTGTTCAAGGAATTTCAGACATAATTATGCAAAGAGGTCATGTAAATGTTGACTTTGCTGATGTAAAAGCTGTTATGTCAGAAAAAGGAATTGCCATGATGGGTACTGGTATAGCAAGTGGCAAGAATAGAGCAGAAGCTGCAGCAACAATGGCTGTAAAAAGTGAATTGTTGGATGATATTAATCTTAAAAATGCTAGAGGTGTTTTGGTAAATATTACAGGTAAAGAACCTACTCTTAGAGATCAAGCTGAGGTTGCAGATATCATTGATGATATTGTTAGTGAAGATGCAAATATTATTTATGGTCTTGTTTTTGATAAAAATTATAAAGATGAAATTAAAGTAACAATTGTTGCAACAGGTGTGGATCAAAGAGCACCTTCTTTAGTAATAGATAACGAACCATCAATAAAATTAAATCCTGTTGGTTTGGATAAAGATAAAACCAGTCAAAAAGTTGGCACGTCGTCTGCAGAGGAAATTGATTTCCTTGATGTGCCGACTTTTATGAGAAAACAAGTAGATTAAAATGCTTCATTTTCCAGTTTTACTGGAAGAATCCATTGATTTTTTAGTAAATGACATAAACGGTCATTACATTGACTGTACTTTTGGCAGAGGTGGACACTCAAAGTTAATTTTAGATAAATTATCCAAAGATGGACTTTTAACAGGAATCGATAAAGATCCTGATGCATTTGAATATGCTTTGAAATTTCAAAATGATAATTTCAAGATTATTAATGATTCGTTTAATAACATTGAGAAATACTTTAAAGAAGAAAGCATTGACGGAATTATCTATGATCTTGGTACATGCTCGACTCATCTTGATCAACCTGAAAGGGGGTTTAGCTTTAATAAAGATGGCCCACTCGATATGCGCTTTAATAATAAAAAAGGTACACCACTTTCTGTATGGTTAGAAAATGCCTCAGAAGAACAAATAAGAGATATTCTTTATAAATTTGGTGATGAAAAACATGCAAAATTAATTAGTAATGCAATTGTTAAAAGCAAAATTAAGAATAAGATTTCAACAACGACTCAGCTTTCAAATATTATTAAAGACATACATCCTGAAAAAAATAAAAAAATTCATCCAGCAACGAAATCTTTTCAAGCTTTTCGTATTTTTATAAACAACGAACTTGAAGAATTTGCAGAATCTCTTAAAGCAGCAGAAAAACTTTTAAAGTTAGGTGGTTATATAGTAACAATAGCTTTTCATTCATTAGAAGATAATATTATCAAAAATTTTTTTAAACCATCCTTGGTATCTTTCCCCAAAGATATTCCTATAAATAACAAAGAAGAAAAGAGATTTAAATGTATTGCAAAAAAAGTCAGGGCCTCTAAAGATGAAACAAATATTAATCCAAGATCAAGAAGTGCAATAATGAGGGTCTTTCAAAAAATATGATTAAAAAGAAAATAATATTTCAATATTTATTTTTATTAGTTTTAATCTTTATTCTAAGTATTGAAAAGATTAAATTATCATGGGAAATAAGTACTCTTTATAACAATAGTGAAAATATAAAAGTTGAGCTTGAAAAACTCAAAGATCTCAATCTTAAATTAACAACACAGTACCATTTAGAAAATTCTCCAGCAATTATTGAAAAAATTGCTAAAGAAGATTTAGGAATGACAAAAAAGAGGCCTAAAAAAATTAATTATGAATAATAAACTCAATTACTTAAATTGGAGATTTATACTAATAGCTGTTGCTATTTTTGTTTGCTTGATTGCAATAATCTTTAAGATTTTCTCATTGCAATTTTTTGAGAGTAATTTCCTTCAGAATGAAGGTAACAAGAGGTATGTTAAATACAAAGACATTGTGCCAGTAAGGGGAACTATATACGATAGAAACAATTTTCCATTAGCGGTATCGGTCATTAATTATGATCTTTATGCTTTAAGGGGATTTACAAAATCTCAGCTGCTTAATATATCAGAAAGAGTTGATTTGGATATTGATCCTGGAATTGAAGTTTTCAACAAGAAAACGCTTTTAAAGAAAAACATTTCAAATGAGGCGCTAATAGAAATCAGAAATTCAAGATTTAAAAATATAGAGGTGGAGGTTCGTCACAGTAGACATTATCCGCTGGGCGATCAAATTGCACCTTTAATCGGATTCTATGGTAAAGATGGGGCACAAGAGGGACTTGAAAAAAGTTATGACAGGGTTTTATCAGGTAAAAAGGGGAGGCAAAAATACTTTAAGAATGCTAAACAAGAAATCATTTCAAAACCTATCGAAGTTTCTAGAACGCTACAAGGAAGTGACATACATCTAACTATTGATAGCACTTTACAATTTTATGCATACAAATTCTTAGTTGAGGCCATTAAAAGCAACAAAGCAAAATCTGGAACAGCTATAATTTTAAATAATATAGATGGCGAAATACTGGCAATGGCAAGCTTTCCATCATATAACCCAAATCATCCTCAAAGAAAGATACAAAAAAACAGGGCTTTGGTGGATGCATACGAGTTGGGATCAGTCTTAAAACCCATAGTTTTGTCAAAAGCTCTTGAACAAAAAATTGTGAATATCGATGAGTATATAGACATACCAAGAAGACTGTATCTTAATGACAAGATTATTGTCGATTCAAAGCAATATGAGAAACTAACGCCAGCAGAAATAATTACATATTCTAGTCAAATCGGAGCATCTAAAATTGCTTTAGAGCTAGGATATGATGATCTAAAATCAAATTATTATGATTTTGGTTTTACAAAACCAATTTCAATTAACTTTCCATCATCCGCATTTGGCTATATGGCCATTAAGGATAAAATTCTTGACAAAGAACTTGCAAGTTTAGGGTATGGTTATGGCTTAACAATTAGTCCTTTTCAGATAGCATCAGCTTATTCAGTATTTGCTAACAATGGGATTTTTAAAGATTTTAAGCTTCTCAAAGACGAAGATGTTTCATCGAGAAGAGTTATTTCTGAATCAACTGCATCAAATATTTTGAAAGCTTTAGAAATGGCTACAAAAGACGGAACAGGAAAAGCTGCAAATGTTACTGGGTTTTCTCAAGGAGGTAAGACTGGAACTGTTCATCAAATAAGATCTGGATCAGGTTATGCAGAAGATATGTATAGAGCTTCATTCATTGGAATAACGCCTTTAAACAAAAACTCTCTGACAATATTTGTTTCTATAGATGAACCAAGTTTAGATTCATACTCTGGTGGCAGTGTGGCAGCACCCGCTTTTGCAAAGATAGCAGAAAATTCTCTAAATCACTTAGGATATTTTGAAGATGAGTGAATATGAAGAAATATTAGGTATAAAAATTCCTAAAAATACCAAAATTAAAGCTGTGACCAATTCATCAAAGAAGGTAACAAAGGATTCAATTTTTTTTGGATTCAAAGGAACTAAAGTTCATGGAAGCAAGTATGCTAAAGATGCCATTAAGAATGGAGCATCGTTGGTTATTCACGACGATCCTTTGTTTGTAAAAAATAATGAAAAGATAATTTACTCAAAAGATCTAAAAAAAAATATTATTAAATTTTTAGATTCCTTTTATTCAATTGACATTAATAGTAATAATTTTTTCGCATTTACAGGCACAAATGGCAAGTCGTCAACTGCTTACATTTGTCATCAATTACTTCGAAATATGGATTATGAATCTTTATACATAGGTACCTTGGGTATCAAACATAATGATGAAAAAATTCAAACAAAGTTTTCAAATAAAACAACTCCAGATATATTTGAATTATATGAAATACTTGATTCACTTAATTACGGTTTAGACTCTATAAGTATATGTCTGGAGGTATCATCTCATTCGCTTGATCAAAATAGGCTTGATGGCATCCAATGGCTAAATTCCGCATCAATATTAAATATTGGTGAAGACCATTTGGATTACCATAAGGATATTTCTTCTTATAGAGACTCAAAATTTAGTATCTTTAAAATGAATTCGCCAATAAAACTTGTTACTGATGAATCTAATAACTTTGTAAAGAACTATGATTATTTAAAAGAAACAAAGTTGACATCTATAAGTAGTAAAAATAATTTTTCTGATGTTTATTATAAAATTACAAAAGCTAATTTTAAAAATTGCGAATTTAAAATATTTCTTAATAACCCACCAAGCGGGCAAGAAATATATAAAAATAAGAAATATAAATTTAAATGTACTCTTTTTCCAGAGTTTAATATTACTAATCTTGTATTTGCAATTTCTTCAATAGGATTTGATGAATTCTCTGATAAGCATGTTAATGATCTATCTTTCATCAAGTTACCAAAAGGTAGGACTGAGGTTATAAATAATATTTCTAAAAATATAATCATAGACTATGCCCATAATTCTCACTCTTTTGAAGTGCTATTGTGTTCAATCAAAAAATATTTCGATAATTTAATTTTAGTTTTTGGGTTTGGAGGCGAGAGAGATAAATCTAAACGATCAAAGATGTTAAAAATTGCTTTAGACAATTCATCTAAAATTTTTTTAACATCAGACAACTCTAGGAGTGAGAAATTTGAAAATATTATAAAAGATGCCATGAAAGGGAATAATCAGAGAGACATAACAATCATAGAAGATAGAAAAGAGGCAATAATCAATGCAAATAAATTTTTGGATAAAAATAGTTGTTTGTTAATTCTTGGTAAAGGACATGAACAAACTCAAGAGATTGATGGAAAAATTTATCATTTTAGTGACCATGAGGTAATTGATGAAATTTATAACTAATACTTCAGATTTAGCAAAATTTCTTAATAAGAAAATAAAATTTAATGCATTAATAAAATCAATTTCAACTGATACAAGATCATTAAAAAAGAATTCATTATTTATAGCTATAAAAGGTGAAAATTTTGATGGAAATGATTTTGTTGATGAGGCACTCTCAAAAGGTTCAAATATTATTATTGCTGATAATAAACGTTTTAAAAACAATAAAGATAAAAGAATTATATGGGTGAATGATTCGATAAAAGCACTTAAAACAATATCAAATAACATCATCAAAGATTATGGTGGTAACGTAATTGCGATTACTGGCAGCAATGGAAAAACAACAACAACAAATATTATTGGTAAAACCCTTAAAAATAACTCAAAAACTTTAAAAAATTTTAATAACGAAATCGGTATGCCTCTGAGCTTGATGAATGCTTCTTTTAAATCAAAGAATTTAATTTTTGAAATCGGTGCCTCCAAATTAAATGACATTGATTATCTTAGTAAAATCTTACAACCTAATGTTGGATTAATAACAAATATTGGAAATTCACATTTAGAGTTCCTAAAGAATATTGATGGTGTTTTTAAAGTAAAGTCTGAAATAGTTAAAAACATTAAGAAAAATGGCTTTTTAGTTGTACCTAATGATAATAAGAAGCATCTTAATAAATGGAAAAAAATGAGATCAGACATAACAACAATTTCTTTTGGTATGAAGGATGATTCTGATTTTTATCCTATTGACATAAAGATTAAACAAAATGGACTAAGCTTTTTAGTCACCTCGAGACTGCTTGAAAAACCAATAAAAATATCATCTTCACTGGAAGGAGTTCATAATGTTAAAAATATTCTTTCAGCATGTGCAGTGCATTATTGTCTGGGTCAAAACCTACAGGATTTTTCAAAATCAATTAGCTTATCTAAACTCGACAATTTAAGGCAAGTAAAATACAAATGGCTAAAAGGATCTACCTTAATTGATGATAGTTATAATGCAAATCCAGATTCTACAAAAAAATCTATTGATTTATTAAGTAATTACAACAAAAAAACTGTCTTATTATTAGGAGACATGTTGGAGTTGGGCAGGTATAAAAATAAACTTCATAAAGAAGTTGGGGAATATGCAAAATCTAAGGGAATCAGGAAATTGATTGCATTTGGCAATCTTACAAGACATTCAATTGATGGCTTTGGAAAAAATGGGATTTTTTTTAATGATGAGACTAAGTTAAAAAACTATTTAAGGAAAAATATAACGTCAAAAAATGTTATCTTAATAAAAGGTTCAAGAGGTATGAAAATGGAGCGATTTATAGATGTTTGAGTATTTGGGTACAGTTTTAGTATCTGTTGATCCTGGTTTTGACGTTCTAAGATACTTAACTGTGAGAACAATTGGTGGAACGGTAACAGCGCTTTTGCTTTCAATCTTGATGGGCCCATTAATCATTAATTCTCTCAAATCAATGCAATTTGAGCAGTTTGTCAGAAAAGATGGACCACAATCCCACTACAAAAAAACGGGTACGCCCACAATGGGAGGATTACTTATATTGTCTTCTTTAATAATTTCAACTCTTTTATGGGCTGATCTTGGAAATAGATATATTTGGGTTGTATTAGGAGTAACCATAGGTTTTTCAATAATTGGTTTTTTTGATGATTATTTAAAAATTAAAAATAAAAGCTCCGATGGACTATCTTCAAAACAAAAGATTTTTTTTCAATCCATAATTGCGCTTATATCAATAACATATCTATATTACTCAGCTGAGATTATTCCTGAACAGTCGTTTATTGTTCCTTTTTTTAAAGATTTAATAATCCCCATGTCTCCCTTTGTTTTTATTTTTATTGGAGTGTTTGTATTAGTTGGCTCTTCGAATGCGGTCAATTTGACTGATGGGCTGGACGGTCTTGCAATTCTTCCCTCAGTCTTGATTGGAGGAGCACTTGGCTTAATTGCTTATGCTATGGGGAACCAAAATATAGCAGATTATTTATATCTGCCACATCTTCCATTATCTGGAGAGTTAATAGTGTTCTGTGGGGCACTAATTGGATCAGGCATTGGTTTTCTATGGTATAACACATATCCAGCTCAAGTATTCATGGGAGATATTGGGTCACTAAGTCTCGGAGCTATATTAGGAATAATCGCAATTATTTTAAGACACGAATTAGTTTTTGCAATTATGGCTGGAGTATTTGTAATGGAGACTCTAAGTGTAGCAATTCAAGTAATTTCGTTTAAAACAAGAGGTAAGAGAGTTTTTTTAATGGCACCAATTCATCATCATTTTGAACTTAAGGGCTGGGCTGAGCCTAAGATTATTGTTAGATTTTGGATAATCACACTTGTTTTAATTCTTATTGCATTATCAACATTAAAGTTAAGGTAAGGTTAAGTGAGATCTCTAATATATGGTTATGGGGATACAGGTAAATCTTTTGAAAGATACTTAAAAGATAAAAAAATTGATTTTGATATTTTTGATTCAAATATTGCTGAATATAATCAAAATTATAACTTTGAAGACTTTGATCAAATTTTGTGCAGTCCTGGAATACCAAAAGACATTTTTGAGAATATTAAGAGCCAAAATATCAATACATTTACAGATGTAGACATTTTTTTTAATGAAGACAAATCTGTAAAAATTGGTATTACCGGAACTAACAGGAAAAGCACTACAGCATTTCATTTACATCAATTATTAAATAAATATAAATCTTCAAATTTAGTAGGCAATATTGGAAATACAATGTTGGACTTTATCAATAATGGAAAAGAGTTCTCAATAATTGAATTATCAAGTTTTCAATTAGATAAGATGAATCAAAATCGGCTTGATTTTGGCATTTTGCTTAATATTGAAGAAGATCATCTTGATTATCATGGCGACTTTAAATCTTATAAACTAGCAAAAGAAAAAATTCTCTCAGCTAATGAAAGCATTTCTTTTGAGATAGATCCGTATAATCTATTTAAATGGATTACTGGCAAAGAAGCTAAAAAAATACAATTAAAAAATCTTCCATATAGATTTGAACATATATCTGAAAAAATTATTAATGATTCAAAGTCAACAAATTATCATTCTTTGAAGTACGCAATGAAAAAAGCAAAAAAATGCTTTAATAGTGAATATATTTTGATTGTGTGTGGAAATCCTAAAAAAGAAAAATATAAAGAAATTCATCTTAAAGATCCAAGCGAAGTTTATATTTTTGGAAAGCATTCCTATCAAATAAATAAATGTATTGAGCATCCTAAAAAGAAATTATTTAAGAATATTAAAGAATTATTTGAATTTGTTCATACTAAAAAAAGTACATGTAATATACTTTTTTCTCCTGGTTATCCAAGCGGTGATGACTTCAAAGATTTTAACGAAAGAGGTGAGATCTTCAACATTCACGCATTTAATAAATAAATGAATATTAGTAGGAGTGATATTTTGGTAATTTTGCCATTGGGTTTATTGCTTATTATAGGTTTGGTAATGGTAACTTCATCAAGCATATATATTGCTGATGATATGACCTCTAATCCATTCCATTTTGCTAAAAGACAAGCATTATTTATATCAGTGGGACTATTTTCAATGACATTTTTCTTAATATTGCCATCAGATTTTCTTTTAAAGTCCGATTGGATATTTATGTTATTGAGCATAATTCTTTTAATTATTCTTTTTATTCCTGAAGTTGGTACAAGTGTGAATGGGAGTATTAGATGGATAAGAATGGGACCAATTAATATACAACCCTCGGAGATTTGTAAATTTAGTTTAATTCTATATATTTCTGGATACTCTGTTAGAAGAATGTCAGAAATGAATTCGCTTAGAAGTTTCTTAAAACCATTATTTCTATTATTCATAATATCTTTACTAGTAATGGGACAACCTGATCTTGGTTCTACAGCCATCATTTGCTTTCTAGTTGTTGGTATTCTTTTTTATGCAGGCATATCTTTCTATCAAATTTGTTTGCTAGTTTTATTAATTATTTTGTTAGGTTACTTAGCCATAACGTCTTCACCAATGAGATTAGCAAGGGTTTTAGCATTCACAGATCCTTTTGCATTAGATGTTGTACAAAACGCAGGATGGCAATTGTCCAATTCTTTAATAAGCATTGGTCAAGGTGGATGGTTTGGTCTTGGCCTAGGAAATAGTTTTCAAAAAAGCTTTTTTTTACCTGAAGCTCATACAGATTTTATATTTGCAATTTTAGTTGAGGAACTTGGAATAATAGGAGGCATGTTCTTAATTTTTTTATATGTGACTATGTTGATTGGATTGATTTTTATATCTTTTGATTCTTTCAAAAAAGATAGATTATTTCAGGGATATGTAGTGTTTGGTGTATTTCTTTTAATATCAATCCAAGCCTTGTTTAATATAGCAGTAAACATTGGTCTTTTGCCTACTAAGGGCCTTACATTACCTTTTATCAGCTATGGAGGAACAAGTATCATTATAATGTTATCTTTAATGGGGATTGTCCTTAGAATAAATAATGAAAATAAAGTTCTTTAAATGAAATTCTTAATCGTTGCTGCTAAGACTGGAGGTCATGTATTTCCTGCTGCAACAGTAAGTAAAAAACTTATTAATAAGGATCATCAAATTATTTTGATTGGAACTGGAAACAATATTGAAATAAATGCATATGAGGACCTAAATTCAAAGCAATATAAACTTAATATAGATGGCTTTAGAGGAAAGAATGTTTTCATAAAAATTAAAGTGTTATTTCAAATCATTACCAATATATTCTATCTACTAAAGGTAATTAAAGAAGAAAGAATAGATGCTATGATTGGCTTTGGCGGTTTTATTAGCGTACCAGCTGGCATAGCATGCTTTATAAAAGGTATTCCAGTTTTTACTCATGAGCAAAACTCTGTAATGGGTTCAGCTAATAAGTTACTCTCAAAATTTGCTGTGATAAATTTTCTAGGATTTGAGATTTCAAATATAAATAATTCTATATTTTCAGGAAATCCAATTAGAGACACTTTTAGAGATTATAGTAAAGATATAACCGAAGAATTAGAAGACAAGATTAAAGTTTATATTACTGGTGGAAGTCAAGGATCTAAATATATCAATTTAAATATGCCTCATGCATTGGAGCCATTATCGGAATATTTATTAATAAAACATCAATGTGGTTTAGATAATCTTGAACAAGTAAAAAGTGAATATGAATCGAGAAATATTGAAGCAGAGGTTTTGGAATTTTTCAATAATCCTGAAGAACAGATAAAATGGTCAGATTTTGTTGTCTCAAGAGCAGGAGCACTTAGTTTATCTGAAATCACTTCAATGAAGAAAGGTGCCTTAATGATTCCTCTGCCAAATTCTATTGATAATCATCAATACGAAAATGCAAAAAAAATTGAGGATACGGGTATGGGTATTTTGCATGAAGAAGATGAAGATATAAGTTATCTCACTGATAAAATAAATGAAATTATTAAAGATAAAAAATATATCAATTGGAAAAAAAATGAACTTACAAATCATGTAAACGCAGCAAATGAAATAGTGAAACACATTGAAGAATATCTCAATAAATGAATTTTTTTAAAAAAGTAAAACATATCCATTTTGTAGGAATTGGTGGAGCAGGAATGATAGGCATTGCTAAAGTATTGCTTAAAAAGGGATACAAAATATCAGGTTCTGACATATCAGACTCTCGTGAATTAAGAAAATTAGAAAAACATGGTGCAAAGGTATTTATTGGTCATTCATCTAAAAATATTAATGGTGCAGATTTGCTAGTTATATCATCTGCAATTAGTTCCAGAAATCCTGAATTAGTCCAGGCAAAAAAAGATTCTATTACATCAATACCAAGGGCCGAAATGCTTGGAAGTATTATGATTGGATATGAAAGTATTGCTGTTGCTGGGAGTCATGGTAAAACCACAACAACAAGCATGATTGCAAAAATACTAAGTGTTGCAAATTTAAGCCCAACATATGTTGTTGGAGGAAAAGTTTTAAGTACAGATGAGAATTCTGACTTAGGTAAAGGAAGATATATTGTCGCAGAAGCAGATGAGAGTGATGGATCATTTGTTCACCTTCAACCTGATGTCGCTGTTTTAACAAATATAGATGATGATCATCTGGCTCATTTTAATAACATCTTTGAAAATCTTTTAGATTCATTTGTTTTGTTTTCAGAAAACGTACCTTTTTATGGATATCTGATAATCAATGGCGATGATAAGAACATAAAAAAAATCTCAAAAAGAATATCTAGATCACAAGTTACGTTTGGAGAATCGAAAGAATGTGATTATAAAATTATCAAAATCATTTCAAAAAACGGTAAGCAAGATTTTCAAATTTTTGATAAAAAAACAAGAAAGGTTCATAAATTTAAAATTAATCTTCCTGGTAAGCATAATGTTTTTAATGCAACAGCTGCAATCGCTGTTGCGTTGGAGGAAGGCATTTCAATTAGCTCAATAAGGAATGGCATTAAAGAATTTACAGGGGTTGGAAGAAGATATGAAAAGCATGATATTAAAATTGATGAAAAATCATTAGCCTTAATTGATGATTATGGTCATCATCCGTTAGAAATTGAATCAAATATAAAGGCGTATAAAGAGGAATATAAAAATAAAAAAGTATGTATGATTTTTCAACCACATAGGTTTTCAAGGACAGCACAGCTCTTTGATGATTTTATAAAGGTATTAAAACAAACCGATTCATTAATAATGTTAGATATTTATTCTGCAAGCGAGAAGCCAATTAAAGGCATAAACTCAATGAGAATTGTAGAAACTCTAAAACAAAATGGTCATAAAGATGTTACTTATTTAAAAAAACATGATGATGTAATAGATTTGATTAAAAAGAAAAAGGATGATTTTGATATTTTAGTCACACAAGGTGCTGGTAGTGTTTCAAATATTTGTCAAATAATTAAAAATCAATGGGAAACATAAATAAAATTGCAGTTCTATATGGAGGCTCTTCCTCTGAAAGAGAAGTTTCTATACAAAGTGGAAAGGGTGTTCATAATGCAATCTGTGATTTAGGCTATGAATCAGATCTAATTGATTTTAAAGATCTTAACAATTTGAATGAATTAAAGATGTATGACTTTATATTCATTGCTCTTCATGGTTTTGAAGGCGAAGCCGGTAAACTTCAAAGAGATTTAGATGATTTAAATATTTTATATTCTGGATCAGGTCATGAAGCTTGCATGAAAACATGGAACAAAAAAGTCACAAAAGAAACTTTAAAAGAAAATAATATAAATACTCCTGTTTCCCTGAGTATTTCTGAGTTTTCTCTAGAAGATGCAAATCAAAGTTTAAATACATCATTATTTGATCGATTCAGACCATTTAATTATTTATTTTTAAAACCTGAGGAAGATGGCTCTAGTATTGATATTTTTAAAATAAGTGATGAAGAAAGCCTTAAAAATGCATATGAAAAATGTACTAATCGTGAAAGAAGTTTTTTATTTGAAGAATATATTGATGGAAGAGAGCTAACTGTGACCATAATTGATAAAGAATGTTATCCGCCTATTGAAATAATTACAAAAAATGAATTTTATGATTATGATGCAAAGTATATTTCAGACGATACATTGCATATTGAAGCAGAATTAACGCAAAGTGAATTAGTTGATATTAAATCAGTATCTCTACAAGCATTTGAAGCACTCAATTGCAAAGCATGGGCAAGAGTTGATTTGATTCAAGATAAAAAAGGAAATTTTTATGTAATAGAGATTAACACAGTTCCTGGAATGACAAGCCACAGCAATGTTCCAAAGTCTGGAAGTCTATTAGGCTTAACTTATAATGAGGTTGTCCAAAAAATCATCAATGCATCTTTATAAAAAACTATTGCTAATAACTGTAATCTTAACTCCTACAAATTTATTTGCAGAATATGAAATTAATATTAATTTTGAATCAGGATTTGAATTTGAATCACAAAAAATATTAATAAGTGATCTAAAAAATTCTAAATCAAAAAAACAGATTGAGAAAATTCTTAAAAGACAAGATTGGATAAAAGATTTTTCAATAGTCTACAAACCTTTTAAAAAGGAAGTTTATGTAAGTATTACTAATAGAGAGCCGATTTTTGTTCTTAACAATCAATTTTTTTATGATATTAATTTACATAAATTTAAGTTTGATAATTCAAGAAGAGACTTGGTAGTCGTGCAGGGACCAGTAAAAAATGAAGAAGATATTTTAGAAATAATTACCAGAATTGATTCAATTTCAAGCATTAATTTTAATCTTAGTGAAATCAATTACAGTTACGTTAATGGGTGGGATGTTATTACAGATAAAACTTTAATCAGGTTTGGCAACGATTTAACAGAAACAAAATTCAAAAATTTTGAATATACAGCAAATTATTTGTTCGAGAATGGAAAAAATCCTAGTATCATAGATATTAGATATAGAGATGGAGTTGCATTAAATTATGGCAAATAACAATAAAAATTCTAATTTAATAGTTGGTTTGGACATAGGTACGTCAAAAGTTGTTTGTATTGTAGGAAGATATAATAGCGAAGCTAAACTTGAAATTGTTGCATTGGGTGCATATCCATCGAGCGGATTAAAAAAAGGTGTAGTTGTAAATATTGATGCTACCACCGATGCAATTAGCAAAGCAGTAGAACAAGCTCAATCGATGATTGAGGAAAAAATTAAGTCGGTCTATGTTGGAATTGCTGGAAATCACATCAAAAGTCTTAATTCACAAGGCGCTGTTGGCATCAAGGATAATGAGGTGTCGGCATTTGATATTGACAGAGTCATTGAGTCAGCTCAAGCAGTCTCAATACCATCAGATCAGAGAGTTCTTCATGTTTTACCTCAGTCCTTTGTAATTGATGATCAAGAAGTAAGCCTTGACCCTCTAGGAATGTCTGGAGTAAGGCTTGAGGCTAAAGTTCACCTTGTAACATGTGCAAGCAGCGCAATTAAAAACATCGAAAAATGCATAAAAAATTGCGGACTAAGTGTAGACGGGTTTGTTTTAGAGCAGTTAGCAAGCTCACATTCTATTCTTTCTGAAGATGAAAAGGATCTTGGAGTATGTTTGGTTGATATTGGAGGAGGGACGACGGATATTGCAATTTTTAATACAGGCTCAATTGTATTCACTGGGGTGATTCCAATTGCAGGCGATCAAGTAACAAGTGATATTGCTCAAGCTTTAAGAACGCCTACACCTCAAGCAGAAGACATAAAACAAAAACATGGATGCGCAGTAACCGAATTTACAAAAGATGATGAAACTGTTGAAGTCCTTGGTGTTGGCGGAAGGCCTCCTAGGGAACTATCTAGAAGCTCATTAGCCGACATAATTCAGCCTCGATATTCTGAATTATTTGATTTAATAAAAGCTGAAATTTCAAGAAATGGGTTTGAAGACAAAATTTCTGCTGGAATTGTATTTACTGGTGGTACCTCCAAGATGGAGGGAGTTGTTGAATTAGCTGAATCAATTTTTCAAACATCAGTAAGAATGGGAATTCCGTCTAAGTTCAAAGGGATGGAGACCATACTTCAAAATCCAATATACTCAACCTCAATAGGTCTTATAGAACATGGTTATAAGCAGATTAATCATGAAATGCTTGCCGAGCAAAATCAAGGGTTTTTCTCAAAGCTTCTTAGAATAGTTAAAAGTGAGTATTGATAATAAAAATTAATTCATTTAGAATTCGCATTCCTTGGTTTTTGCAATAAGTAAAAATCTATAACCATAAGGAAAATATGAAAAAGTACGAAGCAGTAATTATTTTAAATCCAAACCTTTCATCTAAGGTTGACTCATTTATTAAAGATTTTGAAAAACTTTTAAAAGTTAATACTTTTAACATTAAAAAAATGGAAGATATTGGTAGAAGACAACTCTCATATTCTATTAATAATCATAATAAAGGACATTATTTAATTTTTGATATTGAAGGGACCGCAGAAAACTTAATTGATATTGAAAATAAAATTAAATATGACGAATCTATTATTAGGCATCTCTTCATTTCAGTTAATGAACACGATGGAGAAGATTCTCAATTGTTAGTTGATTCGAGAAATAAGAAATCTGAATCTGAAGATGAAGAGAGCAATGTTAAAAATGAAACTAAAGAAAAACCTGCAGATAATGATGAAAAGAATAATGAGGAAGAAATAGTTTCAGAAGAAGAATCTATTGAGGATGTTTCATCTGATTCAATTGAAGAGGACAGCAAAGATGAGTAAATATGAATTACCAAAAAAGTTTGATTATAAAAATGTAAGTCTTCTGAAACAATTCATAACAGAGACTGGTAAGATTATTCCAGCAAGAGTTACAGGCGTATCTGCATCTAATCAAAGAAAACTTACTAGATATATTAAAATTGCTAGGTTTTTAGCTTTGATTCCATATACTGACATGCACAAATAATTATGAAAATTATATTACTAGACAAAATACAGCGATTAGGAGAAATCGGTGATGTGGTTGAGGTTAACAGTGGGTATGCAAGAAACTTTTTAATTCCTCAAAAAAAAGCAGCTTTTGCAAGTGAAAAAAATATTGCTGAAGTTGAAGCAAAGAAAGATGAGTTAGCTGCAATGTCAGCAGATATTCTTACAAAAGCTCAATCAAGAGCAAAAGATGTTGAAGGTTCTGAGTGTGAAATATTAGTACCCGTAACTGAAGATGGAGCTTTGTATGGGTCTGTTGGCACCCGAGAAATATCTGAGGCATTTGCATCAAAAGAAATTGAAATTGATAAAAGCGAAGTCCAGCTTCCTGATGGACCTATAAAAGAAATAGGTGAACACAATATAATGATTAGTGTTCATCCAGAGGTCTCAATACAAGTTTTAGTAAAAGTATCTCCAGAGTAGTTGTATATTTTGAAATATGATGTAAAAATCATATTCCAATGTCAGATATAAACATCAACCAAAATGAACAAGCAAGAGAGGCTGAAAGAGCTGTTTTAGGAGGCTTGATGCTGGAAACTCATAGATTTGATACTGTAATACAAGTAATAAAAGAAAATGACTTTGATGGCAAAGATCACCAAATTATATTTCAGTCAATGTCAGAACTTGTTGAAGAGAATAAACCGCTCGACCCATTAACAGTATCTGAAAAATTAGATAATAAAAACTCACTCAATAAAGTTGGTGGAAAAGATTATTTAATTGAATTAGCTACATCAACTCCATCTGCTGCAAATTTAGAAGCATATGCAGAAATAATTAGGCAAAGATCAATTACTAGAAAACTAATGAAGGCAAATTCTGATATTAGTGAACTTATATCTAATCCTCAAGGTCAGGATGGAGCATCATTATTAGATAAAGCGGAAAGTATGATTTTTGCTTTGAATGACGAAACAAATCTTAATGATCAAAATCTTCAGTCAATGAGAGAATTAATTCCATCTACAATGGACAGACTTCATGAATTATCTAACAAATCTAATGGCTTAATAGGATCATCAACTGGCTTTAAAGACTTAGATAATAAACTTCAGGGATTACAGAAGGGCGATCTTGTTGTTGTTGCTGGCAGACCTAGTATGGGTAAAACATCATTTGCAATGAACATTGCAGAAAATGTCTTACTAGATGACGATTCAAATGGAGCTGTTCTTATTTTTAGTTTAGAGATGCCAGGTGAGTCTCTAACAACACGATTGCTATCTGGAATGACTAAATTAAATCAGCAAAATGTAAGATCTGGGATGCTGAAAGATGACGAATTAAGAATCCTTTTACAACAAAGTGAAAAGTTAAAAAATATGCCACTGTGGATAGATGACAGCTCAATATTATCTCCAATGGAACTAAGGGCAAAGGCTAGAAGGCTTGCAAGAACAGAGCAAGATGGCCTGTCTTTGATAGTTGTAGATTATCTTCAGTTAATGCAACTTCCCCTATCAATTGAAAATAGAGTTAATCAAATATCTGAAATTTCTAGATCATTAAAATCTCTTGCAAAAGAGCTAAATGTCCCAGTTATTGCATTATCTCAATTAAACAGGGCTGTAGAACAAAGACCTAACAAAAGGCCCATAATGGCCGATCTTAGAGATTCAGGCGCTATTGAACAAGATGCGGATGTAATCTTATTTATATACAGAGACGAAGTTTACAATGAGGATTCTGAACAGGGTAATAAAGCGGAAATAATTATTGGCAAACAAAGAAATGGACCAATAGGTACTGTTAATTTAACTTTCTTAAAAGAATTCACAAGATTTGAAAACTTTTCTAGCGACAGTTTTTACGAATCGTTTGAATGACCTCAATAAATTCTGAATTAGTAATCGATCCTAAAATATTTAGAGATAATATTTCTTTTTTAAAAAATAAACTCAATAATTCCTCTAAGTTTATGGCTGTTATTAAATCTGATGCTTATGGTCATCATCTTGAACATATAGTCAAAGATATTGAGGATCTTTCAGATGGGTTTGGAGTTGTAAGAATTGATGAAGCTTTGAAAATAAGGGAGCTTTCAAATAAAAAAATACTTCTTATGCAGGGAGTTTATTCAAAAGAGGATCTTGATATTTCGATACAAAATAAATTCGATCTAGTTGTTCATAATCTAGATCAATTTCAAATTATTAAAGAAGGTAATCATTACGAAGGGTTATGGTTAAAGATAAATACAGGTATGAATAGACTTGGCTTCGGTATAGACGAATTTTTGAAAATATATGAAGAATATTTATTTGATAAAAAGTTCACTTTAATGTCCCATTTAGCATCGTCTAATGACACATCAAACCCCTCTAATGAGAATCAATTTAAAATTTTTGAGGATATTTCATCCAGATTGCACAATTCAATTGAAAGGAGTATTGCTAACACTGGATGTATTATGAACTATTCAAACAAAACATTTGATTGGGCCAGGTGTGGTATTGGAATTTATGGAGGATACATTGGAAACCATGACCTTAAAACTGCCATGACATTAAGATCCCCAATTGTGAATATAAGAAATATCAACAAAGGAGATCAAGTTGGCTATGACGGAAGGGCTGTTGCAAAGAAAGATATGAAAATAGCATCAGTCTACCTTGGATATGCAGATGGTTTACCAGTAAATGTAAAAGATGGCACTTCTGTAATGATTAACAATGAAATAGCATCTGTTTTTGGGAAAGTTAGTATGGATTTAACAACAATTGATGTCAGCAACATTGCAAAATGTTCTGTTGGTGATTGGTGCGAATTTTTTTCACCTGAGTTACCAATTACAAATATAGCTAGTTCAAATGATCTAATTTCTTATTATCTGATGACAAGTGTGAAATCTCGAGTAAAAAAAATATATAAAACATTAGATTAATCTGTTATTCTAATATCCCATCATGATTAATTTTAATGATGGCCAAAACTAAGTACATTTTCATTACTGGAGGAGTGGTTTCATCACTCGGCAAGGGTATCGCAGCAGCATCAATTGGTGCCCTTCTTGAAGCAAGAGGCTTATCAGTATCACTTATAAAAGTTGATCCATATATAAATGTAGATCCTGGAACGATGAGTCCTTTTCAACATGGAGAGGTTTTTGTAACAAATGATGGAACTGAAACTGATTTGGACCTTGGCCATTATGAGAGATTTGTGAGATTCCAAGCCTCAAAGAAAAATAATTTTACTGCAGGCAAAGTATATGAAACAGTTATTCGTAATGAAAGAAAAGGTAAATATCTTGGAGGGACTGTTCAAGTAATCCCTCATATCACAAATGAAATAAAAAAAAGAATAAAAGAGGGCGGTCAGAATAAAGATGTTGCTATTGTTGAAATTGGTGGAACTGTTGGAGATATTGAAAGCCAACCTTTTGTTGAGGCAATAAGGCAGATGGCCTTAGAGCTTCCAAATTCTTCTTGGGCTTTTGTTCATCTTACTTTAGTTCCTTTTATTAATGCTTCTGGAGAACTTAAAACTAAACCTACCCAACATTCTGTTAAAGAACTTAGATCATTAGGAATCAGTCCTGACGTATTAGTTTGCAGATCTGAACAGGAGTTACCAAAAGATGAAAAAAAGAAGATCGCACTTTTTTGTTCTGTTCCCAATGAAAGTGTTATATCAATGCATGATGTTGACACGGTATATTCAGTACCAATTTTACTAAATAAACAAAAAGTTGATAAAACCATTATTGAAAAACTCAAAATTAAGGCTAAACAGCCAAATCTAAATGACTGGAAAAGAGTTGTTAAAGCTAAATTAATGCCAGAGAAAGAAGTAAATGTTTCATTTGTTGGAAAATATACGGAGTTAAAAGATTCTTATAAATCAATTAATGAAGCTCTTGAACATGCTGGAATAAAAAATAAAGCAAAAGTAAATATTAATTTTGTTGAAGCCGAAAACATTTCATCAAAAAACATTAAAAAAACTCTCAAGAATGCAGATGCAGTTTTAGTTCCTGGTGGATTTGGTGAAAGAGGTATTGAGGGAATGATCTTAGCTTGCAAATATGCTAGAGAAAATAACATTCCATATTTAGGAATTTGCCTTGGCATGCAAGTAGCGATTATAGAATATGCAAGAAATGTTCTTAATCTTAAAGGCGCAAATAGTACTGAGTTTGATCAAAATACAAAGCATCCTGTTATTGGCCTTATTACAGAATGGAATGATATTTCTGGTAAAAAAGAAAAAAGAGATAAAAATTCAGACTTAGGTGGAACAATGCGTTTAGGTGGTCAGCTCTGTAAACTTAAGAAGGGATCTAATTCATTAAGAATGTATAAAAATCCAGAAATCATTGAAAGACATAGACATCGTTATGAGGTAAATCCAAAATATAAAGATGATATGATCAAAAAAGGATTAGATGTTGTAGGGACATCCATTGATGGTAAGCTAGTAGAAATGATTGAGATTCCTAAACATAAATGGTTTTTAGCTTGTCAATTTCATCCTGAATTTACCTCCAATCCAAGAGATGGACATCCTATATTCAACAGTTATATTAAAAGCACGTTAAGAAAGTAAAAATGAAATTAAGAGACTTTAAAATTGATAATGACGAAAAAATGACCCTTATGGGCGGTATGAATGTTCTTGAATCAAGAGATTTGGCAATGGAAGTAGCTGAAAAATTTAAGAATGTAACTGATAAAAATGGTATTAATTATATTTTTAAAGGCTCTTTTGACAAAGCTAACAGGAGCTCTATTAATTCATTTAGGGGGCCAGGTTTGGATGAAGGCCTAAAAATATTAGAGGAAATTTCAAAAACCTATGATATTCCTGTAATCACCGACATTCATGAGCCTAATCAAGCAAAATCAGTAAGTGAAATTTGTGAGGTTATTCAAATACCTGCTTTCCTTGCAAGACAAACTGATCTAGTTAGCGCAGCTGCAAAAACTTCTTCTATAATTCAATTTAAGAAACCTCAATTTTTATCAGCTCAAGAGATGTCAAACGTCGTTGAAAAATGTGAGGCAGCTGGAAATAAAAAAATTACTTTGTGTGAAAGAGGTAACTCATATGGATATAACAACTTGGTTGTTGATACCTTAAACTTTCAAATTTTAAAAAGATTATCAAAACCTGTGATTTTTGATGTAACGCATTCACTTCAACTACCAGGAGGCTTAGGAAGTTCAACTGGTGGTAGAAGAGAATATGTTTTAAGTCTTGCAAAAGCTGGTATGTCGCAATCAATAGCTGGACTTTTTCTGGAAGCACATCCAAATCCTGATGAGGCTAAATGCGATGGACCTTGTGCATTACCTCTCTCATATCTAGATGAATTTTTAGATCAAATAAAAGATTTGGATGATTTTGTTAAAGGTCAAACTAATTTAGAGATCAAATAACAATGTCAAAAATATCGAGTGTAAATGCTATACAAGTTTTTGATTCTAGAGGCATTCCTACAATTGCTTGCGAAATAAAGCTTGATAATGGGATATCTGCATCGGCAATGGTTCCAAGTGGAGCATCGACTGGTTCGAAGGAGGCATTAGAGCTCAGAGACAGTGACTCAAATTATCATGGAAAAGGAGTTCTTAATGCTATTTCAAATATTAATAATAAATTAGGTCCTTTACTAATTGGAAAAGAATCACAAAATCAAATTGAGATTGATAAAATATTAATTGATTATGACGGCACAGACGATAAATCATCTATGGGGGCAAATGCTATATTAGCTATATCCCTAGCAAGCTCTCATGTTGCAGCTAAAAATAAAAAAGTTAACCTATATGAGCATTTTTCGAGCATCTACAAAGATATAACAGGCAAAGCAAATAAATACTCAATACCTATGCCAATGTTTAATATTTTGAACGGAGGAGAGCATGCTGATAATAATGTTGATATTCAGGAATTCATGATCGTGCCGAGTGGCGCTAAGGATTTTACTAAAATAATGAAATGGTCGGTGGAAATTTATCACAATTTAAAAGAAATTTTATTATCTAAAAATTATTCCACAGCAGTAGGTGATGAGGGTGGATTTGCACCAAATCTAAATTCAAATGAAGAAGCAATAGAATTAATAATTGAATCAATTAAAGCATCAAAACTTAATCCAGGAGAAGATGTGAGTATTGCTCTTGATTGTGCTGCAAGTGAGTTTTTTGACGGTAATTATTATTATTTAAAAGGTGAAAATAAAAAATATACGTCTGCAGAATTTACAAATTATCTTGATAGCCTAATTACACAATATCCAATTTCATCTATTGAGGACGCAATGGATGAAAATGATATTGAAGGTTGGAAACTAGTTACTGATAAATTGGGGGAAAAATGTCAGCTTGTCGGCGATGACTTATTTGTAACTAATAAAAAAATTTTTTTAGATGGTATCAATCACAAACTTGCTAATTCAATTTTGATTAAATTTAACCAGGTTGGGACTATAACGGAAACAATTGAGACAATTGATTGTGCAAGAGAAAACGGCTATAAATTTATTATATCCCACAGATCTGGAGAAACTGAGGATACAAGTATTTCAGATTTAGCAGTTGGATTAGGAGCATCACAAATTAAGACTGGAGCTCCTTGCAGGTCTGACAGAATTGCAAAATATAATAGATTGCTTTGGATTGAAAATAAAAGCAATGATATTTTGTTAAATGAATAAACTAAATTATTTTTTCTATCTGTTGTTGGCTTTAATAATTATTTTGCTGTTAAATAGCATTTTTTTTGGTGAGAATAACTACTCCAATAGAGATGCTCTTGTAATAGAAAATACTACACAAAAATTAAAAAATGAAGCCATTAGAAAAGAAAATGAAATTCTTGAATTTGAGATTAAGAATGCCCAAAATTCAAATGATCATGTGGAGAATTTTGCTAGAGAGAAGCTGAACTTAACATATCCTGAAGAAGAATTTATATCTTTTGAAGAAGAAAAAAAAGACGATGAAAGAAAATAGTTTATTGGCAATAATTGCGGCTGCAGGAATTGGAAAAAGATTTGATGGTGATTTGCCTAAGCAGTATGTCAAAATTAACGGAAGATCTATAATTGAAAATGCTGTAAAGCCTTTTATAGATTCAAAATATATTTCTAAGATAGTAATCGCAATTTCTGATGGAGATGAGCTTATAAAAAATCAGAGCTTTTATAATTGCGAAAAAATTGAATACATTATTGGAGGATTAACTCGTCTAGAATCAATTTTTAATGCTCTTTACTCGATTGAAGGTAATTATGAATTTGTTATTACGCATGATGCAGCTCGACCAAATGTTTCCGAAAATGATATTACAAGACTTTTTGAAGATATTGTTCATTCAAAGTCGAGTTGTTCATATCTATATACTCCTGTTTATGATTCAATTAGGGAGGACGATAGAACATTAGATAAGTCTAAATTTAATTTAGTTCAAACTCCTCAAATATGTAATTTTAAAGACTTAAAAAAATCTATACAAAGCTGTATCGATAATAATGTAGATTGTCCTGATGAATCATTTGCCATTGAATATTCAAATCTTAAATTATCTAAGATTCTGGGAGATAGATCGAATATAAAAGTAACAGAGAAAGCTGATATAGAAATTCTCAATAATTTTCTTACAAGAAGTGGTATTGGTTATGACCTTCATAAATATGAACCAGGAGATGGGATTATTTTGGGCGGACATAAAATTACATGTAGTTACAAGATTGTAGCTCATTCTGATGGAGACGTATTACTCCATTCAATTGCAGATTCAATATTGGGTGCGGCTGGATTGGGTGACATTGGGATGTTTTTTTCAGATCAAGACAATAAAAATAAGAATTTAGATAGCACGATTATAATTGAACACTGCATAAATGAATTAAATAAAATGGATTTGGAAATTTATAATATTGATACAACAATTATTTGTGAAAATCCTAAAATTAATCCGCATAGAGAAAAAATTCTTAAAAATTTGTCTGCAATATTAAAAGTTCCTATGAAAAAAATTGGCTTAAAAGCTACCACATCAGAAAAGATTGGAATTATTGGAAATAATGAAGCTATATCAGTTCAAAGCATAGTAAATTTAAAGGACATATCATGAAAATATTGCTTACAAATGATGATGGATATAAAGCCCATAATATTCAGAAAATGTATGAAGAGCTATCAAAAGATCATGATGTGTGGATAGTCGCTCCAAAAAATAATTGCAGTGGTATGAGTGCTGCTATTTCTTACTTGAGTGAGATTGAGGTTACGAAAGTTGATGATAAAATTTTTGCAGTAGATGGAACCCCGGCTGATTGCACATATTTAGGCTTATTAAGTATTGTTGATTTTGAATTTGATATTGTTATATCAGGCATTAATCATGGAGCCAATATTGGTAATGACGTTTTATATTCTGGAACAGTTGGAGCTGCTGTTGGAGGAAGGAATTTAAAGTATCCACCAATTGCTATATCTGTTGCTTCTTATGATGCTAAAGATATAAGCTTTATAACAAAAAAATCGCTCGAGTTAATTAATAAAATTATTAAATCTAGTGAAACTTATATTGGAAAAGTAATCAACATAAACTTTCCAGATATTTCTGAAGAGGAATATAAAGGTGTTAAGGCAACAGGATTATCTAAAAGAGACGTTCCAGCCAAACCTATTAAGATAGAAGATCAATCCCTATCAAAAGAAACTTACAGGTATCGATATAACCTATCAGGCGAGCCTATTAAAGGTGATTATGTTACTGATGCAGAAGCTGTTGAAGATGGGTATGTTTCTATATCTGTACTTGACTATAGTCTAGGCTCATCTGTATTTATTGATAATCTTTCTGAGATAATAAATGAGTAACTCAGGATTTACTTTTAGAAGGGTTAGAGAGGAAATGATTGAAACACTTCTGGATTTAGGGATAAAAGATTTCAGAGTTCTCGATGCGATTTCACAAGTACCAAGACATATTTTTCTTGACGAAGCTCTTTGGTCAAGAGCCTATGAAAACAGATCATTGACTATTGGCTATAAGCAAACAATTTCTCAGCCATATATAGTTGCAAGAATGACTGAATTATTAATTTCTCATACAAATTCAAGAGGTAAAATATTTGAAAATCTACTTGAACTTGGATCAGGTTGCGGATATCAATCAGCAGTATTATCTTTTTTTAGTGAAAATGTTGATGCAATAGAGCGAATAAGACCACTGGTTCAAAAATCAAAAGAGAATTTATCTCAATTAAAAATTAATAATGTGTTATTTAGGCATGGTGATGGATATCAAGATTGGGAAAAAGAAAAAAAATATGATGGTATATTATGTGCTGCTGCTCCAAGAGAGTATCCTAACGATTTAGTTTCTGTTTTAAATAATGATTCAAAGCTAGTAATTCCGGTTGGTGGGGCATCTCAGAAATTAAATGTTATAACTAAAGTAAATAATGATGAAATAAAAGAAGAAGAATTTGATGATGTATCATTTGTTCCAATGCTTGCAGGAAAATCAGAAGATGGTAATGATGTATGAAAGATCAATTTAAATACTTTACAGCAGGTGTTTTCATAGGCATATCTGAATTGTTACCAGGTATATCTGGTGCAACTGTAGCATTAATGTTTGGAGTCTATGAAAAGATTCTAAATTTTTTGACTAAATTTAGAGATCTAAATTTAATAATTCCGTTATTAGTTGGGATGGTATTAAGTGTATTTTTATTTTCTTCACTTGTTAACTTTTTATACACGAACTTTACTCAAGCATTTAACATTTTTATAGCTTTTTTAATGATTGGATACGGCATTTTTTTGTTAATAAATACTTACTTAAAAGAAAATATTAACAAAGGCAAAATTTTTTATTTAAATGTTTTTCTTGCAATTTTTATTGGTTTTTTGCTAAGTGGCTTTTACATAACTGGATCGTATCCACCTGATGGTCCATTTATACCCTCTGCAGGTGCGCTGATTATATTTGGTTTTTTTGCGTGCACATTTTTACTTTTTCCAGGAATATCTGGCAGCGCATTTTTGTTAGCCGTTGGTATTTATCCATATATTATTGGCAGCATATCGAATCTAAACATTGATGTATTACTTCCTTTTGCCATTGGAATGTTAATAGCTTTAATAGTTATGCCCAGGATTATTAATAAAGCATATGAGAAATATGGAAAATCAATACTAATATTTTTTGGTGGATTAATTTTTTCGGCTGGGTTATTGGATCTTGCAGAAATAGTTAATTTTCTTTTATAAAAATTCCTTTTTACTTTTAATATCTTTATATTTCTCAGCCTCAGGTAATGGTTCTTTCGCTTCTGTTATGTTTTCATAAACTTCAGAAAGCCTGAGATTAATCTCTATGAATTCTATTTGATCCGACGGTAATTCATCATCTGCATAAATAGCTTCAATAGGGCATTCAGGCTCACATAAACCACAGTCAATACATTCATCTGGATGTATGACAAGGAATTCTGGACCTTCGTAAAAACAATCAACAGGACATACTTCAACACAATCAGTGTATTTACATTTAATGCATGATTCTGTTACTACGTATGTCATAATTAGTTGAGAAGAATGAATTTTAGCTTACTAATTTTTAAATTTACACAAAACTGTTTAAAAAAATAGAAAAATACTCTATACTGTATAAATATACAGTAAATTAAGGAGTTTATTATGCCCAAATCAAAAGATACTAGTTCTAAATCACTCAAAGATACTCTCGCCGATATAGATAACCATTTTGGCAAAGGTACTGTAATGAGGATGGGTGATAGAGAAAACCTTGATATTCCATCAATTTCAACTGGATCCCTAGGTTTGGACATAGCTTTAGGAATTGGTGGTATTCCAAAAGGTAGAGTTACTGAAATATATGGACCTGAATCCTCTGGTAAAACAACATTAACTCTTCAAATAATTGCTCAATGTCAAAAAGAAGGTGGAACATGTGCCTTTATTGATGCTGAGCATGCGTTAGATCCTCAATATGCTGAAAAGCTAGGTGTCAATGTTGATGAATTGCTTTTATCACAACCAGATACAGGTGAGCAGGCTCTTGAGGTAGCAGATATGTTAGTTAAATCAAAGAGTGTTGATCTTGTGATTATTGATTCAGTTGCTGCTTTGGTCCCTAGAGCTGAAATTGAAGGTGAAATGGGAGATCATCATGTTGGGCTTCAAGCTAGACTCATGTCACAAGCTCTAAGAAAAATAACAGGTAACATACAAAGGTCAGGTGCAACAGTTGTATTCATAAATCAAATAAGGATGAAAATTGGTGTTATGTTTGGCAGTCCTGAAACTACCACTGGTGGAAATGCCTTAAAGTTTTATTCATCTGTGAGACTTGATATAAGAAGAATAGGATCAGTGAAAGAAGGTGATGAAGTAATGGGCAACGAAACTAGAGTTAAGGTAGTTAAAAATAAAGTTTCACCACCATTCAAACAAGCAGAATTTCAAATTATGTATGGACAAGGAATTAACCAGGAAGGTGAAATATTAGACTTTGGCCATAAACTTGGTTTGGTTGATAAATCAGGTGCTTTTTATAAATTAGATGGTGAGAGCATTGGACAAGGTAAGGTAAAAGCTAGTACTTTCCTCAAAGAAAATGCAAAAGTTAGAGACAAGCTTGTAAAAGAAATAAGATCTTCTTACATTTCAAGTAAATCAAAATAATTTTTTTTGCTACAATAATCCCTATTAATTAATATTATTAGGGATTTTTTATGGCAGAGAAAGCATATATTGTTGAAGCAGTTAGAACAGCTGGTGGTAAAAGAGACGGAAGATTGAGTTTATGGCACCCGGCTGACCTTGGAGCAAAAGTTCTAGATGAATTAGTAACGAGATTAGATATTGATCCTGTAATTATAGATGATGTTATTTTTGGCTGTGTTGATCAGGTCGGGGCACAATCAGGAAACGTAGCTAGAAATGCAGTCTTGTCTTCATCTTTTCCTGAATCTGTTCCAGGAACTTCGGTAGATAGACAATGCGGTTCATCTCAACAAGCAATTCATTTCGCAATTCAGGCTGTAATGTCTGGTACCCAAGATATTGTCATAGGTGGAGGTGTTGAAGTTATGTCCATGGTTCCTATCGGTGCAGCTGTTACAGATGGATATAATGCAGGACATGGACTGCCATTTGATTCTGAGGGAATGAAAAAAAGATATCCAGATATATTTTTCTCTCAATTTACAGGCGCAGAACTAGTAGCTGATAAATGGAACCTTTCTCGTGAAGATTTAGATCAATTTGCTTTGGAAAGTCATCAAAAAGCAGCTCATGCAACAGAATCACAATACTTTGATAGGGAAATTCTACCTGTCGAAGGTAAAAATGCTGAAGGCATTAATGACTTAGTAATGGCAGACGAGGGTATTAGATTTGATGCTAGTCTTGATAAATTAGCAGGATTGAACCCAGTAACTGAGGGTGGCAAAATTACCGCAGGTAATGCCAGTCAAATCACAGATGGAGCTGCAGCTGTTCTTATTTGCAACGATGCTGGATTAAAAAAGATCAAATCTAACCCAAGGGCAGAAATAGTATCTATTTCTGTTGTTGGAGATGATCCTGTATTTATGTTGACTGGGCCAATACCTGCATCTCATAAGGCTTTAGATATTGCAAAATTGAGCATTGAAGATATGGATATATATGAAGTCAATGAAGCGTTTGCTCCAGTTCCTCTAGCATGGGCTGAAGAACTAAAGGCAGATAGAAGTAAATTAAATGTCAATGGTGGTGCAATGGCGCTCGGACATCCTCTTGGTGCAACAGGCGCAAAGTTAATGACTACCATGTTACATGAACTTGAAAGAAGAGAGGGAAATTATGCTCTTCAAGCTATTTGCGAAGGTGGTGGTACAGCAAACGCAACAATAATAAAACGTATCACTTAATTATCTATAAAGTTTAAAAGTATATTTTTAAACCTTTGACCAAAAAATTTTGGTTCGTGGTCGTGATTCGGGTGCACCTCGTATATGAAATTTATTTTAGAGCCTAATAAAATTTTATTTATTTCATTTTGAGGATTCTCATAAAGTGAGTCTAAGCCAACTGTTCCATGATCAAAATATAGTTTTTGCGAAGATAATTTACTTACATTTTTTTTAATATATTTCTGAATAGCTTTGGTGGTAGATTCATCACCGCTGATTTTCATTCTAAATGGAAGAATTAAATATTCACTTATTTTTATTCCAACCCAATGTGTAGAAATACAGCCAACAAATCCAAATATTTCAGGATTTTCAATTGACATATTTAAAGCAGAGAGCCCGCCCATACTTGCACCAATAATACCGAGGTTATCTCTATTAAGCTTTGTATCAAATTTTTTCTCAATGGATGGAATAACTTTATTAATAACAAAGTCTTGATAATTAAATTTTTGAGAATCTATAAAATTATGATAAATCGATCTTTTCAAATTTTCATCAATATATTTTATGGATTCTTTTGGAAAGTATTCAGCATATCTCCTCGTTTCATCCAAAATATTGCCATTAATTCTTTTAGCACTATCGATTGCAATAATTACAAGGTTAAGATTTTCTTTTTGCGTTTTTAAATCTTTGAATGTTTCATCAATATTCCATGCCTTTCCATTCCAAGAATCACTCTCTGAAAATAACTCCTCACCATCATTCATAATAATGAACTTTGTCTGATCATTGACATTTTTTGAATAAGGGTAGTAAATTTGAATCCTTCGCTCATTAGTCCCGCTTTTTAAATAAATTTCTTCAATAAAACCTATTGATAACTCATTACTTAATGATTGAAAACTAAAAATTGACATGATAAAGAAATTTATAAATTTCATTAAGATTTACTTTTCCCAATCAAATTTGGGTAACTCCTTAAATAGATTTCTTAAACCATCTGACCATTTGCTTGAAAGATCAGAAAAAAATGGTGTTTTAAACTGAAGATGTTCTTCAAGGGAAATTTGTATAGAATCCTTTTTATATACCACAAGATCAATTGGTGGACCAACAGTTAGATCGCTTTTCATAGTTGAATCAAAGGAAACTAGAGCACATCTTGCTGCATCACCCAAGGAAGTTTCATTTCTAATAAGTCTGTCAAGTATTGGTTTCCCATATTTAGTTTCACCAAGTTGGAAGAAAGGTTTAATTTCAGAGGCACGTATATAATTTCCAACTGGATAAACCATCATTAAAGCAGGATCTTGACCACTAATCTGTCCACCAATTATAAAATTTGAACCAAGATGCGTATTGATAGATATCCCATCTGTTTTTGAGTGATTGAGTGATATTTGACCAACATAATCTGCAATTTCGTCAAAGTTTTTACAAAGGTTTAAACTGTTTTCAGGATTTGATGAATTAATATCATTTTCTAAAGTTTTATAAACATGCTGAGATGTTGATAAATTTCCAGAAGTTACAATAATTATAGACCTGTCACCAACTGAGTATGTAAACATTTTTTTATAAGTAGAGACATTATCTAATCCTGCATTTGTTCTTGAGTCTGATGCCATAACGATGCCATCATTCATTTTCATTCCTACACAATATGTCATATAAAAAAATTAATTTAAGAATGGAATATTCTATATTTATATAATAAAAAAATACATAATATTAATTATCTTTCTTCTTCCCATTTGGTAGAGTAAATCTGAACGTTCATCTTTAATAAAAGACGGAAGTAGGTAGCAGTCGAAGTATCGATTTTTCGGAGCTTGTCTAGTTTTTTATTAAGTTTTGGCAAGATAAATGGAAACAAACAAAAATATACTTAATAATTTTTATGATGAGTATCTTAATGATAAAAAAATGCCTCGTAAAAAATTTCAAAACTCTTATAATTTTTTCAATAATTTAACTGCGAATAAAAAAAAACAATTAGGTAAAGTTCGTGACTCTATTATTCGTTCAATGGGAATCACTTTTCGTGTTTATGATAATGACAAACTAATTGATAGAGAGTGGCCTTTAGACTTAATACCTAGAATTATAAAAGACAAAGAATGGAGTGAAGTAAAAGAGGGCCTTATTCAAAGAATAAGGGCAATTAACTTATTTATTCATGATGTTTATCATAAACAAGAATTTTTAAATAAAAATCCTGTATTAAAATCATTAATTTTAGATTCACCTAACTTTTTGAAAGAATGTAAAGGAGTGTTTCCTAAAAATAAGATTTGGGCAAATATTTCTGGAACAGATCTGATTAAGGATCACCGAGGAAAATTTTATGTTTTAGAGGATAATTTAAGAGTTCCCTCCGGTGTCGCATATATGCTCGAAAATAGAAATGTTATGAAAAAAGTAGTAACAGAACTATTTAATAAATATCAAGTGTCGCCTGTCGATGATTATACAGCTCAGTTATATAAATGTTTGTCCGATGCAAGTTACTCTACTGAAAAGGATAAAACAATTGTAATTCTAAGCCCGGGAGTATTTAATTCTGCATATTTTGAGCATGCCTATTTAGCACAACAAATGGGTATACATCTAGTAGAGTCGTCAGATCTTATTTTGTCAAAGGATAACTATGTTTACATGAAAACTATATCAGGAAGAAAAAAAGTAGATGTTATCTACAGAAGAATTAATGATAGCTATCTTGATCCAGACGTATGGGTTAAAGATTCAGTACTTGGGTTACCAGGCCTTATAAATTCTTGGAAAGAAAAAAAAATAGCTATTGTAAATGCACCTGGTTCTGGAGTTGCTGATGATAAGGCAGTATATGCTTTTGTACCTAAGATGATAGAGTTTTTCTTAAATGAAAAACCAAAGCTTTCTCAGGTTAAAACATATTTATGCGCATTTAAAAAAGATAAAAAGTATGTTTTGGATAACATCGAAAGACTTGTTCTTAAACCCGTTAATGAATCTGGAGGCTATGGAATTCTCATAGGACCAACTGCCTCTAAAAAAGAACTGAATGAATATAAATTAAAGATTATTAATAATCCCAGAAACTTTGTAGCCCAGCCACTAATTAGACTCTCAACAAGTCCAACAATAATTAAAAGCTCAATTCAACCAAGGCATATTGATTTACGACCTTTTATTCTATCGAGTAAAAAAACTTTTATTACTAATGGAGGATTGACTAGGGTTGCACTAAAAAAGGGCTCTACTATTGTTAACTCATCCCAGGGTGGTGGAAGTAAAGACACTTGGGTGGTTAATTAAAATGTTATCAAGTATTGCAGAGAAAACATACTGGCTTTCTAGGTATATTGAAAGAATTGAAAACACTTCAAGACTTATAAATGTAAACACAGATTTGCTTTTAGATATTCCTCATGATGATGCAGTTAATTTAAAACATTTAATTCAAATAACAGGCCATATTCATGATTTTAAAAAAAAGAATACGAAAGAAAATGTTTATTATTTTTTGATACAAGATGAAAATAATCCATCATCAATAAAATACTCTTTAGAAATGGCAAAGATGAACTCTAGATATTTATTAACTATGCTTCCAAAGTCTGCATGGGAACAATTTAATAATCTCTATATTGATTTTAATAGTAAAAAGAAACCATACAGTGAAGATCTATATGGGATCATTAGAAACTCTCAAAGTTTTTTCGCAATTATTTCTGACGGCATGCAAAGAAATGATGTATTTAATTTTATTAAATTAGGCAGATTTATTGAAAGAGCTGATATGTTATCAAGAATCATTGAAGATCAAATCTTAAGAAAAGAAAATCACGTAAATAAATATTATCAAAATTTACAATGGAGCAGTGTTTTGAGGTCTATTAATGGTTTTGAGTCTTTCAAATTGATCAATAAAAATAATCTAAATCAAGAGGTTGTAATAAAATTTATGATTATGGAAAAATTATTTCCTAGATCTTTAAAATATTGTGTAAATAAATTATTGGAAGTTCATAAGTTTCTACCAAAATCTCCCTCTATAAAAAATAACATTAGTAAGTTGCTTAAAAATTTCTCTAGTGAAAGTTTTTATATTAAAGATAGAAAAATGTTAAAACTTTTAGATGATTTTCAATTTGGATTAATAAATTTAGATAAAGATATAAAAGATAAGTTTTTCAATTAATTTTTAAAGAAGTCAAGTATCGTTTTAATATCCTCAATTGGATTTGACGAATTTTCTCCATTTCTTCCAATTAATTCAATTTCATTATTTTCAAGATATTTTTTTCCAATTATTATATTTAATGGTATGCCAATTAGTTCTGAATCATTTATTTTAGTTCCATATCCGTCTTTTCTATCATCTAAAAGAACTGAATAGCCCATATCGGAGAGCTCTTCATAAAGCTTCAAAGCTGTTGATGTAATTTCTTTATTTTTGTGATGACCAATTGAGATTATATTTATATCAAATGGGGCAATATTGTGTGGCCAAATAATACCTTTTTCATCATGATTTTGTTCAATGGCTGCAGCAACAAGCCTTGATACTCCTATTCCGTAGCAGCCCATGTAAAGAGTTGAAGCTTCTCCATTTGAATCTAGAACATTTGCTTTCATAGATTTGGCATATAGTTTCCCCAGTTTAAAAATATGTCCTACTTCAATACCTTTCTTAATTTCTATTGTTCCTTTACCATCTGGAGAGGGTTTACCTTCAAGTATGCTTATATCTTGTCCTTCTTCTAAAAGAAGCTCAGTATTAATTGCAAATTCAGATGAGTCACTTACAGCAATTGTATCTTCGCCGTTTTCAGCAATTACGTGAAATTCTTCAGAACTATCTCCTCCAATTGCTCCAGAGTCTGCAGCAGAAATTTTGAATTCAAGACCAATTCTTTCAAGTACTTTTTTATATGTTTCTCTCATAATTAAGTATGTTTCTTGAAGGGATTCTTCGTCAATGTTGAAGCTATATGAATCTTTCATTAAGAATTCTCTACCTCTCATGATCCCATATCTAGGTCTAACCTCGTCTCTAAATTTAGTTTGAATCTGATAAATATTTAATGGAAGTTCTTTATAGCTTTTTACATTATTTCTAATAATGTCAGTAATAACTTCTTCGTGTGTGGGACCTAAACAAAAATCTCTATCATGCCTATCTTTGATTCTAAGTAATTCAGGACCCATTTTTTCCCATCTTTTTGTTTCTTCCCATAATTCCCTTGGCTGAACCATTGGCATAAACACCTCTTGAGCACCAGAATTATCCATTTCTTCTCTAACAATATTTTCAACTTTTTTTAGAACTTTTAAGCCTAGTGGTAGCCAAGTATAGATACCTGAAGCCACTTTACGTATCATGCCCGAACGTAGCATTAATTTATGACTTACAACTTCTGCTTCTTGAGGAGCATCCTTAAGAGTAGGTAATAGTAGCTTTGAAAATAACATAGTTTATAATTTTATCTTTTTTTGAGGACTTATGCCGATTTATGACTACAAATGTTCTAAATGTGAACATGAAATTGAGGTAATTCAAAAAATTAATGATAAACCAAAAGAGGTTTGTCCCAAATGCAATAAAAAAGGCCTTAAGAAGCAAGTCTCAGCACCTTCTTTTAGGCTAAAAGGCGGTGGGTGGTATGAAACAGACTTTAAAACAGGCAAAAAGAAAAATATAGCTTCAAATGATGGTGCAAAAAATGACAAAACAAAAGAAACTTCCAAAACAGACTCCAAGAAAGGGTCCAAACAAGATAAAATTAAAAAGTGAATAGGGAAATATCATGAAATCTCATTATTGTGGTGAAATTACATCATCTAATCTCAAAGAGAAAGTTACTATTTGTGGATGGATACATAGAAGAAGAGATCATGGAGGAGTAATTTTTTTAGATGTAAGGGATATAAAAGGTATATGCCAAGCTGTCGTAAATCCTGATAATAAAGAATCATTCCAATTAGCAGAATCAATAAGAAACGAATTTGTTGTTCAGATAGAAGGCGTTGTAAGAAATAGACTTGAAGGAACAATAAATAAAAATATGCAAACTGGTGAAATTGAGATTGAGGTCGCTAATATTAATATTCTTAGCAAAGCAAACACTCCAGTTTTTCCAATAGACGAATATCAGGAAGTTAATGAAGATGTAAGATTAAAGAATAGGGTACTTGATCTTAGACGCCCAGAAATGAATGATCGAATTATTAAAAGATCAAAAATTACTTCTTTAATTAGAAACTACCTTGATAAAAATGAATTTCATGAGATTGAAACACCAATTTTAACTAAAGCTACTCCTGAAGGCGCCAGAGATTATATTTTACCAAGCAGAGTTCAGCCAGGTAGCTTCTTCGCATTACCTCAATCACCTCAATTATTTAAACAACTGTTGATGATTGGAGGCTTAGATAAATATTATCAAATTGCACGATGTTTTAGAGATGAGGATTTGAGGGCAGACAGACAACCAGAATTCACTCAAATTGATATTGAGGCATCTTTCGTTAGTCAGGAAGAAATCATGAAGCTTAGCGAAAAGATGATTCAAGATGTAATTAAAGAATTTTCTGGAGAAAAACTTGATAAATTTGAGGTGATTGATTGGCATGATGCTATGGAGGAATATGGTTGTGACAAACCAGATTTAAGAATTCCCTTAAAGCTTAAAGAAATATCAGATCTTGTTATTGACGAGGAATTCAAAGTATTCTCTGATCCAGCTAAAAAGGAAGGTTCAAGAGTGGTTGCTTTAAAAGTGCCAAACGGAAATACAATGTCAAGAGGTCAAATTGATGACTACACAAGATTTGTATCTAAGTTGGGTGCAAAAGGGCTTGCTTATATAAAGATTAATGATGTTAAAGATCTTGAAAATGGCATTCAGTCTCCCATATTGAAGTTTTTAACTAAAAAAACAATTCAAAATATTTTTAAAACTCTTAAAGTGAAAACAGACGATTTAATCTTTTTTGGAGCTGGAAGCGAATCTGTTGTTAACTTATCAATGAGTAGTCTCATAAAAAAATTAGGACATGATTTAGATTTATATGTTTCAAAGTGGGCTCCTTGCTGGATAGTGAATTTTCCAATGTTTGAATTAAATGCCGAAGGATGTCTAACACCGCTTCATCATCCTTTTACCTTACCAAAAGCCTCAAAAAAAGAACTTTTGGAAGATCCAGCTAGTATGCTTGCATATGCTTACGATGTTGTTTTAAATGGGTATGAGATTGGTGGCGGTTCTTTGAGAATTTATGATAAAAATATGCAGGAAACAATTTTTAGCATTCTCAACATCTCAAAAGAAGAGGCTGAAAATAAGTTTGGCTTCTTATTAAAAGCTCTCTCTTCAGGATGTCCTCCTCATGGCGGTATTGCTTTTGGACTAGATAGAATTGTTATGTTAGTTACCGATACTACTAACATAAGAGATGTAATTGCATTTCCAAAAACGCAAAGCGCAGCTTGTCTTTTAACTGATGCTCCAAGTAAGGTTGATAAAGAACAGCTTGAAGAACTTAAGATAATCAGCACACATAAGGAAGAATAGTTTATGGCTGGTCATTCAAAGTGGGCAAACATAAAACATAGAAAGGCCAGACAAGACGCTTCTCGAGGAAAAGTTTGGACTAAAGTAATAAGAGAAATAACAGTTGCAGCAAAAGATGGCCCAGACCCTAATGATAATCCAAGACTTAGGTTGGCACTTGAAAAGGCAAATTCAGCAAATATGCCAAAAGATACAATCAAAAGAGCAATTGAGAAAGGCTCTGGGACTGGAGAAACTGGAGAGCTCCAAGAAATTATATTTGAGGGTTATGGACCTGGTGGCGTAGCTATTTTAGTTGAAACTATGACAGATAATAGGAATAGAACTGTTTCTGATGTAAGGCATGCTTTTTCAAAATTTGGAGGCAATCTTGGCACAGATGGCTCAGTCTCTTACTTATTTAAAAAAATTGGAATAATTCATATGAAAAAAAATTATTCTGAAGAAAAACTTATGGAGCATGTCATTGAATCGGGTGCGCAAGACTTTACAGAAGAAGATGATTTTTTTGAAGTAACAACTGAAGTAAATAATTTTAATAATGTAATCGATTTTTTTAAAGATCATGAAATCGATTATATGAATGCACAACTTACACTTCGAGCAGAAACACTTGTAAATCTTGATCAAGATATGTCTGAAAAAGTTTTGAATATTATGGAATTTATGGATGATCTTGATGATGTTCAAGAGGTTCATACCAATGCAGAATTTCCAGAAAATTTTGAGATAAAGGGATAGATTTTGTCAATTAATTCACGAAATAAGGGAGCTGCATTTGAGAGACAAATTGCAAATGCGCTTATAAATGATCTTAAACTTAAGAATCCAGTAAAAAGAATTTTAGAACAAACTAGAACAAAAGAGCTACCTGATCTCATGTTAGGTAGATGGTGCATAGAATGCAAAGCCTATGGCACTGGCGCAGAACCTAGACCGGATTGGTGGGAGCAAGTACTAGTATCATCTAATCAGGAAGGTATGAGGCCAGCACTTGTTTATAAATTTAATAATAGACCCATAAAAGTTCGTATACTAGCAAACTCAATAAATAATAATATTCAGAATAATCTAGTAACTGTTGATCTTTTATGGCCAGATTTTATTCAAATATTGCTTGAATTGTTTCAAGAAGATATAGAGCTGCATGAAAAAAATTATCAAGTGTAAAGATACAGAATTTACAATATATGTTGAGGATACTGATTTTCAAGGTGTTGTTTATCATGCAAATTACTTGAAATATTTTGAAAGATCAAGATCTGAATTTTTATTTGATTCAGGTATTTCCCAGAGAGACCTAAGAGATAAAAACTCAGCATTTGTAATTAAAAGTATCAAAATTAACTTTATTTCAGCTGCTCAACTTGGAGATCAGATTACTGTTCAATCAAATGTTGAAAAAAAATCAAATGCAAGGATGATTTTTTACCAAAAAATTGTAGATAAAATTTCAGGAAATGAGTTTGTTAATGGTCAAGTAGAGGTTTGTTATATAAATCTTTTAACAAAAAAACCAAAAAAGTTCCCTGATGATTTATTATTAATTTTTTAAGAGAGTTATGTTATGAATGAGATTTCGGTTTTAAATCTAATATTAGAAGCTGGCATTGTTGTAAAAATAGTAATGCTAATTTTGTTTATAGCGTCAATACTTTCATGGATTGTTATTGTCGAGAGATCTAATTTTTTTAGAAAAGTAAAAAGTGCTAATGATAACTTTCTCAGGAAATTTTGGAGTGGTAAAGATCTAGACATGTTATACAAGGAGGTTTTAAAAGATGAATCTTTGTATGGAGCAAGAAACTTATTTAAAAACTCCTTTGAGGAATTCAACTCATTTAAAGATGTTAATAACATATCTGATTTAGATTTAGAGACCATTAATCGCTCTATGAGAGTTTCAATTGCATCCGATGAAGAAGAAATGAATAAATATATGTCTTTTCTAGCTAATGTTGGTTCTGTCAGTCCATACATTGGTTTATTAGGAACCGTATGGGGGATAATGACGTCATTTATGGGTCTTTCGGATGCCACTCAAGCAACAATAAATGCAGTTGCTCCAGGAATATCCGAAGCATTAATTGCAACAGGAATGGGATTATTTGCTGCAATTCCAGCTGTTATTGCTTTCAATAAATTTACATCCGAGTCAGAAACTATAAGTCAAGGAACATTAATTTTTGCAGAAGAACTAGCAAGTATTTTTTATAAACAATCAGTTAACAAAAGTAATGATATATAGATTAGCTAGAAAGAAAAATCTCAAAGCTGAAATAAATGTAGTTCCTTATATTGATGTAATGTTAGTGTTGTTGATCATATTTATGGTCTTGTCACCTTTATTAATCCAAGGTGTAGAAGTTAACTTGCCTCAGACAGATACTACAAAAATGAGCATCCAAAATGAACCTCTGGTAATTTCAATTGATAAAAATGGCAACTATTTTATAAATGTTGGTGAAGAATCTTTAATAATAGATTTGGATGAACTAAAAAGAAAATCACAAATCATTTTTGAGGCAAATCCCGAAATTGAGGTTGTTTTTCAAAGTGATAGAGAAGTGGCATTTGATTTTGTTGCAAAAGCAATGGCATCTGTTCAGAGTGTTGGAATTACAAAAGTGGGAATTGTAACTAGCGGCTATGAGAATTAATAAAGCATTTTTGGAAGCTTCATTTATTTCTTTTTTAATTCACGCTTCAATTATTTTATACTTATTAGGATTTTTTTACTTTGAATCTCCTAAAAAAGCTTTTTTAAGTAAGCCTATAGAAGTAAATCTATTGTTTGAAGATACCTCAAACAAAAAGCAAGAAGTTATTAAAGAAATTTCTAAATCAAATGATTTCAAAGAAGATATAAGTTATAACGAAGCTATTCCTGAAAAATCAATATCCTTCGATTCGTTAATTAAAAATATTAAAATTGATGAATTGATTGTTGAGGAAGAACTCATTTCAAATAGTTCTCAAGACAAACAGATAGAGTTATACAGCTCATTAATAATTCAAACCATACAATCTGCATGGAGAAAGCCTATAAATTTACCAAATGATCTCGTATGTGATTTAAGACTATCAATAAATAAAAATGGGAGAATCATAAATGTTAATCTCATAAAAAGTAGTGGTAATTTAAGGTTTGATAATTCAGCAATCAAAGCAGTTCAAAGGGTCGAAACTTTTAGTTTTCTTAAAAATATCTCCTTCAGTCTTTATAACAATAACTTTAGAAATATAGTTATCACATTTAATCCGTCATGAAAAAGATTTATCTTACATTGTTTTTTACTATTACATTATCGTCTGAGTTAATTCTTGAAATAACACAAGGTACAGAAAATCCTTTTAGAGTCGCTTTATTAGAATTTGATGGAGATAAAAATATTTCCAATCAAATTGATAACATTATTAAAAATAACTTAAAAAGATCAGGAGAATTTCAGATATTTGAGAGTTCTGATTTACTCTCAATCCCATCCAATGAAAGTGAAGTTATTTTTAATGATTTCAAAATTTTAAACATTGATTATTTGGTCATGGGTAAAATAAAAAAAGATGGATCAAGTCTATCTGTAATTTATGAAGTTTATGAAATCAAAAGAGGAAAAAAAATTAGGACGTCTACTGTATTTGGGATTCCAAACAAAAATAGACAACTTGGCCATTACATAAGTGACGGAATCTACGAAGAGATTACAGGTATTAAAGGCATAGCTTCCACAAAAATTCTTTACATAACTGAAAATGAAAGTTTCAATTTAGTTATTGCAGACGCAGATGGAAGTAATGAACAAATTCTTTTAAAAAGCAATGAGCCTATAATTTCACCTTCATGGTCTCCAGATTCAAAAAAAGTTGCATACGTTTCTTTTGAGTCTGGTATGGCAAAAGTTTATATTCAGGATATAGCATCTGGTGAAAGAGAACTAGCAATTAAAAATCCATATCAGATTAGCTCACCATCTTGGTCTCCAGATGGAAAATTCTTATCACTTACTATGTATCAAGATGGAAATGCCGAAATTTATATTCTTAATTTAAAGAATAAAAATCTAACAAGGCTAACCAAACACTATTCGATTGATACAGAGTCATCATGGTCTCCAAAAGGATCTAAAATAATTTTTACATCCGGAAGATCAGGATCGCCACAGTTATACGAGTTAGACTTAAGGCGATCTAACGCAAAACCTAAGAGACTTACGTTTGATGGAAACTATAATGCTAAAGGTACATATTTGCCAAATAATGAGGGGATTGTATTTGTGCATAGAGAGAACAAAAATTTTCAGATAGCAATTAAATATTTTAGTGAAAATTTTATAAGACCACTAACTAACGCACAATTAGACGAATCTCCTAGCATTTCACCTAATGGAAATGTTATAGTCTACGCTATAAAAGATAAGGGTATGGGATTGTTAGCTGGGGTAACTTTAAGTGGCGCAAAGTTTAGATTGCCTGCTAGAAAAGGTTCAGTTAGAGAGCCATCATGGTCAGGATTTTTAAGATAATTTATTAGGAGAAGATATGTATTTATTTAAAAATATTTTTAATTTTTTTATTGGCTTATTATTTTTAGCTTCATGTTCAAGCATGAATGTTACTGAGGAGAAAGTTTACTCCAGTGATGTAAAAACTATAGAAGCATCATCTTTTAATAACGAAAATATCACTTACGATAGCAAAGCAGTTTTTGCAAGCGCAACAGTATATTTTGAATTTGATAAATCAAACTTGACTAGTAAATCTATACAAACACTTAAAGGTGCTGTGAGTGCATTAAATGAAAATGAATCAATTAAAATCTCTCTTGCAGGCCATGCTGATGAGAGAGGAACAAGAGAATATAACTTGGCTCTTGGACAAAGAAGAGCTGAAACTGTAAGTAGTTATTTGATTTTAAATGGTATTGATAAAAATAGAATTACAGTTAAGAGCTTTGGCGAAGAAAGGCCTGCAGTTTTTGGAAATGATGAATCGAGCTATGCTAAGAATAGGAGAGTTGAAATAAATTAATGTATTTAAAATCAAATTTAATTTACTACTTTTTTATTATTTTATTCTTGCCTATCTTAGTTCTTAGTAACGAAAATGAGGATATTAAATCTGATATTTTATTCTTAAAAATTCAAGAGCTCGAATCAGAGATTGCGGAATTAAGAAATAAAATAGAGACTCAAAATTTTCTTATTGAAAAGCTGTTAAGAGAATCCTTGGCCGAAAGTAATGATTATGATTCAGATAATCTAGAGACTTTAACATCAAATGCAGATATAAGATTTGACGGAATTGATGATCCCAAAAGTAAAGATCAAATATATTCTGCTGCAATACTGGCTCTAGAGGAACAAAATTTTGATAAAGCATTTAATTTGTTCACGTACTTTGTAGAGAGCTTTGTTGATGATGAAAAAATACCACTTTCATATTTTTGGCTCGGAGAAATAAGTTTCATCAAAAATGATCTTGAAAATTCTAAAATTTTTTTTCTTGAGTTAATTAGTTTAAATCCAAGTCACTACAGAGTACCTCTAGCACATAAAAAACTTGGAGACATTTATTTAAAAACTAATGATGTTGAAAGTGCAAAAGAAAAATATAATTATGTTGTTAGAGAATATCCAAATAATACAGCATCATCCTTAGCCTTGCAGATATTGAAAAATATGGAATAATCACCATCTTCTAGTATGTATTACTATCAAAGTGGGTCGCTAGCTCAGCTGGTAGAGCAGTTGGCTTTTAACCAATTGGTCACAGGTTCGAATCCTGTGCGACCCACCATTCTTAGGAGTATTCTTTGGTAACTTTTTTGAAGAATCAAATTTCAAAAGATTCTATTTTAGGCTCCTTTTTATTTTTCTTAGTTCTCTCATCTTGGTACATTCTCAGACCAGTTAGAAATGAGATGGCTGTTTCAAACGTAGATGAGTTGCCATATCTTCTAGCTGCAGGAGCTTTGTTGATGCTGCTAATAAATCCTTTATATTCTTGGATAGCTTCAAGATCGAATTTAATAAAAACTATAACGGTTTGTTATTCATTTTTAATATTGAACTTATTGCTTTTTTTGTTTAGCTGGACAGTTTTAGATTTTAGTGATTCTGCTTGGCTTGGAAGAATATTTTATGTTTGGTGCAACATATACTCATTCTTTATAGTTTCATTATTTTGGGTTGTGATAATTAATACATATAGAAATTCAAGAAAAAGATCATTTTATGGAGTGATTATGGCAGGAGGTTCTCTTGGGGCAGTTTTTGGCTCAGAGATCTCTAAAAGATTTTCAAGTTCTTTTGATGAACTTGGTATAGGGTTATTTAGTTTATCTGCAGCTCTTTTTCTTTTTTTTGCAATGCTATTGGCAATATATATATTGTCAATTTCAAAAAGTGATAAAGCTTCGGATATTAATAATGCTGGTGGTGGAAGTCTTGATGCAATTAGTAACTCTTTAAAGATCAAAGAGATTAGAAATATTGCTGGATACGTATGGATTTGGACAGCATTAATGACTATACAGTGGATAACAGCAATTAATATAGTTGAGAACTGGTCTCAAGACTCTGAGCAAAGATTAAGATTCTTCGCAACAATTGAACAGGTTGTATCACCATTAACTTTGATAGTCCAATTATTCCTAACAAATTTAATTATCAAAAAAGTTGGAATAAAGAAAATTTTAATAATTTATGGCTTTTTATTTTGCATCGCATTTTTGATATATGGCCTTATGCCATCAATAATAGCTGTTGCATTTGTAACTGTCTTTTTGAGAATTTTTGAGTATGGAATTAATAAACCAACAAGAGAAATTATTTTTAGTACTTTTGAAAAGAATGATAGGTATAAGTCGACTGTATTTATTGATACCTTCATTTCAAGATTTGGAGATTTATCAGGAAGCGCATTTATTACATTAGGAAAATTTACAAATATTGCGGCAAATAGTTTCCCACTGATAGCAATACCCATTGCTGGTCTTCTTTCAATTCTGGGGATTCAGATATCAAAAAAAATAAAATTTAAAGACCTCTAGATTCATTAATCTTATCTTTAATATCAATTATTTTAGTCATTATCCTGTCTGCAACCTGAAAGTTATTTTGAACGAGTTTTAAAGCAAATTCTAACTGATTCACAGCTCTTTCATTTTGTCCTAAAAGTAAAAAATATTCAGCTCTACTTTGATGATAGCCAATAATATTTTTACTACTTCTCTGAATTTCAGATAAAAGCAACCAAAGTTCAGGATTTGAATTTTTTCTAAGTAATTGATCTCTAATAATCTCTTCAGATTCAAAATATTTTTTCATTGCAAGCAAAATTTTTGATTTAGAAATCGAAAGGGGATAATTACGTGGAGATATTTCTAAAAACTCATTTGCAAGATTCAATGCATTTTCATATTCTCCGTAATCCAAAAGAATATCAATTTTTGTATTATTTAATACAAGGTTTTTAGGATACAAAGAAATTAAATTTTCAATTAAAGCTATGCTCTCTTTATATTGATTATTCTTTTGATAAGCTAGCGCAAGACCGTATTTATTTGAATCTGATGGGTTTTCATTAAATCTTTCTTTAAAGTTTCTTAATGAGTTTGAGGGGATGTTTTCATAATATATTTCTAATCTTGCTTTCATCAATGAAAACTCAAGAGAATCTCTCTTGGTTCCTTCGCTTGATAAGTTTTCTGCTGCATTAAATGCATCACTAATTCTAGAGGATGATAAAGGATGAGTAAGCAAAAATTCTGGTGGTAAATCACCTGATAACCTTCTGATTTCATTCATGTTTTCAAACATTTCACCCATTGAATCAGGGTGATATCCAGCCTTCACAAGATTATCAAATCCAACTCTGTCTGCTTCTCTTTCAAAAAGACGACTATATCGTAAACTTTGGGATTGAAGTATTGCAGGACCAACAGCAATAGCATTTGGGTTATTGCTAATCAGCGCTATTGCAATAGATGAGACCATTACCAATGCTGAAGCAAGATTGCTGTCTTGGGACTTGAGAACATTTCTTGCAAAATGTCTTTGACTAAGATGAGCTAGTTCGTGAGCAAGAACAGATGAAAACTGACCTTCATTGTCAGAGTAAAGAAATAGCCCACCGTTTACTCCAATAATACCACCAGGAGCTGCAAATGCGTTCAATGAAGGGTCATCAATGAGCAAAAGTGTGAAAGATCTATCTTTCACCTGACTATACTCAGAGAGTCTGTAAATTAAATATTCTGTGTAATCAAAAATAAGTGGATCAGATATTATAGGAGCTTGAGAATATACTTGTTGTAAAAATCTCTCACCAATCGCTTTTTCTTGTGCTGAAGACACAGCTCCTGAAACTCTATCACCAAGTTCTGGTAGTTTAATTTTATTAATATTTTCATCAAATGATGCCACATTAAATGAAGAGACAAGTAATAAAAAATAGAGAAATGTAACTTTCATCAATAAAATAATATATAAAATTAATTATTAGAACATCTTATCAAAGCAAAAGTTTAATATTTTTTATTTAAATCTTATATATAATGGACTAAATATTATTATGATTGAACATATTTCAAATATATTTAAAAGAGTTTTTAATAGTGAAGAAACTATTATATTTTCTTTAATAATTGTTTTTTCTCTTTTAGTTTTAGGTTTTTTTATTCAAGTTTTAACTCCTTTTATAATAAGCATTATTGTTGCATATTTGCTTGTTGGTCTTCAGAAAAAGATTGAGACCTATAACATTAGTCAACCTATCTCAACAGTTATTGCATTTTCAATATTTATAATTATTGGTGCAGCAATGTTTACATGGTTAATACCTTTGCTATATGTTCAAATGCAATCATTTATTCTAGATATCCCAAGGTTATTTAATGATTTTTTAAATTTTGTTTCTACAATTCCTGCCGCTTTTCCAGAATTAGTAAATTCAGATCAAATTAGTGTATTTTTTCAGGCAGTTTCTTCAGAATTAAGTTCAATTACTCAAAATATAGTAAAGTCCTCAATATCTGGTATTCAAAGCACTATCACGACTCTTTTATACATAATATTATTTCCTATACTGGTATATTTTTTCCTTTTTGATAGAAAAAACATAATTGAAGGGTGCCTTAAAATTATTCCTGGAGACAGAGCAATGTTGTCTCAAGTTTGGTCTGAAATGGATGTCCAGCTTAGTAATTATGTAAGAGGTAAAGTACTTGAAATATTTATAGTAGGAGTTGCAGCAGCTATTTTGTTTGCTTCTTTTGGATTAAATTATGGAGCATTACTTGCTGTTTTAGTTGGATTGTCAGTATTAATTCCTTTTGTAGGAGCATTTTCAGTTACGATTCCAATAGTAATAATTGGCTTGTTACAATTTGGTCTCGGCCCACAGTTTTATTTATTAATAGGCCTATATCTTTTACTACAGTTTATAGATGGAAATTTATTAGTTCCAATTATTTTCTCTGAGGCTGTGAAACTTCATCCTATAATAATAATTCTTGCTGTATTTATATTTGGAAGTATGTTTGGCTTCTGGGGCGTGTTCTTCTCAATACCTCTTGCTACATTTATAAAAGCTGTTTGGAATGCCTGGCCAAAAATGGCATCTTCAAATGAAGAATAAGTTTCATTTTGTTTTAATATTAATATTTATGCCAATGATTAGTGGTGAGAATTTTGGAATTGTAGTTCATGGCGGAGCTGGTGTTATGTCCACTCTTACTCAAGATCAACAAGATGCTATCAAACTAAAGGTATCTGAGACCCTAATGTCATCTTACAAGATACTTAAGAATGGTGGTTCCAGCTTGGATGCAGTTGAGTTTGCTGTATCTGAGTTTGAAGATTCACCTTTATTTAATGCTGGCAAGGGTTCAGTTTATACTTCAAACGAAACTCAAGAAATGGATGCTTCAATTATGTTCGGATTAGACAGATCTTCTGGAGCAGTCGCATCAGTAAAAATTATAAAAAATCCTATAAGACTTGCTAGGAAAGTTTTGGAAGAAACAAATCATATTTTTTTAGTTGGAGATGGAGCTGAATCTTTTGCAAAAAATATTGGAGTAGATGTTGTGGAACCAAATTACTTTTACTCTGAAAAAAATCTTAAAAGGTTAAGAAAAGTCAAAAATAAACTAACAAATAATTATGCCATTCAAGACAAAATTGGAACAGTTGGCGCTGTCGCTATTGACAAAGATGGCAACATCTCCGCTGCAACTTCAACAGGAGGGATGACAAATAAAATGCCTGGAAGAGTAGGAGATTCTCCAATAATTGGTTCAGGCACATGGGCTCAGAATGGTGTTTGTGGAGTATCATCAACAGGACACGGAGAATTCTTTATTAAATATCAAGTAGCTCGAGAAGTTTGCTCAAGAATGGAATATCTAAATCAAACACTAGAAAATTCATCAAAAAATGTGATTGAGGAATTAAAAGAAATTGGTGCTACTGGTGGTTTAATTGCTATTGATAAGGATGCTAATATATCAACTCCATTTAATACTGCAGGTATGGTCAGAGGAAGCATTACCAACAAAATTGATCTAAGTGTAGAAATTTACTAAAGAAGCTTCACAGCCTCGAGTACTTCTAGAACGTGACCCTTTACTTTAACAGAACGCCATTCCCTAGCAACTTTACCGTCAGACGAAATTAAAAAAGTTGATCTATCGACCCCAACATACTCTTTACCATACATAGATTTAAGCTTCATTACATCAAATGATTTGCACATTTTTTCATCAGGGTCTGATAGTAACTCAAATGGAAATAATTGTTTTTGTTTAAAATTTTCATGTGATTTAACACTATCTCTTGAAACACCTAGAATTTCAGTATTATATTTCTGAAATTCTTTATAATTATCTCTGAAGTCTTGTCCCTCAGTAGTGCAGCCTGGTGTGCTATCTTTTGGATAAAAATATATAACTAAATTTTTACCTTTGAAATCATCAAAAGATAGATATTTATTACTTGTACAATCTCCTGAAAAGTCAGGACATTTTTTTCCTTCTAGTTGTTTATCCATATTTTTGGTCCATAAATTTAAAAAAAAATAGTGTATAGTCTTATTTTTACTTATTTTTAAAATGATGCAAGTCTTAAATGGAAGTATAGTTGCTTTAGTAACACCAATGATTGAAAGTGGTGATGTAGATTATGATGCTCTCGAGAAATTAATTGATTGGCACATTGCAAATGGTACAAATGGAATTGTATCAGTTGGTACAACTGGTGAGTCAGCAACTTTAAATTTAGAGGATCACCTTAAAGTCATAAAACATACTGTAGATTATGCAAAATTAAGAATTCCTATAATTGCTGGAACTGGTGCAAATAGTACTGCAGAAGCTTTAGAACTTACACAAGAATCGAAAAATCTTGGAGCTGACTTCGCACTTATAGTAACTCCATACTACAATAAACCAAGTCAAAAAGGACTCATTAGTCACTATACAAAAATTGCTGACAATGTTGATATACCTCAAATTTTATATAACGTTCCATCAAGAACAGCTTGTGATTTACTTCCATCCTCTGTTGAAATTCTATCAAGTCATGAAAATATAATTGGCATCAAAGAGGCAGTTGATAGCGAAAGTAGAATTAGTGAACTTGTAGATATTAAACATAAAGATAATAATTTTCTTCTTCTTTCAGGTGACGATCCGTCATTTCTTAAAATGATGAAAAAAGGAGGAGATGGAGTGATTTCTGTAACCGCAAATATAGTTCCAAACCTTATATCTGAAATTTGTTCCTTGGCATTAGATGATAAATTTGAGGAAGCATCTACTATAAATAAGAAATTACAAAATCTTTATGAACTTTTATTTGTAGAATCTAATCCTGTTCCTGCCAAGTGGATGCTCTATAAAATGAACTTAATTAAGTCCTTTATTAGATTACCTCTTGTTGAACTAGATGTGAAATATCATGAAAATGTTTTAAATGAAATGCTAAAATTAGAAATTATATGAAAAAACTTATTTTTTTTGTTCTTTTGTCATCTATTTGTACATCATGTTCGATGATTGGAGGACCTGATGGATATTTTCCAGATAAGAAATATGATTTTTTAGAGGAAGAAATTCAAGAGGACATTGAGATTCCTGATGAAATGTATTTACCTAACATTGAAAACCATTATCCTGTAAATAATCCTTCAAAAATTGAAGAAACTCTTGAGATTCCAAAACCAAGACAGATTTTTGCGTCATCAGGTGACAGCTCTGTTCAGTTAAGAAGATTAGGGGAATTAATGTGGATTTATATAGAAACTTTACCATCAACATCTTGGCCAATATCAAAAAATTATTGGGATACTTCAGCATATGAAGTTACAAGAGCTGATCCGTTGATAGGAGAAATCGATATTGATTTTAATCAAACCTCAAGATTACTAATGAAGGTTGAGCATGGAATAAAAGAGGCTTCAACAGAAGTGTTTTTGTTAAAAGTTAATAAAGCAACTGGTCAGATTGAAAGCGATCCAGAATTTATTCAATCACAGATGGAAATAATGCTAGATTATTATGCAGATTCTTTATCAAATTTTTCTGGTACTTCTTTGGCGGCTCAAAACCTTAATGAAATGAGAAAAGCACAAATATTTACAGAAGACGGTATGACTGTAATTGCTTTAGATCTTAACTTCGATAGAGCTTGGTCTTCTGTAAGTAAGGCACTTGATAATGCAGAAATTGTTACAAATGACAGAGATAGAAGCAGAGGATTATTTTTTGTGAGCTATGCTGAGGAGGTTGACCGAAGATTTTTTGGTCTATTTGGTGGTAGAAATTCTGATCAATCTCGTAATGATTTAAAACTTAGCGAAGAAGCTCAATTTGAAATCTCAATCACTCAAGAAAATGACAAATCCATTGTAAGAGCTGTGTCAAAAAGTGGTAATATTGAAGAGTCTGAAAAATTATTATCTAAAATTAATGAATCTTTAAGCTAATGAAAAAAATTAAAGAAATAACTAAAGGAAAAGCTAAGTCAATGTTCACTACTGAAAATGATGATTATTTGGTTATGCATTTCAGTGATGATACTTCAGCCTTTGATGGGAAGAAAAAAGAAGCGCTTCTAGGAAAAGGAGCTGTAAATAATCAGTTCAATGCATTTATCATGGATCATCTAGAACAAAATGGCGTTGAAACTCATTTAATCGAAGTAATAGATGCTACTGATTCTTTAGTATATAAATTAGAAATGTTTCCTATTGAGTGTGTTATTAGAAATAGAGCATCAGGATCAATTTGCAAAAGACTTGGTACAGAAGATGGATTAATTTTAGAAAATCCGTTATTTGAGTTCTTTCTTAAAGATGATGATCTTGGAGATCCGCTTATTAATGATGAGCACATAATTTCATTTGAATGGGCTGATTCAAATCAAATCCAAGAAATGAAGAAGCAAACATATTTAGTGAATGAAATACTGTCAAAATTATTTCTTGATTCTGGGCTCATATTGGTCGACTTTAAAGTCGAATTTGGAGTCTATAAAGATAAAATCTTACTTGCAGATGAATTTACTCCTGATGGTTGTAGATTATGGGATGTAAATACCTTGAAGAAGATGGATAAGGATCGTTTTAGACAGGGTTTAGGTGACGTTGTCGAGTCATATCATCAAGTTGCCGAACGATTAGGTATGAATATCGAAACTTGACTAAATTAGTCAGGTATTTATAATGCATTCGTGAGACTTACTACAAAAAGCAGATATGCTGTTAGCGCACTTACAGAATTAAGTTTTCTACAGTCCTCTGGACCAGTTTCTCTAAGTGATATATCAGTAAATCAAAATATAGAATTAACTTATCTAGAACAAATTTTTAGAAAGTTAAGAATTGCAGGAATTGTAAAAAGTATTCGTGGAAGAAATGGTGGATATCTTTACGCAAAGAATCCCTCTGAAATATCTATAATGCAAGTGATGAATGCGGTTGATGAAGTTATTGATGCAACAAAATGTAATGGGACATCTTCATGTCAAAATGGAAAAAAATGTGTTACACATGATCTTTGGCATGATTTAAATATTATTGTAGAAGACTATTTAGACAAAATAACCATTGAAAGTCTTGTAGAAACAAATACTAGTCCATATATTAAGGTTAAAGAGATAAATTAAATGAGCACACAATCAACAATTTATTTAGACTATGCATCAACTACACCAGTTGATCCAAGAGTTGCCACTAAGATGATGGAATTTCTTACTCCTGAGGGTGAATTTGGTAATCCTGCGTCACGGTCTCATCGTTTTGGTTGGAAAGCTGATGAGGCAGTAGAAGAAGCAAGATCACATGTTGCTAATCTAGTTAATTGCGATCCTAGAGAGATTGTATGGACTTCTGGAGCTACTGAAGCTGACAATCTTGCAATAAAGGGAGTTGCAAGATTTTACAAATCAAAAGGTAATCACATAATTACATCAAAAATTGAACACAAGGCTGTTTTAGATCCGTGCAGACAACTTGAGAGAGAAGGTTTTGAAGTTACTTATTTAGATCCAGATGAATCAGGAGTAATCACTCCGGATTCAGTTAAATCAGCTATCCAAGATAATACTGTCCTCGTTTCAATAATGCATATCAACAATGAACTTGGTACAGTGAATGACATTGAAAAAATTGGAGAGGTGACTAGGAAACATGGGGCATTTTTTCATGTTGATGCAGCACAAAGCACTGGAAAAGTAGATATCGATTTACAAAAAATATGTGTAGATTTAATGTCATTCTCAGCTCATAAAACATACGGACCAAAAGGCATTGGAGCTTTGTATGTTCGAAGAAAGCCTAGAGTCAGGCTTGAGGCACTTATTCATGGTGGAGGTCATGAGAGAGGCATGAGATCAGGTACTCTGGCAACTCATCAGATTGTTGGAATGGGCGAGGCCTTTAGACTAGCCAGTAAAGAAATGAAAGAAGATCATAATAAAATTGTTAAATTCCATGAAAAGTTTTTAGATAAAGTAAAGGAAATAGATCATGTTTACATAAATGGAGATCTTGATAATAAAGTTCCAAACATTTTAAATGTGAGTTTTAATTTTGTTGAAGGTGAATCATTGATAATGGGTTTAAAAGATATAGCTGTATCATCAGGATCTGCATGCACTTCAGCAAGCTTAGAGCCTTCATATGTTCTCAGAGCTTTGGGAAGAAAAGATGAATTAGCACATAGCTCTATAAGATTTTCTTTTGGAAGATTCACAAGTGACGATGACGTCAACAATACACTAGATATTTTGGGAAATGTTGTTCATAGATTAAGAGAGCTTTCACCACTTTGGGAAATGCACCTTGATGGTATTGATCTGGACACAGTCGAATGGAATGCACACTAGGAGATATTTATGGCATATAGTAAAAAAGTTGTTGAAAAGTTTGAAAATACACTAAATAACCCTGAAGCTTTCAAGGTTGGGCGATTTGATCCTAAAGATACAAATGTAGGGACCGGAATGGTCGGCGCACCTGCTTGTGGTGATGTTATGAAACTTCAAATAAAGTGTGAACCAAAAGGAAATACACATGTAATTAAAGATGTAAAGTTCAAAACTTATGGCTGTGGCTCTGCAATTGCTTCATCTAGCGAATTAGTAGAAATGTTAATTGGTAAAACATTAGAGGAGGCAAAAGCAATTAAAAATGTTGAAATAGTCGAAGCGCTAGAACTTCCACCAATAAAAATTCATTGTTCAGTTCTTGCTGAAGATTCTATAAGACAAGCAATTGAAGATTACGAAGCTAAACAATAAGAATAATGGATAAATTAAAATCCTCAGATATTAACTTTTCTGACAGCGCTATTAACCATTTTAGTAAAGTTTTAAAAAAAAGAGGTTATGGAGAAGGAATTAGGCTTGGAGTAAAAGAAGCTGGATGTTCAGGTTATGAATATACTTTTGATTTTGTTGATAATGTTGTTGAAGAACATATTGTGTATGAAACAAGTGCCTGTAATGTTTTTATTGACCCTAAAAGCTATTCTTATTTAAAAGGTAGTTTAATTGATTATGTTGATGAAGGTCTCAATCAAGGTATTAAATTTATTAATCCAAATGCAAAAGCAGTTTGTGGTTGTGGTGAGAGCTTTACTATTTAATTATGGCTAAAATAAAGATTTGGCCTCATAAGGAAATTTGTCCTAATGGAGCTGAAATTGAATCTTTGCCAGATGAAACAATTTGTGAAGCAGCTTTAAGAAATAACATAAAAATTGAACACGCTTGTGAGATGTCTGCTGCATGTACAACTTGTCACTGTATTGTAAGAAAAGGGTTTGAAACCTTAGATGAAGCAAGCGATATCGAGGAGGATCTGTTAGATAAAGCATGGGGTCTCGAGCAGACCTCAAGATTAAGTTGCCAAGCTGTTCCACCTCAAGATGAGGAAATAGAAATTGAACTTCCAAGATATAATATAAACATGGTTTCAGAAGATCACTAAATGGTTCAACTCGATTGGTTAGAGGTTATTGATATAGCCATAGAATTAAATGAAAAGTACCCTGAGTTAGACCCTCAATGGATTAGCTTTCCAGATTTACATAAAAAAATTTGTGGACTTGAAAATTTTATTGGGGATCCTAATAAATCAAATGAAAAGATACTTGAAGCTATTCAAATGCATTGGATAGAAGAATATCAATAACTCTAATATAATAGCGTCTTATTTTATTGGGATGAAAATATGTCAACAGAAAAAACATTATCTATAATTAAACCTGATGCTGTTAAAAAAAATGTCATTGGTAAAATAATAACCAGATTTGAAGAAAACGGACTATATCTTGTAGCAGCAAAATTAATTCATCTTTCAGATGAAAAAGCATCTGGTTTCTATGCAGAACATATTGGAAAATCCTTTTTTGAGGATTTAAAGAAGTTTATGACTTCTGGTCCGGTATTTGTTCAAGTTCTTGAAGGGGAAAATGCAGTTCAAAAAAATAGAGATCTGATGGGAAGTACCGACCCAATGGACGCTAATCCTGGAACTATTAGATCAGATTTTGCTAAAAGCATTGATGCAAATGCTGTTCATGGTTCTGACTCTTTAGAAAGTGCGAAAAGGGAGATTGAGTATTTCTTTGATGAGAAAGAAATATTGAATAAATAAATTGCATAAAAAGGCTAATTTGATGGGTTACTCACTTGAGTCACTCGAGAATTTTTTTTGTGATATAGGAGAAAAAAAATTTAGAGCTAAGCAATTGTTAAGTTGGATTCACAAAAAAGGAATCACCAATTTCAATTTAATGACTGATTTCAATAAAGATCTACGAATTAAATTACAATCTCTTGCAATTATTGAACCTCCAAAAATCTTTAAAGAATTTGTATCTGAAGAGGGCACAAAAAAGTTTTTAATTGAATTAGAATCTGGCTCTATGGTTGAAATGGTCATTATTCCTGAAAAGAATAGAAAAACATTATGTATATCATCTCAAGCTGGCTGTGCTCTTCAATGCACATTTTGTGCAACTGGAGCTCAAGGATTTGAACACGATCTAAAAAGTGACGAAATTATTGGTCAATTATGGCTTGCTAATTTTTATAATAAAGAAATAAATCAAATTACAAATGTAGTTTTTATGGGAATGGGAGAGCCGCTTTTGAATTATGATTTAAGAGATGAAATTGTTCCCATAAATAAAAAATATCCAATAAAAGCTTTATTGGATGCTTGCAAAGAATATTTAAGTAGTTTCAAAAATAAAAAAACTATCACTATGGAATATATTTTAATTGATGGTATTAATGATTCGATTGAACATGCAAAACAGTTAGCTATTCTGCTCTCAGACATTTCTTGTAAGATCAATTTAATACCATTTAATAACTTCAAGGGCGCAACATACAAAAGACCTAGTAACAACAAGATGAGCATATTTAAAAAATATTTGATGGATAAGGGCTTCATAACAACTTTAAGAATTACAAGAGGGGATTCAGTAGCTGCTGCATGTGGTCAGCTAGTTGGAGATTTATCAAACACAGTCAAAGGTAAAAACTTAATTAAACATAGGTCGATAAATGAGAGGTGAATTGAAATCTGCTGCTTCTGCAAAGACAGGCAAAAAGTTTGCTGAAAAAAGAGAATATCTTGGTTATTCATTAGACCAAGTTTCAGAGATTTTAGTCATTAATAAAGATTATCTTAAAGCTATTGAAGGAGGTAATTATTCTATTTTTCCAAGTGAATCATTTGCGAAAGCATATTTTTTAAAATATCGGGATTTTTTAAAAATTTCAAACGAATTTCCAAATATTTTTGATTTTAAAACTTCTAAATATAAGATGAAAATTCAGCATGAAATCAATTTCAATGAGAAAATAGATTTATTTTCAATTTTAATTTATGTGTGTTTGATTATTTCATTAGTTGCTGGGGTTTATTTATTCACTCAATTTCCAGATTTTATTGGTCAAAAAAAAATAAATGATGAAATAGAAATTAATAATATTCAAAATGTTATCAATGAACTTGATAATCAAAATAATACTGAAATTTTATACCCTGTCGATCAAGAAAATATATCCTCGAATAAATTAACGATAGATGATAACTTGCTAAAACTCGAGTTTTCTGGAGAATGTTGGATTGAAATTTATGTAGATGAAAAAATTGTAGAGGCTCAGTTATTTAATGCTGAGGATATATATAAGACTGAAATTATGATGCCCTTCAAAGTTATTGTAGGTAATGCTGATTATGTAAATGGAACATATAATGGTGATGTCATTGATTTTATTACTGATGCTAATAGACTAACAAGAGTGAATACTATTAATTTTACTGATGAGTAGCTGGATAAAAAGAAAAGATACCAAAGTTGTGCATGTGGGTGACGTTGCGGTTGGTGGCTATAATCCAATTTCTATTCAATCGATGACTAATACTAACACGAAAGATATTGTGTCAACTGTAAAACAAATTAATGATCTTGATGCAGCTGGTGCTGATATTGTAAGAGTATCTGTTCCAGGCTATGAGGAAGCAAATGCATTTAAAGAAATAAAAAAAGCTGTCAAGATTCCTCTTGTTGCAGACATACATTTTGATTACAAGATTGCTATAGAGGTTGCAGATACTGCAGACTGTTTGAGAATAAATCCAGGGAATATTGGAAAACAAGATAAAGTCAAAGAAGTTATAAATTCTGCTATTGACAATGATATTCCAATTAGAGTTGGGGTAAATGCTGGATCATTGGAGAAAGATCTTCAAAAAAAATATGGTGAGCCAAATGCCAACGCTCTTGTTGAATCTGCTCTTAGGCATGTAGAAATTTTAGATAAGTTTAATTTTCAAAATTATAAAATGAGCCTAAAAGCGTCCAATATTGAAATGACAGTTGATGCTTACAGAAAAATTTCAGAAATTATTAATCAACCTCTACATTTAGGAATTACAGAGGCTGGAAGCTACAGAGCTGGAACCGTAAAATCTTCTATTGGAGTTGGAATGCTTTTATCAGAGGGAATAGGTGATACCATAAGAATTTCTCTTGCCTCAAACCCTGTTGATGAAGTTAAGGTTGGTTGGGATATCCTAAAAAGTTTGAATATCAGAAGTAGAGGAGTAAAAATTATTGCGTGCCCAAGTTGCTCTAGACAAAATTTTAATGTTATTGAAGTCGTAAACGAGCTTGAACAGAGGCTTGAGGATATATCTGATGACATAGAGGTTGCAATAATTGGATGTTATGTTAATGGTCCAGGTGAGAGTAAAGTTGCAAATATAGGACTCACTGGCGCCAGTCCAAAAAATTTATTATATGTTGATGGTTTACCAAATAAAAAAATATCAAATGAAAATCTGATTGATGAGCTTGAGGAACAAATAAGGTCAAAAGTTTCTGATAAACAAATCGAATCTGAAAAAATTATTTTAAGGAGCTGATGTGGATAAAATTTCCTCTCTAACAGGAATGCTTGACTTGATTTCTAGTAAGTCAGATCTAAATGAATATTCGAATAGAATTATTGCAACTGAAGATAACTTAAAAGATATTTTTAGAAATTTTTCTTATTCTGAAATAAGAACTCCTGCTTTGGAAAACAGCAATTTATTTAAAAGGTCTGTTGGAGACACATCAGACATTGTAAACAAGGAACTTTATACATTTACAGACAAAAATGATAAAAGTATTAGTCTTAGACCAGAGGGAACAGCTAGCGTTATAAGATCAATTATAGAAAAAAAGCTAGATAGCGAAACTCACAAGTTATGGTATTTGGGACCTATGTGGAGGTATGAGAGACCCCAAAAGGGAAGATTTAGACAGTTTAATCAAGCAGGAATAGAGATTTTAGGTTTCAAAGAGGGACCTCCAGAGTTTGAATTAATTTCATTAATTTGTGAAATTAATAGAAAACTTTGTATAGATAATCCCATTATCAAGATAAATCATCTTGGTGATGCAGAAACTAAAAAGAAATTTTGTGACGAGTTAGTTAATTTCCTTACTCCAATAAAATCTGAGTTAGGAAATAAAGATTTACTTAGGCTGGAAACTAACCCTCTTAGAATTCTAGACTCAAAAAATGCAAAAACACAGGAAGCTCTTGCCAAAGCACCTTCAATAAAAGATTTTTTACCAAAAAATTCTATAGAGCTACTCTCAAAAATTAAACAAACTTTTTCAACTGAATGTGAGATTGTTATAGATTATGGATTAGTAAGAGGTTTAGATTATTATACAGGTTTTGTTTTTGAAGCTGTTTCATCTGAATTAGGTGCTCAGGACTCATATCTTGGAGGAGGAAGATATGATAATTTGTCTAAGCAGTTAGGTGGCAAAGAACTTCCAGCAATTGGAATGGCTGTTGGTATTGAGAGACTTTCTCTAATAACTGATCCAAAGATAAATAATAATGTATTAATCTCGTTTATAATTGTGTCTAGTAATTTTGATCCAAAAGCATATAAAATAGCGCACAATATTAGATCAATTAACGATTGCGTTGATATAGATATTCAATTGTCAGATGCAAGCTTAAAATCAAAATTAAGAAGAGCTAACAAAGACAATGCATCATATGCAATTATAGTTGGCGATGACGAACTTGAGTCGGATTCTGTTATATTTAAACCCTTAAATGAAAAAGATTCTGAGCAAGTTAGAATAAGTATTTCAGAATTAGAAAGTTATATAAAAAATTTATAACGATAGGGGCTCATTATGAACAATGTATATGAAAATAATATGCGGTTTTTGCCTATTTTGAAATTTTGGGATAAATATAAAAAAATAATATCTTTACTTGTACTTACTTTAATTGGATTAATTACATTTTTCATAATAAACAAGCAAATTAATAAATATCAATCTGAGCAAGCAGCATTAATTTACAATGATTGGCAAACAGAACTCCTATCTGAGGAGCCGAATATTGAAAATTTAAATAGTTTGCTTGATGAGTTTTTAAATAGCTACAAAAAAACCGGGTATACCCAATTAGCTCTTCTTGAAAAAGCCAACCTAGATGCCAAGCTCAAAAACTATGATGAAGCTTTATATAATTTCAATGAATTAATAATGTTAACCGATGGCGCTAGAGACAATAAAATTTTTAATAAAATTTCTAGAGTAAGTGCATCAAGAATACTTTTGTCACTAGAAAGATATGATGAAGCACTATCAATGATTGAAAAATATTCTTTAGGTGACACAAATGCACCGATTCATGAATTAGCTGGCGATATTTTATTGAAACAAGGTAAAGTTAATCTCGCAATTAATCAATATGAAGCTGCTGAAGAAAAATATACTGATCAAACATCAAAATCTATTATTTCAATGAAAATAGCAAGCATTTCAAATTAAAATGAAATTTTTAAAACAAAAATTATTTCTATTATCAATTCTCTTGATAAGTGGATGCTCTACTCTTGATAGTCTTAGGTTTTGGCAAAATGATGAAGTTGATCCTGACGAGCCAAAAGAGCTCAGTTCTTTTGCAAGCCAAGAAAATATTAAAGTTCTTTGGAGAAATTCATATAATGGTGAAAATGAAATTGGTAATTTCTTACCAAGTTTTAATGCTCAAAATATCTTTTTTAGCGATGCATCAGGTAATGTTTTATCTATGGATGCAAAAACTGGAAATGATAATTGGTCAGTTAAATTAAACTTTTTAGCTTCAGGCACCTCAGCTGGGTTCGGAATTGTTGTCGTGGCTGATGTTGATGGAAATGTCATTGCTCTTGATCAAATTGATGGCAGTGTATTATGGTCGTCTAATGTCAAAGGAGAGGTACTAAGCAGCGTAGCAATAGATGCAAAAATAGTAGTTGTCAAAACTGGATCTGGAGAACTTTTAGGTTTAAATAAAGACACTGGTGAAGTGATTTGGTCATACAGGTCTACATTACCAGTTTTAACTATAAGAGGTAACAGTAGTCCTGTAATTGTAGATAATTTAGTTTATGCATCTTTTGACAATGGTAGGCTTGGTGTCTTTGAACTTAATTCTGGCTTTCAAATATGGGATGGAGCAATATCGTATGTCAGTGGAGCCTCTGAATTAGAAAATTTAATAGATTCAGATTCGAATCCAGTTATTGAGGGAGGACTAATTTATACCACAAACTATCAAGGTAATATAAATATTTTTGATCCCTCTCAAAAAAGATCCGTTTGGAGTAATAATGCTTCATCATTTTTTTCACCAATTATTAGCAGAGGGATGTTAATGGTTGTTGAAGAAAACTCTTCAATAAAGTCTTTTGCACTAAAAACACTTGAGGAGTCATGGATTAATAGTGATTATTTAAATAGAGATCTATCTAATGGTGTTTCATACAAAGATAATATAGTTGTTGGAGACTTTGAGGGTTATGTGCATGTTATTAATATTCTAAATGGTCGAACAGTTGGAAGAGAAAAGTTATCTAGAAATGCTATTAAAACCATCTTAAGCAGAAGTGACAGCTTATATGTAATTGATGAAGCTTTTAATTTAATATCAATTGACTTATAAAAATGGATTTTAGATATGTTTACTTCAATTGCAATTATAGGACGTCCAAACGTAGGTAAATCTACCTTATTTAATAAACTTACAAACTCTAGAGACGCAATAGTTTCAGATTTCCCTGGCCTTACCAAAGATAGAAATTATGGTTTTTTGAAATTTAAAGATAAAAAAGCTTTATTGGTTGATACTGGAGGAATTGCAAAAGATAACGATGAAATTAAAGAGGCGATTTCTAATCAAGCATGGATAGCAGTTGAAGAATCAGAAGTTGTTTTATTTTTATTAGATGGTTCAGAGAGTTTGACCAGTCTTGACCTTGAAATTATTTCGAAGTTAAGAAAATTAAATAAACAATTCATCACAATCCTTAATAAAATTGACAAAAAATCTGATGGTCTTATAAAAGAAGATCTAAAGAAGAAGGGAGTTGAGGGCTATTTAGAAATTAGTGCTGAACACTCAAAAAATTTAAATAAAATCAAATTAGAGCTCGAAAAAAGATTAACAAAAGCTGACATTGAATTTCCTGAGGGTAAAAAAGTCGCTATTCTCGGAAGGCCGAATGCTGGCAAATCAACTTTTATAAATAAATTAATAAATGAGGAAAGATTGATAGTTAGCGAGATTGCAGGAACTACCATTGATGCAATAAGTGTCCCATTTATATTCAATAATGAAGAATTTATTTTGATTGATACTGCCGGTATTAGAAAAGGTTACAAACATAATCATAAAATTGAATATTTTTCATTTGTTAGAGCAATGCATGCTATTGATAAAAGCGACATTGTAATTTTCATTTGTGATATTGATGACGGGGTCGTTGATCAAGATATGAAGATTCTCAACATGATTATAGACAACGGAAAGCCAGTACTTTTTGCATTAAATAAGGTTGATTTAATGAGTAAAAAAGAATTGAAAACAAAATATCTTACAAAAAAAATGCAATCTGAATTTCTAAAAAATATCGAACAAGTTGAAATATCTGCATTAAATAAAAAGGGTTTTAATAAAGTTTTTAAATTAGCTAGAAAGATTATAAAAAAATCTCAAAGAAATTTTACGACATCAATGCTTAATAAATTATTAGAAAGATTTTTATCTATAAATCCTCCTCCATCTATATCTGGCAGACAAATTAAGTTTAAGCACGTCCATTTTGGAGGGATTCATCCAACAACTTTTATTATTCATTCCAACCAAGATAAAAAAATTCCAAAAAATTATCGTAAATATTTAGAAAACTCCTTTAGGTCTGAACTAAATTTAAAAAGTATACAGCTTAAAATTATTTTCAGAAAATCTGATAATCCTTACGAGGGCAAAAAAAATAAACTTTCAGAAAGACAGGTAAAAAAAAGAAAACGATTGATAAAGCATAACAAAAAATCAAAAAAGTAATCCCTAATTACCAATTTGAACTAAAAATCTGCGTTATAATTCAACCTAATAATAAATTATTTATATTTATAATTTAGCACACAATGCAAGAACGACCAGTATATCTAGATTTAACAAAAATCAGACTACCTATGTCTGCCTTTTCATCAATTTCACATAGATTGTCAGGCATGTATGTTTTTTTTATAACAATTCCGTTGATGTTATATATGATTGATCAATCAGTATCCTCAAAGGCTTCTTTTGAAGGGCTAATAATTGAAATTACATCAATTTCTGCGTTTTCTATTTTTGTATTTTTGAGTATTGCTATATTTTGGTATCACATACTTACCGGTATTAGGCATTTAATTATGGATTTTTTTCACATAGGTGAGTCCTTAAATGGCTCACATTACTCATCTATTTTTACTTTAGTTTTATGGATAGGAACTTCACTAGTTTTTTTTGGATATTTGTTCATATGAAAGGTTCATTTATTTGGTATACACAGAGATACACTTCCATAATAATACTCTGCTATCTAATTTATATATTAAGTTTTATATTCACCAATCAAGACATTAATTTTTTTTCTTGGTCTGATTTTTTTCTCTCATTTCAAGTTAGATTTCTCTCATCAATCGTATTTCTTGTAATTGTTTTACATGCCTTCATTGGACTTTGGACAGTTGGAACAGATTATTTAACAAAAAGAACTCTTGGCTATTTAAATATAAGCCTTTCGAGAGGGGCAGATATCTTAAGATATATTTATTACTTTATTTTTGGATTATTAGGCATTGTGTATTTAACTGCCATTTTTTATATAATATGGTTATAATGTATGTTGATATTTAATTATAAATAATATGAATAATATCTTTACTAATAGTATTAAAAAAATTGAATTTGATGCTTTAATTGTTGGCGGAGGAGGCTCTGGGATGAGAGCATCTCTAGAGCTAGCTAAATCTGGCTTAAAAACCGCAGTAGTATCAAAAGTTTTCCCAACTAGATCTCACACTGTGTCAGCACAAGGCGGAATAACATGTGCAATTGCTAGTGCTGATCCAAATGATGATTGGAGATGGCATATGTATGATACAGTCAAAGGTGCTGATTTTATTGGTGATCAAGATGCTATTGAATATTTGTGTTCTGAAGGGCCAAAAGCTGTATTTGAGTTAGAGCATATGGGACTTCCTTTCTCAAGGTTTGAAAATGGCAGAATATATCAGAGACCCTTTGGAGGGCAATCAAAAGATTTTGGTAAAGGCGGTCAGGCTGCAAGAACTTGTGCTGCAGCTGATAGGACTGGGCATGCTTTACTCCATACTTTGTATCAAAATAATGTTAAAGAAGGTGCCAATTTTCTTAACGAATGGTTTGCAGTAGATTTAGTAAAAAATTCAAAAGATGAAGTTACTGGAGTAATTGCTTTTTCAATTGAAAATGGCGAGGTTGCATACTTAAAAGCACAAGCAACTGTTCTTGCAACAGGTGGAGCTGGAAGAATATATGCATCCACCACCAATGCTTTAATTAATACTGGTGATGGTTTAGCAATGGCTTTAAGAGCAGGATTCCCCGCACAAGATATGGAAATGTGGCAGTTTCATCCAACGGGCATTTACGGAGCAGGTTCTCTTGTTACAGAAGGATGTAGAGGCGAAGGAGGCTTTTTAATCAATAAAGATGGCGAAAGATTCATGGAAAGGTATGCTCCAAATGTAAAAGACCTAGCAGGCCGAGATGTTGTCGCCCGATCAATGGTATTAGAAATTCTAGAAGGTCGAGGTTGTGGCGAAAAAAATGATCATATTTATCTTAAGCTTGATCATTTAGGTGCTGAAGTTTTAAATTCTAAGCTTCCAGGTATATGTGAATTGTCTAGGACTTTTGCTCACGTTGACCCAATATGTGAACCAATTCCAGTTGTGCCTACTTGCCATTATATGATGGGTGGCACACCTACAAACATTTCTGGACAAGCATTCACAAGAATTAATGATCAGGATCATTTAATACCTGGATTATTTTCTGCTGGCGAGGCTGCATGTGTTTCTGTTCACGGAGCTAATAGATTGGGCGGAAACTCGCTTCTTGATTTGGTTGTTTTTGGAAGGGCAACAGGAAAACATATTCAGAGTGAACTAAAATCAGGTGGTGGTGTAGATTCTGCTACTAAAAGTGATATTGAAAAGTCACTTGAAAGATTAAATAAACTAAATGACTCTTCTAACGGACATGATCCAGCAGATGTAAAAAAAGAACTCCAAGAATGTATGCAAAATTACTTTGGAGTATTCAGAAGAGGTGAATTTATGAAGAAAGGTTTGGACCAATTAAATGAGCTAAAAGAAAAAGTTGATAATCTTCATTTAAAAGATAAAAGTGATGCATTTAATACAAGCAGAGTTGAGGCAATTGAATTACAAAATCTATTTGAGGTTGCAGAATCAACGGCAATTTCTGCATACCAGAGAACTGAAAGTAGAGGCGCACATGCTAGAGATGATTATCCTGACAGAGATGATGAAAATTGGTTATGTCACACTGTATATGATCCTATTTCAAAAAAAGTTTCTAAAAGGGGAGTTAATTTTGAACCCAACAAGGTAGAGGCTTTTCCGCCTAAAGTAAGGACATATTAATGTTTGGTAATAAGTTAAAGGTAAGTTTGTATAGATATAATCCAGAAGAGGATAAATTTCCTTACATGAAAAATTACGTAATTGATAAGCCTGAAAGAGACATAATGGTTTTAGATTTATTACATCTGCTAAAGGAGGAAGATCAATCAATATCATATAGACGCTCCTGCAGAGAGGGGGTTTGTGGCTCAGATGGTATGAATATAAATGGTAAAAATGGACTGGCCTGCATAACACCAATTTCTTCTGTAATTAAGAGGAATAAAATTGAATTAAGACCACTACCAGGTTTGCCTGTGATTAGAGATTTAGTAGTTGATATGACAGAGTTTTATGCTCAGTATGAGAAGATAAAACCTTTTTTACAGAACGAAACAACTGCACCGGAGCAAGAGAGACTTCAATCTCCTGAGGAAAGAGATAAATTAGATGGTCTCTATGAATGCATATTATGTGCATGTTGTTCTACAAGCTGTCCATCATTCTGGTGGAATCCTGATAAATTTGTCGGACCAGCTGCGCTTCTTCAAGCATATAGATTCCTCGCAGATTCTCGAGATTTGAAAACTCAAGAAAGGTTAGAGGATTTATCTGATCCATTTAGTGTATACAGATGTCATGGAATAATGAATTGTGTAAATGTATGTCCAAAAGGCCTTAATCCAAATAAGGCAATCGGTGAGATAAAATCAATGTTACATAAAAATAAAAAGGATATAATTGTCTCTGACGGGGTATAAATAAAGACAGTAAAATACAAAATGACAATATCTATGAAGGAGCTTTGGGGGAGCTCACATGTCTCGGCAGGACATGCAGCCTATCTTGAAAGTCTCTATGAAACTTTTATAAACAACCCTGAAAATTTATCAAAAGAGTGGCTTGATTTTTTTACAAATCTTCCAAAGAACTCAAACTCTAATGGAGAAATATCTCATCAAGAAATAATCAAAGAATTTAGAAACTTTTCAAGGAGTAAGGTAGAGGTATCCAACAATAGCAAAAAAACAATAGATGAAAGACAGGGTAAGGTTATTAGGCTTATTCAATCATATAGAAATAGAGGGCATTTAAAAGCAAATCTTGATCCTCTTGGTATGATGGAGAGAAGGGTAATAGAGGATCTCAGTATTGAGTTTCATGGACTATCGCATGATGATTTGGATGATGAGTTTTATACTGATACCTTTACGAATTCAAACAAATTAACTTTAAGAGAGATTTTACTTAGACTAGAAGAAGTTTACTGTGGAAACATTGGAATTGAGTGTAACCATATTCTTGATTCAGAAGAAAGAAGATGGTTTCAAAAGAAATTCGAATCAAAATTAACTGAATACAGCTTCAATCCCGATGAAAAACTAAATATTTATGAAAGACTAAATTCTGCTGAGGGTCTTGCAAAATACTTGTCTGCAAAATATCCAGGAATGAAACGTTTTGGAATTGATGGCGCTGAAGCATTAGTACCCTTGGTTGAAAGCGTTATTCAAAACTGTGGATCAATGGGAGCTACACAATTATGTTTTGGAATGGCTCATAGAGGGAGATTAAATCTTTTAGTTAACGTACTAGGTAAACTTCCGTCAGAACTATTCTCTGCTTTTGATGAAGACACTGAGCTAGAGGGCGCTTCTACAGGAGATGTTAAGTATCACTTGGGCTTCTCATCAAACTTTGAAACACCTGGCGGTGAAGTACATGTTTCACTCTTTAATAATCCATCTCATCTAGAAATTGTAGATCCTGTTGTAATTGGCTCCGTGAGAGCTAGACAAGATCGAATTGGAGATAAAGATAGATCACAAGTTGTGCCAATTCTTCTTCATGGAGACGCTTCTTTTTCTGGGCAAGGAGTTGTTATGGAATCACTTCAAATGTCTCAAACAAGGGGATTCAATGTTGGAGGAACGATTCATATTATTGTAAACAATCAAATTGGTTTCACTACAAGCAATATCAACGACTCAAGATCAACAGATTATTCATCTGATGTAGCAAAGATTATTCAAGCTCCTGTAATTCATGTGAACGGTGATGATCCAGAGATGGTTGTGAATGCAGCAAAAATTGCTTGTAAGTATAGAAACAAATTTAAAAAAGATATCGTTATTGATTTATTTTGTTACAGAAGAAGAGGACATAACGAAGCTGATGATCCTTCAGCTACTCAACCCTTGATGTATAACAAAATTTCAAAACATCCATCTGTTTTAAGTCAGTATGAAACAAATTTAATAGATCATGGAATACTAACGTCTGACGAGGCAAAAAAAATTAAAAGTGAATATAGAAAATCTCTTGAAGGTGGAGAAAGCGTTGCAAAAAATTTAGCAAAAAATCCAAATGATCAACTTTGGTTTGATTGGGAGCCATACATGGATGTTAAGTGGTGGCCCAAAGTTGATACTAAGTTTGATAAAGACAAGTTTATGAAGCTTGGTAAAGCTATTTGTAAGGTACCTAAATCATTTAATCTTGGCTCACAAGCTAAAAAAATATTTGATGATAGATTGAAAATGAATAATGGAGAAATTCCTATAAATTGGGGATATGCTGAAACAATGGCATACGCAACTCTTCTAGAAGAGGGTTATCCGATAAGACTAACCGGCCAAGATGTCAGAAGAGGAACTTTTTCACATAGACACGCTTGTGTTTTTGATTCTAAGAATGGAATGGGTTACATACCTTTATCGGATATAGCTGAACAAAATAAATCTAAGTTTGATATATATGACTCATTGCTATCGGAGGAAGCTGTATTGGCATTTGAATATGGTTATTCTGCTACTTGGCCGAGTGGTCTTACTATTTGGGAGGCTCAGTTTGGAGATTTTGCAAATGGAGCTCAAGTTGTAATTGATCAGTTCATAGTTTCTGCACAACATAAATGGGAAAGATTATCCGGTCTTGTAATGCTTTTGCCTCATGGATACGAAGGTCAAGGTCCTGAGCATAGCAGCGCAAGAATTGAAAGATTTTTGCAATTATGCGCATCTGAAAATATACAAGTTTGTGTTCCAAGTTCTCCAAAACAAATTTTTCATCTTTTGAGACGACAAGCAATAAGAAAAATGAGAACTCCACTAGTTGTAATATCACCAAAAAGCCTACTCAGAAATCCTATGGCTGTTTCTAACTTAGACGAATTAACAAATGGAAGTTTTGATTGTGTAATTGATGATGATATAAAAAAACCTGAGGCGGTAAAACGCTTAATTCTTTGTTCAGGCAAAGTTTTTTATGATCTTATTGAAAAGAAAAAAGAAGAAAACCGCGAAGATATTGCTGTTGTTAGAATAGAACAATTGTATCCATTTCCTTATGATGACCTTGAAGAAATCCTTACAAAGTATCAAAATGTACAAGAATTTATATGGTGTCAAGAAGAGCCTTTAAATCAAGGTGCGTGGTTTAGCCATAGACACAGAATTCAAAGAGTTTTAGATAGGCTAGGTGATGGTCTTGAGGTTAGTTTGGTAAGCAGACCAGCAGCAGCAGCACCTGCAGTTGGATTAATGAAGCTTCATCTTCAACAACAAAAGGATCTAGTTAATGAGGCAATTTGTAAATGAGTATTAAAATCAAAGCACCTACTTTTCCAGAATCTGTTGCTGACGGAACAATTGCTAATTGGGTAAAAAAAGAGGGCGATAATGTCAGTCAAGACGATGTTATTGCTGAAATAGAAACTGATAAAGTGGTCCTTGAAGTTATTGCGCAGTCTGATGGAATGATTTCTAAAATAATTAAAGATGAAGGTGAAATTGTTCAAAGTGCTGAAGTTATTGGTGAATTTGATGAATCTGGAGAATCTTCAAAAGCTAAAGAAAAAACTAATGACAATGTTGAAGATAAAAAAGAACCAGAAAAAAAGACAGAAACAAAGCCTGTCAAGAACAAGCAATCTACAAATAAAATTGGCCCAGCCGCTAAAAAAATAATTGCTGAAGAAAATATAGATTCAGATGATATAAAACCATCTGGTAAAGGGAATAGAATCACTAAAGCCGACGTAATCAATCATTTGGATACTGAAAACCAAGAAGAAAACATTTTTACAAGTTCCTCTATCAATGAAGATAGACCAGAAAAGCGTGTGCCAATGTCAAGACTAAGATCAACTATTGCTAAAAGATTGGTTTCAGTTAAACAAGAAACAGCTATGCTTACTACTTTTAATGAGGTTGATATGATGCC
>LULI01000001.1_pt1 | contig 119753 bp, 121 predicted proteins | sample 728191 | NCBI WGS metagenome assembly LULI01 (sample SAMN03860293, study PRJNA289734) | marine metagenome | biome: seawater column; feature: ocean; material: water; isolation source: Red Sea water column Station 169 - depth 50m | place: Saudi Arabia: Red Sea | collected 2011-10-15 | depth 50 m | reverse complement strand
ATAAATTGCTTAAAAATATAGAAATACTAAGCCCACTATCAATATTAGATAGAGGATATGCGATCGTTACTAATAAGAAAGGTAAGGCAATAAAGTCTTCTTCAGATGTCAGCAAAGGAGAGATTTTGAAAACAAGATTAAATAAAGGCTCACTCGATGTTGAAGTAATAAAAAATGAGAAATAAGTTCAAAAATTTTTCTCTTTGTTATGTATGTTTTATTTCTTTTTTTATTAATGCGGACAAATTTGGTGATCCTGGCGAAATAATTGCTATAAAAGCTTCAGGTAATGATCTTGATAAATATTTAACAGTCGAAATTAATAAATCTCTTTATAAATTGATACCACTTCCATTTGAAAAACAAAATGACTCAATATATGTAGATGGTGAAAAAATAAATATTAATCAAAAAGATTTTGGTGAATCTAGAATTACTATTGAAAACAATTCTATGGTCAATCTAAGTAAAAAAGATTCTGATAGGGCTTTTAAAGAATATAAAATTATACAGAAAGCACTCAATAACTATTCAAAATTTTTAGTTCCTGATTTAAATTTTATAAATCCTGTTGAGGGTATTATCTCAAGCAGATATGGTAAAAAGAGATACATCAATGATCAACCTAGATCCCCTCACCTGTCTTTGGATATTGCTGCAGCTGAGGGAACAAAAATAGTATCTCCTTCAAAAGGTAAAGTAATTTTAGTTGGTGATTTCTTCTATGCAGGAAATTACATAATAATAGACCATGGATTTGGTCTAATAAGTTCATACAGTCATTTATCGTCAGTCCTTGTTGATGAAAATGAATTAGTTGAAAAAGGTCAAAAAATTGGTGAAGTTGGATCAACTGGAAGAGTTACAGGACCTCATTTACATTGGACAGTGTATTTGAATAAGGTGAGAATAAATCCAGAGTCAATTATTCAGGATAACTTTTTAGAAAGCCTGCTTTAGATCTAATAAGACGTCATTAAGCGCATCTTTTGTTTGTGGTCTAAATAATGAAAGCGATAATTCGCCATTAGGATTTATGAAAAAAGTAGCTGGAACTGCTGGAGGTGTTTGAATACCCCAAATATCTCTAGGGTGAGTCACCAAAGAGGGAACTTCTATATTAAATTTTTTTGCAATTGGTGCTAAATCTTCTTGATCGAGATGATCAAAATTAAAGGTGAATACAAATATATCTTTATTTTCATGCGCAAACTCATTAAGTTCTGGAATTTCTTTTATACAAGGCGCACACCAGTCTGCCCAATAATTTATTACAACCCAGTTACCTTCAAGCTTATCAAGATTAGTATTTGATCCGTTAAATACTTCGATATCATTCTTTTGACATGCAAAGAGAATTAACAAACAGAAAAGTTGTATAATTTTAAGCTTCATCGCGTACATAATATAATTAAAACTTTAAATGTAAACATGGAAAAGAATTTTTTATTAATTTTATTTTATTCTGCATCTGGATCAGTTAAAAATTTAGCACACGCTATTGCTGATGGTGTTGAGGACGTAGGTTTAGACGTTCGCCTAAGAACAGTTCCAAAAATATCATCAAACGTTGAAAAAATTGAAAGCGATATTCCAGAATCTGGCGAAATCTACTGTACTAAGGATGACTTAATTAATTGTGGTGGTCTTGCTCTGGGTTCTCCGACAAGGTTTGGTTCAATTTCATCACCATTAAAATATTTTTTAGACACTACAGGTGATTTGTGGGCTACAAATGCATTAGAGAATAAACCAGGCATAGCATTTACATCAACAAGTTCAATGCATGGTGGTCAAGAAACAACTCTTTTTAGTTTAATTACTTTCATGTTACATCATGGAATGGTTGTAGCTGGAACGCCCTATTCTATTGATGAACTAAATAAAACAAAGTCAGGAGGAACACCTTACGGCCCCTCTCATGTTGAAAATTTTAATTCCTCAAGTGATTTAACCAAAGATGAATATGAAATTGCAAAGAAAACTGGATCGAGGCTTGGCAAATTAGCAATGAAAATCAATGATTAGTATTTCTAATTACAAACTCCTGTTAAATTTAATCTTTATATGTTTGTTTATTTCAAAATTTTTCAATGTTATTCAACAAAGAATTGATATATTTATGTTCATCTTTTGGATAGCACCCATATTAATTTTTTACATCTTTATGAATAAATTAGTAATAAGAGCCTATCAATGGTTTTGTTTTTTGTTGATCATATACTTTCTATCTTGCTCATTAAGAGTTTTTGGAACAGCCGCATACTGGTTAGATATTTTTGAATTATTTCTGATATGCTCATTATTTATTAGCACCATGTATGGACCAAGAATCATCAATAATATGAACTAAAATGCGTTTACTTAGTCCTATATATGGCATATCATCATAATTTTTTTTTGGAGTAATTAATGAGTAAAGTTCAATCAGTATGGTCAAAAGCCGATAAATTTTTAACATTATCAAGAAAAATAATTGTTAACTTATTCACCGTTGTCGTGCTTATAGTGATTACGTTTTCACTGATAGGTGGAATCGGTTCTTTTTTTTCTGAAGAAGAAAGCATTTCAACAAAAGACAAAATTTTATGGTTTAAACCTATTGGAGTAGTAGTAGATAATGCTTCAAGCTCATCGACATCTCTTGATGCTCTTCTTCTTGGCTCAACTGATATTCAACAACATGAATTGGAAGATCTCATTAAGGTTTTAGAAAATGCAGCTGATGATAAAAACCTTGCTGCAGTTTATATTAACGTATCTGAGCTTGGAATGTATTATGCTTCAGCATTTGAAATTGCCAAAGCAGTCAAAAATATTAAAGATAAGGGGAAAAGAGTAATAGCTTATGGTGAAAACTTTGGAAATAATGCTTTTTTAATTAGTTCACAAGCAAATGAAATTATATTGAATAAATATGGTCAAGTATCTTCCTTTGGTTTTTCAAGAAAAAGAGAGTATGTAAAAGATCTTTATGAAAATATTAAACTAAATCAACATGTATTTATCGCAGGAGAATGGAAAACTGGTCCAGAGAATTTCACTAGAAATACTATGTCCGAAGAGGATAAAACCCAATGGAATGAGTTTGCTGACCCCCTTTGGAAAAAAATGACAGATTTAATGGAAAGTGGAAGAAGTCTTGATAGTGGAACAATCCAAAATTATGGTGACTCTTTTTGGGAATTAGCACTTGAAGAGCCGGAAGTTTCCCAAATTGCTCTTAATCAAGGATTGGTGGATATGGTTTTTACAGTTGAGGAATTAAGGCATTGGTTCTTTGATAAATATCCAAATAAAGATAATGACGTAAATAAATTTCCTGACTCAATATCAATCTATGACTATTTATCTACAATTGAATCTGAAGAAAATAATTCCAAGAATAAAATTGCAGTTATTAACATAGAGGGTGCGATTTCTACTGGTGAATCAATTTACGGAATTGCAGGCTCAGATACAATTGTTAAAAATATCAGAAAAGCAATAAAAGATGATGAAGTTAAAGCTCTTGTTCTTCAGGTAAATAGTCCTGGTGGCGGAGTTTATCCAAGCGAATTAATTACAAATGCACTAAGTGAATTTAAAGATACTAATCGACCAATAGTAAGCTCAATGGGAGATATTGCTGCATCAGGCGGAGTATGGGTAACAACACTATCTGACGAAATATGGGCTAAAGAGGAAACTTTGACTGGTTCAATTGGAGTTTATGGTGCTCTTACAACTATTGAAAACTTATATGACTGGGTAGGCATTCAAGTTGATGGAGTTAGTTCAACAGATGCAGCTAATTGGGATCCAAGATTTGAAATGCCTGAAAACGTAACAAGTGCTATACAAGCTTCGGTTGATGATATATACAATAAATTTGTAAATAAAGTCTCTACGAATAGAAATATGCGTTATGAAGAGGTTCATGCTATTGCTAAAGGAAGAATATGGTCTGGAAAAAAAGCCTTACAATTAGGTTTAATAGATAAAATTGGAGAGCTAGATGATGCAATAGAATCTGCATCAGCAATGGCTGAAATTGATAACTACAAAGTAGTAAGATATTTCAAGGAATTAGATCCATTTGAAATTTTTATAAGTGAACTTCTTGATAATCTTGATATTAAATTTAATTTTGGCACTAAATCAAAGAAGATATTAAATTTAATGAACAACCAATATAAATTTATAAACGAAGAGAAGGATGTTGATATGGTGTCTTTTTGCTTTGAATGTGAATATTTCAATACTAAATAATTTCTTTTATTAACGGTATTGTTATTTTTCTCTTTAACTCCATCGAAAGCTGATCTAGTTTACTGATAATCTTAATTAGATCTGACATATTTCTTTTTGTATATGTAACAAGATAATTAATTTCTTTATTTCCCAAATTAATTGACCTTAATTGAGAAACAAATTTTATTGCTTCTGGCAAGTTCTCATCACTAATTGGATAAAGTTCGATATGGTCAATTTTTTTTATTCGCGATCTTAAGTCTTCCAACTCAAAATTTATTGATGATGGATTTTTGCATGAAGAAAAAATTAATCGACAATTTGATGAAAGACAGTCATTTATTAGATTAAAAATTCCAACTTCCCAATCTTTATTTGATGCGATTAAATCAATATCATCGAGACATATAAGATCTAATCCTTCCAATGAATCTATAAAACCAGTTCCATGCTTAATTGCTTCAGAAATTGGTATGTAAACTGAAGAATTATAATCTGACGCATAATAATTACATGTAGATTGAAGTAAGAATGACTTTCCAGAGTCTTCAGCTCCATACAAAAAAACATCCTCATTACTTTTCAAAGCTAATTTAACTTCTTCGTTAGGCGAGTCAAAGAAAAAATCGTCAAATGTGAATTTATTTTGTTTACTCCATGGAAATGTTAATTGCTGCGGCTTATTCATTATGATAAGTCCTAAGATCTCGAACCCAATTGTATGCGTATACAATCAAACTAAGGATAGTTACAAGGATTATAAATACATCAAGAGGAAACAATTCAAAATCTAACTCAATTATTACTTTTAGGAAAATAATAGCAATATAGATTATTTGCAAAGTGGTAGTTAACTTCCCAAGAAAATTTGGTGTCGGTGTATCAGATTCAATAACTGACATTCTAATAGCGGCTCCTAACAGAATGGCAACATCTCTGCTAAAAAAAATAACAAAGATATAAAATGGAATATATTGATTAAGCCATAAAATAAAGATAGATCCTGAAAGAAGAATTTTATCTGCAACCGGATCTAAAAGAGTTCCAAGCTCAGTTTGCCAATTCATTTTTCTAGCAATGAAGCCATCCAATCCATCAGTGACTGAAGCAACAATAAAGTAAATAATACTTATTTCAAAATTTCCTAAATAAATATTATTTAAAATTGGATAAACTAGAGCTATTCTTATAATGGTTAGCAAGTTAGGAATAAATATAAAATACTTCTTCATCTTACAAAGTTAATGTTAATCTCAGAGCTATCTTTAAATTTACTGACAATCTCAAAATAATTACTTGCAGATATTTCTTTGACAATTGAATCAAAGTCACCATATATATTAAGCTTGTAAAAAACAGTATCTATATCAAATCTATTTATATCTATATCTTTTAATCCAACCAGATTCTCAATGAGTTTTCGTGAATTTTTATAATCTTGAAAAGAATTAATATTGGATACTGAAATGTTAATTATTTCTTTTTTTGATGTATTGATTTGGTTTTTTTCAAGAATTTTGTTTATTCTGAAATTAGTATGCTCTTTAAACTTATCAATAAAATTTTTTACAAAATCTTTGTCATCTATATTCATATTAATATCGCCATCGATTGACCATTGATCGATACCTATTTTTGATATTTTGATCTTTATTAATTCATCAAAAATATATTTTTCGTAAATGATATCTTCAAGATCAATAAGCTTCTTATAGTTAAGTAACTGATTAACTTCAACTAAATCGAGCTCAGGGAGTTCAAGAAAAATTCCTCTTATAGAGGACTCTTTTTTCAAATAGTTTTTTAATAAATCATCAAGTTCAGGATTATTTTTTGAATGTGTTAAATAATATGGTTCGCCAGCTCCTGAATCAATTTCAATTAAAAACAGCATAACAGGCCTTGAATTACTTATTACTGGAATAGAAAGCTTGTTAAAAACTTCAACCAGTAAATCTTTGTTAAAACTTACCTCTAAATAACTTTCGTTATTTATGTTTTTAATAGAGTAGCTTTCAATAAAATTTTTACGCGCATTTCCAGCATTAATGATTCTCCATATATTTGATGGTGAATCGCTACCACTTAATCTGTAAATCATAGTGTTAAATGAATTATTTATTGATTTCTCAATTTGTGACGTGTTGTCAATTGGCTCAAAAACTGTAAAAAGTTTATCAAACTCCTTTCCAAAGCTAATATTAGAAAAGATAATAAGGCTTATTGAGGTATATTTTACAAATCTCATATTTTTTATTGTATGAAGGTATTCTAAATGACAAAAGAAATTATAGAAAATGATCCATACAAATTAGCTGGAGTTGATATCGATGCTGGCAACAATCTTATTGATAAAATAAAGAAAAGTGTTGCAGCATCTCATAATCAAAATGTTTTAAATAATATTGGAGGCTTTGCAGGTATGTATGAGCTTGATAAAGATATTGATAATCCTGTTTTGGTTGCATGTACAGATGGAGTTGGAACTAAAGTGTCGCTTGCTCAGGAGTTCAATGATCTTTCTGGCATTGGTCAAGATCTTGTAGCTATGTGTGTAAATGATTTAATTGTATGTGGAGCAAAACCTCTTTTTTTTCTAGATTATTATGCTTCATCTAAGCTTAATGTTAATGAAACGACTACTGTCATAAAAAGTATTGCAGATGCATGCATCAAATCTGATTGTGCGCTATTAGGTGGTGAAACTGCTGAGATGCCTGGTCATTATATTGATAATAATTTTGATCTTGCAGGATTTTCAGTTGGATGTGTCAGCAAGGATAAAATAATTAAAAATGATAATGTCATGTGTGATAATGTAGTGATAGGCATTGAGTCAAGCGGTCCGCATTCAAATGGATTCTCTTTGATAAGAAAGATTATTAAAGAATCTAAATTAACTAAAGAGGAAAAAACTAACATCGCTAAAAACTGTCTTAAGCCCACTTTACTTTATCCAAGGTTAATTATGGAATTAATTTCAAATTATAAGATTAATGCCCTTTCGCATATTACTGGTGGTGGTCTTACAGAAAATCTACCAAGATCTATAACAAATGACCTCTGTGTAGAAATTGATACTAATTCATGGGAAATGCCAGATATTTTTAAATGGTTAAAAGAAAATGGAAACATATCTGATAGTGACATGTATAAAATATTTAATTGTGGAATAGGCATGGTGCTTTTTGTTGATAAAGATCAAGTATTAAACATCTCTAAAAGAATAAAAGAATTAGATATGAATAGTTTTGTGATTGGAACTGTCAAAGATAAAAAGGAAAAATCTTCTGTAATATTTGTCTAAATACTTAAAATGAAAAAAATAGTAGTCTTGATATCAGGCAGCGGATCTAATTTAGAAGCAATCATAGAATCATGTGCTGCGAAAATGATTAACGGAAGGGTTATTCAGGTGATATCAAACAATCCGGATGCATACGGGCTGACCAGAGCTGCAAAGTTTAATATTGCTTCAAAGATTATTGATCATAAAAAGTTTTCGTCAAGAATTGATTTTGAAAATTCGTTAGAAGAATTTTTAGATAAACTCAGTCCAGATTTAGTTGTTTTGGCAGGCTTCATGAGAATACTTGGTCCTAAAATTACATCTAAATTTTTCAATAAAATGATCAATCTTCATCCTTCTCTTCTTCCCAAATATCCAGGATTAAATACTCATGAAAAAGTTCTTGAAAATAAAGATCCTCGTCATGGCATTTCAATACATTATGTTTCATCCGAATTAGATGCTGGTCCATTAATTGCTCAAGGATTAATTGATATAAATAAAGATGAAACTTTGGAGAATATGATTAAACGTATTCATAAAATAGAACACTTGTTACTACCAGAAATTATAAATGAGATTTGCAATGAAAATATTTATCTAGATAATAACGAGGTCAAATATCGAAATATTAATTTACACAACCACAAGTTAATTAAAAGAAGTTATGAAATCTGATTTAATACATTTTCTTTTGGCGATTTTTATTTCAACGTATGCCATTTCGTCTGAAATACCTGCTTATTCGGCAAAATATAACTTTAAATCAGAAGAAATATCAATTTCTGGAGTAAGAGAATTTTATAAAACTGAAAATGGTCATGAGATGAAATTTAAGGCATCAAATCTATTTGCAAATTTATTTTTTTTATCAAAATTTGGCATTAAAAATAACGAAGTTATTTCAGATTCATACGAAATAAAAATCAGACCAAAATTTCTTGATAGAGATCAATACTTAAATTTTGATTACGAGACTATGGAGGTTCGCTCTGAAGGTATTAACAAGTGGGTTGCATCTTTGAAGGATAAATTAGTATATGATCCTTTAAATGTTCAAATCATGATAAGAACAAAGGTAAAACAGGGTCTAAAAAGTTTCAAAATTAATATTGTAGATATGGAAGAAGGAGGATCGAAATCTTACGAATTTAATGTTGTTGGACTTGAAGAATGTATGTTTAATGGACAAACATTACAATGCGTAATACTTGAAAGAACAAGATCAAATAGTGATAGAAAAGTAACCTATTATCTTGCTGAAGAGCTCGAACACATGTTCATTAAAATAATTGATGCGAGTCCTGAAAGAACGAATACATTAACGCTTTTAGAGGTTTTAAGTCTTGGGTAAAGTAACGCCAGTTTGTCCTTGATATTTACCATCACGATCTTTATAACTTATCTCACACTCTTCATCTGATTCAAAAAACAGCATTTGAGCAACTCCCTCTCCGGCATAAATTTTTGCAGGGAGATTCGTTGTATTTGAGAACTCAAGAGTAACATGACCCTCCCATTCAGGTTCAAGCGGAGTTACGTTTACAATAATTCCGCATCTTGCATATGTTGATTTTCCTAAACATACAGTAAGAATATTCCTGGGAATTTTAAAATACTCAACGGTTCTAGCCAATGCAAAAGAATTTGGAGGAATAACACAAACATCTGAATTAATATCCACAAAACTTTTTTCATCAAATGACTTGGGATCGACTATCGCAGAATGAATATTTGTAAAAACTTTAAATTCATTGGAGCATCTGACGTCATATCCATAACTAGAAACTCCATAAGAAATTAGTTTATTACCATTATCATCAAGCCTTACTTGATTTTTCGAAAATGGATCAATCATATTATGCTCCTGTGACATTTTTTGAATCCATTTATCTGATTTAATCGACATCTATTTCTATCCTTCCTTCTATTGCCCTAGCAATTGTAGTTCCATCAACATACTCTAATTCTCCTCCAATTGGAATACCATAAGAAATTCTTGAAACCTTTGCACTTTTTATATGATCTTTTATAAATATTGCTGTTGCATCACCTTCTACGGTGCTACTAGTTGCAAGGATTACTTCTTTTACTTCATCATTATTAGTAATGTTTAATAGGTCATCAATACCCAAATCTTCTGGTCCAATTCCATCAATTGGCGACAGCCTTCCTAATAAAACAAAATATCTGCCTCTATAGCCACCAGTTGACTCAATGGCTAATACATCAGATGGACTCTCAACAACACAAATACTGTTTGTATCTCTTGTTGAATCAGAGCAAACTCCACATAAATTATTTGATGTAAGCATTCTGCAATTTGAGCATCTTTGAATACTTTCGATGGCATTAGATAGAGTGTTTGCTAATATGCTAGCACCATCTTTATTCCTATCAAGTAAATACAATGCCATTCTTTGAGCAGATTTTTTCCCAACACCAGGTAGGATAGTTAATGCATTTATAAGTTCATTTAATAGATCTTGGTTCATTGTTTACTTTGAGGGTTTAATGGTTTCTGGCTTTATCTTTCCATTAAATTTTTTAACAAAATCTTGTATTTCTTTATCATTACTTATTTGATCTTTTGCCAAGTTTTCTTCTTTTTCTATTTTACTTTCATTTAATTGGATTGGAGAATTAATTACATCTCCTTTTTCAATTTTAATATTAATTTTGTTTGAAAATATACTCTCAACGGCTGTTTTAAATTCCGACATAATATTCTCGGGCACTTCTCCTGAATTTAAATCTGCTTTTAAAATCATACCTTCATTATTGTGTGAAAATAACGACATATTTCCAAAATAATTTCTTGCAAAAGGACTTAATTTTAAAGAATTAAATAATTTCACCCAGTCTTCGTTATTGTTAAGGAACTTTTTTTTGCTTGATTCTTCAGACGAAGGGCTGTTAACTTTTTTTATTTTTTCATCAACTTTTTTGAGATTTTTTTTTTCTGAATTACTTGGAGTTGAGTCTTGGTTATTTTCTGAAAGTTTCTGAAGGGGATTAAAAGTAAGCATTCTTAATAAACAAATTTCAAGACATTCTTTTGGACTTGGATGTACAGAAAATCTAGTAAAAGAATTCATACCGATTTCGTATAAAAGTTGACAAAACTCTTTATCAATTTTATTGGATACTTTTTTAATATTTTCACTTTCTGAATTATTAAGAACCTGTTCAAGTGAAACTTGATGAAGAATACTTATCAAATCTCGAAGAATAACATCATATTCTGGTAACAACTGTTCAATTTCAGCAAGCTTATCAAAAACTTTCTTACCATCTCCATCGACTATGCCTTCTAAAAGCTCAAATAAAAGTGAATCATCGATTGTACCCAATAATTTCTTTACTTCATTACTATTAAGCTCGCCATTACCATGAGCTATAGCTTGATCCAGAATCGTCAAAGCATCTCTAACGGATCCGTTTGCAGATTTTGATATTAGTTGAGTACTTTCGTCATCATGTTTGATTTTTTCTTTCTTTAATATCTGATTTAGGTGGTTGTTTAACATTTCTTCATTGACTGTTTTAAGATTTAGCTGCAAACACCTTGATTGAACTGTCTTTGGGATTTTTTCTGGGTTGGTAGTTGCAAAAATAAATACAATATGGGACGGTGGTTCTTCTAAGGTCTTCAGAAGAGCATTGAAACTTGCGGTAGAAAGCATGTGAACTTCGTCAATGAGAAAAATCTTATATCTTCCTTTAGCAGGTTTGTATTCAACTGTTTCTATTAAGTCCCTTATTTTTTCAACTTGAGTATTAGATGCAGCATCAATTTCTAAAAAGTCAACACTTCTTCCAGCAGTAATTTCAATAGTATTAGAACATTTATTGCATGGTACTGATGTTGGCTTGGAGTTACTCTCGCAGTTTAAACATTTTGCTAAAATTCTTGCAATAGTAGTCTTACCAACTCCCCTTGTTCCTGAAAATATAAACGCTTGATGAATTTTTTCCGACTCAATGCTATTTACTAAAGCCTTAACAACATGCTCTTGGCCGATAACTTCTTCAAAGCAAGATGGTCTATATTTTCTAGCTAAAACCTCATAAGACATAGCATTGAATCATAACATGTCATTAGTAAAAACTGATTCGATTTCTTTAAATCTAAAACCTCTATTTTGTAGAAAACTTTTTTGTTTTAATTTTTCATTGGTATCAAAACTAGGTCCATCTTTGAATTTTTTTGAAAAAGCTAATTTAGCAGCCGATTCCCAATCACCCTCTTCAATAATTACATTACGTGATACTGATTCATCAATGCCTTTCGATGTCAATTCAAAAGCAATCTTTTTAGGCCCAAATCCTTTTCTTTTTCTAGCAGATACATAAGCTTCAGCAAATCTTGTATTATTTACTAAGTTATTATCACTGAGTTTTTCAATAACAGATTCTATTATTTCTTTATGTTCAAAGCGTGCAGATAGCTTTTCTTTAATCTCTTTAATTGAGTGTTCTCTTCTCGATAATAAATCTAGAGATTTGTTATATATTATATTGAATAGATCATCTGACATTATTCAAAAGGAATAACTCTTGATTTTCCATTTCTTTTTATGATTCTTACTTTTTGACCGGTATTATATGAAAAATTACCAACCTCTTGGATGATAGAAATAAAGCTACCAGACTCGGTCTCTATTAATAATTCAACTCCATCTTTCTTTGTGACTGCTGAACCAATCTCAGATCCAATAGCTGAACCTACCAAACCTCCTAAAACTGTAGCAATATCAGATTCTGGTTCTGAATCTGTTGTATTTTTGCCAACAGCTGCCCCAATAGCTGCTCCAGCAGCAGCACCAACTTCTCTATCACCTTCAATTGTTACAATTGAAACATCCATAATTGTTCCAAAAACCACATATTGTTGTTTTTGAGCATCCGATCTAGAAACAACATCTGGTTGTAATGAATTATTTACACAAGAAGATGTAATGAAAATAACCGCAATTAATAACAAGTTCTTCATGATTCTTCAGCTTTAGATAATTTATAGTGTTTTAGAAGGTCATCTTTAATAACATAGTATTTTCTGTTTTTTTCAAAGCCGTCTAAAAGCTTAACTTCATAAATTTTTTCAAAGTGTTTAGATTTTAAAATTTCTACCCTATCACCAGTGTTTAGTCTGACTAAGTTTTTTGAATCTATAATTGAAAACCTATCCCAATCTGAAAATAATCTTGCCTGATGGATGTTATACGCATCATTAGAAAAAAAATATAAAACCTTGCTATTTGAAGGAGTCAGTTTATTGCTTCTTGATTCAAGATACCACGTTTGACCCTCTTCGATAGAGGGTTGTGCATCTTTAGCATCAAAAATAGAAGCAAAAGAAAATATAAATGTAAGCAAAATAAATTTAGTTTTCATAATAATTTTGACAATTGAGTTTTAAAAAAGTTCTTATATAAGGATATTTTAAAATTACAAAAAAAGAAAGCTTGAAAAAATTAATAATGGCCATAAGTATTACTTGATGAAGATGCCATAACGGATCTTCGCTTTAACAAGTGTATGCTTATTTTAGATGCACATTTATATAGTTGCTTTAAAGGAGGACTATTATGATACTTAACTTTACAGACCCATTTTTCACAACACGTGTACTAGGGTTCGAACCTTTGTTTGATAGATTGCAAAGACTTTCTGAGTCCAATGATAGATCGTCAAGCTATCCACCATACAACATTAGCAAAGACGGAAATTATTTTGCCATTGAGATTGCTGTAGCTGGATTGTCGAAAGATGATATCCAGATAGAGCTTGCAGAAGGAATTCTTTCAGTTAGCTACGACGGGCCAACTACTGAAGTTGTAAATGGTGAAAATAAGGTTGTATATCAAGGAATTGCTCAAAGAGCATTTAAACAGCAATTTACCCTTTCTGAGGATGTTGTTGTTCAAGGTGCTGAATTGATTAATGGTTTATTAACCATCAGTCTTGAGAAAATTATTCCTGATGAAAAGAAACCCAGAATGATTGAGATCAAATCACCAAAAAGAATCTCAGGTAAATAACTTATATAATGTGAAATGGGGTGCATAATGCACCCCAAATGTTAAATAGGATAAAATTACATTTAATGAAATTTCTTAAAATATCCTTTCTATTATTTTTTTGCTTTTCGATAAATGCAGTGACTGTTAATACCGGTCATGCAAATGTCTCCTTAGTAAAGTTTGAGAATTTACAAGAGGGACAAAGCCAAACTCTTATTGGCATTAGAATGGACATGCAAGAGAATTGGCATACCTACTGGAAAAATCCTGGCGATTCAGGAGGCCCGATAAAAGTTAAATGGTCTTATGATGATAATATTTCAATAAGCGAGTTATTTTGGCCAACTCCAACTTTAATCCCATATGAACCACTAATGACATATGGATATAAGAATTTTGTAATTTTTCCCTTTGAGATAAATAATTCTAACGATAAGAATTCATATATAGAGGCAAATATTGATTTTTTAATATGTGATGATATTTGCGTTCCAGAAAAAGCATTAATCAAAACAAATCTTAATGAAATTAAAAATGATGTTGCACTGTATGATTGGTTTTTAAAAGCTCCTTCTCAGACACTTCCTGTGAAGGCATCACTTGATAGCGAGTTCATAAATATAAGGTTTTCTTGGCCTTTCGATGTTAGTTCTGCGATATTTTTTATAGATAATCAAGATATTGTTGAACATGCTTCAGATCAAAATCTGATCAAAGAAGAAAATAATTATCTTGTTAAGGTTAAAAAATTAGATGATGTTAAATCTTTTGAATATTTATCTGGGGTATTAAATATTAACGACAGTGAAAGTTTTATAATTGACGCTGAAATTGAAAATGCTACAAAAAACTCACTTGATATTTCTTTTTTACAAGCTTTAATTTTTGCCTTTGTAGGAGGCTTAATTCTAAATTTAATGCCATGCGTTTTTCCAATAATCTCATTAAAAGTTCTGAGTTTTGTCTCAATGAGTAATCAATCTTCATCAAAAATTAGAGCTCATGCTCTATTGTTTTGCGCTGGAGTAATGATTTCATTTCTGCTTATTGGATTTGCCATGATTTTGCTAAAACAAACTGGTTTATATCTGGGCTGGGGCTTTCAATTACAGTCGCCGCCTATTGTTGGATTACTCAGTTTATTAATGTTTGTAATTGGTTTAGTGCTGCTAAGCGATATAAATATAGGCTCATCATTAACTAGACTTGGTAATAAAGGAAACAGCGGTAGTTTGCTTGGTTCCTTTTCTACAGGTATTTTAGCTGTAATTGTTGCCTCACCATGCACAGCACCATTTATGGGGGCAGCACTTGGTTATGCATTAATTCAACCCTCTGTAATAACATTACCAGTCTTTTCTGCACTAGGTCTTGGTTTTGCATTTCCTTATTTTGTATTATCCGCCTCACCAAATTTAATAAACTACCTGCCAAAACCTGGTAATTGGATGGTTGCTTTGAAAGAATTTTTTGCATTTCCCATGTTTGCAACATCAATATGGTTAATATGGGTGTTTAGCATTCAAACATCTTCCAACGAGGTGATATTTCTATTAATGACGATTTTGATGATCTCTTTGTTAATCTGGATTGCTACAAAACTAAGTAAATCAAGCTATAGATTTGCTATTTTTGTTATTGCAGCTTTTGTAATTTTCTTTCAATTTAGGGATATTCCTTCAAACGAAATAAAATCTACAAATGCCGTAAAACTTGAAAGTTATGATTATGTTCAATGGAATAAAAATATAGAAAATGAATATAAAGACAAAAATCAAGCTTATTTAATTAATTTTACTGCTGCATGGTGCATAACATGCCAAACAAATGACAAAATTGCCTTATCAAGAGCAAGTGTTAAAGAATACATTCATAAAAATAACATTCAATACATTGTTGCCGATTGGACTAACAAAAATGATGAAATTCTAAAAACTCTTGAATCATATAATAGAAATGGAGTTCCATTGTATATTTTTTGGAAGCCTGGAATGAGCGAGTCTAAAATTTTACCTGCAATCTTAACAGAACAGATTTTATTAGAAAGTTTCAACAACTCTTAAATAATAATATAATTCGAACTTATAAATTTAATAGGCAATAATATGTTTGGTACACCTTTTCAAATATTTGGCACAATTCACCTTATAACAATATTTTCAGTGATTATAGTTTCAGTATTTTTACCAAAGTTTTATAAAAATAAATCTGAAAGTGATAAATCACTTATGAGCAAAGTAATCGCAGGAATAATAGCTGCACATGTCATTATTTCACCATATAAAGATCTTTATCTGTTAGCTAATCCATATGATTGGAGAGAAACAATTCCACTACATATGTGCGATCTTTCTGAAATATTTCTAATTTGGTTTTTATTAGGTGGGCCAAGAATTCTATATCTTTGCGCATTTTTTTGGGGTTTGGGTGGAGCATCTATGGCAATTCTTACACCAGATATCAGTCATCATGATTTAGATTACATATTTTTTATGATTGGTCACGGAATGATAATTGTTGGAATAATGTATGCAACTGTTGCTCTTGGTAATAGGCCTTATGCAAAAGATATATTAAAAGTTTCAGCAATTACTGCTTTTATATTATTGCCAATCGTCTATGTTATTAATTTGATCTTAGGTGATCCTGCAAATTTTTGGTATTTGATGGCTAAACCAGATGGTGCTTCTCTAATGGATGTATTTCCAGAACCGCCATTGCATTTGTTAGTTACAACGCCACTTGCAATTGGGGTTTTTTACTTAATATATTTACCTTATTTTATAAAAGATAAAGCTGCAAGATAACTCATAACTTTGCTTAAATTTATAAAATAAACATAAAATAACAACATTATTATGGAAAATTTTATAAACCTTATCTCTGAAGTTTGGAATACAGGATTCTTAGGTATTGATCTGGGCTCAATAATTTCTTCTTTGTTAGTTATCTTAATAGCATTTCTTTTTAGAGGTTTTATTATTTCAATAATTCTTAATTCTTTTGAAAGGCTAGCCAGTAAAACAAAATCAAAGATAGATGACGAAATTCTTAATGCATTAAGAAGGCCAATTGGATTAGTGCCTATCACAATTGCTTTATACATTTGCACTTTAATATTACCTCTATCAGGTTTAATTGGTGACATAGCAACAAATGTAGTAAAAGCCTTTGTCATTTTTACTATTTTCAGCGCCCTAGCAAATAGTGTAAAACCAATTTTCGCCGCCCTCTCTACAAGCTCATGGCTTACAGCATCAATGCAAATGTGGCTTGAAAGAGCTTCAAAATTTATTGTCTGGGTAATTGGAGCAGCAATAATATTAGACATATTTGGTATTCAAATTGGTCCACTCGTTGCAGGTTTGGGATTATTTTCTGTCGCAGTAGCATTAGGCGCACAAGATTTCTTTAAAAATCTAATCTCAGGAATATTAATAATTGGTGAACACAGATTTCAGCCGGGTGACAGAATCGAGGTAAGTGGACAGCTCCATGGAATTGTAGAAAGCATTGGTTTTAGATCAACCGTAATTAGAACTTTTGATACTGCACCAATGATTATACCTAATAAAGATTTATCTGACGTTAAAGTAATTAATCATGGTGAAATGATTAATAGAAGAATAAACTGGAAAATTAATCTTATTTACTCAACAAGTGTTGAACAACTTGAGTCGATAAGAAATGAAATAAAAGATTACATAATTAAAAGCAATGACTTTACTACAGAGGGTGATTTAGATCCTGTTGTAAGAACTATTGAATTGGGTGGCAGTTCTATTGATTTAATGATTGTTGCTTACGCTGATCCAATGGGATTTGCTGCATTTAACGAAGTAAAAGAAAACCTGATCTTCAATATAATGAAAATTGTAAAGAGCAACAAATCTGAATTTGCTTACCCTTCAACTTCTCTATATGTTGAATCCATGCCAAAATAAAATTAATGAATTATGAACGATCAAATCATATTATCCTCAACTTTGATTGCTCTTCTCTGTTTATTTATCTGGGGAAAAATTAGATATGATGCGCTAGCTGTTGGCGCATTATTTGTTTTAGTAGTTCTTGAAATAATACCTGCTAATGAGGCTTTTGTTGGATTTGCTCATCCTGCTGTTATTACCGTCGCACTTGTTCTTATAATTAGTCAAGGTTTAAGCAATTCAGGTATAGCAGGTCTTGTAGGTAAGCTTATAGGTGGTAGAGAATTTACTGAGATCCAATTTATGATTTCTCTACTATTAATTGCAGCTGTTTTGTCATCATTTATAAATAATATAGGTGCTTTAGCAATTCTCTTGCCTATAACACTTAATATTTGTCAAAAGATGGAGTGGCACCCATCAAAATATCTTATGCCCTTAGCTTTTGCTTGTATTTTAGGGGGAATGAATACTGCTATAGGAACTCCGCCAAATATAATAATATCTGAATACAAGGCATCTATAACAAACTCTGGATTTAATTTCTTTGATTTTTCATACGTTGGTCTTGTAGTCACAATAATTAGCATTCTTTTCATTGCTTTTATTGGAAATAAGTTAATTTTTTTAAGAAAAGAGATGCCTTCAACTGAGCATTTAATTGATCTCAAGGGTTATTTATTTGAAGTACTAGTGAATAAAAAAAGCTCTTCAATTGGCATGACTTTATATGCATTTAAAACACAAGCTGGGGAAGATACAGAGATCCTTGGAATAGTGTCTGAAAATGGTTCAATAAAGAAAGTTCAAAATAATATGAGAATTAAGGAAGGACAAATATTAGTCATCAAGACGCCTCCCGATGATCTTGCCAATATTTTAGATATTTTTGATTTTTCTATTCCAAAAGAACTTCATTCATTTGAAGAAGATGATCTTGAAGAAATTGAAGTCATGATCGCTCCTGGTTCCAGACTAATTGGAAGAAAGTATGATTTTTTTCAAAAGCTTGCTTTTGAAGAATTAAATCTTCTTGGACTATGGAGAAAAGGTTCAAAATACAGAACCAGACTAACAAGGGAACAATTTAGAGCTGGTGATGTGTTGCTATTAGGTGTTAGAGATCTTGCTGAGGAAGATGTTTCTAACAAAATTAAGCATTTAGGTCTTATGCCTTTAAGACAAAGAGAACTTCAAACAATACCAAGCAGAAGTAGGCTAATTAAAGGATTATTATTCTTTTTATTATCAATTTTTCTAGTTTCATTTAATTATTTAGGTGCAGCACCTGCATTTTTATTATGTGTTTTAGCTTTTGCAAGAATTAGAATTATTGATAGTGATTTTTACAGAAAAATTGATTGGCCGATAATAGTAATGTTAGCGGCAATGATACCAATAGGAACTGCTCTTCAGACAACAGGTGTAAGTAGTTTAATTGCAACTTCAATATCAACATACGCATCAAACCTAAGTTTATTTTGGATACTCCTAATTATCTTAATTGTTACCATGATAACAACAGATATTATTAATAATGCGGCAACAGCTGTAATTATGGCTCCAATATCAACTGGAATAGCTCTAGAGTTGGGATTTGCCATTGAGCCATTTTTAATGGTTGTTGCAGTTGGAGCAAGTTGTGCATTTTTAACTCCTATAGGACATCAATGTAATACTGTTGTGATGGGTCCAGGTAACTATAAATTTACTGATTATTGGCGAATGGGCTTACCAATGGATATTTTAATAATATTGGCCTCTGTACCAATGATATTGTTTGTATGGACATAACAAATGGATGACAGATACAAAAGATTAAATAGAGTAACCGGAGAGCCGTTCTGTGCAGGCTATCAAGATGAGGATGGTAGAATATTTCTAAGATATCTTAGCAAACAAGGTAATGATGGATATTATCTTGAAGAATGGAAAAAAGACATTAAAAGCTTTATAGAAAAAGCTGAAGAATTAAATATTAATTACGACTTAAATCAGCGATTGAATCAATAATTTCAGGATATTTCACGTAAAATTCGTAAGATTCTCCCTCCTCATCTGTAAAAGGAGTAATCACATCTGATCCAGACTCTACAGTTCCTGAGGCTATCAACATCCTGCCAATAGCTATAGCATTATCTATGCCTGCCCATCTAAGATATTTCATTATGCCCCACTTTTGAGTGGAACCATTTTCCTGCTCAGAATATTTAGAAATTCTTGTTACAACAATATCATTTTCTCTGTCTACAAAAGTATACTGTCCGAACTTTCCACTGGTATTAAATATTTTTGATTCTTCATCATACTTTGATACCCACCAGTGCAAAGAATAATACCTTTTATAATCTGTAAATCTACTTGGTGTTTCCCATACCACCTGAAAAGATTCGTCTACAAATTCCTTAGATATGATTTGTTCATCATTCCATTTGCCATCTCGAGCAAATAATAAGCCTAATTTCGAGTAATCTCTTGCTGACATATCTACACAACAATATGTCATGACATTTCCCTTTTCATCTTTCCATAACTTATAGCTATCAATATCTAGCGGTTTTAAGATTCTCTCTTCAAAGAGCAAATCAGCTTTTTTGCCAGTTGCTTGAAACAAAATATCACCTAAAAGCATCGAATTAACATTGTTATATTCAAATTTTTCACCAGCATTTTTTTCAACACCAACTTTTTTTGCATATTGAAGATGATCCACTTGAAAAAACATTTTTTCATGCTCATGAGTTGGAAAATCAAGACCACTAGACATATCTAGAAGATCTCTTATAGTGATATCCGATCTCTCGTCATCAAAATATTCGAGATATTCTGAAACTTTGTCATCAAGACTGTTAATCTCACCACGATCAAGCGAAATTCCAATTAATGCAGCATAATAGCTCTTAGCCATTGACCAAGATGTGCCATGAGAATCTTGATCATATCCATCAGCATATTTTTCTGAAATTATTTTGCCATTTTTAATAACAACGACAGCTTGAGTTGCGTCATCTGAAAATGATAAATCCATTAATTTATCAATTTTATTAGGATTTATGCCCTCTGCGTCAGGTGTTGAAATAATCCAATTTTCTTTATTTGGAAAATAGCCCGCTACTAAATTTGATGCAAAAGGAAATAAAAATATCAATAGTAAAAAAGCTCTAATATACATAACTAAATCCATAGAAATTTTAAAAATATCTGACTAATATAATCATTTTTAAGTCTAAAGCAAATAATTATAAATATAAATTATATTGATATTTAATTATAAATAATTATAATAATTCAATGAGCACTTTTACAAAAAAATTAATCTTTTCCTTTTTAATTTCTTTTGCATGTTTTGATCTATATTCTGAAATCCATACTATTAAGATGCTAAATCAAGGCGCTACGGGTATTATGGTTTTTGAGCCTGCATTTTTAAAAGTAAACGTTGGTGATACTGTCACATTTGAGTCCACTGATGCTGCTCATAATTCTGCATCTATACCTGGCATGATTCCATCAGGTGCAACACCCTGGAATGGTCAATTAAGCCGAGATATTTCAGTAACTTTTGAAGTTCCTGGTGTATATGGCTATCAATGTACTCCTCATGCAATGATGGCTATGGTTGGTGTGATACAAGTAGGTGATGACAATTCAAACATTGAAACTGCTAAAAGTGTTGCATTACAATTTAAGTCTTCATTTGTGATGAATCAAACAAGACTTGATGAATATCTTTCTAAAATTTATTAATATTATTTAATAAATTTTTTGTGTAAAATTACTCCTCTTTATGGGCGAGTAACTCAGTTGGTTAGAGTGTCTGCTCGACACGCAGGAAGTCGGGAGTTCGAATCTCTCCTCGCCCACCATCAAAATTAATTTTTTAAAGTTTGGATATGAGCTTTTGTCGCTAGAAGAATTTTTTGATCTTCTTCAGATTCTTTTTCGTCAAGAAGCTTATCAATTTCATTTAGTGCTTTGTCAATGGATCCCCATTTTCCATCTGTATAAATTCTTTCATGAATTAAATCATCAAATCTTGTTTTGATATCATCAGGAATATCTGTGTGATACTTATTGCATATAATTCTCTCAGCCAATAGACGAAATCTTTCATCTTCAAAATTTCTTGAAATTTTAATAAGCTGCTCAAGATTATCAGTAAGGTGAAATTCCTTCATAAGATCTTGATCTCTATAGGAAGGAAAACCACCAGAATATATGGTTCCTTCAACATAATTTGGTTCAGGGAAATTCATAATTCTGTCTTCCATGGCTTGTGATACTTTAGTAAAAAAATCTTTATTTAACTTTACTACATCTGCCCTTCTTTGAAGCTCATCATGGCTAATATCGAAGTGATTATTTTTTGTCAGATATTTGCTTGGACATATTGGTATTGTTTTATTTATTTTGTATTTTTTCAATGGTAAGTCTCTTCCCCCAGATTGAATCATTTTATTAATTTCAGCAAAATCTAAATCAATTATTTCTTCAGGATCAAAACTCAAATCGAAGAAACATATATCATTAGGTCTGGAATTATCTGCACCACAGATTACAACAGGATACTTAAACGAGTGTCGCCTATAGATTTCTCCAAGAGCAAGAAATTCATCAGAGTATAAAAGATTTTTAATGCCCTCCTTTGTTGATATATCCATAAACGAATCAAAGACTTCAGGTATTTTATCTTTAATAACTTTACATAACCCGATCATAAATTTGCAGTCTGAAATTGCATCATGAGCATCACTGACATCAATACCATGTTCATTTGCTAAATGCTCCAACTTAATACTAAAAGCAGGCCCTTCTTCAAATAAAGGAATTGATATTTCATCTGAAAAAAATGAGGCTATATTATGAATCATTAACATTAAATCTAATCTTCCATTTTGATTTGTGTTTGTAATATATGGCTCTAAAAGATTGCACCAAAACTGTCTTCTGATGAGCTCTTCATCGAAAGCATGTCCGTTATATGTAACAAATATTGATGGCAAATCTAGACACCATTCTTTCCATTGATGTTGAATGTCTCTCATCATTTGATAATGTGAGATATTAGATGAAAAGGAATTAATCTTCTTGTTAGTAAGCATTGCTTTCGGTTGAGGGATAATCCACGGTAATGGTTTGCTGCCAATATTCTGATCGTCTATAACTTTAAGTGTATTATCTGTAAGAATCGATCCACATTGGATTATCTGACTAAAATCTTTATGAATTCCAGTTGTTTCAGTATCGTAAAATATTAAATTGTAGGACAATTCTTTAACTCATATATTTACCAAGCTCATATCTTGCAACAGCTCTTCTATGAACTTCATCGGGACCGTCAGCTAGTCTAAGTGTTCTCATATGTGCATACATTGATGCAAGTGGAGTTAACTGAGATACCCCCTCGCCTCCATGAATTTGAATCGCTCTATCAATAATCTTAAGCGCTACATTGGGAGCATAAACTTTGATTTGTGCAATTTCACTTGCTGCAATTTTATTGCCAACTGTATCCATTTTAACTGCAGCATCCAATGTTAAGCATCCAATGTTAAGAATCTTGCAGCATTAAGTTCAATTCTTGACTCAGCTATATAATCAAAATTTGCTCCAAGTTGTGCTAAGTTTTTACCAAATGCTACTTTGTTTGGATCCATACCTCTTTTACACATTAACTCTAAAGCAACCTCTCCAGCACCAATAGCTCTCATACAATGGTGAATACGTCCTGGTCCTAGACGTCCTTGTGCTATCTCAAATCCTCTTCCTTCACCAAGTAAAAGATTTTCCTTTGGCACTCTCACATTGGTAAATTTCATATGTGCATGCCCATGAGGCGCATCATCATATCCAAATACATGCATCATGTTAATAATCTCTACACCCTCAGTTTCCATTGGCACAAGTATCATTGAATGTCTTTGATGTTTTGGATTATCAGGATTAGTTACACACATGAATATGAGAATTTTACATCTTGGATCACCAGCTCCTGATGTCCACCATTTTTCACCATTTATTACATATTCATCTCCGTCCAAAACTGCCGTTGCTTGCATATTTGTAGCATCAGATGATGCAGTTCTAGGCTCTGTCATGCTAAAGGCAGATCTAATTTCACCATCAAGTAATGGTTTAAGCCACTCTTCTTGATGTTGCTCGTTTCCATATCTTGCAATAACTTCCATGTTTCCTGTATCTGGTGCACTACAATTCATTGCTTCAGATGCAATGTGGGATTTTCCCATTTCTTCTGCAAGATGAGCATATTCATAATTTGATAGGCCTGCCCCAAATTCACTTTCTGGCAAAAAAAGATTCCAGAGACCTTTTGATCTTGCTTTTTCCTTTAATTCATCTATGACTGATGGATCCTTTATATCAAAAATTTTGTTACTATTATAAATACTATGAATAGTACTAAAGTAATTCATACTTATAATAGCTTTATGTTACTTACAAATCTATATGAACTAAATATTTATTTAAGGCAATAAAATGAAAATAAGTTCTTTTGATTTAAATCTTTTTGTAATTCTAAATGCTATTTATACTGAAGGCAGTCTTACGAAAGCTGCTGAAGTTGTGGGTATTACACAACCTGCTGTTAGTAATGCTCTCTCAAGATTGAGAGAAAAGTTTAATGACGATCTATTTGTGAGAACTGGTTCTGGTATGGTGCCTACTCAAAAAACTGAAAACATGATTCAGGATGTACAAAGTGCACTTACTTTGATTCAACAAAGTGTTAATGAACCTGACACTTTTGATGCAAATTCAACTAAAAGAAATTTTAAATTATCGCTTGGAGACGTTTCTGAAGGAAGAGTTCTCCCATTTATTATGCGGGAAATCTACCAAGAAGCTCCAAATATTTCTGTTGGAAGTTATGCATACCCAAGAAGTGATCAAGTTCATGCTCTATCAACTAATAATCTAGATTTTGTAGTTGATCCAATTATCCCACGATCTGATGAAATTAATTCTGAAAAAGTTTTTGAGGATGATTTTGTTGTTATGCACAGAGAAGGTCACGATTTATCTAAAATTAAAAGTCCCTCTGTTGATGACATTCTTAATCAAAAGCATTTGCATGTTTCTGGAAGAAAAAGAGGCTTGCATTTAATCGATGTTGAACTTGATAAGATTGGTTATAGAAGAAAGGTGGCTTTAAGATGTCAGCATTTTTTAATTGCTCCAACTATTATTCAATCAACAGATTTAGTCTTGATGGGAACACGCAGTTTTGCAAAAAGAAATAATCTCCCATTCTTTGAGATTCCGATTGAAATACCATCAATGGAGTATTTCTTAATTTGGCATAAAAGTGACGAAGGTGACGGTGGTCATAACTGGATGAAAGATCTAATAATCAGAGCTTTTAAAGACGCACAAAGATAAATTAAGAAATTTAGCTTAAATCATGACTAGCAGTTTTAACTATTCCGCCATCAGATGTTATGGTCTCACCAACAGTATAAGCTCCAGCTCGAGAACATAAGAAAATTGCCAATCCTGCAATGTCTTCAGGAGTTCCAACTCTTTTTCTTGGATTTCTTTTTGCTATTTCAGAATAATCATAGCCTACAGCAGGACCGAGCATATCACTAGGATAAGGTCCAGGAGCAATAGCGTTAACCAAAATATTTTCACGTACTAATTTTGCAGCCAAAACTCTTGTCAAATGGTGAACAGCAGCCTTTGATGCTCCATAAGGATATGTTTCCATTGATGGAACATTTAATCCATCGATAGAACCAATATTAATTACTCTAGATGGATCATCATCATTAGCATTTTTAGATAATAAATTCTTAAATTTCTGTGTTAGGAAAAAAATAGACTTCACATTTAAATCCATTACCTTATCCCAACCTTTTTCAGAGAAATTTTCTAAAGGCTCGCCCCATGCGGCTCCTGCATTGTTAATTAAAAAATCAATAGCATCTTCCTTTTCGGTCATCTTATTAACAAACTCATTAATTCCATCCATTGAACTTAAATCACATGGTACTGGGATACATTCTTGGTTATATTTTTCAGATAATTCTTTAGCCTTTTCAGCCAAGGCTGGAGCTTTTCTTGCTGAAATATAAACTTTTACCCCATTTGCCAAAAAGCCTGCAGTTATCATTTCTCCAATTCCTCTTGAACCGCCTGTTACAACAGCAACTTTTCCAGATATGTTAAATAAACTTGTTATTTCCATTTGTATCACCTTAAATTTGAAACCAAATTATATTGTATTTTTGAAAACGAAACATAATCTCTATTAATAACTAAGGTAAAATAAATTATGGATTTCTTAATCAACTTCCTTGGCTTAGTTGCTTCTTTAGCCATATTAATTTGGGGTGCAGACAAATTTGTAGATAACTCATCTTTAATTGCAAAGAAGATTGGAGTAAGCGAATTAACAATAGGATTAACCATAGTTGCATTGGGTACTTCCGCTCCTGAAATCTTCGTAGGAATTTCTTCTGTCTTAAATAATAGTGAAAGCATTGCAATGGGTGCGGTTGTTGGATCAAACATATCTAACATTGCCTTAATATTTGGAGTTTCATGTATAGGTATTTCTTTTTTACCAAAAAAAACACCAATGATTCAGCTGATGCCTTTTTTAGTTTCAGCATTAATTCTCGGATATGTATTAATTGATTTAAACGTCTCAAAGTTTGATGGAATCCTTCTTTTATTAAGCTTTTTTTATTTTTTGTATGTAATAAATGCAAATAAAAATTCGCAAACATTAATTGACGAGCAACAAGATAAAAATAATTTAATTACTTTTATTTTTTTGATCATAGGATTAATTTCATTAATCTTTGGCTCAAGATATGCAGTCATTTATGCAGAAAAAATTGCTATTTTACTAAATATTTCAGAATTGATTATTGGATTAACTATTATTGCTATTGGAACAAGCCTCCCAGAGTTAGCAGCTACAATAAGCGCTGTTATAAAAAAGAAAACTGATTTGGTAGTTGGAAATGTTATCGGATCAAATGTCTTAAACATTGCATTGGTTGTTCCAATTATTGGTTTTTTTTCAAACGTAAAGCTAGATCAAGTTCTACTAAGTAGGGACTATACAGTAATGATCTCAGCAACAATTATCTTTATGTTAGTAGTGCTATTCTATTCAAACAAAGTATTTTCAATAAAATCGATTCGTTTTATTGGTATATTATTTGTTAGTTGTTATATTTTATATTTATTGAGTTTGAGTAATTTAATTTAATTTCTTTTGAAGATATATTAGGGTTATTCCAACAAAAAAAGCTATGACTTCAAAAACAAAGTAAGGATTATAGAAGCCGGGAGTTGTTGGAAGCATAGAGAAAATTACTCTACCAAATGCAATAGAGCCAACTAGAAATGTTATAAATTTAATTGAAAAAATGCCTATATTTCTTTTAAAAATACCCACAAGGCACATAATTCCTAAGCATAAATTTAATCCACCATATAGTCCAGCTATCTCAGAATATCCTAATGGAGATGTTATTGAGAGACCTACAGCATTTAAAAAACTTGGATAGCCGAGCTCAAGAGCTCCAAGCAAAGGATCTAATATTGCCCAAACTCCAATCAGGGCATATATAAACGCCATAAATAATAAGTACAATCTAATGATCCAGATCAACTTTTTTTCTCCGTCTTTTTAAAATAAAATAATTGCTATGTTAAAGAGTGTAATCAAATATATAAATATTTCATACTTTTTTTTAATTTGTATTAATATCAATGGAAATATGATGCTTGATGAAAATGACAAATTAACTATGCCACTTCCCATGCCCTACAATGGAAAAATTTATAGTGTTGAATTTCTGGATAACTTTATTGATAAATCAATTAAAGATGATAAACAACCAATACTTATTTTTGGAGCAAATTGGTGTCCAGACTGCAGAATATTCTCTGGAACAATGGATATTCCAAAAATTGAAAAACATATAAATGAAAAATTTAATGTTCTTTATATAGATGTTCTTAGATATGAAATAAATATGGATTTAATGGAGGAATTCGGAATTGCTTCTGCTGAGGGGATTCCTAGAGTTTTAGTCTTTGATAAAAACAAAAATGTAATAAACAATTCAAATACTGCTGAATGGAGAACTGCTCGAGATAGATCAAGTCAGGAAATATTTGATTTTTTCCAAAATATGGTTATTAATTAATCGAATTGTTTTTCAACACTTGCAAAAAGCAAATAAAAGATCCCACCAAATAAAAGTACAAATGTGCAAAGATAGAATATAGAACTCCAAGAGTTGGTTATTTCAAGAATTAATCCTGCAACTATTGGGCTTATGATTGCTGCAACCATTCCAATACTTCCTGCGATTCCCACCAATGAACCAGTATATTTTGGACCTAGATCAGCGTGATTAACTCCAAAACCACCTGCACATATACCAGAACATATATTAATTAGGCTCAATAATATTACAACATTTATAAGAGAATCCTCCAATGAAATTAGGTATAACAATAACGCCGAACCAAAAAAACCTATTGAATTTACACTTCTTCTTACATTTAGTAAGCCATATCCCCTCTTAATAAGGCCATCAGCTAAAAAGCCCCCTAATATTAAAGAAAAAATTGCAACAAGACTTGGAGTAAGTACTGAATAAATAAATACGTTTGATCCTAAGTCTATACCCATCCCACCTTGGGCAACAGGAGCATTAACATATTTTGGTAAGTAAGAAAGAAATGTATATAAAGACCAATTATTACAAAATGTTGCAACAGCTATTGCCATAAAAGGAGCATTTCTTATGAGTTTTAAAAATGGGATTGTTGGAGCAGTTTCTTTTGATGGTGCTTCAGTCTTTATGTAATTTAATTCCTCTTCTGAAAGAAGCTTATTATCCTCTGGAAAAGATGTAACTATTCTATTCCAGAAGAAATACCAAAAAAATCCAAGCAATCCAAATAAATAGAAGACCCACTCCCATGAGTAATTTGCAATTATCAATGCTGCTACAGCAAATCCAAATAGTGTCCCGGCAGCTATACCACTATTGGTAAAACCTACAGCTCTTGTTCTTTCCTGAAATGGAATCCATCTAGCATATATTGCATGCCAAGAGGGAAAAGTAACACCTTCTCCAAGCCCCATTAAAATTCTAATTAATATTAGCCACCATAATCCCTGATATGCAAAAAAAGGTGTGATGATTGTAAATAATGACCAAATTAGTAGAGCATATCCAAGAACCCTTTTACCACCATATTTATCTGCTAGATATCCACCAAGAATCATTGTGATCATGTATCCAAAATAAAATGATCCCAAAATAATACCAACCTGTGATTCAGACCATCCAAACTGCTCTTGCATAGGAATGATTGCAACAGAAATATTAACTCTATCTATATAACAAATAAAAACAGCTAAGAAAGATAAAAAAACTACTTTAAACCTATAAGGTATTATCATTCTTTGGTAAATTTAATTGGCATTTCTTGGATAGCGTGAACAAAATTATTTGGAGCTACCTTCCATTCACCATTCATTTCAAAATCTGGGAATCTTTGAAGGAATTGTGAATAAAATTCATTTAATTGCATCAAAGCAATAGGTTTTCCAAGACACGTATGCCTGCCTATGCCAAAAGCAAGATGTTTTTCTGCATTCTCTCTTTGAATGTTAAATTCATCTGGTTTATCGAAAATTTCTGGATCTCTATTTGCAGCTCCATACCACAATGCTATCTTTTCATGAGGACCAATCTTTTGACCACCTATTTCTGTTTCAATGAGAGATGTTCTTCTCATATGAATTACTGGTGAAACACATCTTACAGTTTCATTTATAAAACCTGGAAGTAAGTCATGATTATTAATTAATAGTTCTTTTTGATGTTGATTATCATGCAGGAGTTTAATGCCACCGCTCATAGTATTTCTTGTAGTGTCGTTGCCTGCAAAAATTATTAACAGCCACGATCCATCTAGAAACTCATCAGAAAGTTCTTGGCCTTTTATTTTTGCGTTAGCAATAGCACTCAAAAGATCATTTGAGGGATGTTTTCTTTTGTTTTTAAGAATAAATCTTCCGTAATCAAACATTTCATCTATCATGACATTAAACATATCTATCATCGCTGGATCGGGGGTAGAATCTGTTTTGCCCTCATTTTGTTCTTTTATCATTTCATAAGTGAAGTACTGCGCTAATTCAAGAAATTCCATCCATGAGACTAATTTTTGTCTGTCTTCATCTGGAATTCCAAGTATTTCTGAGAGAGTGTATATAGGTAATTGTTGAGAAACTTCTTTAACAAGATTGCACTCGCCCATTGGAGCAATTTGATCCAGCAACCCAGTAACTTTCAAAGAAACTTTTTGTTTTAATTCATCTACGTACCCAGGTTTAAAAAATGGCATGTGTTCTTTTCTGAGATTAAGATGCATTTCTCCATCCAGATTTAACATATGGTCTATAGTTGATTTAAATAATTTAGGATGCCTATTTTCTTCAGAGCCAAGAGTAAGCATATTTCCAGAGGCGTATTGTGACGAAAATATATCAGGATTCATTGAGACATATTTAATATCCTCATATTTTGTTAAAACCCAATATCCAGGCTCAGGATCCATCGGCATGGGTTCATGAAAATAAACAGGAGCATTTTCTCTAAGATCTTTGTATAACTCAAATGGCTGCCCTTTTGTAAATAAATCTAAATTATTTAGTTTTTCAGGCGCGTTATATTTGTAGTTCTCTTTATATGCGGGATTATTAATACTATGATTAATAATCTCATCAGATAAAACAAATCTTTGTGGCATATCTTAATTATAGTTTCTCATGCTCTATCCAATCAATAATGAATCTATGCTTGTCTAAGCAATTTTTCACAACAGATAAATAAAGGTGCTAATAAAAGAAAACTATTATTTGTTTATCTATTTCTTTTCTGTGAAGGAATGAAGGGAAAAATTCCCTTCATTCACAAATTAAGTCTAGAAACTAAAAGAATATCTAATGCTTATTGTTCTAGGAGGAATCCATTGCATCCAGTTTCTTGGTCTCCATGATGTATCATCGACAGCATAAATATATGCTTCAGTCCTTTCATCAGTCAAATTATCAATAGATAGTTGAAGCTTAGAATTTTCACTAAGATCAAGTCCAAGGTTAAAGTTTAACTTTGTATAATCTGGAGAGCTTGAATTTGGATTCTCAGCAAAAGTATTAAAACTATCTCCATAATAATTTACGTCAAGTCTTGCGTAAGATGGGTAGGACAAAATCGTTGTGTCATAGACTAGTCCTATATTCCACTGAGTTTCAACAGTATTTGGAAGTCTGTCCCCAGCTGATGCACCAAGTGAAGCAATATCTATTGATGTCTCTGCAGTCATAGAACTTCCTGCAAAGTCTAATGAAAAAGAATCATTAATTGCATAGGTAAAATCTACTTCTACCCCAGATGTCTCAGCCTTACCACCATTAAAATTGTATCTCCATCCACAACCAGGAGTTACTTGAATAATGATTCCATCCCAATCAACTTCAAAATAAGTGACATTTGCTGAGTAATTTTCCCCTCTTGATTTAATACCAAATTCTGTGGTTTCTGCTTCATCAGAATTAAACCTTCTTGAGAAAGTTTCTTGAGCAGCTTCATCACTGCTACAAAATGGTGGAAGTGGTGCTTGGTTCCCTCCTGGTCTATAACCAGCAGCTCTAGTTGCATATAAAGTTAAATCTTCATTAAATTTATAGCTTGCAGCATATTTCATCCTAGTATCAGATTCTGAGCCAGCTAATACAGCGCAATCTGTCCCAGCAGGATCATTACCCAAACAACCAGTACTATCCATAAAGAAAATGCCATACTGAAATGTTTTAGACCTATCTTCTATTTCATAATCTCTAATGCCAAACGTCAAAGTTAATTGATCATTAACATTAAAGTCGAACTGACCATAAAGAGAGGTTTCTTCTTGCTCATTATAGGCAGTATATGAAGCATAATATAAATAAGGGTAGCCTAGATATGTGCCCCATGTTTTACTTTCACCTGGTCCACAAAATGGAGGACAATAAGCATTCGCGTCATAAACAGCAGGATCTACACCAGCAGCAATTTCTGTAACGTAATCAAGCCAATACTGATCAACTGCATATTGAGTTTGTGATATAGAATTAGGTTCTTCATTGAATTTGTAGTTATAGTACCCTACTGTCCATTCAAATTTACCAGGTTTTGATATTAATCTGAGTTCCATGGTCTCCTCATAGCTTGCATCACCAACTACAATTAAAGGAGCCGGAACATAATCATCCATATCGATTCTTGCCCAATCTGTAACTGCGTCCTCTACTGTTCTTTTATCAGAAATTATTAAATTTGCATCAAATATTCCAAAATCGTATTTTATATTTGCAATGTAGGTTTCTCTTGTAACATCTTCTGACTCGTCTGCAGCCAGTGCGTGAGCAAATCTAGGATCATAATTTGTTAGAACTGAGCTTCCGTTTGGATAGTCTGATTCTGATGCTGCAAATCCTGAAATTGCACTTAAACGTGAGCATGTTGGATCACCATCCCAGTTATACCACCAACTTGATGCTTGAGGACAACCTTCAACATAAACATCAGCGCTTCCTGGTTTACTCTGACCAGGCTCTAAAATTCCAAAAGCTTTATTGTTGAAATTTACATATCGAAGACTACCAGTAAGATTACCTCCACTATTAAAACCTAGAGTAATCATAAGCTGTGAATCATCTTCTTCACCCACTGTATTTCCTGTTTGAATATTTTTATATATACCTGGAGATACTAATTGCGAATACACTGTTCGAAGTGCGATGCTGTCAGATATTGCAAGGTTATACATCATTTCAATACTTTTTTCCTGATGTTTTGCTTTAACCTTATCGCCTCGTCCAATTCTTATTTTTCCATATGAAGAAGAAGAATCAGGTTTATTGGTTATATATCTAATTGTTCCTCCAATTGCATTAGAACCATAAAGTGTTCCCTGGGGTCCTCTAAGAACCTCAATACGTTCAACGTCAAACAAACCCATTAAAGATCCACTTACCTCATCAATATATGTCGAAGATGTTCCTGAGGAACGTTGTGAAGTAGATGTGTTTAATCCTCTAAACGTATAGTAATTTGATCCTCCTGGCGTTGAAACTCCAGCAATTGAGCGCAGATAATCTTCAGGATTTGTTATGCCTCTTTCCTCTATAGCTGCCTCTGAAATAACAGAAATGTTCATTGGTATTTCCTGCAATGTTTCTGCTTTTTTATTTGCAGTAACAATTACCTCTTCAACCTCCTGAGAAGTTAAAATCAGTGGTGTTAGCAAAAAAGTTAAAGCTAATAAGTTTATATTTTTAGTCATAATATCCTCTCAAAAAAAAACCCAGCATATGCCGGGTTGATTACACATAAAGCCCAGCTAGTATAACAGCCCCCGAACTCTATGTGAGTTTTTTATATACATCACTTCTAGTATATATACTTCAATGCTTATATCTAGCTCTTTTTTTTAAAAAGTATATATTTTTTATACCTAAGTGGTAGGGATGGAGGGAGTCGAACCCCCACGCCTTGCGGCACTTGGTTCTAAGCCAAGCGTGTCTACCAGTTCCACCACATCCCCAGAAATTGAGATTATATAGATTTAAATATATATTTGTTATAAATTCCCTTTATAGATCGTATGAAATTTGATTTCTTCTTTTCCGCCTTTCTATTAACAAAATAAAAAAAGTTATTAAGCCAATGAAAAAAATTATTAAAGATCTTGGAGAAATTCCCTCATACAAAAATCCAGAAAATTTACCTACCAACATAAAACCAACTAAATAAATAAGAACTGTGCCAAGTTGAACTCTAGAGGAGGAAAAAACAAATCTTAATAAAATATATCCTCCTGCAGCAAACAAACCCGAAATTGTTCTAATAAAGGTTGTTAAGTTTTTTTGGCCCTCTTCTACATAAAATGTTAACAGAATGCTGTTAACGTCAGGAGCAAACATCATATAAAATCCAAGAACTAGAGAAAATAAAGCAACTAAAATTAAATATCCTTTCGTTAACAAAGCTGTCATAAAATACCCAACATATATAAAGCTAAAATAAATGATAGACCACCGAATGCCATCCATACATACATTTCTTTAAAATTATTCAACTTATAGGAATTTATAGCAAGAAAACAGCAAAAGATTGGTGCGATTACAAGAATTCCATAGCCAATTAGTACTGCCAGAGGTACGAATGCTAAAAATAAAAAAACTTGTAAAACAAATTTATTCATTGATGCATATTAAAAAAAATATTAATTTTCAACAAGTTTTTCATTTGCAACAGATTTCTCAACATTCGAAATATTAGTTTGAATCTCTAAAATTACCTGATTAAGTTGATTTCTATAATTGTTTAATGCTTGGACTGAATCCTCTAATAAAATTAATTGAGTATCAATATTTGAAAGATTCAACTGAAGTGATATTAAATCCTGTGAAGATATTTCTAATTCATCTATTTTAACAATGTTGTTTGTAATATCTTGTTGCATTAAAGAAAGATTATTTTGATTTTCGTCAATATCATTTTTTATATCTGATAAAAGATTCTCAATTTCTATAGTTTGCTCATTTAATTTTTGAATATCAACTTTGTTTCGTTTGTTACTTAAGTCCCATAATTTTCTTATTTCTTTATCTAAAAATTGAATTGAAGACGTTATATCAGTCATAGAGTCATTATTAATCTCATCGACAATATTTATTTGCTCCTCAATTAAAGCGATCCTTCCCTCAATTGAATTTAAAGAAGATTCATTTTTTTCAGATTCAAAAGTTTGCCATAAAGCCAAAAATAATATGCTCATAAAACTTATTACATAGATAAACCCAACTAAAAGTCCTCCATTTGAAGATCTTTTTAGATAAGATGGTAATCTTTTTTTTATTTTAAGCTTGCTGGCCATAGATAATTAAAATTCAACAATAATTAGCATATAATAATTGTTTATTTTACCTTAACTTAAACTTATATATGAATTTAGACTTTTCAGATGACCAAAAATTTCTCAAAGAAGAAGCAAGAAAGTTTCTTGAAAAAGAGAACGCTTTAGCAAGAAATAGAAATGTCCTTGAAAATGAGTCACATATTGACGAAGAATTATGGAAAAAAATTGTTGCTTTAGGCTGGACAGGCATAAGAATCCCTGAAGAATATGGAGGTTTAGGTCTTGGACATCTTGAACTATGCGTAATTGCTGAAGAACTTGGAAGATTCTTAGCACCAGTTCCTTTCTCCTCTTCAGTTTATTTATTTACAGAGGCTTTAATCATTTATGGAAGTGATGAAATAAAAAAAGAGCTTCTTCCACAATTAATAAGTGGTGATGCAATCGGAACTATTGCAGTAACAGAAGAATTTTTTGCACCTTCTGCTGAAAATATTAATGTTACTTGTAATAATGGGAAGATAAATGGAAAAAAAATTGCAGTTCCAGATGCCGGAATTGCGACTCATGTAATTGTCGTTGCAAAATCTAATAAGGGTGTCAGTCTCAATATAGTTGATTTAACTTCTGAGGGAGTTTCAGTAGAACATCAAGAAAATATCGATGAAAGCAGAGGTCATTTTTCAATTACATTTGACAATGTGGATTCTCAACTACTTGGTGATGCTGTATCGGGTTGGGATTTATATGAAACATTAATTAATCAAGCTGCAGTATTATTTAGCTACGAGCAAATTGGTGGATCTCAAGCTGCTCTTGATATGGCAGTTAATTACGCAAAAGAAAGGTATGCTTTTGGTCGCCCTATTGGATCATATCAAGCAATAAAACATAAATTAGCTGACATGTATATTGCCTTAACTTTGGCAAAGTCAAATTGTTATTATGCTGCATGGGCATTATCAACAAATTCATCAGATCTCGCATCAGCATCTGCGACAGCAAGAGTAAGCTCAACAAAAGCTTTCCAATTATGCTCAAAAGAAAATATTCAAACTCATGGAGGTAATGGATTTACATGGGAATATGATTGTCATATGTTTTACAGACGATCAAAACTTTTATCATTAAATTTAGGGTCTCTCAGTAACTGGAGAGAAAAATTAGTAACAAGTCTAGAGCAATCAAATATTAACTAGGAATTAAATATGGATTTTAAAGATACACAAGAAGAAGCAAAATTTAGAAAAAAATGCAGAGACTGGCTTGAAAAGAATGCATCTCCAAAAGATGACTCCACTCCTCAGAATGATGATTTTGCCAATAAAGATAAGATGAAAGCAGCCAAAGAATGGCAAAAAAAGAAGTATGACGCAGGCTGGGCAATGCTTCATTGGCCCAAGGAATATGGAGGTATTGGTGCATCTTCCATGGAAAGGATTATATGGGCTAATGAAGAGTCAAAATTTGACGTGCCCAAAGGTATATTTGAAATTGGGTTAGGTATGTGTGGTCCTGTGATGATGGAATATGCTACTGAAGAGCAAAAAGAAAGATATCTGCCTCCAATGGCTGAGGGCAAAGAAATATGGTGCCAACTATTTTCAGAACCTTCAGCGGGATCTGATGTTGCAGGGCTAAGAAGTAAAGCAGTAAAAGATGGTGATAAATGGATTATTAATGGACAAAAAGTATGGACATCTGGAGCTCACTTTTCTGACTTTGGAATTCTTGTTGTAAGACACGATCCAAATATTGAAAAACACAAAGGAATGACATTTTTCTTTGTTGATATGAAATCTCCAGGTATTGAGGTAAAGCCAATCAAACAAATTACTGGGGGTTCAAGTTTCAATGAAGTTTACTTTACAGATGTTGAAATTCCTGATTCTCAAAGACTTGGAGAAATTGGAGATGGTTGGAAAGTAGCAATTACAACTTTGATGAATGAGAGACTTGCTGTCGGCGATGCTGGCGGAGCAGATGTTGAAGATGCTTTTAGATGGGCAAAAAATCAAGACAATCTTGGAGAACCATTACTCAATAATAGTGCTGCAAGAGAATCTATTGCTGATTGGTATTGTGAAAAAAGTGGTTTAAAAAATACAAAATTAAGAACTATGTCAGCTTTATCAAGGGGTGAAACACCTGGGCCTGAGGCATCAATAACAAAAATTGTAAGTGCAGGAAAACTTCAAGATATAGGAAACTTTGGAATTGACTCATTAGATATGGCTGGAATGCTCAAGACTGAAAATGATGATATCAGAGGCTTTCAGAATGCATGGTTGGGAGCACCAGGATTAAGAATTGCCGGTGGAACTGATGAAATCTTAAGGAATATTATTGCTGAAAGAGTCCTAGGTTTGCCCCAAGATCCAAGAGCAGATAAAGGTGTTGCATTTAAGGACATACCATCTGGTAATTCTTAAATCTATCTAAAAACACTCAGAAACTGTAAGAATGTTACAGAGTCTCCATTAATCTCAATATCACCATTACCAATAGATGTTATTGGATTTGACAGACCAGTAAGGATCTTTTTAAATTCTAACTGGCTCATTCTAATAGATAAATCGCAAATCTTTTCAATCTCATTACTAATGACTGCAACTTTATTTCTGAGGATTATTTTTTTAGAAGATCCTGAATGAAAATTAAAACAAGCAATATAGTTTTCATCAAAATTATTTTCAGGATTATATCTTGTTGATAAAACATCAAACAAAGTATTTATTGAGATATGTTTTAGTAATTCTTCTGAAGTTCTATCAAGTAATGATATTTCTTCTAAATTATCAGCTAATTCATATGCAGATGATAAAAAATAATTTCTTTTATTTGGATTAGAAGATCTTGCAGCTTCATAAGTTAATGCTTGAATTCTTAATTGTTTGACCTCATTGGTAAATTGATCTAAAGAAATAAAATAATCACTTAGTTCAAGTGCCCATTGCATGTCTTTATTTTTAACAGAATGGCGTAACTCTTCAAATAATGCTTCATTTCCTCCTGCAAGATTTGATATTCTTTTTGCTTTCTCTTCTCTTGAAAGAGGATCCAATTCAGATGGATTTCCACTGAACCATCCTAAATATCCATTGAAAATACTTTTCACAGACCATCTAACAGTTCCGTAAAATTCATATAAATAAGGAGAATCAGAGATATTTTTTGGTAGTTGAATTTGATCTGCAATTTCATCAGGGTATAAACCTTGATTCATTAATCTTATTGTTTGATCATGAATATACTGAATTGCATCTCTATAAATATTTAATGCATCTTTAATATTATTTTTACCAATTATTGGTAGAGTGTGGCTAGGAAATAGAAATTCAGAGTTATATTTTTTCATCCGGTCTATACTCTCAATCCAACCAGTAACATCGCGATGAGAGGTACCCCTAATCGTATATAAATTTGGAAATGTTTTATATATATTGTCTCCTGGCATTAAAGATTTATGATTTGGTAACCATACAAAGATTTGGTCATTTGTTTCTCCTGGCGCATGATATAGTTCAATCTCAATACCAGAAATATTAAGCTTTAATTCGTCTTTAAATGTCATATCAGGCTTAACATATCCTGTAGGCGATTTAGAAACGCTAAGATTTGGACCTATTCCAACATTGATTAAGTCCTCCTCTGGCAGAAGTGTTCCAAACATTCTCGAGCTTCTAACAGTTATTATTGGATTAAGAATCCCAAGAATCCTTTGAACATAAAAGTCAGTATCTTCATGAGAAATAATTTTTGGTTTTTCTTCCTGTATATTTAAATAATACTGTGCACCAAAAGTATGGTCGCCATGATTATGAGTGTAAATAATTGCTTTAATTGGATTTGAATTTTTTTGACTAAAGAGTTGATATATTTTTTCAGCTTCATAAATACTATCAGCAGCATCAATAATTATATTTCCATCTTCACCCTCTACCATTATTGAGTTTGCAATACCGAATCCAATTGCAAAATGTATTCTTCCACCTGGAGTTTCATAAGATAAAACTTGTTGTTTAAATTCCTCAGAATGTGATATTAAGTTTTCAACTTCAGATGTGATAGGAATATTGATTTGTATATCTTCTGATTGAGAGCAGCCAATCAGAGCCAATAAAATAGAAAATAAAAAAAATTTTTTTAACAAAATGAAATGCTATAAAAAGCTAATCATTATTTCATCAACAAGCATATTTGAGGCATCATCATATGAAATGGATCTATTGGAGCCATCTCTCCAAACTGTAACAACAGTCCAGAGCGTCTTATCCTTTTCAATATCTCGTAAATTTACCCTTAAGATGTTTTGAGTAACATTATAAACGTCGTCTCTTAGCATATAATAGTCCCAATAATACCTTGAATAGTAATAATTCATTCGATCAGACTCTACTGTTTCTTTTGTGGTGAAATTAATATCAAATACAATATTGGAGTTCTTGTTGAATTCAAGGCCTCTCATTTCTATAGCATTTTTAAGATTATCTTTAAAACGTTCTAATACAATTGGATTAATCTCAGCTGAGAGTGCAGAATTATTTAACTTTATGTTAAATTCGTTATAATTAGCTAGATTGAAAGTCTCAACTGAATCCGTTTTGATATTAGATTGAGTTGTTGAGCACCCAATTAATATTACCAAACTTAAAAGTGATGTAATTTTTTTCATAAATTTTTTTTGTAAAATATGTTTAATTTAGAAGATCAAAAATATATAAAATTATTAGACCTTAATGCACAAATATATACTGAATCTGAATTCAATTGCAAGCATATTCACCTTGATTCTAAAAGTGACGAAAAGGTGTTTATGGTTGCCTTCAGGACTATTCCAGAAGACTCAACGGGAGTCGCTCACATTCTCGAACACACTGCCCTTTGTGGTTCAAGAAAATATCCAGTAAGAGATCCTTTTTTTATGATGATAAGAAGGTCATTAAATACTTTTATGAATGCTTTTACATCTAGTGACTGGACCGCTTATCCCTTTGCAACACAAAATGAAAAAGACTTTCACAACTTGCTAAGTGTTTATCTTGATTCTTCATTTTTTCCAAATTTAGATGAGTTAGATTTTCTTCAAGAAGGTCATAGGCTTGAATATTCTGACAATAATATTAACAATGATTTAGAGATTAAAGGAGTGGTATATAATGAAATGAAAGGTGCTATGAGTTCTATATCCAGTCAATTATGGCATGGGCTTTCCAAGCACTTATATAGTTCTTCTACATACAAACATAATAGTGGTGGAAATCCAGAAAATATAATTGATCTTACTCACGAGTATCTTGTAAATTTTCATAGAAAACACTATCACCCCTCAAATGCAACTTTCTTTACATTTGGTAATGTAAATCCAATTGAGATTCAAAATTACATAAATAAAAATGTTTTAAAAAACTTTGAACCCTCAAGTGAAACTATTAATGTAAAAAATGAAGATAGAATTTCTGAACCAAAAAGGATTACTGAGTACTACAATCCAATGCCTGAAGATGAAAATAATCATCACATTGTTTTAAGTTGGCTCTTAGGCGAAAGCCACAATCCAGTTGAATTATTAGAATCATATCTTGTATCAAATATATTATTGGATAATTCAGCATCGCCTCTTAGAAAAGCTCTAGAAAATACCGAGCTCGGAAAATCATTATCTCCATTAACTGGTCTTGAAGCAGATCATAAGGAACTTGTTTTTGCAGCAGGTCTTGAAGGAGTCGATTCAAATAAACAAATCGAAGTTGAAAAACTAATATTAGATTGTTTGGAGGATATTGTCTCAAACGGTGTCTCTGATGAGCTTGTTAAATCTTCTTTACATCAGCTTGAAATAAAACAAAGAGAAATAACGGGTTCTGGAATGCCATATGGTCTTCAAATAATGCTGAGTTGTTTGCCAGCCTGTCTCCATAATGACGATCCTCTTAAAGTTCTTGATTTAGATTCGTCTTTTGATGTGATTAAAAAAAATATTAAAACCAAAAACTATATTGAAAAACTTATAAAAGAAAAAATTATTAATAATCAACATAGAGTAAATTATTGTCTTGCCCCAGATGTTGAATTTAATTTAAAAAATGAAAAGAAAATACAGAAAAAAATAGAAGAAAAATCAAAAAAATTAACAGATGAAGATAAAAAAAGAATTATTGAATTAACTAAAAATTTAAAATTAAGACAAGAGCAATCAGATAACCCTGAAATTTTGCCAAAAGTAACAAAAGAAGATATTCCAAAAGTGAGATGTTATGCAGAGTCAGAATCCTATAAAAATGATAATAAAAATTTCTTTTATAGAGTTGGAACTAATGGCATTACATACCATTCTATAATTCTTCCCTGTAGTCCATTAACTAATGATGAATTTAAGGTAGCTTCATTATTTACAAATACCCTAACTGATGTTGGACTTGGAGATAAGAGCTATGAGGATATACAAAAAATTCAATCTGCCTATACAGGCGGGATTTCTGCTAACTTCACTCTTATCCCTAATGAAAATCAATCTGCTCATAATCTTGGATTAAAAATAACATCAAAATCATTAGAGGAGAATGAGAAAAAGATGCAGGATCTCATGATTGATACTGCAATAAGTTCAAACTTTTCAGATAAAAAAAGAATTAAAGATATGCTTAACTTTATATCTTCTGATAATGAAAAATCTTTGATCCAAAATGGACATCTTCTCTCAATGAGTAATGCTGCAGCTCAGATAAATAATATCTCTGCTACCAACGATTTTGTTTCTGGTTTAAATTTTATTGTCAATACAAATAAATTATCGAAAAATATTGATAGCAGTGCCAATCTAAATAAATATATTGAATTATTAAGTTGTATTAAAAATAAAATTAGTTCAGAACCTTTATACACATTTACTGCATCTTCTTTAGATATGAACAAGTCTAAAATTAACTTTGCATTTAATGACAACAAAAATTCTTTGAGTATTCAAAATTATTTCGATATTCAAGAAGAATCTGTTGGTTGGGTTACAGGTGCTCAAGTAACCTATTGTGCTGAGGCTTTTCCAACCGTTGATTTTTTTCATGAAGACGCTCCTGCACTAAGTGTTCTTGGTGCTGTTCTTAGAAATGGATATTTACATTCAGCTATAAGAGAAAAAGGTGGTGCCTATGGTTCTGGTGCGATGCAGGACTCTAATAACAAGATTTTTAAATTCTTCTCATATCGTGATCCTAAATGTTCTCAAACATTTCAAGAATTTAAAAAATCTAGAGAATGGTCACTTAAAAACATTACGCAAGATCAACTTGACGAAGGAATCTTGGGAATAGTTTCAAGTATAGATAAACCGTTATCACCTTTTGGTGAAGCAATGAGTGATTTTTCAATGAACCTTGATAAAAAAGATTTAGAAAAAAGACTAGAGATGAGATCATTAGTTAAGAACTTAACATTAAATGATTTAATTAATGTTTCACAAAAATATTTATTCAATGAATCTAAAAAATCTGTAATAGCTGGAAAAAATTATATTGATGAAATGAAAAAAATGAATTTTGAAATTAAAAACATCTAGTTAAAAAAATATAAATTTCTTCCTTTTCAACTCTTTCGCACAACCCCAATACTGTTTTTGATATTTTGCAGATCTATCCTGAACTCTGTCAGCAACTTTTATTAACCACTGCTTTTTCCTATATGTCTTTTTTTCAAATCCTCCATAACCTTCGTGATATGCCAAATATAAAGAACGTGCGTCAGTTTTTTCAAAACCTTGATAGTATCCCTTACTAGCATACCAGCCAATAAAATCAGCTGAGTCTCCAAAATCTTTTCTACTTGCTCTTGTATTGCCAGTTTCATCTTTATAATCTTCCCAAGTTTTTGTTAAAGCCTGTGAATATCCTACAGCTGAAGATGGTCTAAACCATGGAATAAAACCTAATAATTTTTCTCTTTCAGGTCTGGCATCTGCCTGAAAACTTGATTCTTGATAAACAAATGACATTAATACGTAAGGTGGTATTTTCCATCTTTTTTCACTTCTAATTACCGCTTTATACCAACTTTTTTTTTCTTTGAAAATTAAGCATATGTTATCTGGATTTTCTGGAGGCCTAGTTGCACAAGATTGAATGATTAATATTAATAATAATAAATAGCTATATTTAAATCTTTTCATCCTCTTTAAATCCTCTAAAGTTTTTAAATCTTGGAAATCTTAAGCTATAGTTCTCGCCCTCAATACTTTGAGTTATAGCATCTGCTCGTATTTCGATCATTCTACCAATAAGCTTATCTTTTGCAGCCCAAAATTTTTCTCTATCATCATCAGTAAGCCCACTTCCAACACTTAATGAAAAAAACTTCCCATCATCATTACCTTCAACATGAAAAGCACCTAACTTGCCCTCATGCTTTCCAGTTCCTTCTTGAATTTTGATTACCTTCAAAGTAACTTCAATAAATGGTTTTATTTTCAACCAAGCATGACTTCTTTTACATTCATAAAAATTGTTGCAAGGTTTAATCATTAAACCCTCAAAACCTTTTTCAAGTGCTTCTTTATTCATGTTAGAAAATTTAGCTTGCCCATCATCATTATCAAAGTTGATAATTTCATAATCTACTAGCTTAATTGAATCATCAAAAGATTGAGCCAATTTATTAAGTTGTTCTTTTCTATTAATTGAATTTAGTCTACTTTTTCCATTGTTAAATTCTTTTAGAGGAAGAATGTCAAACAAAGCGAGATAAGCATCGTCAGTTTTTGCTCCTGATTTTCTATAAACTTGTTTCATTAAAGCCTGAAAATCATCGCTCATCACTTCTCCATCAAAAACAAGATTATTGAATTCTTTTTTACTAAGAGCACTTTCTATGTGGGGAAAATTATTAAATATTTTTCCATTTCGGCTGTATAAAGTTGCTCTTCCATTTTTAACAATGGCAACAACTCTTACACCATCATATTTATACTCAACTAAACAATCACCCTTAATTTTTTTTGGATGTTTAGCGCCATCATGAGCTAACATACAAGAAAAAATAGGAACTCTAAATTCTAAATTCATTTTTTTTGCAACATTGTTTACCGTCTTTTCACTTACTCCACACCTGAGGTCCTTTATAAGGATTCTTCTATACCAATCATTCCACTGATCTGTCTTTGATGATTCAATTAATTCAATAATCAAATCTCTTGCAGCATGGCCAGTTTTTTCTCTATCTATTAATTGGTTTGCAGCTTTTTTAAAATCACTCCAATCAAGACCGGCCCCATCTTCAATACATTCAGGTACTTGTTTTACTCCAAATGTAGTCAAAGGATCTAAACACATAACAAGTCCCTCTTGGAAAGTTTTATCGTTAAGATGCTTTTCTATTACTCCTTCTTTAAATAATCGACTGTTATCACTTTCAAGTTCTTCAATAATCTTCCAAGGTTCTATCATTTATTTATTTTTCCGTATCAGAAATATTTAATTGTTTTAATCTTGCTATATCTTGAGCTCTAGACTCAATATGTGAAATCATTTGTTTTGTTATTGGAGTTCTGTCTTGATCACAAAGTGTTGCATAAAATTTTTCTGCAAAATTAATTGAAAATTCGATCATTTGTTTCACTGTATTTAAAGGGTCATCTACAACATTTAAATCAGATACGACTGCGATAGCAAATGATTTAGTTTCATCTTCAAAAGTTCCTGGTTTTAAAGCGTTTATAACCCGAAATTTTTCTGTTTTATTATCTTGATAAAAAGCAAAATAATTATTCAAAGTTTTTGCTCCATAATTTGATAAAAAACCAAATAATTGATCCATGTCAAACATAGATCTATCCATAGAAATTAGATTTAGTATTACTAATTCCTGCTCTTTTGACTGATTTATATCAAAATCAAAAGATTGTTGATTTTTATGTGGCTCATCTGAAATATTTAAATCTGATGAATCTTGAACTTTCTCAATTTTAACTTTTAACTTACCGTTATTTGAGACTTTTCTTATGAATAAAAAAGTAATTATAAGAAATATCAAAATAGCGAGTCCTATTAGATATATCTCAGAATTTACACTCATTTAGGATTCAGCCAATTCGAGAGCTTGATTAACATCCACCGATACCATTCTCGAAACTCCAGCCTCTTGCATTGTTACACCCATAAGGTAGTCACTTCTTTCCATTGAAACTTTATTATGAGTTATAAATATAAACTGAACAGTTTTTGACATCTCCTCGACCATATTTATGAATCTTAATGTATTCAAGTCATCTAGAGGAGCATCTACTTCATCTAGCAAACAAAAAGGTGCTGGATTTAAGTCAAAAATTGCAAAAACTAAGGCCAATGCAGTCAAGGCTTTTTCACCACCTGATAATTGAGATATTGATGAATTTTTCTTTCCAGGAGGTCTTGCCATTAAAATCACACCAGCATTTAAGGCATCCTCCTCAGTCAAGGTTAATTCAGCTACCCCACCACCAAAGAGTTTTGGAAACATCTCATTTAGTTTTGAGTTAACAGAATCAAAGCTTTCCTTAAAAATTGTTTTGGTTTCTTGATCTATCTTTTTTATTGCTCCAGTAAGTTTTTCTAAAGCTTCTGTTAAGTCATTATATTGTTCATCTAGCTCTTCTTTTCTTTTTGATTCCTCTTCTATTTCCTCTGGCGCAGCTAAATTAATGGCTCCTAATTTTATTATTTTTGTCTCAATATTGACCAGCTTATCTTCAAGCTCATCCGTAGTCATATCTTCATATTCAGAAAAATCTATTTTATCTATGTCTATTCCAGCTTCTTTAATTTTTTTGTTTGAATTATCTAAATTAATTTCATATGTTTTTTGCTCAATTCTTATATTTGTGATCTTTTCAGAAATTGTTCTAGCATCTAAATCTGTAATAGATTTTTTATTTTCAAACTCTCTCAACTCTTCATTAAATTTAGATTGTTTTTGCCTTAGGGAAATCAAAACTGATTCAGCACTAGAACTTTTATCTACAAAGTCTTTCATTTCATCTTCGATAGACTTTTTCAGTTTTTCAGCATTTACAATTTGGTCTTCTAAATCATTTTGTCTTGATAAATACTCCTCAGTTAATGTCTTGGATTGGGCAGTTGCTATATTAAGTATATCTGTAAGCAAGCTTTTTAATTCAATAGCTTTTTCTCTGATATTTTCATTATTTATTCCATATTTCTCGATTGTATTTATCATGCTATCAAGGATATGCATTGCCTTTTCACTAGGACTTAACTCTTCAAAATTCTTTTCAGTCTCCTTGGCTTTTTCGTAGTTTTGTTTTACTTTTTCTAAATTAGACTTTGTTTCTTGTTCATTTTTATTGATGTTTTGAAGGTTTGCTTCCCTTTTAGCTATTTCTGCACCAACAGCATAAAAATTCTTTTGAGCGTCTTCATATTCGCTAAGAACTGATTCATTTTCGGTTCTAAATTGATCTATTTGAGATTGTATAGTTTCAGATTCAGCATTTTTTATCTGTAAGTCTCTGTTTAATGAATCTAATTTTTTTTGAAGATCATCTCTGCTACTTTTGGCTTCAATAGAAAACAGAATGGCCTTATCCAGTTCAAGTTTTACCTTATCTTTTTTAAGTACATTATATTTTTCAGCAGCTTTTGCCTGATTCTCAAGTCTTTTTATTAATCTTCCAATTTCATCTCTAATATCTTTTACTCGAGATAAATTCTCTCTAGTTCTTTTAATTCTAGATTCTGTTTCTCTTCTTCTTTCTCTATACTTTGAAACTCCTGCAGCCTCTTCAATATGCGTTCTTAGCTCATCCGGTTTAGCACTAACAAGCTTACTGACCATCCCTTGTTCAATAATTGCATAAGAGCTTGGTCCAAGGCCAGTTCCAAGGAATATATCTTGTACATCTTTCCTTCTACATTTTGTATTATTTATAAAATAATCAGACTGAGCGTCTCTTGTCATAACTCTTTTAATTGATACCTCATTAAATGAAGCGTACTCTCCTCCTATTTTGGCACTCGAATTATCAAATAAAAGCTCGATACTGCATTGCCCAGAAGCTTTTCTGTTCTCTGAGCCGTTGAAGATGACGTCCACCATTGATTCACCTCTAAGATTTTTTGCTGATAATTCACCAAGCACCCATCTAACAGCATCAATTACATTTGATTTTCCACAACCGTTAGGACCTACAACGCCGACCATATTTGTTGGAAAAGATATCTTCGTTGGATCAACGAAACTTTTAAAACCTGAGAGTTTTATATGTTTAAGCTGCATTTAAAGAATCAATTTAATAGAACTATTATAACTCTTGTGGGGTTTTAAACCATTCATTTAAATTAATTATGTATGAATTAGAAGATGTATTTTGATTAATAACTATTGTATTTTGCATAAAAAATGTTTGCCGATCATCCAAACAATTAATTTTAATTTTTACCTCAATAGATTCTTGGTTTAAATATGCAGATGCTAAATCAAATCCAGGTATCACACTATCTAGATTATTTAATAAAATATTATCTTTGTTTTTGAATTCTTTTCTTGCAATTGGTATTTCAGGACCATTTGCTATGAAAAGAGTAACTTCTCCATTTTTTATAGAGCATGGATACAATGAGCTAGGGTCTATCTTAAAACTAGAGTTCTTAAATTTAGGAAATTTCTCATCTCTTAAAGCAGAATATAAGTTATAAAAGATAAGCTTTTCATTATTTGATATAAAAAATCTCTCTGAAAAAGCTACCAAACTCTCGGCTGACTTGAGTTTTTTCAAATCTATTGATTTGCCAATTAGGCCTACTAGCCAATTCTTCAATTCATCTTCATCAAGAATATTTTCTAGTTGTATAAAATATTCAACAGGTATTGCTGAATCAATATAAATTTCATCAAAAATTTTATTATTTAGTGTTTGTTTTTCAAATGAACCAATAAATGCAAATTTACTTATAAACATAAACAGGCATAAGGAAAGGATTAACAATGATGATCCAAGAATTAACCCCTTATTTATCGTTTTCTGAGCCAAAACATAAGCAATTATTGGCAAAGCTGCTAATATTGTTAATAGATAAAAAATAAACATTATTTTTTTCTAAAGAAAAAAATTAAAAAAGCTAAAAGTAAAAAAGCAAAAGGAGAATACCATAAAATATAGGTTGAGTTATTTAACTCAGGTTCATATAAAGAATCTTGTCCAAATCTTGACGAAACATAGTCTTTGATTTCTTGATCAGTTTTGTTTTCATTGATCATTTCTGCAATCTTAATTTTTAAATCTTCAGATATTGGAGCATTTGAACTTGATAAAGAACCAGAAGTACACTTAGGGCATCTGATATCTTTTATTAAATTATTAAATCTATTTTCATCTTGCTCATCTTCAAAATAATATAAGTTATCTGATGAGATGTTTAATGATGAGAACAATAAAAATATATATAAATATCTCATCTAAAACATTTTCCTATCTTTTATAACTGGCAAAAAAACATCATTCCATATTTGATCGTTTACCTCACCTTGATAATGAGCGACAACTTTACCATCGTTAATCAAAAATGTTTCTGGTGCTCCTGTCACACCTAAATCAAGTGCCAAATTTCCCTGATAATCATGCAATATTGTTTGATACGGATTGCCATATTTTTTTAACCAAATGATGGCATCTTCTTGTTCATCTTTGTAATTTAATCCAATAATAGGTATGCCATTTTTGCTTAAGCTTGTTAGGTATGGATGTTCTATGATGCAAGTTACACACCAGCTCGCCCATACATTTAAGACGTAATCACCATTTAAAAAGTCACTTTTGACTGAAATTGAATTATCAAGAACTTTTAATTCAAATTCAGGGACCTGAAATTGATCATAGTCAGCTCCAGGATATGTATCTTCATTTGTTAAAATCATAAAAAATAATAATATGAAAGTTGTTGGGATTGTGAAAACTATTAATTTTAATAATAAATTCATGTTTTGACCCTATTTGAAAAAACTAATACTACTCCAGCTAAACCCATCAATAATGCTGATAACCAAATCCATCTTATTAAATAATTAATTTGAATATTCACAATCCAACTTCCATCATCAAGCTGATCACCAATTGTTATGTAAATATCTCTCAAAAGTGTTACATGAATTGCTGTTTCTGTTGTGATTTGACCTCTGGTAAAATATCTTCTTTTTTCTGGCTTAAGATTAAATGTTCTACCGGTTTGATCTTCTACAAGAAATGTTGCTTTTATTGAATCATAATTAGTATTATTTTCCACATCAATATCTTTAAAACTTATTTTTAAGTCTTTGTATGCCTCAGTACTATTCAAGCCAATACTTAAAGCTCTTTCAGTACTCAAAAGACTATTGAATGAAATAGATATTAAAAGTAATCCAAGTGACATATGCGCTATAACACTAAAAGGATTTATAAATTTCTTACTAAAAATTGAGTTAATAATTTCATATATGTATCTAAATATAATCAATGAGCCTGCAAATATCGAAGCAAGTACTGAAATACTCTGAGACTCAAAATATTGCATAATAAATAAAGTAAACGCTAATGATAATAAAATTGAAAATAATATAGGCGCTGAAATAAATTTGAAGTTAATGCTTCTTGACCATTTTGAATCAACTGAGAAAAATAAAAAAATTGCAGCTAAAACAACTATTGGGATAAAAATAGCATTATAAAATGGCGCGCCAACACTAATTTTTTGATCAAATAAAAATTCATAAATTAATGGATAAGTGACACCCAACATCACCGAAAAGATAAGAGCTCCAAAAAGAATATTATTTATAGAAATAAATGATTGTTTCGAAAATTTCTTAATTCTCGACAAGGATTGAATGCTTGATAATCTCAAAATAAACAAAAAAACTGATATGAAGACAATTATTCCAATAAATCCAAGAAGATATAGGCCTCTATCAGGATCATTTGCAAATGCATGGACGCTATCAATAATTCCAGATCTAACAATAAAAGCACCAAACAAACTGAGCGAGAACACTAGAATTGATAATAAAATTGTCCAAATTCTAAGCTGCGATGATTTTATTGATACTCCAAGCGAATGAATAAATGCAGTAGCCGCTAGCCATGGCATTAATGCAACATTTTCAACAGGATCCCAAAACCAATATCCTCCCCAACCCAATTCATAATAAGCCCACCAACTTCCTAGAGTTATTCCAACTGTGAGAAAAACCCATGCAGAAACAGACCATGTTTTTACTAAAGCTTCCCAGTTTATTTTGGAATCGCCATAGAGCAAAAAAGCAATTGAGCAAGCAAATGGAATTACAAATCCGACGTATCCCAAATAAAGAGTTGGGGGATGAATTGCTAAGGCAGGATCTTGCAAGACTGGATTAATATCAGCTCCATTTAAAGGTGGAATTGGAAGTATTGTTTCAAAAGGATTTGATGTTGCTAACAAAAATATTAAAAATCCAACCAATATTAAAGAAATTACTCCCATAGTTTTAGGCTTTAAAACTTCACTATTTTTAACCCTAATATTGAATAAGAATCCCCATAAAGATAAGAAAACAATCCATAGAAACATTGAGCCTTCATGTGCACTCCATATCGAAGAAATTTTATAAAAAATCGGAAGTGCTGTATTTGAGTGATTTGCAATATATTGAACACTAAAATTATCTGTAATAGCTAGCCAAACATATATTAAAAATGAGGACAGAAGAAAAAAGAATCCATGCGAATATGTTCTAACAATCAAGTTTGATATATACCTAGAATTTGATGAAGGAGTAAGCATAGAGAAATAACCAACGAGCAAAAATAAGCCGGTAGCTAAAATTGATAAAAAATGAGAGATTTCAATTATCATTACTTATCTCAATATTTGGAGGCATATAGTTTTCATCATGCTTAGCTAAAACTTCTTCTGCATACAATATTTTATCTCTTAAATTTCCTAAAACGACAACACCGCTATCTTCTTTAAATAAGTCTGGGACTATGCCCTCATATTCAACTTTAATTGAGTTTTCATAATCAGTGATGACAAAAGAAATTGAAGATGAAATTCTTTCTACTGATCCACTTAAAACCATACCTCCAACCTTAATTCTTTTATCAGCCGGAATATTATTATCTTTTAGTTCGGTTGGCGTAAAAAAATAATCTAAATTAGAGTTTAATGAGTAAAGTATTAGTGAAATACCTGAAACTGAAAATAAAAATACAAAAAGAATGCTGTATATTCTTTTCTTTCTAATTGGGTTCATTTAATTTATCTTTAATTTTTTTAATTTTTACAGTGTAGCCTATAAAAAAGCCTAATAAACTAATAAAAACTAGTATTACTACGCTCCAAACATATAATCCGTGACCATTCATATATAAGGCCTCATAAAAAGAATTAAATGCAAAATTAAACATAATCTTTCACCCAAGATTTATTTTTTTCTCTATGTAGTATTTGATATTTTGATGAAAGTAGAACTAAACAAATCATCAAGCCAAAAAATCCTATAATTGAGCCCATCAGAGGATACAGCATCACTGGATCAATACTGGGCTTATCAGTTAATGTTATAGATGCAGACTGATGGAGTGTGCTCCACCAATCAACTGATTTTTTAATTATAGGAATATTTACAGCTCCGACAATTACTAACCATGAGAGCAATTTATCTGCTTTTTCATAATTGCTGAATGAATTATGAAGCGATATTAAACCTAAATACATAATAAATAAAATTAATGTCGATGTTATTCTTGCGTCCCATTGCCACCAAGTACCCCAAGTGGGTATTCCCCATATAGATCCTGATATTAATGCAATAAATGTTGTCATAGCTCCAATAGGCGCAATCGCAATGATTAAGTATGCTGCAAGCTTAACTCTCCAAATTAAATAAGTGACGCTGGATATTGCCATTGCTAAATATAATGTCTGAGATAAAAACGAGGCAGGAACATGCAGATAGATAATTCTGTATGAATTTCCTTGAACAAAATCTTCTGGTGTAAAAAATAGACCCCAAATAATGGACATAATGTAAATTACCAAAGAAAAGTAAAAAATATATTTATAAAACCTGCCTACCTGATATAGGTATGTTTTTGGAGATGCAAATTGATGTATAAATTTTTTAATCACTTTGTTTTGTACTGAAAGACTTTATTCCAAATGAGCCTTAATAACATAGGATACTACTATGGGTATAGCTACTATTATAATAGATAAGCTTCCCAATAATAAAAAAATAAAACTTTGATAATTTATATCTAACTGAATTGCGATTAGTCCTTTTCCTAATACGATCAAAACAGGCAGTGCTAAAGGCATTGTGACCAATGCTCCGAGAACAGAACCTTTATTTAAACTAAGTGCATTACCTAAAACAAATAAATTTAAGAAAATATAGGAACTTATTATTGCTAGAGGAAAAATTGATAAACTTAAAGATAAATCCTCTGAAGTACCCAGAGAAAAAACAAAACTTAAGATTGAAATAGGCAATCCTATTAAAAGCCAATATGTGAATATTTTAGTAATGATGATAAAAGAAAATGAAGGATTTTTAATTAGGGTTTGTTCAAGAGATCCATCGTTATAATCTTCAGAAAAAATATCCTCTGTAGCTAACATCATTGATATTAGTATGGCAATCCATAGTACAGAAAAAAATCCTATTTCAAGTTTATCTTGAAGGAATTCAACAGTTAAAGGATATGCAAGCATAATTAACCAGAAAACTAAAATCGGACCTAGCCAGCTTCTTGTTTTCTTTCTTAATTTTAAAAATTCTAGCTCAAACATATTTATTTTATTTTGGCATCTCTAAAATTTTAGAGTTAATGTTACAAGGAATATGTGAAGTAAAAACCAATGACTTATTCTTATTTAATTCATTATTTAAAAATGAAGTAAGTATTGAGAGCGCACCATCATCTAACCCCACAAAAGGTTCATCCAAAATTATTAAATCAGAATTATTTAGAAATACTCTTAACAAAGCTAACTTTTTTTGTTGTCCAAATGATAAATTAGATACTGTGACATCTCTATATTTATTAAGTTCTAGTTTATCAAGATAGGATTTTAGCATTTCAGAGTTACCTAGTTGCATTAAGTTAATGTTATCGTCAAGAGTTAAGTAAGTTTTTAAAGCATTTTTATGACCTAAATAGCATATCTCTTTTGTTGATTTATTTTCTAAAGTTCCTTTTACTGGTTCGGTAATTCCTAAAATAATTCTAATTAATGTAGATTTACCCGATCCATTTCTACCCTTAATATGTAATGCCTCTCCTCGATTTATATCGAAAGAAATGTTGTGAAAAAGCTTATTTTCATTAATTTTATAGCCAATATTTTGTGCAACTATTAAAGAATTTTTATTCATTAGAATATTTCAAGATTTGTAGTCCTTATTATAAGTGCTGGTAAGGGATTTTGTGGATCAATTCTTGTATAAAATCTTTTTGAGATTTCTTTAAAAGGATCTGAGCCAAAATCTCCAATTCCACCAACTGAAAAATATAGCCTTTTACTAAAAAAAATTCCTTGTTCTAATTTCGGTATGTTTCTTAGAGTTGTAGATATTTTTTTTATATTTTGTAAAAAATTCTTTTTATCCTTAAATCGAAACCAACCCCATGCTGAAAGATCTAGCATTGCTATCTTTTTTAATGCATTTTTTGCTTTTAGGTTTGGGAATGCAGAAGGCGGTAAGAATACTATTAAATTTCCACATGAATTAGTTACCAATCGATCTAATTTTTTTTCACATGAAACACTATTTGAAAAATTCGCAAATAAATACTCTTCCTCTCTATTAGAAACGGGAAGCTTTAATGTCTTTAGCCTCTCTTCAGAGCCAAGAACTATGTAAGTTACTAACCCTTGGCTCAAAATTTATTAAATTTTCGATAAGGCTTGCTCGAAGTCAGCAATAATATCATCAGTATGCTCAAGTCCAATTGAAAGCCTTACAAAACCAGGTGTTATACCAGCAGATAATAATTCTTCTTCTGATAATTGACTATGGGTTGTACTACCTGGATGAATAGCTAAGCTTCTTGAATCGCCAATGTTTGCAACATGGTAAACCATTTCAAGAGCGTTAATAAACTTTTCACCTGACTCTCTTCCGCCTTTAATCTCAAAACCCATTAGGCCTCCGTTACCACGCGTAAGATACTTTTCAGCTCTATCCTTTGCATAACCTTCCATTACGGATGGATAGATAACTCTTTCAACAGAATCATGCTCTGATAGATACTTAGCAATTACCTCAGCATTTGCAGAATGCTCTCTCATTCTTAGAGCAAGGGTTTCTAGCCCTTGAATAAACATAAAAGCATTAAATGGGCTCATTGCTGCTCCCATATCTCTTAAGATTGTTGTTCTTGCTTTGAGAATATATGCAATTGGCCCCAAAGGTTTTACAGCTTCAGTCCATACAGCACCTCCATAAGAAGGATCTGGTGAATTTAATGCAGGTTGTCTTTCTGGGAAAGCTTCCCAATCAAAATTACCACTATCAACAATAATACCTCCAATCGAAGTTCCGTGTCCTCCAATGAATTTAGTTGTCGAATGAATCAAAGCAGCCGCACCATGATCAAATGGTTTACAAATTACTGGTGCCGCAGTATTGTCAACAATTAAAGGAATTCCAAGTGGTCTGCCTATTTCAGCAACCTCGCTTATAGGAAAAACTTCAAAACTAGGATTTGGAAGGACCTCGCCATAATATGCCCTTGTGTTTTCATCAGTGGCTTCTGCAAAATTATTTGGATCAGCAGGATCGACGAATCTGACTTCAATTCCCATATCTGACATAGGGTTTTTAAATTGGTTATAAGTTCCTCCATATAAATGAGATGAAGCGACAATGTTGTCCCCTTTTCTTGCAATGTTTTGAATAGCATAGGCGGATGCTGCTTGACCAGAAGCTACAGCTAAAGCACCTACTCCACCCTCAAGTGCTGCAATTCTATCCTCAAGAACAGCGCATGTAGGATTCATAATCCTTGAATAAATATTACCTAATTCTGATAATGCAAATAAATTGGCGGCGTGATCACAATCATCAAACTGAAAACTGGATGTTTGATGAATCGGCACAGCAACAGAATTAGTTGAATCATCTTTTCTCCATCCTGCATGAAGTCCAATAGTCTCAGGATTAGTATATGTTTTGCTCATTATTTATGCTCCTCTTTCAAAAAAATATGGTGCAATAAGTATAGTAAATATTCATATATAACAACACCCTTATTTGGATATATACTGGTATATTGATATCAAATAATTATAATTAGCGAAGGAAACTAAATTATGGCTAAAAAATACACAAATTTTAGAATTGGTGGCTCGCCATCAAAGGTTACTGATGACTATACAGTATGGACAAATGATTTACTTCAAAGAGTTATTGCAAGTAAAACTGTTATTCAGCCTGGCAAATCAACTATTGGTCATAAGTTAATAGATTCTGACGTCGTATACGTAATTACTAACGGTCGAGGTACTATGGAAATAGTAGAATACATGAATTCTGATGAAGGCCATGGGTCAAATCCTTCCTATGGCATAGAACACAAAGACTCCTATGAGCTTTCGGCTGGTGACGTGGTTTTAGTAGAGTCCGGTGACTATTGTAAAGTTGTTAATGATTCTGAACATGATCAATTAACCTATCTAAGGATATTCGATAGAGGTGGCTGGAGAAAATAAATGCTTAAAGCACAAATGAATTCTGATAAATTGGCTGTTGGACTATCAACAGCTTGCGTAATTCATTGTTTTTTTGCTCCGTCATTAATTGTATTGTCATACAGTTTTTTATCCTTCTCTGTTGATAGCGAATTCGTTCATTATTTGATCTTGCTTTTTGCATTACCAATTAGCATTCTTGCTTTAGGGCTTGGTTATAAAAATCATAAAGAAACATCATATTTCATAATTGGAATTACAGGATTAATGGTATTGCTTTCAGCAGTTTTGTTCTCGGATACATTATTTGGTGAAGCTGGAGAAAGAGCTCTTACTTTGATAGGCTCAATGATTGTTGCATACGCTCACTATAAAAATCACAGCATTTGTAAGCAAATAGAATGTGATTGTCATGATAACTTAACATCTAATTAAAAATCTCAAATCTTGCTACCATCGGCAGATGATCTGAAATGCCATATTTTTTTGTAGGATTAAAATTAATTGGTTTGCCAGTATCATTATAGGAATTAGATTTTGTTCGATATATTTCTATTGTGTCTTCGATGTATGAAATTCCTCTGTCTTTAGACAAAAATATAGTATCCAAAAACTCCCATGTTTTGCCATAGTTGTAATAATAAGAGCCTTTACAATCATCACATGCATAAATATGAGCAACACTCCAGAAAACTTCTTGAGATTTATATATATTTAGTTTGTTGTCCTCTTTTGTATTTACATTAAAATCACCAAGAGCAATAGTTGGGTAATTATGTCTATTAAGTAATCCAGACAGAACATCCAAGGAATCAATTCTCATTGATACATCGTGAAATCCAGAAGGAAAATGAACGTTGTATATTTTTAACTTCTCTCCATTTATTTCTAAAGTTGCATCAAGAATTGGTCTGGTATCCCTACCCTCAAACTCACCTGAAAACTTTATATAGTGCAACTTAGAATCAATTATGTTGAACCTACTAATTAAAGCAGTATCAATGCCTCTGTAATCCTTTCCTTCTATTAAAACTGAATCAATATATCCATAGGGCTTTAGTAAGTTTAATAATTGACTAAGAATATTATTATTTTCAACTTCCTGAAGAGCAATTATATCTGGTCCGTTTTGACCATAAGAAATGATACTGTTTGCAATATTTCTTAACTTGGCATTTTTTGTTTCTTCATTCCAATCTAGATATAAACATTCATTTTTCCACGAGTTTACTGGTATTCTATTACATGATTTTTTATGAGCTTCCGATTGTTTAAATTCAATTGGAAGATATGCTTTGTCGTCTTTTTTTACATCATCTAAAGTATCAAATAAATTATCTACATTTAATGTCATAGCACTAAATTCATATCCAAAACTTGTGGTAGGCACTATTAAAAATAAAAGTAAAAATGTCTTTATGAAATTATTCATTTATATCTTTTATATGAAGCTTGATTTCAAAAGGAATATCTATCATTTTTCTTTGTTCCAAGTAAACATTTTGTAAATGTTTGATTTTTTCATCTGAAAAATTAACAACTTTCCTTTTATTAAGATCAATATGAGCAAGAACTGTCTCAAATATGGCTGCAAGATCTGAATCAGCATTTTGTAAAATGCCAACAAAGTGCAATAGTTTCTTGTTAGCTTTATAAAGAGTAAAAGATGGATATACCAACTCACCAAGTGTAAATTCATTTAAATATCTAATACTATCTTCAAGAGTAAATGTAGAAAAACCACTTTTTAGATAATCCTCTCCAAAACCCAATTCATCTATATAAAATGAAGTATAAACACTATCAAAAAGTTTATAGTAATAGTTAACATTCATGTGACCATTATGATCACACATTTTTTCAGTAACCAAGATTGAATTATGAATATATGGAAATGCTTTCATAGCTAAATTATAAATAAAAAAAAGCCCAGTGTAATACTGGGCTTTAAAAGTTATGTGATCTTAGAAAGACATACCAAACTGAAGTCCAAACGTTCTTGGTTCAGTAAAGTTTCCATATAGTTGACCACCTTGAATGTTACTACCAGATCTTAAGTAACTCAAAATCTGATCGTCAGCAATGTTTTTAACATATAGTCCGAGATGCCAATCTGCATTATTCGGAGTAAATTTAACTAATCCGTCCCATGTTTTTTGTTCAGGGATATCAAATCTAGAATAATTAAATGGATCTGAGTTAGTTTCATCTCTGTATCTGTATGAAAGTCTTGCAGATGTAACACCGTTTTCAGTAGGATACAGTTGAGTTAAAGATAAGCTGTATTCTAAGTCAGATGTTGCAGGTAAAGGATTTCCTGCGATACTTACCGGAACTCCTAAAGTTGCTGGGCAAGCAACTCCACCAGCAGGAGCAAAAAATGGTGAAGTACAATTGAATCCAGCTGATTTAAATAATTGCTGTCCATTGTCCATGACTGCACCAGTTACAAAACCCGCACCAGCACCATCTACCGCGCCTAGATACTGCAGAACACTATTGGCATTCAATGGGTTGAGATAATTGATAACAGCTGGTGCATCAGTAATTTCTGCATCAACAAGCAACCATGAAAATTGTAACTGAGTTGTATCAGATAAAAATACGTTCATCTCACCTTCAAAACCAGTAATCTCCGCATCAACATTATTGTTAAAAGATTGAGTGTCTCTTATAGTTGCAACTAACATTCCTTTGTTATCGTTTTTGAAGACATTCATGTTTAGTAGCATTGCACCGTCAAGAAACTTAGCTCTCAGACCGAGATCAAGAACGCTTGTTTCTTCTTTATCGTAAGGCACAGGATTATTACCAGCATTTAATCCTGCACTTTTTGAAGCAGTGGTATAACTACCATAAACCATCACGTCATCTTGTAAGTATTTTTGAATAGCTATCATTCCGTTTACAGTATCTTCCTCTTGTTTCACTGCAGTAACTAATCCTGGGACATCCATACGATTTTCATATAAGAACCCACCAGCTCTCAACCAGTCACCAGATAAAATGCCACCATCGTAAGTTGCTGTCTTATTACCAAGCATGTCAAAACGTAAGCCAAGAGTTAATTTAGTAGTATCATTTAAGTCATAATACATCTCACCATAAAGTGCCCTTGAATAAGTTCTAACGTGCTGATCACTTAAAGTACCTCTTATATCAAAGGGTACAATTACATCAGGTAAAGCTCGAAGTGCAGCAACACCTTCTCCAAAAGCTTCAAGTTGTGCTTGTTGAACTGCTGAGATTGGTAATCCCATCTGCAACATTGCTTGAGCGGTTAAAGCATCTTGTGCTAATGCAACAACAGGTAATAAGCCTTGATAGAAAGGAACACCACCTTTACCACCAAAATCAATGCCTAGAAGATTAGTAACTACTGGATAATATGGATGGGTAGCAAAACTACCAATGAATTGAGTACCAGTTGTTTGAACTCTGTACTCGTTATCGTTTCTATTATCATAAAAATATAGACCAGCTGTGAAGTTAAATGGTCCATCGTAATCAGAAATTATATTGATTTCAGCATTAGAACCATTCGAGAAAACATCAGAAAAATCATATGATCTATCTGAATCAACGCTCTCACAAAATCCAAAGTTTGGTGTACCAAAACATAAATCGGCAACTATTGGAGGCTGGCCTAAAGATTGCGCAGCACCAAGTAAAGGATCTACAGAAATAGAACCATCATTGTCATTCATTTGCATAAATCTTCTTGTTTCATATGTATATTTAGCTGTTAAAAGTAAATTATCATTAAGCTGTCTATCTAGTTGTAAGTTAGTGAATTCAGCCTCTTGGTAATGCATTGGTACTCTATTTAAGTACTGACTTCCAAAATCTGTACTACGTGGGGAATTTGCATAACCATTAGTAATTGACGTTGGATAAAGTGCTGCAAAAAACCCAAAAAATCCTGCACCGATACCTCTGCTATCAGCTGATGCATTCATAGGCCCTCTTTCCCAAGGTGAGCAACCAAAAAATTGATCAGGTTGACAAAAAGATACTTCCTCCTGAGGTCTGCTATCTTCACTTTTTTGACCAGAATAAGTAAATTTAAGTTCTGTGATGTCGTTAATGTCCCAATCTAAAGAAAGTCTTATAGCCTGATCATTCCTATCATCAAATGTGGCTTCAGTAGTGTCTTGAACAAAATAATCTTTTATCGCTTCATTGGTCACGATTCCTTCTCTTGTATTCGAAGCAAATGCAAGTCTCATTCTTACATCATTTGAAATTGGTACGTTTATAGCTCCTTTAATAAGATTTCTGTCTAGTGAGCCAACTTCATAATCAACGTATCCACCTAATTCGTCAGTAGGCCTTGCTGTAACAAGGTTAATAACACCTGCAACTGAATTTCTTCCAAACTTTGTGCCCTGTGGACCTTTTAAAACCTCAACTCTTTCTAAATCAATAAAGCCCAAATCATTCATGACGCTCTCGCTAACACTATGGCCGTTAATTGCTGCCACAATAGAAGCTGTAACGCCGGCACCAATACCAAAAGAACCTATTCCTCTTACGAGAAAGGCTGATCCTGAGCCTATTGTTTTGGAAACACCAAAGCCAGGAACTACTTCTGCTAAATCAGATAAGTCATATATTTGTTCAGCAGCAAGACTATCAGCATCAAAAGCTTGAATAGATACAGCAATGTCCTGAATGGACTCTTCTTTCTTCGTGGCAGTAACCACAACTTCTTCTACTTCTTGAGCAAATGCTGAAAATGAAAAAGAAAAAATTAAGAAAAAACTTAAAAATAATTTGTTTGTAATATTAACGTTTGACATAAATATCCCCCAATATTTGGAATGTATTTAACTATTTTATGCCTAAAATAGCCTCAAGGACAACTTAATTAGGTAAATTTATGTATAAAAATATATATTTTATTTAAATATATTATTTAAAAGGCGTTTTTAAAGGGTTCTTAATACTACTCGTGCCATGGATGACATTTGCTAATTCTAACTATTGCTAGGTATGTTCCTTTAAAAATACCATATTTTAGAATCACTTCAATGGCATAAGCTGAGCAAGTAGGATGAAATCTGCAACTGGGAGGAAACATAGGTGATATGAAATATCTATAAAATCTTATTGGTAATATAAATATCTTTGCAATCATTAATTTAATTCTCTATTTTCTTGTTTTAAATCATTTAAAGCTTTTTCTAGATCTAATACTTTAGTATCAGTACTGCCAATTCTTCTAACAGAAACAGTCCTATCAATTTTTTCCTTATTTCCAATTGCAAAAATAACTGGTACTTTTTTTGAGCTATGTTCTCTTACTTTATAGCTGATCTTCTCATTTCTTAAATCGACTTCTGCCCTGATGCCTTCTTTATTTAATAAATCCATTATTTCTAATGAATAATCATTTACATCAGAAATTATTGAAGCTACAACAACTTGCTGAGGTGCAAGCCAAAATGGAAGCTTACCAGCATAATTTTCAATTAAAATTCCAATAAATCTTTCAAATGATCCCAAGACTGCCCTATGTATCATAACCGGTGTATGTTTTTGACCATCCTCACCAACATATGTCGCATCTAGTCTTTCAGCTAAATTGAAATCTAGTTGAAAAGTACCGCATTGCCATTCCCTTCCAATTGCATCAGTAAGAACAAAATCTAATTTTGGCCCATAAAAAGCTCCATCTCCCTCATCGATTCTGTATGGATATCCAAGATTCTTTATAGCAGCTTCTAATGCTTCCTCTGCTTTGTCCCATGTTTCATCAGATCCAACCCTCATTTCAGGTCTCGTAGATAGTTTAATATCAAAATTTTTGAACCCTAAGTCAGCATATATATCAGATAAGAACTTTATAAATAAGCCAGTTTCTGATTCTATTTGATCTTCAGTACAAAAAATATGGCCATCATCCTGAGTAAATGCTCTAACTCTCATCAAGCCATGCATAGTCCCCGAAGGTTCGTATCTATGACATAAACCGAATTCAGCATATCTGAGAGGCAAATCTTTGTAAGACTTTATTCCTTGATTGTAAATTTGAACATGGCCAGGACAATTCATTGGCTTAAGAGCATTAACTCTTTTTTCATTTGCATGTTCTTCATCGATTTCTGTTATAAACATATTTTCTCTATATTTATCCCAATGACCTGAGGCCTCCCACAATTTTCTATCGATTACTTGAGGAGTATTCACCTCAATATAATCATTTTCTTTAAGCCTTCCTCGAATGAAATTTCTAAGCTTTCGATAGATTGACCAGCCATTTTGATGCCAAAAAACCATTCCAGGTGCTTCATCTTGAAAGTGAAATAAATCCATTTCTTTGCCAAGCTTTCTATGATCTCTCTTCAAAGCTTCTTCAAGATTATCTAAATGACTTTGAAGATCTTTTTCATTATTAAATGCAGTTCCATAAATTCTTGTGAGCATTGCATTGGCAGAATCGCCTTTCCAATATGCACCAGAAACTTTTGTAAGTTTAAAAGAGCCAATAAATTCTAAATTTGGCAAATGTGGGCCGCGACACAGATCTACAAACTTTTTGTCGTCTTGATAATAAAGTTGGAAATTGTCTTTTTGTTTGGACTCATTAACGATAATCTCTTTATATGATTCTTTGTTTTCTTTAAAAACCTTTAATGCTTCAGATTTTGAAACTAATTTTTTAGTTATTGAAGACTTTGTTTTAATAATTTTTTTCATTTCATCTTCAATCTTAGATAGATCATCAGATGATATGCTCTTTTCAGATTCAACATCGTAATAAAAACCATCATCGATTGTTGGTCCAATTGCTAATTTTGACTTTGGATAAAGATTCTTAATAGCTCTAGCAAGAACTTGAGCGGTAAGAGTATGTCTCATTATTTCAATGCCCTGATCAGAATCAATCGTAATTATTGATACAGATGCGTCACCTTCAATTACATCATGCAAATCTCTTTGAACACCATCAACAGATACTGCAACAGCAGATTTTGCTAATCCAGGACCAATATCTTTCGCAAGGTCATATCCTGAAGATCCCTCTGGAAGTTCACGTGAACTATTATCTGGTAATGTTATTTTCATATTAATATTATAGATTGGTTATGCAATTTTTTATATCGGCAGATAAACAACCGTATTGGTTGATAGAATCATAATGAATATTAAACAAGTTATAATCGGTCCTAGGTATACTCTTCCAGTCATCTGAAAAAATATTCTATTAAAATATGGCAATACAAACATCATAGGGACTATGCCAAATAAAAGATTGATGCTTAGCCAATCAGTAGAATTAGAGCTCCAATACACTCTTCCTGTTGCAGCAAAAACTGAATAGTGAATAATAATTATAAAAATTAGTCCAAGAGAATTAGCAAAGCCACCGATAAGTCTAGATTTCCATTCGGCTTGACCTTCAAATCTCATTGAACCATTTATCCGAAGAGAATTTGAAAAAAAGAAAATAAAAAATAATGGAAAATACATCATTAATACTAATAACATTTCAGGTTGAAATACTCTAACTCCCATAAACCAGAATCTATAGTCAACGTGAAAAAAATTATAAACAATAAATAAAATCAAATAATATGCAGTAAAGATTGAAATTCCAAGAAGGAAAGTCTTACAAAAATCTAATAAAGAAATATTTAATCCCCAAGATTCTTTTTTTGTCCCATGATAACGACCAAACAAAAGATAGGATAAAAGAAAAATTATTAGGCCAATAGTTCCATTTAGCGCAGCCCATAACATTACAGAATTATTCATTCTCTGAGGGAAAAACCATGTAAGTTCTCTATTGGCAGCGTCAGTAAAAAGAGTTTTTGCTAAATCTACCATCGGAATAAAAGATATACATGCAATGGCAGCACTTACGACAAAAATTGTCCAAAAAACAAGTTTTCCCTCTCGAGTCTGCTTTGGTAGTGCAGATGGAATAGGATTAATTAGCGTTCTAAAAAAAGTTATGTTTAAAAAAAACCTTGTAAGAGGCACTAACATTATTAAAGAAATCACCATGTTCAATAGAGTAAAGAATTCTTTAAGCTGCCAAATTTGATTTGATGAAGCAATTTTAATTGGAAAACCTATGACTTTCTCAAAATAATCAAGTTGATTGGCAGTGGCCTCTCTATTGTATGGTTGGAAAGGATGCAAAAGCTTTTCATTGAAAACGACTCTTAGTGTATTTTCATTTTTACTTCCATAATATTTTCCTAACTCAACCTTATTTACTTTGTTTTCATCTGGTAAAACATTATTAATAAATCTTAATGATTCTGGAGCGATTTCCATATTTCCAGAATCCCAACCTTCCAATTCATTTCTAAAAGCACCTTCGTCATATAGAGCGTAACTGACTCCCATGTTTGATCTTGAGTCTCGTAAAATTTCATCTCTGAGTGTCAATACATAACCTGAAACATATACAGAATGTAGTTTACTTTTTCTCTTTTCATTTATAGCTTCCTTTCCAAAAAAATCAGCCCCCCTAATAGCAGCATTTCCACCCATGGAGTGACCAGTTGAGGCGATTTTGCTAATATCAACAAATGGAAAATTTCCATCATGTGCATAATCAACAAGTGCAAACATTCCATATCCTTGAGTAGTTGCTGCAATTCTACTAGTTGAAGAAGACGACATGCCTTGGGCATATGGATCTATTAAAGCTACAACCATACCTCGTCTAGATAACTCAATGGCAATATTTGATAAAGCCTCTTTTGATCTTTGAAAACCAGGCACAACCACTACAAAAGGAACTTTGTTGTCTTCTTTAGCTATCTTTGGTTTATATAAATCATATACTAAAGACTGGCCATCATCTGTCCTTAATTCTTTTAAATCTATTTCAACCTTTGTAAAACTTGATTGAACTATTGATGCAATAAAGCTTGATAGAAAAATTATTGTTAAACAGCTTAAGAGAAATCTGTGTACTTTTATAAATTTCATCATGATTTAAAATTAAAATATTCTAATGCCTTCTTAGTTAAATGGATATAACGAATCCCTCCTAAGGATTAGTTGCAGGTTCGATTCCTGCAGAGGGCACCAAAATTATGGAACCAACCATGTTGATTGATATTCATCATCCCATTTATGAATAGCTCTTCTATGTCCAGAACTTTTTAGATATAAAAATTCAAGTGAGTTAAAGTTAAATACTAAAACTGAAAAATTTTTATAGCCTGACTCAACTTCAAAATCTTTTATATCGTAATCTTCAGGATTTGTAATTTCTTTTGAGGATCCACCTTTAACTGAATAACATTTTTTTGATCTTGATGTGGATTGTTCCCAAGCAGTCTTAGTGATTTCATCATCATAATGAGTTGATATATTTCCCTGTAATTTAATTTGTATTTTTAGCTCCGGATCGTAGCCTATAACCGAAGCAGTTGATATTTCATTGAAATGATTTATCTTGGCTGCGCGATGATCAGTATGAAACCGCATTTTACGATCTTTAAGACTAAATTCTCTTAGCACCATGACTCTTGAAGTTATCTGATTATTATTAAATGATGAAACAACAGGGGTATGAAACAATGTTTTGGCATCGTTTACCGCAGCTATTAAAATCTTTTCTGCACTCTCAAGCGTTTCCTCCAAAGTTGAATAAACTTCTGGTAAGTTAAATTTGCTTTGATTTGTCATGATTTGAGATTCCACTGAGTACCATCACTGGAATCATTTATTTCAACTCCCAGCTCAATTAATTGATCTCTAATGGCATCAGCTGTTTTAAAATCTTTATTATTTTTAGCTTCGGATCTTTTTAAAATCATTTCATTAATTTTATTTTTTAATTCTTCAGGAATTTCTTTAAAAGTTTTATCTTCAAGAATCCCTAGGACTGAACTAATTATGCTAAGTCTACTTTTTAAATTTTCTTTATCACTATTAGAAGAATTATGTTCTTTTACGATGTTATTCAACTCTGTTATTAAACCTGGAGTATTTAAGTCATCCATTAGAATTGATATGGCATCTAAATTATTCTCATTTTTATTAGAGATTGTTACATCATCCAATTCATCTTTAATTTGATATAACTTATTAATTAATTTTTTTGCTTGATGGATAACTTTTTCATTCCAATCTAGTCCTTGTCTGTAGTGTGATGACAGTAAAGCAAGCCTTATTACTTCACCGTGATAATTTTCAGCTAAATCCTTTACTAAAATTATATTTCCAAGAGATTTGGCCATTTTTTCACCATTAATTGTTACAAAACCATTATGCATCCAGTACTTTGCGTAAGAATCAGGTTCTTCAACATTTGCGGATGTACAACAGCTTTGAGCAATTTCATTTTCGTGATGAGGGAAGATAAGATCTCTTCCACCACCATGAATGTCAAATGGAAGTCCTAAAGTTTTTTTTGACATTGCTGAACACTCTGTGTGCCAACCAGGTCTTCCAACTCCCCATGGCGATTCCCAACCAGGCTGTTCATCTGTGCTAGGTTTCCATAATACAAAGTCAGCAGGATCCTTCTTGAATGGTGCTACTTCTACTCGGCTTCCAGCAATTTGCTCATCCCTATTTCTCTTAGAAAGCTTTCCATAATTTTGATAAGTTGGTACGTGAAAAAGCACATGCCCTTCTTTTTCATAAGCAAAATCCTTTTCAATTAGTTCAACTATGAGTTCAATCATTTCAGGTATGTACTCAGTAGCTTTTGGTTGAATATCGGGAGCTAAAACATTGAGTTTTAACATATCATCATTATAAATCTTAGTGTATTTTTCAGTGATTGATGTTATTTCAACATTTTGTTCTTTAGCTGCTTCGATGATTTTATCGTCAATATCAGTAATATTAGATACGTATGTGACCTTCGGATAAATTAGTCGAAGAGTTCTAACTAAAGTATCAAAGACAACAGCCATTCTAGCGTTACCAATATGTGCATAATTATAAACAGTTGGTCCGCATGCATAAATTTTTAAATGTTTTGGATCAATTGCCTCTAATCTCTCTTTGATACCACTTAAAGTATTAAACAATTGAAATGGTTGTTTACTGTTCATAATTTATTCTAAATCAATTATATTTAAATCTCTTAATGCATTTAACAACGGTAGTAGTGGCATTCCTCTCACGGTATGAGATGAGCCATTTACATAAGAAAAAAGATTGCATCCTAATGATTCAAATTTGTATGCTCCTGCTGCATTTATTGGATTTTCAATATCAACATAATTAATAATTTCCTTTTCAGTTAAATCATGCATTTTTAATTCAACTGTTTCTGAATATTCCCATAAGCATTCATTATTTTTATAAATACACACACCGCTGTGTTGAAAATGTTTTTGATTAGCTAAAAGTTTTAGACTCTCTATAGCTTTATCTCTTGAACCAGGTTTATGAAGCAGATTATCATTTAGAACACACATCTGATCACCTCCTATTACAATTGATTCAGTATTTTCCTCACTTACTGGCTCTGCTTTTGCTTTAGCGAGATGAACAACCTGTTCGCTATATGGAAGAGATGATATTTTATTTTTAATTAAATCTTCATCGGTTGGTGAAATGATGACGTCAAAAGCAATGCCAGCTTCTTCAAGCATGAGCTTTCTACTCTCTGAACCAGAAGCGAGAATAATAGAAACTTTTGGCTTGATACTGGAATAATCCAGAGATCTAGTCATCTAATACTTTTTAGGTGAATGAATAAGACTTATAAATTCTTCTCTAGCTTTGTTATCGGATCTAAATGTACCTAACATCCTGGAAGTAATCGTGCTCGACTCTGTTTTATGAACACCTCTTGTGCTCATACATTGGTGATTAGCGTCTATAACAACTGCAACTCCCTTTGGCTGCAGAACTTTATCAATAGTGTCTGCAATCTGTGCGGTCATAGTTTCCTGAGTCTGAAGTCTTTTTCCAAATAAATCCACTAATCTAGCTAATTTACTAATTCCAACAACTCTTTTTCTGGGTATATATCCGATGTGAGCAACTCCAACAATTGGAACCATGTGATGTTCACAATGAGACTCAACTCTTATATTTCTTACAATAACAGCGTCATCATACCCCTCAACTTCTTCAAAGGTTCTGCTTAAAATTTCTTCTGGATCTTCCTCGTAGCCTGAAAAAAATTCTTTGTAAGCTTTAACAACTCTTTTAGGTGTATCAACAAGGCCCTCTCTTTCAGGATCGTCTCCAGCCCAAAGGATTAATGTCTTTACCGCTTCAAGCGCCTCTTTTTCAAGAGAACTCTTAGAAATTTCATCAGTAATGGTCTTTACAGCTTTTAAAGCTTCATCTTTTGATACATTTTTACTCATTTTTTAGTCCAATAATGTTAAAAGTGCCTATTCTATAGTATTTTTCTAAAAATTAAACCAACCATTTAAATCATACTCAATTCCAGTTGATACAAATCCTTGAACTGCAAACAAACATCCTGTCAATACAAGGCCTAAAACTGATCCAATCACACCATTATTTGCAGCATATCCTAGTATAGTTGTTGGTTTATATATTAGCTCTTTATAGTTGATGGATTCATCAACTTGTTCCAAAAGTGCCTTAGCGCTTGTAAGATCTATAATTCTATCTTTATCACCATTTTTAAGCTTTAATTCCCATATTTCCTCTTCAATAATGAATATTTCATTTCTTATAAAATCTCTATGTTCTGCGCTTAGTGATTGAAGTTTAATCGCTTTGTAGATTGCATATAAGCTGATTGATGAAACAAAAAATATTACTACGCATATTAAATACATTGTGGATATGTGATGTCTCAACTCTGTCCAAACGATCAAATTTAAGATAGCTACGCAAAATAAGGAATAAAATATTAATATTGAGGTATAGCTTTGAATACGTAAATAAAAGGCCTCGCCAAAAGATCGAAGCACTTTTCTCATATTCATCCAACTAAATACATTTAATCTTTTCTGTAAATCTACATGAATGTTATCTGGCTCAGAGGTTGAACTAAACATATTTTTAAAATTTAAGCCTGGAAATGCGACCAGGTCACCCAATTTTTTTGAACATCTATATCTTCTTTCATAGTCCACAGAGCATACGAGTCCAAACATAATTAATTGAAAGCCGTTAAGTAATCCAATGAGGGTCGCAGCAGATATAATTTTTTCATTTAGTGTCATTCCAAATAATGGAGTGCCATATAAAAACTTAACCAAAAACGGAGTAACAGATAGAGATAGAACTGTTATAAGCAGAATAGTCCTAAAGTTGTTCATAGTAGGACTGCTGTAAACAGATTTAATTATATTGAAAAGAACAAAACCTGACGCAACTTCATTTTTTGATGAAGCGCTAGTTTTTGCTGGAAAAAGTTCGCTAGAGTCTTCTTCTAGAAATTTTTTTTCAGTATTTTCATCAATTTCTAAAGGAATTCCTTGTAAACAAATGTCATTTTCATCCATTGCAACTGTCAACTCATCTTCAATTAATCCTGGGTAGAGCCAAGGTTGAAGCCAGCCTTGTCCAACTAGACGTCTATTTGTTTTATTCCTATCCCAATCAGGAGCAGGCAAGCAAAGCCTTTCATTATCTTCAGGTCTGAAATATCCATATTTTGTTGAAATAATTAGTCTACGCATAAACAACAATAAGTATGCAAGAATCATATGAAATGGATCAATATTTAAAATTAAGGAACTTTCACTAAAAAGAGCAAGAAAAAGTCCAATATTCATAAGCCATGATCCTGGATAGACTATTAACCACATTTGAACAATTTCTCCAATTGAGTGATGTTTTGGAGATATAGCTATTAACATTCTGTTCTGACTTACATGCCAAGCTCTGCTTATTGATTTTTCAAGAATCAAAGCGGCTATTGGTGAAAAAATAACAGGGGGAAGATTTTCGTATATCATTGTTTTCCAAAAATCTTTCCAGGAAAATTTTACTGGTGAATGATACTCAGAAGCTTTGGCATCTCTTGAGGCGCTCCTTAATTTTGCCGCCTCATAAGAGGAGTTTATACCTGAGATGAATTTTTCATCCTTCTCATTAGTTGGAATCCTTAGACTTAAAAAAGATTCATTAGTTTGTTCAGTCATAATATATTTACAATTAAATTTTTTAATATATTGTAAATCATTATGCTCAAAGCTTTAATTCAACCTGTAACTCTTTTTGAACAGAATGCTTCAATAATTTTTTGTGACGAAACAAAAAAATGCGCAATTGTTGATCCTGGAGGTGATATAGAAATATTACTTAATCTTGCTAAAGAAAAAGAGTTATCACCAGAAAAAATCTTGTTGACACATGGTCATATTGATCACGCTGGAGGAGCAACTGAGATATCAGAAATTTTAAATGTAGAAATTCATGGGCCTCATGTTAATGATAAATTTTTGTTAGATGAGCTTCAAAAACAAGGTGAAATGTTTGGATTGCAATCAAAAAATTGTAATCCAGATAAATGGTTGGATGAAGGTGATGTTGTCACAATCGGCAATGAGGAACTTGATGTATATTTTTGCCCAGGACACACTCCAGGCCATATAATTTTTTTCAACAAAAAAAGTAATTTGGCAATAGTTGGAGATGTTCTATTCAATGGTTCTATTGGAAGAACAGATCTACCGGGTGGCAATTATGAACAACTTATTAATTCCGTTAAAAATAAGTTATGGCCTCTAGGTGATAATATATATTTTATACCGGGTCATGGTCCTTCATCTACATTCAAAGTTGAAAGAGAGAGCAATCCTTTTGTTTCAGACTCAGCTTTAGGTTAATCTAATTTTAATCATACCTTCCGGGAGCAAGAATTTTTCCAAGAAAAGAAAGAATCGTATGAGGTAAAATTTTTAACATAAAAACTAAAAATTTATACGTTTTTGTAGGCACACATAAACTTTTACCTGCAAGTGTTGCTTGAACTGCCTCATCAGCTATTCTTTTAGCAGAAAATACTAAAAAATCAGGTACTCTGTCCATTTGTTCTTGAACTCCACTAGCTGTATGAAATCCTGTAACAGTGAATCCTGGACAAACGGCAGTCGATGTTATCCCTTTGTTTTTATAATTAATATTTATGCTGTCACTAAATCTATTAACAAACGTTTTGATTGGTCCATAAAGAGGCTGAATAGCTGATGGGGGAGCAAAAGCAGCAGTTGAAGAGACAATCATAATTTTTCCTTCACCATTTGAAATCATTTTTGGAAGAAATAGTTTTGTTAACATTATTACCGAAGTTCCCAGAACTCTTATAAAATCTTCCTCATCCTCTAAACTTGTTTCATGAAAAGAAGTTTTTATTCCATAACCAGCATTGTTGACTAATAGATCTACTCTATAATTATTTTTTTCGCAAAAACTCAAAATTTCTTTAGGAGTTTCATATTTACTTAAATCTTTTGCAATTACGGATACATCAATATTATATTTTTTCCTTAAATCTTGAGCTAACTTATCAAGTAGATCTTCTCTTCTTGCAGTCAGTATTAAGTTATAGCCCTTTTTTGCGAGATTTTTTGCAATCTCTTCACCTATCCCTGATGATGCCCCTGTTATTAATGCATATGAATTTTTCATGACTATATACTACCAGTATGAGAAAGATTGAGATAGAATTACATGCTATTTTCATATAATTAAACAATCTTAATAGGTAAAATCAAATGCTTTTTAAAAATAAATTTTTTAACAAATATTTAGCTTTCATTTTTGTTATCACATTTCTATTTGTTATTGACACAGTTCATGCTTATCCAGACATGGAGGAACAAGGTGCTGATGAAACTGCATCTGAATCAACTGATAACTTAAACGAAGAAAAAGCAGATCCAAAAAATCTTAAAGAGTGCAAGATGCAAGCTAAAAGTAAAAAAGATGCAAAAGATTGTGAAAAAAAATTCATGAAAACTATAGATGAATTTATTGAAGAAGAAGAACTTACATCAATAGAAGGTTATTTGAAAATATTTACAAATGATGATAACTCAGAATATTACCTGCAACTTGATGCTGCAGATTTAAATTCACAATTTTTATATTTTTCATACATCATGAACGCTCCTCAAGGCAGTCCATTAACTGGTGGCCTTCCATCAGACGGAAGAGTTTTAGAATTTAGGAATTTTAAGAAAGACAGTATTGGTCTTTATCAAATAAATACTAATTATATAAATGGAGATGAAACAAATAACATTTCTAAATCTACTATTACAAATATTACTGAAGCATTTGTTGAGGTATTTAAACCATCAGCCAAGACAGATGAATCAGTATTAATCAATGTAAATAGTATTTTATTATCTGAAAAATTAGATTCTTTAAGTTATGTTCCAGGTGAGTATAGAGAGAGAATAGCTGTTAATTATGGCAGGCCAAATGAATCAAAAACATTTGTAAAAAATGTTTTTAATAATGAAACTAATACTGCTTTTGAAGTTACATTTGCATACGAAAATCAAGCTCCTAATCCCAGAGCATATAGGGTTTCAGCTGTAACAGATCCAAGATATTTATCAGTAACAGCTAGACATATTTTTATCAAAATGCCTGATGACAGATTTGAGCCTAGAGTAAATGATCATAGAATTGGATATTTTGTAAACAGATCTACGGATTTGACTTCATATGAGAACTTTGCAAATTTTGCTCTTATCAATAAATGGAGGCTAATTAAAAAGAATCCTGATGCTGAAATGTCAGAGCCCGAAGAGCCTATTGTATTTTGGGTTGAAAATTCGACTCCGAAGGAAATAGTTCCTGCTGTAATTGCAGGTATTGAAAACTGGAACATTGCATTTGAGGAAGCTGGTTTTATAAATGCAGTTGTTGCAAAAATCCAACCTGAAGATGCGGATTGGGATGCTGCAGATTATGATTATAATGTTGTTAGATGGTCCTCAGAACCTGATGGTGGTTTGCTGGGGATTGGCCCAAGCGTAAGCAATCCACTAACTGGCGAAATAATTTCTGCAGACGTTGTTAACAAGCTGCTAGCTGTAAAAATTGGTTACAACTACAGAAAGCTTTATGGCTATACAGAAGATAATGATCCTCTTATGCAATATATTACAAATCTTACTCTGCATGAGGTTGGACACGTTTTAGGTTTGAGACATAATTTTAGAGGTAGTTATCTCTATAGTCCTGAAGAGATTCATAATAAAGAAATTACTGGGAATACACTTATGAATTCTGTAATGGATTATGATCCAATAAATGTGGCTCCTGAAGGAACTGAACAAGGTATTTTCTTTTCAACAGAACCAGGAGTTTATGATAAATGGGCTATAAAATTTGGATATACACCAAATTTAAGCGATGAAGAAAGAGCGGAATTACTTCGTGAATCTATTAAAAAAGAACTAACTTTTGGAACAGACGATGAAGCTATGTCATATCCTGGTAATAATATTGATCCTAGAACAAAAAGATATGATATGAGCAATGATCCCATTACATATGCAGAAGACATAGTTAAGATCGTTGATCAAAAGATAAGTGAATTACCTGAGATTTTTGCAGACGAAGAAGGGTTCAATAACTATACTAATTCCTTTTATAGACTTATAAGAACTAAAGGAAGATTCCTTGAAACAGTTGCACAACAAATAGGCGGAGTATACATAAACAAAATTGCATCCAGCCAAACAAATTTTGAATCTTTAGAGCCTGTACCATACGAAAAACAAAAACAAGCATTTGAGCTTCTAAAAAAAGAAGTATTCTCTAACGGAGCCATGAACTATGATCCAAAAATCCTTGCTAATTTAATATATGAACGAGATATTGATAGCTTCTATGCAACTTATGGAGATAATAATGATCCAGATTTTCATTCGCTGGTTTTGGCAAGTCAGAACAATATTTTAAGAAATATACTGCATCCCGCCGTGATGAGAAGATTGGTTAACAGCTCTCTATATGGAAATAAATATATGCCAGATGAAGTACTTTCAGATTTAAATGGAGCAATTTTTGTAATGGGTGAAAAGCCTGATACATTCAAAAAGAATTTACAGTCGACTTATGTACAGCTTCTCATCGATGGCTTTAATGAAGCAGAGTATGATGATATTTCAAAAGCAGCAGTTTATTCTGCTTTAAAAGATATTCTTGACTTCAGCAAGCAATATAGATTCAAATCTAATCATTTTGATTTAATTTATTTCAACGTTAATAATTTCTTTAAAAATAAGTAGCTTTAAGAAGACTCTAGCTTTAGCAATAGTTTTTTTAATTTTGCACCGCCTGGTCCGCTATAACCTCCTATAGAGCCATCAGAACAAATTACTCTATGGCAAGGTCTAATAATTGGTATTGGATTTTTCCCACAAGCATTTGCAACAGCCCTGTATGCATTAGGTTTTCCAATTGCGGTTGCAACTTCTTTATATGTTTTTGTATTACCATATGGAATTTTTTCAATTTGTTCAAACACCAAATTCTTAAAATTTGAATTAATTATCATTTAAATTGTTTTAAAAACTTTCGTAATTTTGTCAATAGCCCAATCTAAATCTTTTTTGGAGATCATTAGAGGCGGTGCAAATCTTATGACTGTTTTGTGAGTTTCTTTGCATAACAGGCCCTCGTTAAGGAGCATTAGGCATAAATCTTTTGCATTAACTTCTGACTCATTTAATTCCACTCCAATCCAAAGTCCTTTACCTCTTACTTCTTTGACAATTTTAGAGTCTATTTGCCTAAGTTTTGATAAGAAATATTCTCCCATATTTTTACTATTTTCAATTAATTTATCTTCGAACAAAAGATCTATGGCCTTTGATGCCACTTTTGATGCCAGAGGGTTTCCACCAAAAGTTGATCCATGTGATCCAGGTTTAAAATGATCCATAACTTCTTTTGAACTTAAAAATGCAGAAATTGGCAATAAGGCTCCACCAAGTGCTTTGCCAAGAATTAATCCATCAGGCATGATATTTTCATGTTGGAATGCAAATAATTTTCCAGTTCTGCCCAATCCAGACTGGATTTCATCTAAAATCAGAAGAATATTTTTTGCATCACATAATTCCCTTAATTTTGTTAGCCAGCCTTCAGTTGGAACCCTTATACCAGCCTCTCCTTGAATTGGTTCTACTAAAATTGCACATGTATTTTTATTAATTTTTTTTTCAAAAGATTCAATTGATAAGCAATTTTCAATAGATTCACAATTACATGATCCGCAATAATCTGCTGTTTTAAATCCAGGAGTGAAAGGACCAAAACCATCTTTATATGATGAGTCTGATGAAAAGCTGACAATAGTTGTTGTCCTTCCATGAAAGTTTCCATTTGCAACAATTATTTCGGCATTGTCTTCAGGAATTCCTTTAGAAAAATATCCCCATCTTCTTGCTGCTTTTATAGACGTCTCGACTGCTTCAGCTCCAGTATTCATCGTCAGCACAGATTCAAAACCTGAAATATTAGATAATTTTTCTAAAAAAGTTGCAAAAGGTTCGGTATAAAATGCTCTTGATGTTATAGCAAGCTTAGTTGATTGACTTTGAAGAGTTTTAATAAGCTCTGGATGAGAATGTCCATGACTTACCGCTGAATATGCTGAGACCATATCAAGATATTTATTGCCATCAACATCCCAAAGGTATGCTCCTTCACCCTGCTCAATAACTACTGATAAAGGTGAGTAGTTTTGAGCCCCATATAATGATTCTTTTTTTATATAATTGTCTTGTAAACTTGATGACATGGGTGTATTTTACTCGCATAGTTTTTTTCCACAAGATAGGGATGCATCAACAATCAACAACACATTTATTTATGATAGAACCTGTAGAGTTCTATTCGAATGAACAAACCGCATTCACAAACCACTATCAAAAAGAAGTCACTAATGAATCAGCAGACGATATTGCTGAAAAAGCGCTAGCTGAATTTCATGGTCTAAAAAATGCAATTGAAGAAAGAGGAATAAAAGTAACTAGCTTATTAGGTTCTAGAGATTGTCCAGATCATATTTTTCCAAATTGGTTTATGACATTTGATGATAAAACAATGCAAATATTTAGCATGATGGCTCCAAATAGAAGAGAAGAAAAGAAAGCTCACATGATTCAACACCTGACAGAATCATATGAACTAACTGATGACATGTCTCATTTAGAGGAAAAAGAGGTGTTTTTAGAGTCAACAAGCAGCATGGTCTTTGATAGGGTAAATAGAATTGTTTATGGCGGAATATCTCCAAGGACTAATGCTGTTCAACTAATCCTTTGGTGTAGAAATAATAATTATGAACTTGTTTTGTTTGAGACAGAAAGTCATAAAGGCTCGCCTATCTATCACACTGATGTTCTAATGTATGTTGGGACAGACATAATTGGGATATGTCTAGATGTAATTAAGCCTGAGCATAGAGATTTCGTTAAGGAAAAAGTAAATGCAAATCATAAAGTGGTTGAATTAACCTCAGATCAAATCCAAAGTTTTTGTGGTAATGCAATTGAAGCAAAAAATGAGAAAAATGAACTATTTTTGATCATTTCATCAACGGCTTATAATGCTCTAAATAAAGATCAAATTGACTCACTACTAACTAGTTATAAAGAAATTATTTATTCTGATATACCAACCATCGAAAAATACGGTGGTGGATCCGCCCGATGCATGCTTACTGAGTTATTCTAAAAAAAAGGAGGGTTGCCCCTCCTCATAGATTCAATATTTCAACGCTTACTTCTTAAACCAAATTGGGAAAAGAATAATTAAAAAAGCCGTCAAATAGAAAACTATTGCTACAGGTTGATTAAGCAAGCTTGGTTCAGAACTCCATGTCTCTGCAAATCTCATAGCACCATCGCTTACTTCCATTCCAGCCTCATTCATTGATTTAAATGCATTAGCTGTTATAGACCAATTAGCTTGTGCCATTAGATTTATTTGAATACCCCATAGAATTACAGATCCGCCAAACAAAGTAAGTATCACTTTACCTAATACAGTTTTATTTTCCTCTGATTGTTCAGAAGCAACACTTGAAAATCTAGCTGCAACCCATATAGCAATTATGGTTGTAAGACCACCAATTGCTCCTGGAATTCTGTTTGTTGCCCAAACATTCCATATTTCCATTTCCATATAATTTCTCCCTTATAATTTAAATGAATTTATATATTACTGGAATTTAATTAATGTCATCCATAAATTATGTAAATTTTATTTACATAATTAACAGGCTTCTTTTACGAAATCTGATACTTGTTTGATTCCACCTAGCGGGAAGAAATGAACCTTTTCAATATTAAATGAGGGATTATTGGCTTTATAAGTTGCTAATTCAGTAATGATATTCGTTGGCTTATATGGCAAAAGCAATTTAGTTAAATCCTTTGCACGTTTTTGTATAATTTTAATAGAAGCTCCAACTCCACATTCAATCGAATATCTAAGAAGTGTCTGTAATTTTGCAGGGCCAGCTATACCAATATGAACTGGGATATCAATACCAGCGTCTTTTATGTTATTTGCCCAATTTATTACAGAACTTGCATCAAAACTAAACTGTGTAGTAATTGCCATATTTGCATCAGTCCGCTTACTAAATTCATTTTTCCAAGACAACGCTTGATCAACATTGGTTGTTGATCCATCTGGATCAATATCCATGCTACCTTCAGGATGTCCAGCAATATGAAGATTATTAAAATTTGCTTTATCAAATAGTTCAGATTCTATTAGCTGAATTGAAGAATCATATTCTCCGTATGGTTTATTTGCACCGCCAGCAATTAAGAGCGCATTTGAAACATTAGCTTCATTTTTATATCTAGAAATCCAGTCTTGAAGCACATTCTTGTCCTTAATAATTCTTGCAGGAAAATGAGGCATTGCACAAAAACCTTGATCATTAATTTTCTTAGCTGTTGCAACCATCTCTTCAATCGGAGTCCCTTCGATATGTGCAATATATACAAGAGTCCCTGAAGGAATATAATCTTCAAAATTTTCTATTTTAGATGCAGCCTTTGGTGTTACTTCAACAGAAAAACCATCTAAGAATTTTTTAATTGCTTCACTACTCATAACTTATTAAACCATATATCTGGCGGAGAGTGAGGGATTCGAACCCTCGAACCAGTTGCCCAGTTACCTCCTTAGCAGGGAGGCGCTTTCGACCACTCAGCCAACTCTCCTATTTGTATTTAAGAAGAGGGATTATAACTCTTTGAAAATATAAAGATAACTAAATTATCTATCGAATTCTATTTGCATACCGTTTGGTAAGTTTTCTTCAACTTTACCATCTTTAAAAGCAACATAACCATTAACAATAGTCATAAATATTGAAGATTTAAATGTGTGTCCATCAAATGGAGACCAGCCACATTTATACAAAATGTTATCTTTAGATACTGTATATGGAGTATCTAAATCTAAGACTGCTATGTCAGCATAATATCCTTCTCTAATATAACCTCTGTCTTTGACTTGAAATCTGTTAGCAACGTTGTGACTTGTTTTCTGAACTATTGTTTCAAGCGACAAAATATCTTGATGATAAAAATCCATTAGTATTTGCATGCCGTGTTGTACAAGAGGAAGTCCAGCAGGTGCCTTCGAATAGTTTTGATTTTTTTCCTCCCAAGTATGAGGAGCATGATCGGTTGCAATAATATCAATCTTATCCTCAAGCAATGCGTCTATAAGCGCAAGCCTGTCAGACTCAAATTTTATTGATGGATTACATTTTATCTGGTTGCCAAGATCTGCATATCTAGATTCATTAAAGTACATGTGGTGAACGCATACCTCTGCAGTAATTTTTTTGCCATCAATTTTACCTGGAGTGAATAATTCCATTTCTTTCTCTGTTGTTAAATGGAATACGTGAAGGTCAGAATCATATTTTTTAGCTAAATCAACTGCCAATGAACTTGATAAATAACAACTATCAACATCTCTAATTAAATGATGATGTTCAGCGCACAAATCTTCTCCATATTTATTTGAATATATCTCTTCATTTTTCTTCACAGTTTTTTGGTCTTCACAATGCGTTACAACTATCAATGGTGAGTAGTTAAAAATATCATCAAGTGCATCTATATCATCAACAAGCATTTCTCCAAAAGAAGCTCCCATAAAAACTTTAAGTGCTGATGCCTGATTGATATCAACTCTTTTAATTTCTTCAATGTTTGTATTGCTTGCTCCAAGATGAAAAGAGTAATTAGAAAGAGCTCTGGTACTAGCCAATTCAAACTTCTTTGTTAAATTTTCATTTGTAGTAGTAGTTGGATTTACATTTGGCATTTCAAAGAAACTAGTCACCCCTCCAGCAAGACCTGCCTTTGATTCTGTTGCTATATCACCTTTATGAGTTAATCCAGGTTCTCTAAAATGGACCTGATCATCAATCAATCCTGGTATTACATATCTACCATTTAAATCTATTACTTCTCTAGCTTCAGAATCTATGCAACTTGAAATTAATTCTATTCTTTGATTTTTGATTGCAATATCAGATTCTTTAATCTGATTTTCATTAACAATGCTGCAATTTTTTAAAATTATGTCGTACATTTATTTTTCAAGTTCAAACTCTTCATGAAGAACATTTACAGCCTTATCAATCAAAGATTCATCTATAACCATTGTAATTTTAATCTCAGATGTGGAAATAATTTGAATGTTTACATTATTTTCTGACAGAGCTCTAAAAGCCTTACTTGCAACACCAGCTTGAGATCTCATTCCCGTTCCAACAAGAGACACTTTAGCAATGTCGGAATTAATTATTAACTTTTTATAGTCAACTTCAGTTTTAAGGTCTTCAAGTATCTTTTCAACTGAGTCACTATCTTCATTTGAAACGGTAAAAGTAAAGTCTGTTTTATCATCAATGCTTACGTTTTGAACAATAACATCAACCTCTATCTCTGCATCACTTATAGGTCCAAGTATCTTAAAAGCTGTTCCAGGAATATCACCAACACTATGCAGGGTGAACTTTACCTGATCTTTTTGAAATGCTATACCAGATACTAATGCATTCTCCATACTTTCATCCTTTAATGAAATTAAAGTTCCACTCCCGTCATTAAAGCTCGACAAAACTCTCACTGGAACCTTATATTTATTAGCAAATTCTACTGCTCTAGTTTGCACGACTTTTGCACCCTGACCTGCAAGCTCAAGCATCTCTTCCATTGTAATCGAATCTAATTTTTTTGCATTAGGAACTACACCAGGATCTGTAGTAAAAATTCCATCAACATCTGTGTATATATCACATCTGACTGCATCTATTTGAGCTGCTATAGCTACTGCAGTTGTATCAGATCCTCCTCTGCCAAGAGTTGTTACATCACCACCCTCTGTCACTCCTTGAAAGCCTGTGATGATTGGGATTGTATCACTATCAATAACATCCAGTATTTTTTTAGCATCTACATCAAGAATTTTTGCTTTTGAGTATGAGCTAGTGGTTCTCATAGAAATTTGAGACGCTGAAAATGACTTTGCTTTAATACCTTTGGAATGTAGTGCCATAGATAATAGAGCAGAGCTCACAGTCTCTCCTGTAGATACTAAGGCGTCGAATTCTCTTTTATCAGGATCATCTCCAAACGCTTTAGCTAAATCAACAAGTCTGTTTGTCTCTCCACCCATTGCTGAGACAACAACAACTATTTGATTAGATTTAGAGGCATTTTTAATTATCTCAGCGACAGAATCTATTCTGTCGACTGTTCCAACAGATGTACCTCCAAATTTTTGAACAACAATTTCAGACATAGTATTTTTTATTTTGCGAGGGATTTTACTGAATTTGGTATAGAAGTCACGAAATCTTTAATGTTATCTGTTTCGCCAGCACCTTGGGCAAAATCAGATCTACCTCCACCCTTTCCATTAATTTGATTAGATAATTCAGACACAACTTCCTTCGCAGATAAAGATTCAGATAGATTTTTTGTAACTCCACAGACCAAAGCAATTTTATTTGATGACTCTGTAAAAATAACTACGCATAATTTTTCATTTGTATTTTTCTGTTCATCAGCAAGAGATCTTAAATCTTTTGTATCCTCAACATCTACTTGCTCAACAATTAATTTCCAATCGCCAAATTCATGCATTTCTGATGAAATTACTGATTTCTTGGCACTTTTGCTCTTTGAAGATTTCTTTAATTTCTTATTCTCTTCAATCAAAGAATTTACCTTTTCTTGAAGTTCATCAGCTGATACGTTAAGAGAATTTTGTAAAGATAAATTAACGTCCCTTAATTTTTTAACGTGCTCAATAGACTTTGACCCTGCTAATGCTTCAATTCTTCTAATTCCTGAAGCAACACTTGATTGGTTTGTAATTACAAAAAATCCTATATCTCCTGTTCGATTGACATGAGTTCCACCACATAGTTCTACCGAATATGAGTTTTCTCCCATAGTAAGAACTCTTACATCATCATCATATTTTTCTCCAAACAATGCCATAGCTCCAGACTTAAGAGCATCATCTAATTTCATTAATTCAGTTTTTACTTCCAGATTTTTTAGAGCCTCTTTATTAACAATATCCTCAATCTTAGTAATTTCTTCTTTCGTAAGTGGTTTAGTGTGAGAAAAATCAAATCTAAGTTTATTTTCGTCAACCAAGGACCCCTTTTGTTGAACATGATCACCCAAAACCGCTCTTAATGCTGCATGAACTAAATGAGTTGAAGAATGATGTATAGCAATTGCAGACCTTTTTTCTTTTTCAACACTCATTTTAATAACGTCACCAGTTTTAATGCTTCCTTTATCAACAATTGCCTTATGAATATATACTTTACCTTGTTTCTTACAATCTAAAATACTACCAGTTGACGATTGAGATGCAAATTTTCCTTTATCTCCAATTTGTCCACCAGCTTCAGCATAAAAAGGTGTTTGATTACATGCAAAAAATATTTCCTCTTTATTCTTAGCTGCATCTATTCTTTCCTGATCTTTCCAAATAACCAAAATTTTTGAATCAGACTCTAAATTTTCGTAACCTAAAAATTTAGTCTCTTCAATTCCAGATGCTGCTGGGAGCGAAGATACAAAACTGCTTGATGCTTTCGAGGTTTGTTTTTGTTGATTCATGCACTCATTGAATCTTTCTTCGTCAATATCAAGCTGTTTTTCTCTTGCAATATCTGCAGTCAAATCAAATGGAAAACCATAAGTGTCATGTAATTTAAAAACTACATCGCCAGACAGAGTTTTATTTTTCATATTGGAAATAGTGTCTTCAAGTATTTCTATTCCTGTCTCAAGCGTTTCAAAGAATTTAATCTCTTCATTCTTAATTAATTCAATAATATCTTTTTGTTTTTTCTTTAATTCTGGGTAAGCAGAATTCATTAGTTTTATTAAATCTTTTACAAGTAAATGCATAAATGGTTTTTTGGCACCAATTTTATATCCATGTCTGATGCCTCTTCTCATTATTCTTCTCAAGACATAGCCTCTTCCTTCTTTTTCAGGAATTACTCCATCAGATATTAAAAAAACACTTGATCGAATATGATCAGCAATAACTTTGTGAGATGTACTTCCTTCGCTGCCAAGTATTTTTTCTGAAGCATTGATTAAATCTTTAAAAACATCCGTTTCATAATTTGAATTAACGCTCTGTAGAACCGCTGCAATTCTTTCTAATCCCATTCCAGTATCAACAGATGGTTTTGGAAGTGGTTCCATTTTTCCACTTTCATCTCTATTAAATTGCATAAAGACAAGATTCCATATTTCGATAAATCTATCACCTTCATCACCCTCGGCCCCTGGAGGTGTTCCATCAATGTGTTCTCCATGATCATAAAATATTTCAGAGCATGGTCCACATGGTCCTGTATCACCCATAGACCAAAAATTATCATCATCACCTAATCTAGCTATTCTGCCTGGATCAATTCCAATAATATTTTTCCAAATTTCTTCAGCCTCATCATCGTCTTTATAAACAGTGATCCATAACTTTTCTTTATCTAGCTTAAGTTCCTCTGTTAAAAATTCCCATGCGAATTTAATAGCATCTTCTTTAAAATAATCTCCAAAACTAAAATTACCTAACATTTCAAAAAATGTATGGTGTCTTAAGGTATAACCAACATTTTCTAAATCATTATGCTTGCCTCCAGCTCTAATACATCTTTGTGAGGTTGCAGCTCGTTTAAAATTTTTAGTCTCAGTACCTAAGAAAACATCTTTAAACTGCACCATTCCTGCATTTGTAAATAATAGAGTTTCATCATTTGATGGAACTAGAGAGCTTGAAGCAACAACTTCATGATTCTTTGAATTAAAAAAATCTAAAAAGGCTTTTCTAATATCACTTGTTTTCATCTGAATTCATTATTTGCTTATATTTTTTGTAATTTTCTACGTAATGAGAAGCACCAATAGAAACAACGCTTTGTTCTTCTTCGCTAAGAACCTTTTTAATTTTTCCTGGAATGCCTAAAACCATTGAACCATCAGACACTTCCATGCCTTCTGTAACTAGTGCCTTGGACCCGATAATGCAATTTTTTCCTATTTTAGCTCCGTTTAAAACTACAGAACCAATTCCTATCAAACTTCCGTCACCAATAGTGCATCCATGAAGCATAGCCATGTGTCCAACAGTCACCATCTTGCCGATAGTGCACTTAAATCCAGGATCTGTATGTAAAATTGCGCCATCCTGAACGTTAGAGCCCTCACCAATTTCAATTGGTTCATTATCACCTCTTAAAACTGCATTGAACCATATACTTGCATCTTTTTTTAAGATTATGTCTCCAATAACAGTTGCGTTTGGAGCAATCCAAAAGTCATCTCCCTCAGTTTTAATTTTTTTGTCACCCAGATTAATTTTCATCGTATTTTCTTATTAAATCAAAGTCAGTTTTTATGGCAGCATCAAAACAAATATTCAAAAAATCAGCTGCTATCATGGCTGTGAGGCCCCAAATTTTATTACCATTATAAACCCAACTAGGAATATATAGTTTTAAATCATTTTTTTTAAATTCGTTATAGGTTATGTTTTGAGGTTCCATTAGAAATTCTAAAGGTACTGTAAATATCTCATCTATCTCATAATTTCCCTTGAAATCTTGATTCTTTATAAGATGCCCTACATATGGATGAACTTCGATCTTATGTCGCGATATCAAATAATTAAGTGCACCTAATTTTTTTAAATTCTTTGTATCTAAATTTATTTCCTCGTTACTTTCTCTTAAAGCAGTTTCATAAAGGTCTTTATCGCCTTCCTCCCACTTGCCTCCAGGAAAACTTACCTCACCAGAGTGAGTTGACAGACTTGAAGACCGTTTAGTAAATAAAATTTTGATGCCGCTATCATTATCATTTTGTAAAAGAATAATCATCACACCAGCTTTTTTATGATCAGTAGTATCAATGAGATTTATTTGTTCAAGTTTTTGCTTTATGCTGTTAATCATACGGATAATTTTAACGTCTAAAGTATCTATAATCTTTAAATAAGGAAGGAAATTGAAATATTGTTCTAATTGCGGCAGCTCAAACCTGGAATTTATGATTCCAGAACATGACAATATTAAAAGATATTGCTGCCAAGACTGTGATTCAATCTTCTACACGAATCCAAACAATGTTGTTGGCGCGTTATGTATAAGAGATAACAAAATACTAATGGCAAAAAGAGATATCAATCCTCGAAAAGGTTTATGGACTTTACCTGCTGGTTTTATGGAGAATGCTGAAACTCTCCAAGAAGGTGCTATTAGAGAAACTTTTGAAGAAACTGGTTCAAAGGCAAAAATTAAAATGGCATATTCAATGTTTAGTCTGCCGCATATTAATCAAGTGCATATGTTTTTTTTAGCTGATCTTTTAGATGATAACTATGGTCCAACTTTTGAAAGTTCAGATGTGAGGCTATTTGATATTGATGAAATTTTATGGGATGAAATAGCCTTTCCTACTGTTAAAAAAACACTTGAGTACTATATTGAGGATCTCAAAAAAGGCGATTTTATTTTTAGAGAAGAAGATATAAAACTTTGGTAATTAATTTTTATCGCTAAATTTTTTTGCATTTATAAAAATTTGCATCCATGGAGAGTACTCATTCCAGTCTTTTCTGTGCCAACTTAGTTGAACTTTTCTAAAAACTCTTTCTGGATGGGGCATCATAATGGTAACTCTTCCATTAGAAGCTGTAATACCTGTTATGCCATTAGGTGAGCCGTTTGGATTAATAGGATATATTTCAGATGCGTTTTCTGATGAATCAACAAAATGCATAGCTATTTGATTGGATTTTTCTAATTCCTGGAGATCATTATTATTAAATTGAGCTCTTCCTTCTCCATGAGCTGATGCAACTGGTATAATCCAATCCTCCATCCCATCTAAAAGAACTGACTCTGTTTTTGAAATTTTTACTTGAGCCAAACGGGCTTCAAATTGATCTGATAAATTTCTTTCAAAACTTGGCCAAAATTCAGCTCCTGGAATAATATCTTTTAAATTTGAGAGCATCTGGCATCCGTTACATACACCTAATGTGAAAACTTTTTCATCACTGAAAAATTCTTGAAATTGATCTTTAACAAGATTGTTGTACAAAATAGTTTTTGACCAGCCTCCTCCAGCACCCAGAACATCACCGTATGAGAAACCACCACATACTGCCATACCCTGAAAGTCCTTTAAATTTGTATTTCCATCAAGAAGGTCTTGCATATGAACATCAAAAGCATTGAAGCCTGCAAGGGTAAAAGCAGCTGCCATTTCATTTTGTCCATTTACGCCCTGTTCTCTTAAGATTGCTACTTTAGGCTTTGTTCTTTTGATGTTGATATGCTTAAGCTCATTTTCATCAAACGAGATATTGCTTTTAAGTCCTTGAAAATTTTCATCATCAAGCAGACTTAGTTCAGAGTTTGCAATTTCTTTGTTATCTCTTATAGATTGAATAGCATGAGAAGTCTCTCGCCAATTTTTTTCTAATTCAATAACTGACTTACTAAAAAGCTCTGAATCATTTTTAAAAATTGAAAATTGCTCATCATCTATTATTTCAGCTATATTTTTTACATAAATATTTTCATTCTTTAGAGTATTTGTAACTTCATCAAGATTATTTTTCTTAATTTGAATTGCAAAGCCAATTTCTTCAGAAAAAAGGAATTCATTAACGCCTGATGAATCATCTAAATCCATTCTCATACCAACTTTTTTGGTAAAGCACATTTCTAGCAATGTTGTTATAAGACCTCCATCAGAAATATCATGCATTGCTAGTATCTTTTTACTTTTCAAAAGATTTTGAATACCTGAAAACAGTTTTTCGAATACCTCAATATCATCTATGTCTGGGGTATGTTGATATTTTGTTTCAGTGATTTCTGAGAATATTGATCCAGCCAACCTATTTTTATTATTTAACTTAATCAAAAGAATGCTTGTATCATCAGAAGTGTTTAATTCTGGAGTAACTGACTCAGTAACATCATCTACTGGTGCCATTGCTGTAATAACTCCAGACAAGGGACTTGATACTTCATAATCTGAGTTATTTTCTGACCACTTAGTTCTCATAGATAAAGAATCTTTTCCGACAGGAATAGAAACTTTTAAATCGACCGCAATTTTTGATAAAGCCTCAACTCCAGACCTCAAGGCAAAGTCGTCTGAATTTTCTCCAGATGCTGCCATCCAATTTGCAGACACTTGAACATTATTTAATCCTTTAATGACAACTCCTGACATATTGGTTAAAGCTTCGCCAAGAGCCATTCTCATAGATGCGGCAGGGTTTATAAGAGCAATGGTAGGCTTTTCTCCAATACTTAGAACTTCTCCATTATTTGATGTATAAGATCTTAAGCTTAGTGAATAGTCAGAAACAGGAACTTGATATGGCCCCACTAACTGATCTCTTGCAACCATTCCACTTACTGTTCTATCACCAATTGTTATTAAGAAAGATTTTGATGAAACAGTCGGATGTTGAAGAACTTTAGTAATTGAATCACTTAGATCAATATCTTCTGAATTATCTTCATTAAGTGTTTCAACAGATTCTTCTTTAACTTCCATTTCTGTAATTGGAAGATCGCCGAATAGCATTGATAATGGCACATCAACTGGATAGTTTTTGTTTTGCTCATCATAAAGTTTTACAGACATTTCTTTTGTTGTATGTCCAACAATTGCATATTCACATCTCTCTCTTTGACATATCTTTTCAAAAGCATTTTTATTATCTTTATGAATTGCTAATACATACCTTTCTTGAGATTCATTAGACCAAATTTCCATAGGTGACATGGACTTATCTGCATTTGGAATTTTTGATAATTCAATATACACACCCAGATTAGAATCTTTAGCTAATTCAGGAATTGCATTGGATAGTCCACCAGCACCAACATCGTGAATAAACTCAATAAAGCTATTTTCTTGTGATGAACATTTATTAATGACCTCTTGGCATCTTCTTTCCATTTCAGCATTGTCTCTTTGAACGGAAGCAAAATCTAAATCTTCGTCGCTATCTCCTGATGAGACTGATGATGCAGCACCTCCACCAAGACCAATAAGCATTGCAGGTCCTCCTAAAACAACAACTAAATAATCTTCTTTAATTTGTAATTTAAAGTTATTTACATCCCTTACTTCACCTATACCTCCAGCAAGCATTATTGGTTTGTGATATCCAAAGGCTTTGTTATTGTCAAAGTCGGTTTCAAAACATCTAAAATATCCAAGGGTTGATGGTCTCCCAAATTCATTATTAAAAGCAGCTGCTCCGATCGGGGCTTCAATCATGATATCTAGCGGGGATGCAATTCTTGATGGTTTAAGCTCATTCTTTTCCCAGCTTCTCAAAAGGTTTGGAATTCTTAAATTAGAAACATTAAAACCAACCAACCCAATTTTAGGTTTTGCGCCCCTTCCTGTAGCTCCCTCATCTCGAATTTCTCCACCAGATCCTGTTGAAGCTCCTGGATATGGTGAAATTGCTGTTGGATGGTTATGAGTTTCGACTTTAATAGTTGAATTTAAATTATCCTCTTTAAATTCATATTCATTAGATTCATTTAAATTCAATCTCTCAACTTTTGACCCCTCAATAATTGCCGCGTTATCTTTATAAGCTGAAATTATTCCATCTGGAGATGATTTGCTTGTCTCTTTTATTAAATCAAATAGTGTATTATTTTTTTGAGAACCGCCTACATTCCATTTAGCATTAAATATTTTGTGCCTACAATGCTCAGAATTAGCTTGAGCAAACATCATCAATTCTGCATCGGTGGGATTTCTTTTTTCATTATTGTAAAAATCATACAAATAATCTATTTCTTGATCGCTCATAGCAAACCCAAATGACTTGTTTGCTCTTTCAAGCTCTGATTTACCTGCTTCTAAAATGTTGATGTGATTCAAGGATCTGGGTTTATCTGATTTAAAAAGATTCTTAAAATCATCTTTATTGTTATAAATCGATTGAGTCATTCGATCGTAGAACATCGAAAGATCTAGTGCATTAATTTCTGAATCACACTCAAGATTAAATCCATATAGTCTTTCAACTCTTTCGATATTATCGAAACCAACATTTCTGATGATGTCCTCTGTTTTAGATGACCATGGCGAAATTGTCCCTAATCTTGGTCCTACATAAAAAGCAAACTCTGCGTCATTCTCTTTTGCAGCAAGAATGTCTTGAAGACCCTCATGATTAATTGTTTCAGATTTAGATTGAACCAAATAAATCTCATTAGATGATATTTTTGCATCGATTTTATTTGAATTTGAGAATTGGTGCTTGATCTGATCAAGCTTAGAACTTGAAAAACTTTGCTTACCCTTAAATATAAAGTTTTTAGTCTTTGACACTTCTTTAAGTCTGAAATATTGTATATAACATATTAATTATAAAGTCTTTATGAATTAAATAATTAAAAATGGGGAATATCTTTAGATTTTTTTTATTTTCAGCCATTACGGTCTTTTTGGTGGGTTGTTCTTTCTTTAACAAAGAAATGAGTTGTGAAGAAATTCTAATAAATTCTTATGAAGAGTCTTCATTAAACAACTTTGAAAAAAATAAATTTAGAGACTTGCTCGAAAATAGATATCCTCAATACGACGAAATGTTTGCATCAGCATCCAGAGAAACAAACATTGAAAAGAATCTTTTAGCAGCAATCTCATTTCAAGAATCTCAATGGGATCCAAGAGCAAAATCTAATATGGGTGTTAGAGGTATGATGATGGTTACATTAGAGACTGCAGCCTTAGTTGGCGTTGAAAAAAGACTAAATCCTGAACAAAATATTAAAGGCGGAGCAAAATATTTTTCCATGCTTCAAAATAAAAATAAAATCGGTCCCTCCGAAGCTGATAAATTATCAATTGTATTGGCAAGTTATAATCTTGGACCAACAAATATCATTAAAATAGCTGGTCAAATAGATTCAAATATTGAAAACGTTACTTGGGAGGATATAAAAGAAAAACTCAAAGTAACTACTGGAGAAGATCTTAATATGATGGATAACGGATCCTACTCGAGGGCTCAACAGGCTATAGATTATGTTGATAGAGTTAAGAGCTATTATCAATTAATGAGTGCTCATGCATGTGTAAATCCTAAAGATCAATTAACTTTCTTTTAAGCGAGGTTATTTTATCTCTGCAAACTGCAGCTTTTTCGAATTCCATTTTTTTTGCCAAAGCAAACATCTCATCTTCTAATTTTTGTAAAGTCTCAGTAATGTTATCTACAGTGTCATCCTTAATCTTAAAGGTAACAATTTTATCAATGTCTTCTTTTTTCTTTTTGGTATTTCCCTTAATTATTCTTGCGCCTTCCATAATATCTTTAACTTTTGTTGAAATAGATTTTGGCGTGATGTTGTTTTTGTCATTAAACTCTTCTTGAATGGACCTTCTTCTATCTGTTTCATCTATTGCCCTTTGCATTGATCCAGTTACTTTGTCTGCATATAAAATAGCCTTCCCCCTCAAATTTCTTGCTGCTCTTCCAATTGTTTGAATTAAAGTAGTATCAGATCTCAAAAACCCCTCTTTATCTGCATCTAAAACTGCAACGAGACTTACCTCAGGAATATCTAAGCCCTCTCTTAATAAATTAATGCCAACAAGAACATCAAATTTACCTAATCTAAGATCTCTAATAATTTCAACACGCTCTACTGTGTCTATATCAGAGTGCATGTATCTCGCAGATATATTATTTTCATTTAAGTAATCTGTTAAATCTTCTGCCATTCTTTTTGTAAGAGTGGTCACTAATACTCTTTCTTTCATTGCAACTCTTTCGTTACATTCGCCTATAACATCATCAATTTGTGTCGAGGCAGGTCTTATTTCTACTTCAGGATCTGTAAGGCCAGTTGGTCTTACTAGCAACTCGACTAAATTATCTTGCTTTTCATTTTCATATTTACTTGGAGTGGCAGATACGTAAATTCTTTGTGGTGCCAACATTTCCCATTCCTCAAATTTTAAAGGTCTATTATCTAAAGCTGATGGAAGTCTAAAACCATATTCAACTAGTGTTTCTTTTCTTGATCTATCGCCTTTATACATTGCTCCTATTTGCGGAACAGAAACATGAGATTCATCAATAAAAACAATTGCATCCTTTGGAATATAATCAAATAAACAAGGTGGCGACTCTCCAGGTTTTCTGCCACTTAAATATCTTGAATAATTTTCAATACCCTGACAATAACCAAGTTCACGCATCATTTCGATGTCATAATTGGTTCTCTCTTCTAATCTTTGAGCCTCAACAAGTTTATTGTTGTCTCTTAGAAAGTTAAGTCGTGTTTTCAGTTCATCTTTTATATCTGGTATGCAATTTGTAACTGTATCTTTTGGTGTGACGTAATGGGTTTTAGGAAAAATCGTGACTCTTGGAATCTCGCTAATAATGACTCCTGTAAGAGGATCAAACCATGATAATTTTTCAATTTCATCACCAAAAAATTCAATTCTTAATGCCTCCTTGTCTGAGTCAGCAGGATAAACATCAACGGTATCTCCTCTAACTCTGAAGGTTGCTCTCCTAAAATCTAGATCGTTTCTTGTATATTGAAGTGCAGATAATCTTAAAACAAGATCACGTTGAGAAATAATATCTCCTCTATCAAGATGAACAACCATTTTTAAATAAGATTCGGGTGCGCCTAAACCATAAATTGATGAGACAGTTGCAACTACAACAGTATCTTTTCTTTCTATAAGGGCTTTAGTTGCAGAAAGTCTCATTTGTTCAATATGCTCATTTATCGAAGCATCTTTTGCGATATATGTATCAGATGTTGGTACATAAGCCTCTGGCTGATAATAGTCATAATAAGAAACAAAATACTCGACAGAATTATTTGGAAAAAAATCTCTAAATTCACCGTATAGCTGAGCAGCAAGAGTTTTATTGTGAGCCATTATAATTGCAGGTCTTTGAGTTTCCTCAATAACTTTTGCCATAGTATAAGTTTTTCCAGATCCTGTAACACCTAATAGAGTTTGATGCAGCAATCCATCCTCAAGCCCAGATACTAAATTATTAATAGCTTCAGGTTGAGATCCAGCTGGCTCAAAATCAGATACAACCTTTAATGTTTTTGTCATTTACTTATATATAAAAAATTACTTATAATGCTCTGCTATTAGCGTTCCTCAGTAGCTCAGCGGTAGAGCAGTTGACTGTTAATCAATTGGTCGTTGGTTCGATCCCAACCTGAGGAGCCATTTAACTTTACAAATTATTCTCAATCATAAATTTTTTCATCAAATTATAAATATTTTCTCTAGTTTTTTGAAAAGCCATATTTAATTGAACATCGTTTAAATTATTCATAGCAGGATCTTCATTTATCCAGTGTAAAGAAATAGCATCCGTTGGTAAAACTGGGCAAATCTCTTCAGCACATAGTGTTATTGCAAAATCTAGATTATCCAAAAAATCTTTGTCTAAATCATTTATAGATTTTGACTTATTGCTACTGATATCAATCCCAATATCTTTTAGCGTTTTTACAGCAGAAGGATGCACTTCACCAACTGGAGCAGACCCAGCACTTTTAATAGTGTGATTATGACCGAACATATCAACAGCAAGACCTTCAGCGATCTGACTTCTGGCAGAATTTCCAACACATAAAAAAAGAATATTCATGGATAAATTGTAGATTTGCTTATATAGAGTTATCTTATATCTATTATAAATAATTTTAAAAGTGATTAATAAAATAAGCGTCAAAAGCATGCTAAGTGGACTTGAGGGAAAACTTGGAGAGGATGACTATACTGAGCCACTTGAAATTCTGATAAATTCAGCCAATAAAAATAACGAATTTAATCTTTTTGGTTCCATAGCATTTAAAAATCAGCTTAAAGATAGGCTGAAAATGAGAAGTAAATTATATGACTTTGTAAAAGACAGAGATCTCCCCTCTCCAGCTAATCCAGTTTTTGTTACTGGTCTTCCAAGGTCAGGTACTACTTTTCTTTTTAATTTACTTGCTCTTGATAATACTCATAGGTCTCCTAGATATTGGGAAATAATGTCCTTAATGCCATTAGTTAAAAATAAATTTGATATTAAAAGACGGGAATGGAAGATCAATGCTGAATTAAAGTTTGCGAGAACAATTATTCCTAAGTTAAGAAACATGCATCATATAAGAGCAAACTCACCAGAAGAATGTGAACTCCTTGCAACCATAAATGTAAGAAGTTTTGTCTATATGTGTATGGCAAATGTTCCTGAATACGTAGAGTATCTAAAAGACTGTAGCTTTGATTCTGTTTTTAAATGGCATAAACGATTTTTTCAAGTCCTAGAAATTAATGGAAGGCCTAAAAGATGGTTACTTAAAGACCCAAGTCACATAGGTCACATTCCAGAAATATTAACCACCTATCCAAATGCAAAATTTATAAATATACATAGAGATCCTATGGAATCGGTAGCATCTTTTTGCAGCCTTGCAAAAAATATAAGATCTGCCTTCTCAAAGAATGTGAATCCAGAGCAAATTGGTGAAGTTATTTTAGACTTTTGGCAACACAGTCTTCAAAAAGGCATCCAAGCTAAAGAAAACCTTTCTTCAGATCAAATTATAGATATTAGTTATAGCAACTTTATAGACGATCCTTTAAACATTTTGAAAGATATATACCAAAACTTTGAATTTGATATGGATATTGAAACCGAAAATAAAATTAAAAGCTATCTAATAAATCAGAGTAAGTTAAAAAAAGAAAAGCATTCATATTCAATAGAAGAATTTGGTTTAAACGAAGCTAAAGTTAAAGACTGTTTTAAAAACTACATGATGAACTATGAATTTTGATGATAAAATCAATATTAATATCTAAGGCGAATCATTGAAAACTAGAAACTTTAAAATCTTTATACCCCTTTTAGTCGCATTAACCTCATGTGTGGATGTAATTGAAAATGATGAAGCTAACAATCTTATGGAGAATAAAATGACACAAGTAACAATAAAAACATCTGTTGGAGACATTCAGCTTGAACTTAATGACGAGAAAGCACCTATAACAGTTGAAAATTTTAAAGCTATTGCTTCAAGTGGATATTATGAAGGAACAATATTTCATAGAGTTATAAATGGTTTCATGATTCAAGGCGGTGGATTAACTGCTGATATGAGTAATAAGTCTAGTGGAACTGGTCCTATACAAAATGAAGCTAATAATGGGTTGCCAAATGACAGAGGTACTATTGCAATGGCCAGAACGATGGATCCACACTCAGCTACAAGTCAGTTCTTTATTAATCACAAGGACAATGCATTTCTAAATCATACTGGTGAAACATCGCAAGGATGGGGATATGCTGTATTTGGTATGGTTACTGAAGGTATGGATGTTGTTGATCAAATAGCAGGAGTTGCAACTGGATCTTCTGGAGCCTATCAAGATGTTCCTGAAGAAGTGATAACTATTGAGTCAGTTACTATCTCTGAATGACATCCTTTTTTATATCGGACATACATTTAAGCGAAAGTAATAATAAACTATCTTCTGCTTTTATAAATTTTCTTAAAGATTCTAAAGAATCTTGCTCACAACTTTATATTCTTGGAGACCTATTTGAAGTTTGGATTGGTGATGATTATGAAACAAGTTTTATAAACGACATAAAATCTGAACTTTTAAGGTTTACAACTAACGGACCGGATACCTTTCTTATGCATGGTAATAGAGATTTTTTAATAAGTGAAAAATTTTTAACTGATACTGGTATTAAACTTCTTCCTGATCCATTTGAAATAACCATGCATAATAAAAAAGTTCTCTTAAGTCATGGAGACTTCTTGTGTACTGACGATATTGATTATATTAATTTTAGAAATCAAGTTAGAGATAAAGCCTGGCAAGATAATTTTTTGAGTAAGTCAATTGAAGAAAGAAGTGAAATTGCATCAAAACTAAGAAGTGATAGCAATGATGCAACCCAAGATAAATCCCAAGATATCACTGATGTTAATGAGTCATCGGTTAAAAAAATTATTGATGATTACTCTCCTGACATATTTATTCACGGTCATACTCACAGACCTAATATTCATGAATATGCATCTTCAAAACGTATTGTTCTTGGCGATTGGGGTGACTTTGGTTGGTATCTTCGTCTTGACGATGAATCACATAATTTAGAAAAGTTTTCTATTGCTTGACTAAATACTTTACAAATAATTAGATTTAAATATACTGTATATATATACAGTATTAATCCATGAAAGTTGACTATATCGGAAAAATTTCTGAAGAAAATCTGCCGGCAATATTTGTGCCTTATTTTCTTGAATCAGTCCATGCCGGATTCCCCAGTCCGGCAAGCGACTATATTGAAAGTCCAATAGACTTAAATAAACACCTAATAAAAAATGGTGCTGCAACTTTTCTGGTTAGAGCGCAGGGACAATCCATGGTTGGTTCTGGCATTACCGATCAAGCAGTCTTAATAGTCGATAGAAGTATAAAGCCTTCTCACAACAGTATTGTGGTAGCAACTATAGATGGCGAATTTGTATGTAAAAGATTAAAGCTCAAACCAAGAATGTGTTTAATGCCTGAGAATCCTGAGTATCCTCCTATCTTTATTAATAGCGGACAAGAATTAGAAATAGTAGGAACTGTAACCGCAGCAATTAATAAATTCTAATGGCTTTTGCTCTTGTCGACTGTGAAAGTTTTTATGCCTCCTGTGAAAGAATTTTTCGTCCAGACCTAAAGAACGTTCCTATTGTTGTACTTTCTAATAATGATGGTTGTGTTATAGCAAGAAGTACGGAAGCAAAAAAGATGGGAATCGCAATGGGTGTTCCATGGTTTAAGGTTAGAGAATCTTTTCTGAAGCAAAATGGAAAAGTGTTTTCATCAAATTTTACATTTTATGGAGATATATCGGCCAGAGTAATGAATATACTTGAGGGATTTGTTCCAAGAGTTGAGATATATAGTATCGATGAGGCCTTTCTGGATTTAGATACTTTGAAGCAAAACTATAATTTGTATGATTTTGGTTGTCATATAAGATCTTTAGTGAGGCAATGGACAGGAATTCCAGTTCGAATAGGAATAGCTCCAAACAAAACTTTAAGTAAGATTGCTATAAATGAAATAAAGAGAAAAAATATACCAACATCAGTAATTGATCTATCAAATAAAAAGCAAATCGAAATTGCCTTGCAGCATACTCCAGTAGGTAAAGTATGGGGAGTTGGAAGAAGATTAAATGATCACTTAAATAATGCTGGTATCAATACAGCATTAGATCTTGCAAACGTTAATCCTCAAAACATTAGAAAGAAATTTAGTGTAGTTTTAGAAAGGACTGTTCGAGAATTAAGAGGCGAAAGATGTCTTAATATTGAGGATGATATTTCGTCAAAAAAACAAATAGTTGTGAGCAGAAGCTTTGGTGAAAGAGTTTCTAATTTAGAAACATTAAAACCTATAGTTAGTAATTTTGCTGTTAGAGCAGCAGAAAAGTTAAGAAGTGAAAAGCAAAAATGCTCTCAAGTATCTGTCTTTGTAAGAACTAGCCCTTTTAATAAAAATAAACCTCAACATTCAGATCTCAGAACGATTGGGCTGCTTACTCCTACAAGCGATACTAGAGATATTCTTGCAGCAGCAAAGAAAGGATTATTGCCTATCTTTAGATCTGGATATGATTATGCAAAAGCAGGAATAATCTTAAATAAATTCACTAACGAGCACGTTAAACAACATTCTTTATTTAAAGATCCTAATGATCCTAAGCAAAATACAAAATTAATGAAATATCTTGATCAAATGAATTCCTATGAAACTCAAATTTACTATGCATCACAAAATACAAAAAAATGGTCTCCGATGAAACAAAACATGACCTCACCTAAATATACAACTAATTGGTATGAGCTACCATTAGTGAATTAAGACAAATCTAGTGCAAAATCTTTAAGAATATGAAGATCTATTACTTTTAAAGCTTTTTTGTTTGTTCTTTTAAGAAATATTTTGGGTGCAAAACCACACTCAAAAGCTTCTTTCCATCTTTCAGCACAAAGACACCAAGAATCCCCTTCTTTTAAGCCTGGAAAATTAAATTCAGGTCTTGGAGTTGATAAGTCATTCCCACGACTTTTAGAGAAATCTAAAAATTCATCTGTTATTTGGGCGCACACAACGTGCAGACCTCTATCAAGCTCGTCAGTGTGACAAAACCCATCTCTAAAATAACCAGTGATAGGATTTGAACAACATTCTTCAATTACTTCGTCAAAAATATTAATCTGTTTCATTTTTATCTAATTCTTTTTTATATTGTTCATAATCTTCCCAGTCATGAGGCGTGCCAACATTCTGAATACCTTTTACTGCTCTAAACAAACTTTTAGATCTCAATGAAGTTGAGTCCTCCTCTTTTCCAAAAATCTTATTCCAGCCATTTTTAAAAAATTTAAAGAAATTTTTTTTATTATTCATTTTTACTCTTTTTCAAAGTCACAGGTCATTTTTGCAACGACCTCTCCCTCAACTTTCAAATTTACTTTTGCTCTTCCTTCCATTGTCCCTGTAACAGTACATTGTTCAATACTCTCTTCGACAATCAAACGAACAATTTCTTTTAGCTCATTAATTGATAAGTCACTTACTTTTCTTTCATCAGCTTCTACTGTCGCAAATAAAAAGATTGGCATTAAAAAAATCACAGTTAATAATAATTTCATAAAAGTCCTCTATAAAAAATTAAATTGTATAATTATTTAAATTATATATTTTTTTTAAAATCAAAAATGAATAAGTCTAAGATATTATTTAATGAAAAATGTTCTGTATGTAATTTTGAAATAAAACATTATAAAAAAAGATCTGATTTAAACTTTGTTGATTGCAGTGAGATGGGAGATAAGTATCTAAAAAAACTTCATGTTAGATTTGAAAATGGAACAGAGATATCTGGAGTTGATGCCTTTATTTATGTTTGGGAGAGAACTAAAGGTTATGCGTGGATTGCAAAGACAATAAAATTGCCAGTAATTTACACGCTATCTAAAATTGGTTATGCAGTTGTTGCATTCATATTATTCTATAAATATAAACTGCTATCTAAATGAGAATGATAATCATATTGATTATCATTAAAAAAATACCTTATATCAGTACTTTACAATACTTACAATAGTATTATAATTTACCTTATTATACAAATACTAGGAAAAAAGTTGTAATGGAAAATAATGAGATAAATACTAAAGAGGTTTGTGACATTTTAAATGAAATAATGGAATACGAACTTGCAGGTGTTGTTAGATATACCCACTCTTCGATGATGGTAAGTGGGCCCTATAGATTACCTATTGTTACATTTTTAAAAGAACAAGCTGAAGAATCTCTCCTGCACGCTCAACTTGCTGGAGAAAAAATTGCTGGTTTGGACGGACATCCTAGTCAAAAGATTGCAAAGATCGAGGAAACAAATAGACATACTATTAAAGATATTCTTGAAGAAAGTCTAGAGCATGAACTTTTTGCATTAAGTCTATACAAAAAACTTTTAAATTGTGTTGAAAATAAATCTGTGTATTTAGAAGAATATGCTAGGGCACAAATCGGAGAAGAAGAACAGCATTCATTAGAATTAAAAATAATGCTAAAGGATTTTAGTTAGCTTTTTTAAAATATCTCTCGTGGTGTGCTTCTGATAGGTCTAGAAGTTCTTTATTAATAGTATCTCTTATAGTTTTTGGATCAAAGTATTTCAAACTTTCTATTCCAAACCTTTCAAGTTCAATCGCCTGCGATCCAGTTGCACGAAATAAATCAAAGATCCAGGTTAAGGGATCTAAAGAATGATTAAAATTAATTCCCATCTGATCAAGATTATTTGAAAATAGTTCTTTATCTGCAATCCTGAATCTATGTTGCAAAATTTTAATTTTAAACTCTTCAAGACGATTGTTAACGATTTCTCTTTCCTCTTCTGAATATTTTGTCCAGCTAACTATCTCATGAGCAAAACGTTTACATCCTTTACAAACTTCATCACCAAATGTTGTAGAACAAATACCCAAACATGGTGTGGACGATCTTTTTTTCTTCATTTGAACCATATTTAAAAATAATAACCGATTTTTTAAATAAACATACCTTAATTTTATTTATTTAGTGGCTATATATAATCATAGGAGTAAAATATGCCCATCGGAGACCAGGCGATGTTAAAAAAATATAAAAAACACGTTAAAGAGAGGGCAGAACAAAACATACCGCCCTTGCCTCTTGATGCAGATCAAACTTCTGAGCTTATAGAATTACTAAAAGAAGATCATGAAGAATCAGATTTCTTAATAAATCTCCTTAAAGAAAGAGTTCCTGCAGGAGTTGATCAGGCAGCATATGTAAAAGCTGCATTTTTAGCTGATATAACCACTGGTAAAGCTTCTAGTCCATATATCACCAAAATAGATGCTGTAAAAATTCTTGGAACCATGCTTGGTGGTTATAATATCCAGCCACTTATTCAGTGTCTAAAAGATAATGAATTAGCTGAAACAGCTGCTTATGTTCTAAGCAGAACTTTATTAATTTTTGATGCATTTAATGAAATATTTGAACTATCAAAAACAAATGAACATGCAAAGAAAGTTGTTGAAGAATGGGCTAATGCAACTTGGTTTACTGAAAAAACAGACATAAAAGAGCAAATAAAACTTACAGTTTATAAAGTTACTGGAGAGATAAATACTGATGATTTATCTCCTGCGCCAGATGCTTGGTCTAGACCAGACATCCCTCTTCATGCATTGGCTATGTTTAAAATGCCAAGAACAGGTTTAGATGATCCACTAGGCACAATCGAAAAATTAAAAGAAAAAGGAAATCCTTTGGTCTTTGTCGGAGATGTTGTTGGTACAGGATCTTCCAGAAAATCTGCAACAAATTCTGTTTTATGGCATATGGGAGATGAGATACCTTATATACCTAATAAAAAAGAAGGTGGTTATTGTTTTGGTGGGAAAATTGCTCCAATATTTTTCAATACACTTGAAGATTCAGGTGCATTTCCAATTGAGATGGATGTTTCAAAAATGTTGATGGGTCAGGAAATCATTTTAGAACCATTGAATGGAAGAGTTCTAGATGCTAATACTAATGAAGTGATTTCTGAATTTGAGCTAAAGACTGATGTACTTTTGGATGAGGTCAGAGCGAACGGAAGAATCCCATTAATTATTGGTAGACAACTTACAGATAAAAGTAGAGAAGCTCTAGGTTTAGATACATCAAAAGTTTTCAGAAGACCAGATGCTAAAGATAAAAGTAAATCAGGATTTACGCTTGCACAAAAAATGGTAGGAAAAGCTTGTGGGGTTGATGGAGTAAGACCAGGAACATACTGTGAGCCTAGAATGACAACTGTTGGATCACAAGATACAACTGGTCCTATGACGAGAGATGAACTTAAAGAATTGGCATGTCTTGGTTTTTCAGCAGATCTTGTTATGCAATCATTTTGCCATACTGCAGCATATCCAAAGCCGGTTGACATTGAAACTCAACACAGCTTACCTGACTTTATTATGAATCGTGGCGGTGTATCACTTAGGCCGGGAGATGGAATTATCCATTCTTGGATGAATAGAATGTTGCTTCCAGATACAGTTGGTACCGGTGGTGATAGTCATACAAGATTTCCTATAGGAATTAGCTTTCCTGCAGGATCTGGTTTAGTAGCATTTGCTGCAACGCTAGGTGTAATGCCTTTAGATATGCCAGAGTCAGTGTTGGTAAGATTTAAGGGAGATATGCAACCAGGAATAACTCTAAGAGATTTAGTTAACGCTATTCCATATGCAGCACTTCAAAGAGGATTACTAACGATAGATAAGGATGGAAAAAAGAATGTCTTTTCTGGCAGGTGTCTTGAAATTGAAGGCCTACCTAATATGAAAGTTGAACAAGCTTTTGAACTTTCTGATGCTTCTGCTGAAAGATCAGCATCAGGTTGCACAGTCAAGCTTAATAAAGAACCGATAATAGAATATCTTCAATCAAACATTGTTATGTTGAGATGGATGATTGCGAGTGGCTATGGAGATGTAAAGACTCTTGAAAGAAGAGCTCAATCAATGGAAGAGTGGATTCTTAATCCACTCTCCTTGCATGTCCTAATGATCCAGATGATATAAAACCCCTATCAGATGTTGCAAATACAAAAATCCAAGAAGTTTTTATTGGATCGTGCATGACAACTATTGGTCATTTTAGAGCAGCTGGTACGTTGCTTGAGAAATATAAAAATCTTAAAGCAAGACTGTGGGTGGTGCCACCAACAAAGATGGACGAGAAGCAACTTATTGAGGAAGGTATATATAATATCTTCGGAGTATCTGGTGCAAGAACTGAGGTTCCTGGTTGCTCTTTATGCATGGGGAATCAAGCAAGAGTTTTGGCAAACTCAACTGTGATTTCAACCTCTACAAGAAATTTTCCGAACAGATTAGGCGATGGAGCGAATGTTTTCTTGGCATCGGCGGAATTGTCAGCAATTTCTTCAGTTCTTGGAAAGCTGCCAACTGTAGAAGAATATCATCAATATATGAATGATATTAATCCTTTAGCTGATCAAATCTATAGATATCTTAACTTTAATGAAATTGATACTTATGTCCAGAGTGCAAATTCTGCAGATATACCTGCAATAAATATTGTAAATCCTTAGTGCTTGGCTTGAGCCTTTTCTCTTTGCATTTTTAGCTCATCTTTTCTAGAAATTTCGAGCTCCTCTAGATAATTTTCTATAAGTGGCGTGAAGTAATCGCCAGTAAATATGGAAGTTTCAAATTCTTTTATTTCAGGATTTCCCTCTCTTACAGAATCGATAAGATCCTCAAGAGTTTGATAAATCAACCAATCTGCATTAATTTCTAAAGCAACTTCATCATGAGATTTATTTGATGCTATTAATTCTGAGGTTGCTGGCATATCAATGCCGTATAGATTTTGGTATTTAATTGCAGGTGCTGCAGATGCAAAATATACATTTTTTGCTCCAGCCTCTCTCGCCATTTCAATAATTTTTTTACTGGTAGTTCCTCTAACAATAGAGTCATCAACCAATAAAACATTCTTACCTTCAAACTCTAGATCAAGAATATTTAGTTTACGCCTTACAGATTTTTTTCTTTCTTCTTGATATGGCATTATGAATGTTCTTCCTATGTATCTGTTCTTGACAAAACCCTCCCTATAAGGGACATCTAAATCAACAGCTAATTGATGAGCAGCTGTAACAGAACTATCTGGAATTGGAATCACAACATCTATATCATGATACGGCCTTATCTTTTTTATTTGCCTAGCAAGTTTTGTTCCCATTCGCATTCTTGACTTATAGACTGAGATTTCATCAATTTTAGAGTCTGGTCTTGAAAAATATACATATTCGAATATGCATGGCCTTCTTTTTGGATCATCAGAACATTGTTGTGAAAACATAGCACCGTTTTTATCAATATAAATAGCCTCTCCAGGCTCGACGTCTCTTAATTTTTCAAAACCTAAAGGGGTATAAAGCGCGTCTTCAGATGAAATAATATAATCGTCTCTTGATTTCCCTTTTCTAATTCCAATTGAAAGAGGTCTTATTCCATTACTATCTCTAAAGGCTAGCATTCCATGACCATTGATAAGAGCAAGCACTGCATATGCTCCATCACATCTGATATGAGTTTTAGCTACTGCTTTAAAAATATGCTTTTCGGAAGGATAGATTTCTCTCTGCTTGCCTAACTCATGAGCAAAAATATTTAAGAGAACTTCAGAATCACTATCTGTCTGCAAATCTCGCATCTCAGCATGAAATAATTCATTACCTAGTTGTTTAGAATTCGTAAGATTGCCATTATGAACCAAGCTAATTCCATAGGGTGAATTTACATACATTGGCTGAGCAAATTCTTTGCCAGCACCTCCAGCAGTAGGATATCTTACGTGCCCAATTCCATAGTTACCAACAAGTTTTTCCATATGTCTCTGCTGGAATACGTCTCTAACATATCCCATGGACTTTCTTGAATTTAACTGATCATCATTATTACAAACAGAGATACCTGCAGCATCCTGTCCCCTATGCTGAAGCATTAAAAGAGAGTCATATATCTCTGCAGCTACATTAGTTTCTGCAGAAATTCCAACTATTCCACACATTAAGAGTCCTCATCTTTTGTGTTTTCGTCAATTGATTCTGGAATAAGATCTTTTTTTAATGGATCTATTTTTTCCAAAGCCTCCTCTACAATATTTCTATTATCTATTAAATTTCTAAAATATGCTTCTATTTCTGGTGCATATTTTTGAATGATAGGTGTTATTTTAGAATCGTTAATTAAATTTGTGGTCTTTAGACCTGAAGGAAGTAATAAAAATATAACGAATAAAACAATTAAACCTCTTACTAATCCAAAAAGTATGCCCAAGAATCTATCAAAACCTGAAGCACCAGACCATTTTATTAACTTACTAATAAATTTAATAATAATCCCACCCAAAAATATAAAAATTATAAAAACAACAATGTATGAAATAATTTTTGAGATCTCTTGGTTTCCAATGAATTCATTTATTTTTGGTGTAGCAAGATATTCAAGACTTATAGCAGCTATAAATGCTGCTAGCCACAAAAAAAGCGATAAGAGCTCTTTTGTGAATCCTCTTGTAAATGAAATAACTCCTGAAGCAATTAAAACAATTAAGATAAACCAATCAGCAAGATTTAAACCTAAAGCTTCCATCTTGATATTTCTCCATTTGAAGACTCAGAAACTACCTGAATTAAATCCATGTTGTTAACAATATCATCTTTTGATAAAAAGGGTCCAACGTATATAGCAAATAAATCTCCATTTTCTCCAAACGACTCAACAAATGATGGAAATCCACTATTTAACACTCGCTCTACTAATTTATCTGCATTTTCTTTTGATGAAAGAACATGAGCTCTATATACAAAAAAATCAAAATCTGATTCTTTGAATTCCCTAAAATTATTTGCTTTCTTTGGAGACTCTGAAGAAGAATTCTGAGGAGGAGAAAACTCATCTACCATACTATTTTGAGGGTAGTATTTAACTATTGAAAAAGAAAATATGGCTATTAAAAAAATTAATCCTACGAATCTTTCTTTTGACATTAATATTTATATTTTTTTTGCAACGCTTCTATTTCTTTTGAAACAGGCACAACTTTGTTTTTAAAAAATATTTCATGATTCTGCTCAACAACTGCAAGATCATACATATAGTTTGCCATAATTCCATATGATTGAGACAAACCTTTTTCTGACATATCAGCATTTAGATTAATTCTTTCTAAACTCGCGCCATTTCCTACATGGAATCTCCCTACGGGATCATTTGGCATTCCATCTTTTCTTTCAGACTTTGTAAGATACTTCACAGCATTTTTTATCAATTCCTCATCATCACAATTTTTCTCACTGCAGCGCTCAAATGTAATTGGAGAATACTCTTCCATCCATTTCATAAATCCAGGTAAAGGAGATAGTGTCATGAATTGATTTAAATCTGGAAGTTCTCTTTTAAGATTGCTTGCAACTTGTTTAATTAGAAAATTTCCAAATGAAATACCCAACAAACCATTATGACAATTTGAAATAGAATAGAAAATTGCTGTGTTAGCATCTTCAATTTCTATTTCTTGTCTATCAAGTTTAATAATTTTTTGAATGGACTTTGGAATACCTGTCGTTAGTGCAACTTCTACAAAAATCAAAGGATCATTTGGAATAAGAGGATGAAAAAAGGCAAAACATTGCCTGTCTATAGGAGCTAATCTTGCTCTCAGATCATCCCAAGAATTAATCTCATGAACAGCCTCATACTCAATTATTTTTTCAAGAATATTTGCAGGCGTTTCCCAATCAATTTTTTCTAAGACTAAAAATGATGGATTAAACCAATATTTAAACAGTTTCAATAGGCGTAAATCAAAAGTCTTTAAATCCTTATCATTCAAGGACCTTATTCTTTCTCTTAATTTAACTAATCTGTATGTTCCATTCGATGATGAGTTTAACCTTCTAAATAGTTCTATCCAGCCTGGTTCAGATGAGATCCTTATTTTTTCAAAATTTTCTGTATTTTTATTTGAAGAATAATTTTTTACATCCTTCAAAAGAACCTTTGTATCAATATCATAATTTTTTAAGAGGTCCTTTAAAAACTTCTTTAATCCATTGTCATCTAAATCTTCTATAAGATTTAAAAGATGTTCTGCGTAGACTAATGAAGATACTTCACCGGAAGTAGACATTACTGAATCAACAGCTTTATTAATATTATTATGAAGCTTTCCAAAGCCTTTTGAGCGAAAACGGTTTAAACGACGAGTTCCCTTCATTACGGAGGTGATTATATTTTGAAAAAAACTCATGATATTGCCTTCTTAATATCAGTAATATATGTTCTTATTCTATCAAATTCTTTTGATTGAGAGCTTTCTTCAATCATTTGAACAATTGATGAACCAATTATGACTCCATCTGAACACTGTGATAAAAGTTTTGCATCTTCAGCAGATTTGATTCCAAATCCGGCAAGTGTAGGAACACTAGCATGTTTCTTTATTTCTTCAATATTGCTACTAATTTCATTTACGTCTAAATTCGACGCTCCAGTAACTCCTCTCAAGGTGACATAATATACAAATCCTGAACTATTTTTTGCAATTGATTCAATTCTGTCCTTTTTCGTAGTTGGAGAAATAAGTGAAATAGTATTTATGTTAGGATTATAAACTCCATAATCTTTGAGTTTTAGTTCGCCCGGTATATCAACGACTAAAACTGAATCAATAACGTCATTTTTATTGTCTTCAATTAAAGCTTTATTAAAGATAAATGTATTGAGATACCCCATAAGAACAAGAGGTGTGTCATTGTCACTCTTTCTAAATTTTTCAACCATTTCAAAAATAGATTTTAAAGAAATATTATTTTTGAGAGCACGGTCGTGGGCCTTCTGTATTATAGGTCCTTCCGCTATTGGATCTGTAAAAGGAACTCCAACTTCAATTATGTCCACTCCAGATTCAACAAGCACTGTCATTAATTCAAGAGTAGTCTCTATATCTGGATCACCAGCAACAAGATATGCAACTAGAGCCTTTTTACTTTTATTTTTTAATTCTTCTAAAGTATTTGTAAGTCTGTTCAAATCTTTATTCCATCAATATTTGCAACAGTATTAATATCTTTATCACCTCGTCCCGATACATTAACAATAATATTGGACTTCTTATCAAACTCTTTCATTAATGTATCTAGATATGCAAAAGCATGAGCTGTTTCAAGTGCAGGAATTATTCCCTCCAGCTCAGAAACCTCATGGAATGCTTTTAGTGCAGCATCATCGCTAACAGCAACATATTCAGCCCTTCCAGAGTCTTTAAGCCAAGAATGTTCTGGTCCAACTCCAGGATAATCAAGTCCAGCAGAAACTGATTTTGTGCCTTTTACTTGACCGCTATCATCTTGCATAAGGTAACTTAATGCTCCATGGAGAACTCCAGGAGTACCGTCATTTAATGGTGCTGCATGTTCTCCTGTTTCTACGCCCTCCCCACCAGCTTCAACACCTATAAGTCTTGTTTCATTAAATTTAATAAAAGGATAAAAAGCTCCCATTGCATTTGATCCACCACCAACACATGCAACAATTGCATCAGGCATTGAATCAAATAACTCTTTTGACTGTGAAATCAATTCCTCACCAACAACAGAATTAAAATCTCTAACAATCATAGGATAAGGATGAGGCCCAGTGACACTTCCAATAATATAGTATGTGTCATCTACATTTGTTACCCAATCCCTTAAGGCTTCATTCAATGCATCTTTTAATGTAGCTGATCCGGAATCAACAGAATGAACTTGTGCTCCAAGCAGTTTAATTCTATACACATTTAATGATTGTCTTTGAACATCTTCTGAACCCATATAAATATGACATTCGAGACCAAGCCTAGCAGCAACGGTTGCAGTCGCAACACCATGTTGTCCTGCACCTGTTTCGGCAATAATTCTTTTCTTGCCCATGTATTTTGCAAGCAAGATTTGACCAATGGTATTGTTTATTTTGTGTGCACCAGTATGGTTTAGATCTTCTCTCTTCAGCCATATTGAGCCTGTGCCATAATGTTTTGTTAATCTCTCAGCAAAATATAAAGGCGAAGGTCGTCCAACAAATTCTGAGAGATCTTTATAAAACTGCTCTTTGAATTCGTTATTATTTTTTAACTTTTCGTAAGTTGTTTCAAGCTCTTCTAAAGCATACATTAGTGTCTCTGGAACAAACTTACCTCCATATTCTCCAAAAAAACCATTTTTATCTGGCAAATTATTCTTGTCTAATTTCATATTTTAATTTTATCTAATAATTGTTTAATTAGGTTTATGTTTTTATCACCAGGTGAAGATTCAACTCCTGAATTTATATCAAGACACCAAGGATTAATATCTATAGCATTATCAACATTTTCACAATTAATTCCACCAGAGAGAATAATTTTAATATCTAAATCTTTTACACTATTTATTAAGCTCCAATCAAAAGATTCTCCAGTTCCTCCTGGTTGATCTTTTTTATAGTTTTCAAACAAAATTCCAGATGCCTTTTCATATCTAATAATCTCATCTACATTAATTTGATTATTGATTCTCAATACTTTCCAAAATTCATTGTCAAAAGAATTACAGAAGTCACTCGTTTCATCTCCATGAAATTGAAGGATAGGATCTTTAAAATATGAAGAAGTTTTTTTGATGAAATCTTGGTCAGAATTAACATATACACAAACTGGTCTCTTATCTTTAAATTCAAATTCTTTTACTCGTTCAAGAAATTCTGTAGAAACATTTCTTACACTTTTTTCGTAAAAAATAAATCCAAGATAATTAATATTATCCATGGAAACTAATTGTTGAAGAACATTAAAGTCATTTATTCCACATATCTTAATTAATGGCTTCATCAGATTTTATACCTATCAAAGATATTTTCTTCACAAGTATTTAATTGCAGTTCATCTGGATATTTTGGACCAAGAAAAAAAAGTCCACATGCGGGTGCAGTTTTACCTGCAATTTTCCTATCTTTCTTATCTAAAATATCTTGAATACTCATGTTATTTTCATTTTTTGCAATATCAATCAATGTTCCAACCATAATTCTCACCATATTTTGTAAAAAAGCATTTGCAATAATAGTTATTATTATAAATTCATTAAATGTTGTTAAATTAATTTCTTTTACAGTTTTAATTGGGTTTTTTGAGTTACAGTTTGAACTTCTAAATGAACTAAAGTCTTTCTCTCCCTTGAATGATTGAAGTTGTTTTTTCATTAAGTCTATATCCAGAGAATTTCTTACCCAGTAAGAATTTCTCTCTAAAAATAAAGGTTTATTTTTAGAGTTGTAAATAACATATGAATATTTTCTTTCAATTGCAGAGAATCTTGAATTAAAAGAGTTTGGAACTTTAAAAATATCTTTAACCGAAATTGTTGAGGGAAGATTTGAATTAATACCATTTATCCATTCTTTATTACTTCTTTTAATATTTGTTTCAAAGTCACATACTTGCGATAAGGCATGAACTCCAGCATCAGTTCTTCCCGAGTAATTAATCCTAGTGTTTTTATTTGTAATTTTTTTTAAAGCATCTTCAACACTATCTTGGATTGTTGGAACATCTTTTTGACTTTGAAATCCTGAAAAATCAGTTCCATCATACTCCAAGGTAAATGCTAACCTCACAGCTGTTTCACTTTTTCAAGAAGATCTAAAGAAGCCTTATTTATTTCACTATTTTTGGATGTTTGAATTAAATTTTTTAAAAGTGCTTCTGCATTTTCTCTGTCACTCATTTCATAATATGTTACTGCTAAGTCAAACTGCTGCTGATCTATGTCATTTTTAATACTTAGATCGGATGGCAAAGTTGTTAAAGTTGATTTGTCATCCGATGCTTCCTCAAAATCATATTGAATTTCTTTTGCAGATCTAATATTTTTTATTTGAATAAAAATTAAAGCAAGTAGGACACCTGATGCTAGAGATATTAAAGATATAAAAATTAAATCAAAGGTCTGAAATTTATTATCTACTTCTGTGATAGGTTGCTTTGACTCTTCTATAAGCTCATCAAGGATTTCATTTTCAACATCTAATCTTATTTGTTTTGTGTTCTGCTCAATAAGAGTCTGAGGATCTAAGTCATCAAAATCTATTTGATTTTTATCTTCATTCCTAATATCTGTTTCTTTTTTATCCTTAACTTCTTCTGTTACTTTTGGTGCTGTAAGAACTAAAAGAGATTTCGAGGCAGATTGAATGCTACTAGCAAATGATTTATTCATGTCCAAAATTGATTCTTTGGCTATTTGAAAAGAAATATTTTCAATTTCATCAATTGAAGGAATTAATACATCAGTGTCCTTTCTTATGAGATTGATATTATCATCAATAAAAGCTTCCCTGTTCCCAAGATAAATTGACCACATTATTTGATAAATCGAAACATTTTTATATTCACGCTTTATTTTTTCAGCCATGCTCCATACCGTTGTAATATCAGAGCTTTTAAAAATATCTATTTTTTGAATTTCTGACTCCACTTGTTCAGGTTTATTTAGAGCTACATTTTCTTTTTTAATTTCTGATAAATTTCTTTGAGATTTATATGGTTTTGAATTACTAAATGTATTTCTAATTTTTGAAGGCAGGAATATAAAAATATCTTTTGCAAAATTTTCTTTGATGAGAATTTTGAAGCTAAAATAATCTTCTATATATTCATCATCTAAAATAATAGAAAATGTTTGATAATTTCCATAATTATTTATTAAAGTATATGCAATAAATGACTCATCTATCTTGTTATTTGTCTTATATTCATTTAAAACGACATCGCCATCATTAATGCTTTCATTGTCAATTCTAAACTCTATTACCCTTTGATTTTGAGCATTAAGTTTTATCTTGGGTGAAGACAGTATTATATCTGCAAAGGCATTTAATGAGCATATTAGGGATAATAAAAATAAATATCTCAACACAACTTTTTGTTCTCTACTAAACTTTCAAGAATTTGAACGGTATTTAACGCAGCTCCCTTTCCATAAACATTGTCAGCTACTATCCACATTGAGATCCAGTTTTCATTGTTAATAGTTTGAGACCTTATCCTTCCTACAAATACCTCTTCAGTATCATTTGCGTTCTCAAGTGGAGTTGGATACTCTTGGGACTTTGGATTATCTATTACCTTAATTCCACTAGAATTGTTTAATAACTCAATTATTTGCTCTCGAGAAGTTTCTTTCTTTGTTCTTAAAAAGACTGCCTCAGAATGACCATTAATAACAGGAACTCTTACGCACGTTGCTTGCACTTCAATGTTGTTATCAAGTATTTTTTTTGTCTCCCAGACAAGTTTCATTTCTTCTTTAGTAAAATCATTCTCTAAAAAAATATCGCATTGAGGGATTACGTTAAATGCTATTTTTTTTGGATAGACTTCTTGATTAATAGACTCATCTGTAATCTGATTTTTTAATTCTTGAACTGCTTGTTTTCCAGTTCCGGATACTGCTTGATATGTAGCAATATTTAAAACATCTATTTCATATTCTTTATGGATAGGAGCAATTGCCATTAAAAGCTGAGATGTTGAGCAATTGGGATTAGATATTAAGGATGGTGTATATAAAAGATTGATCTCATTTCCGTTTATCTCAGGAATTATAAGAGGTATATGCTTTTCGTATCTAAATTTAGAAGACAAATCTATTACATAAACTCCTGCATTAACAAAATCTTTTGCATGTTCTTCTGCAACCTTAGACCCAGCTGAAAAGATAGCCAAATTTACCTTTGAATAATCAAAATTGGTCAAATCTTCAATTTTATATTGATTATTATTGAACACTATTTCATCACCTACGGAAGTAGATCCAAGTGGATAAAAATTATTTATTTCAATATTTTTATTTTCAAGTAAAGAAATAATTTTTTTACCAACAACTCCTGATGCTCCTATTAATGCTAAATTTATTAAACTATTCATTTTCAAGAATCTCTATAATTTTTTCAGCAACCTCAGACGTTTTTAAATAATTTTCATCCGTGGCTATGTCTTTTGTTCGAAAACCTTGTTGTATGAACTTTTTGATTGCTGTATCAATTTTATTTGCAACAGTTTCTTCATCCAATGAATATCTTAAAGCCATTGATAATGAGCCAATCATTGCTAATGGATTTGCAAGATCTTGATTAGCAATATCAGGTGCACTTCCATGACAAGGCTCATACATGCCCTTGAATGAGCTATCAAGCGATGCAGAAGGAAGCATGCCTATTGATCCAGTAAGTGTCGCAGCAATGTCAGACAAAATATCTCCAAACAAGTTACTAGCAACAATCACATCAAATTGATTTGGGTTGAGAACTAATTGCATTGCCGCATTATCTGCAAGTTGATGTGAAAGCTCAACGTCAGGATATTCTTTAGACATTTCTGTAACAATTGATCTCCAAAATTTTGAAACTTCTAAAACATTTGCTTTTTCTACAGAACACAATCTACCTTTTCTTTTTTGTGCTGATTCAAAAGCAATTTTTGCAATTCTTCTAATCTCATCTTCATTATAAATCATAGTATTAAACGCATAATTAGGAGACTTATCATTAACAACTCCTCTGGGCTCACCAAAATATATGCCACCAGTTAGTTCTCTGACTATCAATATATCTAAACCTTCAATAATTTTTTCCTTTAATGGGGAAGCATTTGATAGTTCATTAAATAAAAAGGCAGGTCTTAAATTTGCAAACAAGTTTAACTCCTTTCTTAATGTCAACAGTGCATTTTCAGGTCTGTCTTCCCAACTAAGACCATCCCACTGCGGAGCTCCTACAGCTCCAAATAGAACAGCATCTGCTTTTTTGGCAGTTTTTAAAACATTTTCTGGAATTGGTGAACCAAATTTCTCGTAGGCAGTTCCACCAACATCAAGTGTATCAATAGAAAAATTCAAGGAAAATTTTTTGATAATAAAGTCAAGGATTTGCATCGCGGAAGCAGTTACCTCTTGTCCGATTCCGTCTCCAGGCAATACTAATATTTTCTTGCTCATTTGAATATCCAAGGTCTTTCTTCAATTCTAGTTCTTTCAAAATCAAAGATTTTATCTTTTTCTTTTAAAGTTATATCAACATCGTCTAGTCCATAAATAATTCTATCTATAAGATGTTTATCAACATGAAAAGAAATAGTTTTTTCACCACAGTTGATTTCTTTCTTTTGTAAGTTTATTGAGAGTTCAAGAACTTTTTGCTGGGTTTGATCAAATAAGAAGTCTATCTCTTTTTTTTCTAACTTAATTGGCAAAACACCATTTTTAAAAGAATTATTATAAAAAATATCCCCAAAAGAGGATGCTATTACAGCTTTTATACCAAAATCTCGCAACGCCCAAACTGCATGTTCTCTTGATGAGCCACATCCAAAATTATCTCGAGTTAAAAGTATTTTCGATTCATTGAAAGGATTTTTATTAAGTATAAAGTTTTCATCAATCACTCTTTGATCCTTTGTGATACCTAGCTTTCCATCATCTTTATATCTCCAACCATCAAAAAGATAATCTTCAAAACCAAACTTTTTAATAGATTTTAAATATTCTGTAGGGATAATTTGATCAGTATCAATATTATCTCTATCTATATATGCAACAACTCCATCTATGATTAATCCCTCACTGTTAGATTTCATCAGGGTCTCCTATAGTTCCATTAATTGCTGTATAGGCTGCCATAATTGGACTCATCAAATGAGTCCTACCTAAGTATCCTTGTCTTCCTTCAAAGTTTCTATTTGAGGTTGACGCACATCTTTCATAAGGTTTGAGTTGATCTGGATTCATTCCGAGACACATTGAACATCCAGGATCTCTCCAAATAAAACCTGCATCAGTAAAAACTTTATCTAATCCTTCATTTTCTGCTTGTTCTTTAACAAGGCCAGATCCGGGCACAACAATAGCTTCTGAAATATTTGACGCAATAGTTTTACCCTTAACTATTTCAGCAGCCTGTCTTAAATCTTCAATTCTAGAATTTGTACAAGATCCAATGAAGACTTTATCGAATGTTAAATCAGATAATTTTGTTTCATTTTCAATGCCCATATAGTCTCTTGCCAACTCAACATTCTTTTTATTTTCATCTTTGGTATCAAATACTGTTGGAATTGATTCATCATAATTCAATACCATCTCAGGTGAAGTACCCCATGTAACTTGTGGTTTGATTTTTGATACATCTATAGTTATTTCTTTATCAAATTTTGCATCATCATCTGACTTTAGAGTTTTCCAATACTCTTTTGCATGATTAAAAGTGTCATCATCAAGAAATGATTTACTTTTAACATACTCAATAGTTTTATTGTCTGGGGCAATTAATCCAACCTTAGCCCCTGCTTCAATAGCCATGTTGCAAATAGTCATTCTTCCCTCGACAGATATGCTACTTATATAAGATCCTGAAAATTCAATGGCGTAACCAGTTCCACCAGCAGTACCGATTTGTCCAATCAAATATAAGACAATATCTTTCGAAGAAACATGCTCATCTACCTCTCCTTCAAATCTAACATTCATATTTTTTAATTTAGAAACTTTTAGGCACTGGGTTGCAAGAACGTGCTCAACTTCAGAAGTTCCTATACCCATAGCTAAACAACCAAGTGCTCCATGTGTAGATGTGTGTGAATCTCCACAAACAATAGTCATTCCAGGAATAGTAAAACCTAATTCAGGTCCTATAACATGAACAATACCCTGTTTATTTGACTCTATATCAAATTGTTTAATACCAAATTTATTACAATTCTTATCCAATTCAACTACTTGAATCTTTGAAATTTCATCAGTTATTGATTCAGAATTAAAATTATTACCTCTTGTTGTAGGTACATTATGGTCAGGAGTAGCAATGTTGGCATTAAGCCTCCAGGGCTTTAAATTTTTCTTAATTAGTCCCTCAAATGCCTGAGGAGATGTTACCTCATGCAAATAATGTCTATCAATATATAAAAGTGACTCTCCCGAATCGAGTTGGGTGACGTGATGCTCTTCCCAGAGTTTGTCGTATAAAGTCTTCATTGTTTTTACTCACTAAATGGAAGATTTTGTTCAACATCAGCACATTGAGCTTTATTGATTAATAAATGATCCACTAAAACTAAACTAACCATAGCCTCGGCAATTGGCACTGCTCTGATACCGACACATGGATCATGTCTTCCAGTAACCTCTATATCAACCTCATTACCTTCTTTGTTTACAGTTTTTCCTTTTGTTTTAATACTTGATGTTGGCTTTATGATAAAGCTTAGGCTTATATCATCTCCATTAGATATACCGCCTAATATTCCTCCAGAATTATTTGAAGTAAAACCTGATTCTGTTATTTCATCCCTTGCTTCTGAACCTTTAAGGCTTAATAGATCATCTGCATTGCCAATTGATACTGACTTTACTGCGTTAATAGTCATTATTGCTTTTGCTAAATTAGCATCTAACTTCTCGAAAACTGGATCTCCCAATCCAACTGGACAGTTCTTAACAATAACTCCTAACTTTGCACCTACAGAATTACCCTCCTCAATTAGGTCTTTGAACATTGAATCTAGTTCAGACAATTTTGATTCATCACTAAAAAAGTATTTATTATTTATATTTTTGTGATTAATTGAATCAGCCTTCACTTTTCCTATTTCTGATACAAAACCATTTACTGAAACACCTTCGTTTTTAAGAATCTTTTTAGCAATTGCTCCAGCAGCTACCCAGTTTGCAGTTTCTCTAGCACTTGCTCTTCCACCGCCTCTGTAATCTCTATGACCATATTTTGCTTGATAAGTAATGTCTGCATGATTTGGTCTAAAAACATCTTTTATATTCGAGTAGTCTTTAGATTTTTGATCTTTATTGTAAATTATCATTCCTATAGGTGTACCGAGGGTTTTTCCTTCAAAAACTCCAGACAAAATCTCTACAGCGTCGTCTTCTTTTCTTTGTGTAGTTACATCTGATTGACCAGGCTTTCTTCTATCTAATTCATACTGAATATCCTCTTTTTTTAGATCAATTTGAGGCGGACAACCATCTAAAATACAGCCCATAGCAGTGCCATGACTCTCACCAAAAGTCGTAATTTTAAATATTTTTCCAAACGTATTGCCTGACATGGCGATAATTATAGTCCAAAAAGCTAAAAAAGCTTTATTTTATGGGATTTTTGAAAATAATTTCTGGAAATCAGTAACAGAGGTTTCTTCAAGCTTTTCTTGGTTCATGCAAAGTGTGAATATCTTATCAGATACTTCCTCATTAAATGTTATATCTAAATTATCTTTAAATTTCTTTACTAAAACTGGAATACCCTCTTCTCTTCTTCTTTTATGGCCAATAGGATATTCAACCTCAACCTCCTCTGTTGAAGTTCCATCATTAAAATGAATCTTAATTCTGTTAGCAATTGAACGTTTATCTGCTTCAAGATATTCTTTTGAGTATCTTTTATCTTCTTTGATAACCATTTTTTCTCTAAGTTCATCAATTCTTGGATCTTTTGCAACATCATCTTCGTAATCTTCTGCGACTAAATTGCCTTTTAATAAACCAATAGCAACCATATATTGCAAACAATGATCTCTATCAGCAGGATTATTTAGCTCCCCAACTTTTGAAATGATTCTGATGGCAGACTCATGTGTAGTGATTTCAACAGATTTTATTTCATCGATTTTATCTTTTATTTCTTCATGTAACTTTACTGCAGCCTCTACTGCAGTTTGAGCATGGAATTCTGCTGGAAAGCTAATTTTAAATAGAATATTCTCCATAACATAAGTTTCAAAAGGTTGAGGTAAAGAAAGTTTTTCTCCATCGAATGAAACGTCTTCAAATCCCCAAACAGGTGCAGATAATACACCAGGATATCCCATCTCACCTGACATAGTAATCATTGCTAGTCTTACAGCTCTACTAGTGGCGTCCCCAGCTGCCCAACTTTTTCTTGAGCCCGCATTAGGAGCATGCCTATAAGTTCTAAGGCTTTGACCATCCACCCAGGCTTGGCTAACTGCATCTTTAATTTGATCAATAGAACCGCCAAGTAATTTTGTAGCTACTGCCGTTGAAGCAACTTTTACTAGAATGACATGGTCAAGTCCTACCTTATTAAAACTATTTTCTAGGGCTAAGACACCCTGTACCTCATGTGCCATAATCATTGATTCGAGAACAGTTCTCATAGTTAATGGATCTTTTGCATTAGCAACACTTTGTTGTGAAACAAAATCACATACTGATAATATTGCACCTAAGTTATCTGAGGGATGTCCCCACTCTGCAGCAAGCCAAGTATCATTATAATCTAGCCATCTAACAATACAGCCAATATCAAATGCTCCTTTTACCGGATCTAACTCATAATTTGTGCCAGGTACACGAACGCCAAAAGGTACTTTTGTATCTTTTACTATAGGCCCAAGCATTTTGGTGCAAGCAGGAAATTGTAAGGCTAAAAGACCACATCCAATAGTATCTATAAGACAATTTCTAGCAGTATCTAATGCTAAATCAGATTTAATTTCATAGTTTGAAACGTAATTTGCAATTTCAGAAATAAGTCCATCAAACCCAGGTCTGACATTCAGATCAACATTTGATGACATATTTTAGGACCTATCAGAAATATCGACCCAATCTGAAGTCTCAACTCCAATATAATCGGCACTTGGTCTGATGATTCGATTGTTTGCTCTTTGCTCCATACAATGCGCAGTCCAACCAGATACTCTAGACATCACAAATATTGGAGTAAATAGTTTTGTTGGGATGCCCATATAGAAATATGCTGGTGCATGAAAAAAGTCTGCGTTGGCAAACATTTTCTTTTCATCAGCCATAACTTTTTCAACCTCTTCAGCTACTTTATATAAAGTATCATTTTCAGCCAACTCAGATAATTCTTTTGCATATTCCTTAATTACAGCGTTTCTAGGATCTCTTATTGAATAAACAGCATGACCAAATCCCATTATTTTTTCTTTGTTCCCAAGCATCTCGATAATTTTTGCTTTTGCTTCCTCTTTAGAGGTCCAGTTTTCAATTAACTCCATTGCTTTTTCATTTGCTCCACCATGAAGAGGTCCTCTTAAAGAACCAATAGCAGCTACAACGCATGAATGGATATCTGACATGGTTGATGCGCAAACCCTTGCTGTAAAAGTAGAGGCATTAAATTCATGTTCGGCATACAAGATTAAAGAAACATCCATTACTTTTCTATGCAAATCTGAAGGTGTTTTTCCATGAAGAATATGTAAAAAATGACCGGCCATACTATCTTCATCATTCACAAGATCAATATCTATGCCCTCATGAGAGTATTTATACCAATAAGTAACAATCGATGGCATTGTTGCAATCATCCTATTTATAGAATTTAACTGATTAGAAAACTCTCCTTCAGGTTCTAAATTACCTAACATTGATGTACCTGTTCGCATTACGTCCATTGGATGAGCTGACGAAGGAATTTTTTGAAGAACTTGTTTTAGTGAATCAGGAAGGTCTCTTTGACTCTTGAGCAGTTTCTTATAATCATCTAGTTCTGCTTGATTTGGAAGTTTATCGTAAAGCAAAAGATAAGCGACTTCTTCAAAAGAAGACTTTTCTGCAAGCAATTCGATTTTATGACCCCTGTAGGCAAGCCCCTCAATTTGACCAACAGTTGACAGCGAAGTTTCTCCGGCAACCTGTCCTCTTAAACCCGCGCCCTCTAGTTTTTTAGTCATGAACCTTCCTTTTTAGTATTTTCAAACTGTTCATCGAGTTGTTTTTCAAAATTGTAGTAATCAAGAACTTCATACAACTCTTCCCGGGTTTGCATTATATCTAACAGAGGCTCTTGTGTCCCGTCTTTGATAATTGAATTATAAATTTTTTCTGCCGATAAACTCATGGCTCTAAATGCTGTAAGAGGATATAGAACAATATCGACTCCAACATCGCTAAGTTCTTTCTGAGTAAATAATGGAGTTTTTCCAAATTCTGTAATATTTGCTAGTAATGGAACTGAAAAATTTTTATTAAACTCTTTATATTGATCTAAAGATATAGCTGCTTCAAAGAAAATTCCGTCGGCACCAACTTTTAAGTATTCACCACATCTTTCAATAGCTTGTTCAATTCCCTCAGATGCAAGTGCGTCTGTTCTTGCCATAATAAAAAAAGATTCATCTTTTTTCGCATCAACTGCAGCTTTTAATCTATCTTGCATTTCTGCAACACTCACTATCTGTTTATTTGGCAGATGTCCGCATCTTTTATTATAGACCTGATCTTCAATATGAACTGCAGCAACTCCAGCATTTTCCATTTCCTCAATCGTATTTGATATTTCTTCAGAACCGCCCCAGCCAGTATCTATATCAACTAGAAGAGGAAGATCAGTTGCAGCAGTTATTCTCTTAGCGTCAATTACGACATCGTCTAATGAAGTTACACCAAGATCAGGAAGACCATATGAGGCAGCAGCAACCCCACTTCCAGAAAGATAAATCGCTTTATGATTTGCTCTTTCAGCTAATTTTGCTGAATAAGCATTTATTGCTCCAGGAATAATTAGAGGATTATTATTTTTTATGGCATCTCTAAACTTCTTACCCGGCGTCATATTAGTAAAATTTAATTCCTCTTATAATTCTATCTTTATTATTTTTTCTTCTCCACCTATTAGTGTCACGAAGACTATAAACACAGCCACAATATTCTTGTTGGTAAAAATGCTCCCTCTTTGAGATTTCTATCATCCTTGATGAGCCTCCATTTTTTCTCCAATTAAAATCCCAATAAGATATATTTTCATATCTTGAAGCAGCTCTGTGTCCTGAATCATTAATTTGATCCATATCTTTCCATCTAGAAATGCCGAGTGTAGTTGCATAAACATTGAATCCATTTTCATATGCAAAAAGTGCTGATCTTTCAAAACGCATATCAAAACATTTTGTACATCTTTCACCTCTCTCTGGTTCATTTTCTAATCCTTTTACTCTCTCAAACCAGTTTTCTTTGTCGTAATCGCCATCAATACAATCAAATCCAACTTTTTTGCAAAATCTTCGATTTTCTTCCTTTCTTATTTCATATTCGTCTGCGGGATGAATGTTTGGATTATAAAAATAAACTGTGGTTTTAATTTTTGAAGCTGCCAGCCCTTCGATAATTTCTCCAGAACATGGAGCGCAACAACTATGAAGGAGAAGATTTTTTTCTCCATTAGGCATTTTTAATTCTGGTCTTTTATAATTTTGTAACTTTAGATTATCACTCATTTACGAATACCGAATTGTGTATGATTGCCTTTTCAAGCTCATTATAATTATGAAAAGATTGAATTTCAGGAAATTTAGAAGAAATCTTATCAGGTGCATTCATAAAAAATCCATTATCTGCAACCTCAAACATTTGAATATCGTTGTGAGAGTCACCTGCCGCAAAGCATCTATATCCTATATCTTTAAATGCATTTATTGCTTGTTTTTTTGCCTGAGGATGTCTTAATTTGTATGAAATAATTTCATTATTTTTTATCTCAAGGTTATGACAAAGTAAAAAAGGAAACCCAAGCTTTTCCATCAGTGGCTTAGCAATGTCGTGAAAAGTATCAGACAAAATCACAACTTGAAAATTTTTTCTAAGGTTTGAAACAAATTCTAATGCTCCTGGGAGAAGTTCAACTGAAGATGCAGCTTTTTGAACATCTGATAAGCCTATGCCTTCCTTTGACATAATTTCTATTCGCATATCCAGAAGATCCTCATAACTAGGAATATCTCTAGTAGTTTTTCCTAGATCTTCAATGCCGGTATCATGTGCAACTTTCTCCCATATTTCTTCAGTGAGAGTTCCTTCCATATCTAAACAAACAATTTCCATAATTTAATTATTTTTTACTCCGTATGGGACATGAGCCGATGCAGTAGTGTCTTTTGAGCTCATTATGTGTTTTTTTTGATCATCAAAAAAGATGTCAGCATCAAAGGATTCTAAAAATTTAGCCTTCTCCATTCCACCCAAAAATAACGATTCATCAATACGAACGCCCCATTTTCTAAGAGTTTTGATAACCCTCTTATCTGATGGAGCCGATCTGGCAGTGACCAAAGCAGTTCTTATTGGACATTCATTTATTTCAAAATCATTTTGAATTTTATTAAGTTCCACTAAAAAAGATTTAAATGGGCCCTCTTTAAGAACAGATAATGAATTCACCTCATTTTCGATAAAAGCTTCTAGACCTTTTTCATGAAAAATTTTTTCAGATTCGTCTGAAAAAATTACCGCATCTCCATCAAAAGCTATTTTTAAAATATCAGAATTCGATTTCTTATTTTTTTCTAATGAACGAGACATAATTGTTGCAGCAGCTACATTGCTTTGTATAGCTAATTTAACGTCTTCAATGCTGCTTGATAAAAATAGATGCACACCAAAATCTTTAACATACCTATGAGGGCTCTCACCTCCACAAAATGCAGCTCTTGATATATTTAAATTATGATCTTCAATAGAATTTCTAATTCTTAGGCCTGTATCGGATGTATTTCTAGATAACAAAATGACTTCTACTCTGTCATCGCCGTCATAAAGATCGTTTATATTTAAGATTTTGTTTACAAGGCTATAAGCTTGTCCAGGTTTTAAAGTTTTATCTTCATTATCAATTTGATATTCCTCATATGATTTAAGGCCATGTTTTTTATATATTTCATGACTTTCATCAAGATCAAAAAGTGCTCTTGATGATATTCCGATAATTAACTTTGAATCCTGCATACTAACTTAATTTGTAAAAACTCATTGTTTTGTATTATACTGTACATACATTCAGTATTTTTATTATTATGAAAGAAATAAC